>Ga0302314_10007403_pt1 | contig 19739 bp, 15 predicted proteins | sample III_Palsa_N2_3_FD_200533 | JGI IMG/M metagenome (GOLD analysis project Ga0302314, IMG submission 200533) | Peat permafrost microbial communities from Stordalen Mire near Abisko, Sweden - III_Palsa_N2_3 | ecosystem: Environmental > Terrestrial > Soil > Palsa > Peat permafrost | place: Sweden...
GCGGCTGGCTGCGAAGCGCAACACGAGTTCGCGGTACCTGAAGGCACAGTTGGAAATGGTGTTTCGTGGGTCTTGCGGCTGCAAGGCAGCAACCCAAGAGCTGTCACATCCAAGGTCGTAGCTGCGGTGCCGGTGCCCTCTGCATCATTCGGGTGCCAGGAGGGCTACAAGCGCCGCTTGTGTTAGCGCGCATTGCCTATGGGTGGAACTCCGCCGTCCTCAAAAAATCGAAGCTCCCGCCGGCGTTCAGAATCACGCCGGTAAGCCGCGTCGAGTGCACCACCTCGTTGTTCGGATACCACAGCGGAATGCTGGGCAGATCGTTAGCAAGTATCTGCTGCATCTCGACGTACTCCTGCCGTCGCAAGGTCTGGTCAGTTTCTGCGTTGGCGGCTTGTAATAAGGCATCGACGCGCGGGTTCGAGTAGCGTCCGCGGTTTGCGCCATGCGGAGGAAAGCTGCTCGTCGCGTAGGTGTACTGGAAGATGTCGGGGTCTTCGTTGGAGCCGATCCACCGCAGCAGGTACATCTGGAACGCTCCCTTCGTAATGTCAGAGTAGAACGTGCCGAACTCGGCGGACCGCAGGCTTAACGCAATCCCCGCCTCGCGCAACTGTGCCTGGATCGCCTGCGCCTCCAGCCGCGTCGATTCGTCGGTTGAGGTCTTCAGCGTGAACCGCAGGCGTATGCCGTCCTTATCCGGTTTCAGTCCGGCTGCATCGAGCAGCCGCTTCGCCCGCTCCACATCATGCGGATACTGCGGCAACTCCGCGTCGCCGGCGCGCGCCCAATAGCCGGGCGGAAGCAGCGTATCGGCGGGTATGGCCTGTCCGCGCCACAGCGCCGCGATCATCGCCGGCTTATCGATCGCGCAAGCGATGGCCTGGCGTACTCGCGGGTCGCGCAATGCAGGATCGTTCACGTTGAAGTTCGCATAGTCGACGCGCCCACCAGGCCCCGACTCGACCTTCAAATGCGGCAGACCCTGCAACGCATGGACCATGTCCAGCGTGATCGCGCTGCTCTCCACATCGCCGGAGCCTTTCTTCAACTCGAGCGCCATGGTGATGGCATCGGGCACGATCTCGAAGCGTATGCGTGGGATCTCGGGCGCGCCGGACCAGTAGTCTGGGTTGCGCTCGACGACCACCTCCTTGTCCTGCACCTGGCTGATGAACCGGAACGGCCCCGTGCCTACCGGGTGCAGTCCCTCATCGCGGCCCGCACCCTTCTCCACGACGCCGAACAAACCGTCGCTAAGATTGAACAACAGCGCGGAGTCCGGCCGGCGCGAGTGCACCACCACGGTCAGCGGGCCACGCACGCTGACGCTGTCGATGGCGGCAAAGGCACTGCCGCCCTTCGCCGTGATGATGCTCCCATCGCTCATACTGCGGATCGACCACGCGACATCGTCGGCGGTGAGCGGCTTGCCATCGTGAAAGCGCACGCCGCCGCGTAGATGAAAGACCCACGTCAGCGGATCGGGCCGCTCCCAACTCGTCGCCAGCAAGGGTTGCAGGTTGAAGTTGTCGTCCTTGCGTACCAGCGCATCGTAGATCAGCCCGCCTACGCGCTCCGACGACGCATCGGTGCCCTGGCGCAGGTCGAGATTGTTGGGCGAGCTCTCGATGAGGAAGTTCAGCGTGGCGGAATCATCGTCCGGCTTATGGCACGAGGCCAGCGGCAGCAGCAACATCAGTATGCCAAGCCCCACGAGGCGCCTCACGCCAGTGTCACCTTGCCCAGCACCACCGGGTGCGACGCCCCTGTCGCGCTTGGCACATTGCCCGGCAGCCCATGCCATGTCAGCCATCCGAGCAACGCAAAGGCCGCGGCTTCCTTGGCTTCAATCGCAATACCTGCCGCTTCCGTCGTTGCAATCTTCATCCCGAGCGCACTAAAGCCGTCTCGTAGCAGATGCATCAGCGTTGTATTGCGCGCGCCTCCGCCCGCGGCAATCAGCTCAGTCGCGCGGGCCAGCGGCGCACGCTGGCCAAGATGCGGCCAGCAGAAGCGGCGATAGGCATCGAGAATGCTCTCTGCCGTAAACGCCGTCGCGGTTGCGATCACATCCTGTTTGCGCGCGCCCTCTTGCTCGCACCGCGCGATAAATTTTTCGACGAATACAGCGCTAAACTCCTCGCGCCCGCAGGACTTCGGAGGCGGGGCAGAGAAGTAGCCTGTATGCATTAGTTCTTTGACAACATTCGTGAGTGCGCGGCCACGTGCTGCGGTTGCACCATCTTTATCGAACCGCTTCGAGTACAGACGCTGCATACACGCATCGACAATCATGTTGGCTGGGCCGGTGTCGAAGGCCAGCACATCGTCAAGGTCGCAACCCGCAGGCAGTGCCGTCACGTTCGCGATGCCGCCGAGATTGAGCAGCAGCCGGTTCTTGGTCGCATGGCGAAACAGGCAGAAGTCGAGCATCGGCACCAGCGGCGCGCCCTGTCCGTCCGCGGCCATATCCGCGGGGCGAAAGTCGCTGACCACTGTCACGCCCAGCCGCTCGGCGATGACCGCAGCCTCGCCAATCTGCCAGGTGCAACGCAAAGGATGCCCAAGATACTTCGCCGCCGTGGCCTGGTGATAGATCGTCTGCCCGTGGCAGGCGATGAGCTGAGGCTTGATCTCAAACTCCATCGCGGTGGCTTCAATGCACTCCGCATACACCTCGCCCAACCGCCATGAAAGCCGTGCAAGCTCTGCCGCGCTCGTAGCTTTTGCATTCATAGCAGCCAGCACTGCACCGCGCAGCTTCGCGTCATAGGCAAAGCTGCGATGCCCCAGCACTTTCACGCGTGGCAGTCCGTCCGCACTTGCAGACACGTGGCACAACGCTACATCGACGCCATCCGCCGACGTGCCGCTCATTACGCCTGCAACACTCATCGCCTTGGTCCTCTGTGGTTTCATGCGCCGCCCTTCAACTCGCGCTGCAACTCAGCCAGTAGATGCAGTGCCTCACGCGGAGTCAAGCCATCCACGTCCACCTCTTCAATGCGATCGACGATGAGTTGCGACAGCGGCGTAAACATTGTCATCTGTAGCGATGCCTCCCGTTCGGCCGCGGGCGCCGCTTCACGCACCTGTTGCGTCTCAGCCTTTTCATGCACCTTCAACACCTGCCTTGCGCGCTCGATCACCGCAGCCGGAAGCCCTGCGAGCCGCGCTACTTCGATGCCATAGCTTTTATTCGCCGCACCCGCTTCAACAGTATGCAGAAAGACGATGCCCGTTGCGCCCTCGCGAACGGTGACGCGCACATTCTTCAACCGCGCAAGCCGCTCCGCCAGTAGCGTCAGCTCATGATAGTGCGTCGCGAATAACGTTCGCGCGCCGATCTTGTCGTGCAGATGCTCAACCGCCGCCCACGCCAGCGAGAGGCCGTCGTAGGTCGCCGTCCCACGTCCCATCTCGTCCAATAAAACTAAAGACCGCGATGTGGCCGTGTTCAAAATCGCCGCCGTCTCGGTCATCTCGACCATGAACGTCGAGCGTCCGCGGGCTACGTTATCGCTGGCCCCGATGCGCGTATAGATGCGGTCGACCAGGCCTAGCCTCATGCTCTCAGCAGGCACAAAGCAGCCGCATTGCGCCATCACCACCAGCAGCGCAGCCTGGCGCAGGTAGGTACTCTTGCCGCCCATGTTCGGCCCGGTGATGAGCAGCAGCGACGGGCCATTGGTCTGGTTGCTCGCAGCTTCGAGATGCAGCGAGTTCGGAATAAAGCGGCCACCGCCGGTCTCCTCCAGCCGCCGCTCGACCACGGGATGCCGCGCCGCCACGAACTCCAGCACGCCGCTGCCATCGACCTGTGGCCGCACCCAGCCGCGATTGGCCGCGAGGTGCGCAAAGCAGCCGAGCAGATCGACCTCCGCAATGCGCCGCGAAGTCTCGCGCACGCGCCCGGCATTGGCCAGCAGTTGCCGCCGCAACTCAGCGAAGATCCTGCGCTCAATCTCGCCGGAGCGTTCCTGCGCGGTCAGGATCTTTGTCTCCAATTCCTTCAACTCCGGTGTGGTGAAGCGTTCCGCGTTCACCAGCGTCTGCTTGCGCTCGTAGTCGGCGGGCACGGACTTCGCGTTCGCCTTTGTGACCTCGAGGTAGTATCCGAAGACCGTGTTGAAGCGTACCTTCAGCGAGCCGATGCCGGTACGCGCACGCTCGCGCTCTTCAATCGCGGCGATGTGTTGACGGCCGCTGGTAGAGAGCCCGCGCAGTTCATCAAGCTCCGCATCGACACCCGCACGAACAGCGCCGCCATCGCTCAAGGACAGCGGAGGCTCGTCCACCAGCGTGCGCGCGATCATCTCCTGCAAGTCGTCGACTGTATCCAGCTCCGCCGCAAGAGTCGCCCATCGTCCAGTTACCGCGAACTCACGCACCGCCGCGAGCAGTCCCGGCAGGCGCGACAGCGTTGCCCCCAGCGCGACGACCTCGCGCGGCCCTGCGGAGTCCAGCGCAACACGCCCCAGCAGTCGCTCAAGATCAAGCACGCCATCCATACTTCGCCGCAGGCCTTCGCGTCGCCGAATGTCAGCAGCCGCTTCGCCCACGGCATCCAGCCGCGCATTAATTTCATCCAGCGACTGCATAGGCCGCAGCAGTTGCGCGCGCAGCAGCCGCTTGCCCATCGGCGTGCAACACGCATCGAGCGTATAAAACAAAGTCGTCTGCGGCCCTTCCGTACTGAACAGAGGATCGACCAGTTCGAGGTTGCGCACGCTAACAGCGTCCAGTTCAAGGCAGTCGCGCGTCTCATAAAATCGCAGCGTGTCCAGGTGTTCCAGCGCACCCTGCTTGGTCGCGCGCAGGTAATGCACAATCGCGCCCGCGGCAACGGCAGCGGCTGCATGGCCGGCCAGGCCCATGCCATCGAGCGAATGCACGCGCAGTTGCTGGCGCAGCAGTGGGACCGCATAGTCCTCGGTGAACGCCCACTCCTCCACCTCGGTGCGCGCGCCGCCAATTTCGGCTGTTCCTGCTTCTTCCTTCGACTCCGTTTCCTCTTCTACGCGCAACGAACCCTGGCGCACACTCTGCGTGGTCTTCGCCCCGAACCCACCCGCCCCGCGCGCGAAGATCAGCTCCGAGGGCCGCAGCCTTGCCAGCTCATCGAGCGCCAGCGCCCATGCGTTGGCCGTCGCAAACTCCGTCGCGCGAAACTCGCCGGTAGAGAGATCGATCATCGCCACGCCCACGCTCGCGCCGGTCGCAGCCACGCTCGCGAGCCACTGGCTATCGCCGGCAGCGAGCGTTGGATCGAGCGCGGTGCCGGGCGTCAGCACGCGCGTTACTTCACGCCGCACGATGCTCTTTACCGTCTTCGGATCTTCCATCTGCTCGCAAAGTCCCACGCGATAACCCTTGCGCAGCAGCCGCTGAATGTAAGTGCCCGCGGAGTGATGCGGAACGCCGCACATGGGTTGCTGCTTCAGCTTGTCGCGGGCCGTCAGCGTCAGTTGCAACTCGCGCGAGGCGAGGATCGCGTCCTCATAAAACAGCTCGTAGAAGTCGCCGATGCGGCAGAACATCAGGCAGTCGGGATACTGCGCCTTGGCCGCGAAGTACTGCCGCATCACCGGCGTCTGGCTCGTGTCCAGCGCAGCCTTGGCGCGGGCTTTGGCAGCGTCGTCCTGTTCGGTCGGGATGTCGATGGAGTCGCTCACTTCACGGGGAACTTCAGGATATCCCAGCGGCGCCCGCTGGCGTCGATTACACTCATCTGCATGATCGAGATTCCGATGTCCGATGCCCAGTTCGCCGCCGCCGCCAAACGCCTGCGCACCAACGGCATCGACCTGGCCGGGACCTCCGGCACGCTCACCAAGGACGGCGTCACGGCGAAGTACCGGCACGCCGACGGCAAGTTCGTCATCGAGATCGTCGACCGTCCAGACCTGCTGCCGCTCTCGCTGATCGAGGGCAAGCTCCAGATGTACCTGGAACAGAGCGTTGCCTACGATGCCAGCCACATGCCTAATAGTGGGTCAGTTTGAAATTTTAAATCTGGAGCCGGACGATGGCAGAAGAGGATCACCGGCGCGCACCGGCGCTTACACCTGACGACGAGAGTTCCATTCGGCTGCTTCTCGACCGTCTGGTCGATGCTTGGGCACGTGGCGATGGCGACGGATATGGGGCATGTTTTGTCGAAGAATCCGACTACATCACCTTCAATGGCATCCATTTTCGTAGTCGGGCTGAAAACGTGGCAGCGCATAGCCCTCTCTTCCGAACGGTCCTCAAGGGCACGAAACTGTCGATTGAAATTGAAAGCCTCGAACTACTCTCAAGTGAAGTTGCGCTGGTCCATACCGTGGGCAGCGGCCGCAAGAAGTCCTATCAGACGTATGTGCTCGTAAAATCCGGCCCCGGATGGCTGATCAAATCGTTTCAGAATACCCGTGTCCAACCGTTTAGCGTCTGGGTGACGCGTTGGATGCAAAAAAGATCGAGGACCGTATGAGAGTCTGGTCATGAATGGCCGAGCGTTCCGAGCGGCCCCGCCCACATTGCCATAGCGCGTCGAATATCGCAACGCAGCTATACTGTAGTTTCGCGGCGAAGGTGCGGTCGCGGCAGGTCGAATGTCTCTCCTCTGGCTCCGAGTCGCGGTCCTTCTCTACGGCATAGCCGCGCTCGCGGTGCTGCCTGCTGCGCTCTATAACCGGCCCCGCTGGCGGCATGTTGCGATGCCCGCCGCGCTGGCCGGAGCCTTCTTCCACTTCGTCTCCATCACTGAGACCCTTTACGCCGCGCACCGCGCGCTGCCGGTGGATACGCACGAGACGCTCTCCATGCTCGCGCTGCTGCTGGCCGCCGCTTTTCTGCTTCTTGCCGCAAAGTATCGCACCGTCGCCTTCGGCATCTTTCTGCTGCCTGTGGTCGTCCTGCTGACCATCGTTCCCGCCTTCCGCCCCGGCCATGAGACTCTCGCTTACCCTGCCATCCGAACCGGCTGGCTGTTGCTGCACGTCGCGCTGCTGCTCGCCGCCTATGCTGCACTGTTCCTCTCGCTGATTGCGAGCCTGCTGTATCTCATCCAGGAACGCAGGCTGAAGCAGAAGCGCGCCAACCCGCGCAGGACGTGGCTTCCACCGCTCGAGACCACCGACCAGATCGCCCTCAAGGCCCTCCTCTTTGGCCTGCCCTGCATGACCGCGGGCCTGCTCATCGGGTCTGTCGTCGCATTGCAAACGATCGGCCCCACGTTCTTCGCCGATCCCAAGGTCCTGCTCTCGCTGGCCATGTGGGTGGCGTACATGCTGATGATCTTCATCCGTCAGCACAGTGGATTGCGCGGCCGCCGCGCCGTCTATCTTTCCAGCTTCGTCTTCCTCGTCGTGCTCGCCGTATGGTCGGCGAACGCGCTCTCCGTTGTGCATAGGTTTAAGGCCCCATAAGAATCATGAGCGAGATCAAACAAAACGGGACCTTGCTGCTGCTCGGCGTGAACCACACGACCGCGCCTATCGATGTGCGCGAGCGGCTGGCCATCCCCATCTCGCGGCTCGCCGATGCCACGCGCACGCTGGCGCATCAGCCCGGCGTACGCGAGGCCCTGATCCTCTCCACCTGCAACCGCGTCGAGCTGCTCACCGTGCAGGACGCGCCTGCAATCGCAACCTCGCCGCCGCTGGGCATGATGAGTTTTCTGCACGACTACCTCAACCTTCCCGCCGCCGACATCCAGCCGCACGTCTACGAGTTCCGCGAGCGCGAGGCCATTCGCCATCTCTTCCGCGTCGCCAGCTCGCTGGACTCGATGGTCGTCGGCGAGCCGCAGATCCTCGGCCAGGTCAAGCAGTCGTGGAACGTGGCACGCGAGGTCGGCGCAGTCAGCTCGATGCTCGATCCGTTATTACAGAGGGCATTTTCCGTTGCGAAACGAGTCCGCACCGAGACGCAGATCGGCAGCTCGTCCGTCTCCATTGCCTCGGTGGCCGCGGAACTGGCGCGCAAGATCTTCGGCTCGCTCGCCGGCAAGACGGTGCTAATCGTGGGCGCGGGCAAGATGTCCGATCTGGCCGCCCGGCACCTCATCCAGCAGGGCGCAACGACGCTGCTGGTCTCCAACCGCACTGAGGCTAGCGCCGAGAAGATCGCCGACTCGTTGCGTACCCCCGCGATCACCACGGGAGTCATCCCGTTCGAGCAGCTACATGAGCAGTCGCACCGCGCCGACATCGTCATCACCAGCACTGGAGCAGGCCAAATCTTTATGCCCGAGCACGCGCGAGCGTTGTTGCATCGCCGCCGCAACCGGCCCGTCTTCTTCATCGATATCGCCGTGCCCCGCGACGTCGCGCCGGAGATCAACAAGCTCGAAGGCTGCTTCGTCTACGACATGGACGACCTGCAGCAGGTGGCCGCGCGGAACCAGGCGGTGCGCAGCCGCGAGGCAGAAGCGGCTGAGGTCATCGTCAGCAAGGAAGTCGCGCGTTACAGCGACCGCCTTTCGCAGGCGCCCGCGATTGAAGCGTTCAAGCAGCTCCAGCTCTCGGCGGAGGCGGTGCGCCAGCAGGAGCTCGCGCGCACGGCGCAACGCCTGGCCGCGCAGCCGCTCACGCCGGAACAGCAGGCCGCGATTGAAGCGCTGACCAGGTCGCTCACCGCCAAGCTGCTGCACTCACAGCTTGAGGCCCTGCGCGTAGCATCTCCAGGCTCCGGCGAGGAAACCTCGGACAGCAACGGCAAGTAAGTTCTGTCGCTTATGCGACATAGACTCGCGTTAGCTGATATAAAATTTTTGCACTTGCTCTCATCCTGCCGTAGAAAGCTCTTCCAAGGAGCAACACAAACATGAGTCGGGCCCCGGCCACGCAACCTGCGCGATATCGTACATCCGGACGCGCTGTCGCTTATGCTCTCGCGGTGGTCCTGCCGCTCCTCTCCGCGACCGTTACAGCGCGGGTGGCCACGCTGCACTCCTTTCCCATGGCGTTGGCCTTTCTCTCGATGGCTGTCGTTGCCGTGCTGGGAGGCCTCGGCCCTTCGCTGCTGGCGGTTGTCCTGTCAGTTGTTTCGCGTTTCTATCAGATTCTTCCCGACCCCCGCTTCCATTCGATGCTGCACGGCGAGATCATCCGCTCCTGTGTTCTGCTATGTGGCGCGTTCATCATCAGCTTGTTGAGTCGCAGGCGCCGCATCTCCGAGCAGCAGCTGGAGATCGCCCTTAGCGAGCTGACGGAGAGGACGGACGCGCTCGTCGATTCGCTGAACAACGCCAAATGCGCCTCCTGGACGCTCGATTTCGAGATCGGCGACACCAAGCTCTGGTACAAGGGCAGCTACCCAGTATTCGGCCGGCCCTTCAGCGAGCTCGAGAAGCTCCATTCACTTGGCCCTCTGCTTCATCCCGACGACCAGCCCAGGGTGAAGGCGCTCCTGGAGCGCATGAAAACAACATGGGAGCCGGTGGGCATCGAGTATCGTGTTCAATGGCCGAACGGAGATATCCACACCCTGGAGATGCGAGGCCACCGCATCTTCGGTAAGAAATGCCTCTGGCGCGGCGTCACACTGGACATTACCGACCGCAAGCTCGCCGAGGCCGCCCTGCTGCGCTCGGAAAAGCTGGCCGCCATGGGACGGGTCGCCTCCACGGTTGCTCATGAGATCAACAATCCGCTCGAAGCTGTGACCAACCTGCTCTTCCTCGCCGACGGCGACCGGATCATGGAGGCCTCAACCCGCTCTTATCTCTCCATGGCCCAAAGGGAACTGGCCCGGCTGGGCAACATCACCCGGCTTACGCTGGGGTTCGTTCGCACCAACAGCGGCGCCACCGAGATAGATACGGCCAATACCATTGAGGATGTGCTCTCGCTGCTGCAGCATCGCTTTCTCTCCGGCAACATCGCTGTCGAGCGCAACTTGCAGCCCGGCGTCTGCATCTCGATTGCGCCGCACGAGTATCGCCAGGTGGCGACCAATCTGATCGCCAATGCAGCCGATGCCGTCTCCCGGGAAGGCGCGAAGATCGCCGTCCACGTTATCGCCGAGCAGGGCAAGGCGGTGCTGCTGGTCGAGGACAATGGCTACGGCGTTCCCGAGGCAAACCTGCAGCGCATCTTCGATCCGTTCTTCAGCACCAAGAAGGAAGTGGGCACGGGCATCGGTCTGTGGGTCACCAAGGAGATCGTGGAGAAGTATGGCGGCGCCATCTTCGTCCAGAGCGGTGAGCTTGCTAGCGGCTTCCGCACGCGCTTCCGCGTCGAGTTCCCGCTGGCCGCCTCCGTTCAGGATCAAGAGGCAAGCGCCACGGACTAGGGGTGCGTCCTAGGCGCGCGTCCTGGCCGCGGCATGTATGTCTGGCGTTTCCAGCACTTTCGCCGGATAACCGTTGCGCGCCACGGAGATCGTCGCGCGTCCGATCTCTTCTGTGCTTGTAACGAACCTGCCCGCAACGCGCCGCAACAGCGGGTACGCCCAACTCAGCGCCGCATAGAGGCCGTTGTACCAGCCGATCTTCGAGCGCACGCCGTGTAGCGGCTGAATGTATCCGGGGCGGAAGCAGAAGACCTGTGCGAACGGCATCGCCAGCAGTGCGTTTTCGGTCGCTCCCTTCACACGGGCCCACATCTGCTGGCCATTCGCGTTCGTCCCTTGTCCCGACACATACACGAAGGTCCTCAGCGATCCCACCTGCTCCAGCATCTTTGCCACGCCGAGCGTAAGGTCGTACGTCGTCCGCCGATACTCCGCCTCCTTCATGCCAACTGCCGAAACGCCCAGGCAGAAGAAGCACGCATCATATCCGGCGAACCTTTCCTCCACGCCGCTCCAGTCGAAGAAGTCTGCGTGGACCAGCTCCTCAACCATTGGTGACGCTACACCCACAGGCTGGCGTACCACCAGCAGAATCTTCTCTACACCGGCGTCTCTAAGACATTCATGCAGAATGCCTTGTCCCACCATGCCCGTGCTGCCAAAGAGAATCACCTTCATACCTGCATCCTATATCTGTTCCCGGTCTCGACATCTTTCAGCTGCTCCTGCGCATCACAATAAGGGAACGCAAGAACGATCGTCCGAACGATCGAAATAACTTAAGAACGACCAAGGGGCCCTGCAAATGAGTATCCTTTCCGCACCGCTGCGTCGCATCGTCACCCTCGTGATAGTGGTAAGCGCCGCTAGCGCAGCCTCCGCTCAGCTTCCAGCAAACAGCGATGTGTGGAAGGACCGCTGCAACCTGCTGGCATCCTCCTCCAATGCGATTCAGAGTGGCACAACGCCCGCTGAGCTGGTCGCCGCAACTCGCGGCGTTACTTCCAGAGGCTTCCTTGTCCTGGCCATAAATCGTGCCCAGGCGGGTCAGCATTATGTGGCATGCACTATGTATTACCTGGCCGCCATCTCCGAGCGCGCCGGCAACGGCGGCGTCAAGCCCAACCTCATCGCTGCCGGTAATGACGCCATCGTCGCCGGTTCCGAGTTGAAACTCGCCCGGGGCCAGCACCTCCGCATGAAGGAACACACCACTCGCATTGCTATGAGGATGCATGAGATGACGGGCCAGCCCTTGACTCTGACTCCGCCCGAAACCTCCGCGGTGTTGGACGCCGCAACGACCACGCCAGTCGTCTTAACGCCGGTACCCCCCGCCAACCAGGAAGCTTTGGACACCAAATCCCGCTAAGCCTGGCATCGTTCAGATTGAGCCAAGCGGCGAAGTCGCGTCCGCAAGTTTTTGCGCGCCAATAAGAATCATCCAGACGCCAGTTTTCCACCCCCCTTGACGAGCGCATCGCCCCGCCGTACCCTTGCCACCGGATAGAATAGGTTCATTCCTGCATCGCAATCGGGCTCTTAAATCTAACGTCTTTTGCGTGGGCCAAGCTCGCCCATAGCCAAAGCGTCAAAATCCCTATTGGAGACTTCAAAGTGAAGCCTGTTTCTGTATCCCTGCGCCACCTCCTCCTGAGTCTGCTCCTCTCCGCAGCCGCGCTGCACGCCCAACTCCCGGTCAACAACGACGCCTGGAAGACTCGCTGCAATCTGCTCGCTGCCTCCGCCAAGGCAATCGAAGACGGCACAGCGCCGCCGCTGCTGGTTGCTGCGACACACGGTGTTGCCGGCAAGCCTTTTTACGTGCTCGCGCTGAACCGCTCGCAGGCGAACCAGCATTATGTGGCGTGCACGCTGTACTACCTGGCTGCCATCTCCGAACGTGCCGGCAACGGCGGCAAGAGCGACCCCTCCACCGCCAGCGACGATGCGACCCTCGCCAGCGCGGAGGCCAAGGAAGCTCGCGGCGATAGCCCTTCGTTTTACGAAAGCTGGAAACGCTTCACCATGAAGTTCACCGGACTCTCCGGCACCACGTTGACGGTGACCGCCGCTGAATCGTCGGCGGTGCTGAACGCTGCAACCACCATGCCGCTGTCGCTGATCCCTCCGCCTCCTGCGCCCCGGAAGCCGGATGACTCCGCCAGGCGTAGTGCTCAATAACACCCATTTCCGCGTGCCCCACACCTTTGTGGGATGTCCCCGGCGCGAGCTCTGCTATGGAATGACGACATCAGCTCCTACCGGCTGAGTCGCATTCCTCAGGAACTCAATCTCGCTTTCTGGAGCCCGCAAATGACCAACCTCGCCGCCCGCATCCGCATTACCGCTACTCTCGCTACTCTGCTCGGTATGGCTGCCGCGCTCCACGCGCAGCTCCCGGTCAACAATGACACCTGGAAGACGCGCTGCGGCGTGCTGGCCTCCTCGGCGCAGGCGATCGACAACGGTTCGACCCCTGCGGCACTGGTCTCGGCGACGCGCGGCATATCTGGCCGGCCGTTCTATGTCCTCGGCGTGAACCGTGCGGAGGCCGAGCAGCACTACGTGGCCTGCACCATGTACTACCTGGCCGCCATCTCGGCGCGCACCGGCAACGGCGGCAAGGCCGATCCCGACGCTGCCAGCAACTACACCGTACTCGCCGGCTCGGAGTTGAAGCTGGCTCGCGGCCAGAGCCTGACCCTGTCTGAGACCTTCAAGCGCCTCCAGATCAAGGTCAGCGGCCTCACCGGCCAGACCCTGACGCTGACCCCCACAGAGACCTCAGCTGCGATCGACGCGGCCACCACCATGCCTCTCACAGTCACGCCCGCAGGCACCCACGCCGAGCGCTAACTAAACCCCAACCTAACCAATCCAGACGCGCTTCGGGCTACTGCTCGAAGCGCGTCTGCTTTAACCCTCCTGCCGTCTAGTATCCTTAAGCGAGCATGACAATCCCCATCCGCATCGGTTCACGCGGCTCGCAACTGGCCCTTTGGCAGGCCAACCACATCGCCGCGCAACTCCGCGGGCGCGGCCACGCTGTAGAGATCGAGATCATCCGCACGATTGGCGACCGTATGCAGGACCCCGCCTTCGCCGCACCCGACGGTCTCTCGCCCAACGGCACCGGCATCTTCATCAAGGAGATTGAAGACGCGCTCGCAGCAGGCCGCATCGACCTCGCCGTCCATTCGCTCAAAGACCTGCCCACGGAGATCACCCCGCAGTTCCTCCTCGCCGCCATCCCCCCGCGCGCCGACGCTCGCGATGCCTTTGTCTGCGAAGATTACTGGGGGCTGCACATGCTGCCCGCGGGCGCGCGCATCGGCACCACCAGCCCGCGCCGCCAGGCCATGCTGCTGGCCCTGCGCCCCGACATAGAGTTCGTCGAGATGCGCGGCAACATTGACACCCGCCTGCGCAAATGGCACGAAGGCCAAGCCGACGCCCTGGTGCTGGCCAGCGCCGGGCTCGACCGCCTGGGCCGCACCGAGAGCGTCCACCAGCGCTTCTCCGTCGACGAGCTGACACCCGCGCCGGGGCAGGGGGCCCTCGCGCTCGAAACCCGAGGCAATCATCTCAACGACGGCGACGCGACGCTCTTCAACGCCGTCCGCTCCCTGAACGACCCCGCCGCCGAGTTCGCCACCCAGGCCGAGCGCGCCGTCCTCGCCGCCCTCGGCGGAGGCTGCCAGCTCCCGCTCGGCGCCTACTGCCACGCCGTCGACGACCACTGGCGCCTGCACGCCATGGTCGCCGCACCCGACGGCGAAGGCGTCGCCCACGTCGTCCTCAAGGCAAAGCAGGGAATTGCCGCTGCGGAACTCGGCCACGCAGCCGCCGCCGAACTCACCGCCCGCGGCGCGCTGGAGCTGCTGCAACCGTCTGCTGCGGCCTGACTCTAGTGGTGACCCCCACCAGTATGCGTGCCGCCGCCGTGCGATCCGCCGCCGGCATGGGAGCCGCCGGCGTGAGTTGCCGGGGCATGGCTGGGCGCAGCGATATGCGTAGGCTTCGGCGTCGAGACGTGTGTCACCGGTGCCCGCGCCACCACGTTGTTCCTCGTCCGAAGATTGCTGGTGTGCCCTTCGATGGGTCTGCTATCGATTGGCCGGCTGTCGATTGGCCTGGTATCGACTGGCTTGCTATCGTTATGCCCCGGCTCCGGCGCACTGCGTACCACCACAAAGCCCTGCGACTTCTTGTCGAAGTGCAGCATACTCCCGGCGCCCGGCGTATTGGATACGCGGCTATTCAGTTCATGAGCGGCAATTGCCGGCTCCTCCGCATGAGCCAGCGGAATCGGCTCCGGCTTGCGAAACTCTTTCGGCGGCTCGGGCAGAACGTCGACCTTTTCCTTGGGATCGAAGGTCAGCCGCTCCACCGTCTCGCCCTTCTTGTCGTCCAGCGCATACACATCGTGTTTGCGGTTGACCGGCGGCAGGCCTTTCAGGTCGCGGGGATGGAATGGCACATAGCCGGTCGTCTTCTTGCTCTTGATCCAGTGCACCGGTGGATGATGATGTACCCGCCTGTCGCCTGTGCGCGGCGCCACCCAAACGTACACATGTGCCCGGTAGATCCACGTCCCCGTGTGGCACACCGCCCAGCCGTAAGGTGAAATGCTGGTCCCATAGCTGAAGTGCAGGGAGATGTTGGTGCCCTTCAAATGCTCATGGAATGTGATGGGGCGAACGCCGTTCGGGAAGCACGGAAAGACCGGCGCCTCCGGCAGTGTAAAGGGCATCGCCTCCACCTCTGTCGTCGGGACCACATAGAGCGTCAGCGTGGCCGTGTGCGAGAGCACACCGGAGGTCGCTGCGAACGCAATCGTATAGGTGCCGGGAGCGGTCGTGGACGCCACCGCAAACTGCATCGCAAGCCTCTGCCCCACAGCGACTGTGCCCTGGCAAGTTGTGCCGCAGGTGATTCCGGCCGGCAGTGCCGCTACGATGTCGACGGGGTAGCTATACCCTGACAGGCCGACGGCCGCGATCTTCGTTGTCGCCTTATCGCCGGGGCCGAGCGTGATCGCCGCGGGGCCGGGGAAGATGCTGAAGTCGGGACCCTGGCTCGGACTCTGGCCAGGCGCGGCAGAGGGCGCTGGAGCATCCGCGGGATCAGCCGGCGGCTCCCAGCAAGTTCCATACGGAGCGCACTTGAAGAACGCTCCCTGTCCATTCATGTCCGCCAGACCTGGCGTAGACGACGGCAGCCCAGACGCCGCCGCAACCGCCGCCGTTGCGGCAGACCGCAGCCCCACCCGCGTCGCCACCCAACTGTCCCAGTCCGCAAACAAGGTGGGATTGTCCCCAGCCGGTGCCGCGATGCTCTTTCCACCGCTAAAGAAGACCGTCTGCCCCTTCGCGGCGTTCGGCTCCGCCACGCCAGTCACGGCGAAGGACTCATCCTTCTGCGGCGTCACCGCAATGGCGTCCAGAAAGCTGTTGATGCGCAGGTATGCCTTCTCGGGATAGTTCGTGCTGATGCTATCGGTCGGCGTCTTCACTAGGTACCATTCGCCCGCGAACGACGGCTTGATATGCACCGTCAAAACGCCCGCCAGCAGCGTGATCTCTGTGTGGGGAATGCCGCTGGTCGTATGAATGTCATTGAACGTCAGCGCCGAGTTCTCCCCCAGGTACATCGTCGAGGCATCCTCGAACTCGATCTCCGCGCGCCCCGTTCCGGTCGCCAGGTTGTAGCCCGACTCCAGCGGCAGGTCGGCGACGGCTTGTTCCCACGTCGTGTCGGCGGTCTTCTCATTCTCCGCGCCCCGGGTCACCCGCACGTCGCCCTCAATGTAGCGAATCCGAACGATCTGTGGATACGTGTTGATGGAAGGCGCTGTGATGGGAGGCAGCGGCTTAGGCGTCGCCGGTGCGGCTGGCGGCGTCTGCGCGGCTTGGGGAACGTTGCCGCCCGCCCCGGCTGTGGCCGCAACAACACACGACAAAACCAAAACGCCGGCATACCGGTTGCGCAGAGTTTGCATGAGTGCCCCTCGCGAACCAGCAGACTCGTTGGTTCGCTTCTTTCTTTGTTCTCCTACAAGAGAACGAGGCTATAGACGGAACAGTTCACTCTTTTGACGCACTATCGGCAAAGGAATACCAGCAATCAATCGCCGACGCTGGCCGCCAGCTCCAGCTCGGCCTCTGGCGTCACTTCGCAGCCCGCCTGCATCGATCCATCGGCCAGCATGCGCTCCACCACGTCAGCCATCGGCATCGGCCGCCCAAACAGATAGCCCTGCGACTCGTCGCAACGCCGCCGCACTAAGAACGCCGCCTGTTCTTCCGTCTCGACGCCCTCGGCGACCACCTTCATCCGCAGCCCGTGCGCCATTGCGATCACCGTGCGCACGATCGAGGTCGCATTCGCGTCCTGCGGGCACTTCGCGATGAAGCTCCGGTCGATCTTCAGCCGGTCCACCTTGTACTCCAGGATGTACTTGAAGCTCGAGAAACCGGTGCCAAAGTCGTCGATCGCGATGCGCACACCCAATTCGCGCAGCCGGCCCAGCGCCACAGCCGGTTCGGTAGAGCTGATCATCAGGGTGTACTCCGTGATCTCCAGCTCCAGGTCCTCGGCAGCCAGGCCGGACTCCAGCAGCGCGCTCTCCACCATCTCGGCAAGATTGCTCTGCAGGAACTGGCGCGGCGAAAGGTTGATGGCGATGGTAAATCTGCGCCCCACGCGCTCCTGCATCTCTTTGGCCTCGCGGCAGGCGCGCCGCAGCACCCACTCGCCGATGGGCAGAATCAGGCCGCAGTCCTCCGCCGCCGGGATAAAGTCCGCCGGCGAGACCATACCGCGCACCGGATGGTTCCAGCGCAGCAGCGCTTCGATGCCCACCACCTCGCCGCTGCGGCAATCCACCTGCGGCTGATAGACCACGAACATCTCATTCTTGGCCAGCGCATGGCGCAGCTCGGCTTCCAGGTCCAGGCGGTCGGCGTTGGCCTCCAGCATCGTCTCGGAGAAGACCTGGTAGGAGTTCCTGCCGCTGTCCTTGGCCGCATACATCGCGGCGTCGGCGTTGCGTAGCAGCGAGACCGGGTCGGCGCCCCAGTCGGGATACACGCATATCCCCACGCTGGCCGTCACGTTGATCTCGCGGCCGGCCACAAGGATCGGCGCCTGCACCCTTTCCAGTATCCGGTTCACGCAGCGGATCGTCTCCGCCTTGCCGCCCGAGTTCGGCATCAGGATCACGAACTCATCGCCGCCCACCCGCGCTACCGTGTCCGTCTTACGCATCGCCGAGAGCAGCCGCTCGGAGACGGTGACCAGCAACTCGTCGCCGGCATGGTGCCCCAGCGAGTCGTTGATCCGTTTGAAGTGGTCAAGGTCCACCATCACGATGGATATCTGCTGGTCCAGGCACCGGGCCCGTTCGATGGCTTCAGCCATGCGCTGGCTCAGCAACATCCGGTTGGGTAGCTTGGTCAGCGCATCATGGTGCGCAAGAAACGAGACAGAGTCGCTCAACTGCTTGCGCTCCGAGATATCGAACGCCACGGCGAGATATCCCGTAATCTCGTCCTGCGCGCCGCGCAACACGGTCAGCGCAAGATGAACGGAGACGCGGTTGCCGTCCTTGCAGATATAGGTCCACTCGCTCTCATTGCTCTTGCGCTTGCGCAGCGTCGCCGTCAGGGTCTCGAACCCGGCTATCACCGGCTCCCCGGTCTCTTCACTCAGTGCGAGCGACCGGGAACTCAGCTCCGCGCTATCGTGCAGCAGCACCACCGAATGCTTGCCCGCCAGCTCATGCCGCCGGTACTTGGTCAGCTGCTCGGCCGCGCTGTTCACCGCCGTAATAATGCCCGACGCATTGATCGCAATAATGCTGAACGGCGCATCTTCAATCAGCGACTGCGAGAAACGGTTCAGCTCCTCAATCCGCTTCAGCTTGTCCCGTTCTGTGGAAAGATCGTGGAACGTCAGCGCAATGCCGCCATGGATCTTTACCGCCCGCAGCGTACACCATAGGCCCGTTCCGTCGGGGGTGGTGTCCTTGATCTCGCCCATATAGGGCACGCCCTTCAACGTGACCTGCCGCAGCAGATCGAAGATCCCGTTGCTGCGAATCTGGGGCAGCACATCCGTCAGCATGAAACCGGCAATGTCTTCGTTGCGGCGCTGCAGGAACTTTGCCGCATTGCTGTTCACATACGAAAACCGGAAGTCGACAATCCTGTGCAGTGGATTGTGGACGCATTCCAACAGGCAGAAGCTCTCCTGCGTGTTCTCCGCCAGAGTCAGAAACTTGTCATGCTCCGAGCCCGCGGTCAGCCCGAAGTCGACGAGCTTGTTGAAGAAGGGAATCAGCAGAGCGATGCTGCAGGCGATCAAAAGGGAGACCACGGCGGTCATCGCGGCAAACCGCGGATCGTTACTCTGCAGCGAGTGGCGCACCGCTTGCACGTCGAGGAAGCGTTTCATCGCGACGGTGACTACGATCAGTCCCAGCACATAGGCCGTCGGGGCAAAGGAGATCTGGCCGCGAAGCCTCCAGGCCAGCCGCCCCAGCGTTAGGCACGCGAAGACGCAGGCCGCCAAAGCCGAAAGGTCGGCAACGATCCGGAATAATCCAGCCGCGCTCCCAGCATCGAGTGCACTTGTCCCAAGGCCTTCGCTCAGGACCAGGCGGGCATAGGCTACATAGCCTGCAAACACAACGCAGAGTGCGGTCGCAAAGCTGATAACAAACGCTTTATTATTGTCCAATCGCGTGCCCAGACGCATTGTTTTCTCCAGCTAAATCTCTGTTGCTATCTCCTGCAAATCGTCCTTTGAAGATCAGCGCAGGACAACGATAGCATTCCAAAGTTACCAACTGGTAGGTAAGGCAGGTAACTTTCTGGTGTTGCTTATGGCTCTTTCGTTGTAGGTATCTCGCGAAGTCTTGCCCGGCCAAAATAACCGAGCACAAACGAAAACGGAGCCTCTTGAAGACCCCGCTTTCGTTGTTCTGAATAGCTTGGCGGCTACTCCCCGTAAGGCACCCAGATGTTCTTGATCTGCGTGGCATGGCGCAGAAAGTACCGCCCCTCAGCCTGCGCCGGATCGAACCAGTCAAGCTGCCGGCCTTCATTCGTCCACACCTGCTTCAGGTTCCCAATCGACCCCAGCTTCACCATCGCGCTCGCAGCTTCATCGCGGAAACTCCAAACCGCGTCGATGTCGTCGTGCTCGGCCAGCGTCTTGCCCAACTCGCTCGCCTTACCCGCGACGATGTTCACCACGCCGCCGGGCAGGTCGCTGGTATCGAAGACCTGGTACAGCTCGCCCATCAGCGTCGCGCAGCGCTCGCTCGGCACCGCAACCACGGTGTTGCCCATCGCAATCGCCGGCAACACCAGCGACAGGAAGCCCAGCAGCGGAGCATCGTCGGGGCAGAGAATCGCCACCGTGCCAATCGCCTCCTTCATCGCCAG
>Ga0302314_10007410_pt1 | contig 19724 bp, 21 predicted proteins | sample III_Palsa_N2_3_FD_200533 | JGI IMG/M metagenome (GOLD analysis project Ga0302314, IMG submission 200533) | Peat permafrost microbial communities from Stordalen Mire near Abisko, Sweden - III_Palsa_N2_3 | ecosystem: Environmental > Terrestrial > Soil > Palsa > Peat permafrost | place: Sweden...
CGAAGACCTTGTCCCGGAAGTCGTCCTGGTTGGCCATGATGCCGAAGGTGCGGCTGCCCAGCGCCATCATCATGGCGCCGGTCAGGGTCGCCACGTCGACGATCGCGTCGGGCTTCTCCTCGCCGGCCCGGACGATCGCGTCGGCCAGCACCAGCCGGCCCTCGGCGTCGGTGTTCAGCACCTCGACGGTCTTGCCGCCGTACATCTTGAGCACGTCGCCGGGGCGGGTGGCCGAGCCCGAGGGCATGTTCTCCGCCAGCGCCAGCCAGCCGGTGACGTTGACCTGCAGCCCGAGGCGGGCGGCCGCGACCACGGCGGCGAACACGGCGGCGGCGCCGGACATGTCGCACTTCATGGTCTCGTTGTGGCCGGCCGGCTTGAGCGAGATGCCGCCCGAGTCGTAGGTGATGCCCTTGCCGATGAAGGCGAGCGTCTGCTTGGCCTTGGGGTGGGTGTAGGCGACCTTGACCAGGCGCGGCGGGCGCGCGGAGCCGATGCCGACGCCCATGATGCCGCCGAAGCCGCCCTTGGTCAGCGCCTTCTCGTCCAGCACCTCGACCTTGAGGCCGTGCTCCTTGCCGACGGTGGTGACGATGTCGGCGAAGGACTTCGGGAAGAGGTCGTTCGGCGGGGTGTTGATGAGGTCGCGGGTGCGGTTCATCTCCTCGGCGACGATGGTGGCCCGGTCGACGGCGGCCTTGTTCGCCTTGTCCCCGCGCTTGGCGCCGACCAGGGCGATCTCGGCCAGCGGGTCCTTGCCGCCGGCCAGGGCGGCCTCGCTGCGGAACGCGGTGAAGGTGTACGCGCCGAGCAGCGCGCCCAGGGCGACTGCCTCGACGGCGGCGGCGTCGGCCAGCGGCAGCGCGAAGGCGGCCTTCTTGGAGCCGTGGAGAGCACGCGCGGCGGTGCCGGCGGCGCGGCGCAGGGCCTCGGCGTCGAAGGCGTCGCCCTCGGTCGCGTCACCCAGGCCGACGGCCAGGACCAGCGAAGCCTTGACGCCGGCCGGGGCCGGCAGCTTCACGGAGTCGCCCTCGGCCCCGGTGGCGCCCAGGGTGGTGAGGACGGCGGCGAGCTTGCCGTCGAACGCCTCGTCGACGGTCTCGGCGCCCGGGGCGAGGACGAGGCCCTTGGGGCCCTTGGCCACCGCCACGACGACGGCGTCCGCGCGCAGCGCGTTGGCCGCGGAGGTGCTCAGAGACACTGAAGTCACGTAATGCGTCCTGTTCTGTATGCGGTCCTCGGCCGGGTGCTGAGGAGGCGAGGGTTCGCGGTGCCACGACTGGGTCCGGGCACCTCGTCTTGCATGGTAGTCCGCATGCTGGAAAGCCGCGCCCCCCAGGGGGGTTCGAGTCACCACAGCTTGTGGTGTCACGCGGCATGTCGGACTGTCAGAAGCCTGTCGGTCGGCGTCAGGAGGCGGCGAACAGGGCCCAGAGCACCACGGCGGCGGTCGCCGAGGTCTCCACCATCGCACCCAGGACATCGCCGGTGATCCCCCCGAAGCGTCGCACGCAACGGGCCAGGAGCAGCGAAGAACACACCGGCCCGCAGACCAGGGCGAGCAGCGCGGCCAGCGCCAGGCGCGCGCCGTGACCGTCGTGACCGCCGGTCGCCCAGCCGGCCGCGGCCAGCGCCGCCGCCGTGAGCACCGCCGCCACCAGCGCGGATCCGGTGCGCACCGTCCCGGCGACGGTCGCGCCCAGGCCGTCGGGGCGGGCGGAGGGGACGCCGGTGCGGCAGCCGAGCAGCAGCGCGGCCCGGCCGACCGCGGCGGCCAGCACCGCGCCGCACGCCCCCTGGGCCGTGCCCGCCTCGAACGCCCGCTCCAGCGCCGCGATCTGAGCCAGCATCACCAGCAGCAGCACCAGCACCCCGAAGGGCCCGATGTCCGAGGCCTTCATGATCCGCAGCGCCGCCTCCGGCGGTTTGTTGCTGCCCAGGCCGTCGGCGACGTCGGCCAGTCCGTCCAGGTGCAGGCCGCGGGTCAGCGCCGCGAGCACGCCGACGACGGCGACCGAGGCCAGCAGCGCTCCGCTGCCCAGCCAGGACAGCGCCGCGCCCGCCGCCGCCGCGACCAGTCCCAGCACCAGCCCGACCAGCGGGGCGCAGAGCATCGCCCGCCCCGCCGTCGGCCGGTCCCAGCGGCGGACCGGGACCCGGAGCACGGACAGGGTCCCGAAGGCGAAGCGCAGCCCGTCCGCCGCCGAGGCCGGCCGGTCCGGCGTGGAGGTCGGCCCGTCCGGCATCGGCGGCTAGGCCTGGTCGACCGGCGCCAGCGGCAGCTCCGCCAGCAGCGTGGAGGCGGCCTGCAGCAGCGGCAGCGCCATCAGCGCGCCGGTGCCCGCACCCAGGCTCACCTGCTGGTCCAGCAGCGGTTCGACGCTCATCCGGTCGTACGCCTTGGCCTGGGCCGGCTCGCCGGTCGCCTGGCCGGCCCGCCACCACTCGGGGGCCCGGAACGCGATCCGCTGCGCCACCAGGGCGCAGGCGGCCGAGACCACGCCGTCCAGCAGCACCGGGGTGCGCCGCAGCGCGGACTGCAGCAGGAAGCCGGTGGTCGCGGCGAAGTCGGCGCCGCCGGTCGCCGCCAGCAGGTCGAGCTGGTCCGCCAGGACCGGGCGGGCGCGGCGCAGCGAGTCGCGGATCGCCGCGCACTTCACCATCCACACCCGGTCGTCGATGCCGGAGCCGCGCCCGGTGACGGCGGCGGCGTCGCTGCCGCAGAGCGCGCCGATCAGCACGGCGGCGACGGTGGTGGAGCCGACCCCGAGGTCGCCGAGGACGACCAGGTCGGTGCCGGAGTCGGCCTCCTCGTCGGCGACGGCCATGCCGGCCCGGAAGGCCGCCTCGGCCTCCTCGCGGGTGAGCGCGTTCTCGATGTCGATCCGGCCGGACCCGCGGCGCACCCGGTGGGTGCTCACACCGGCCGGGAACTCGTCGGGATCGGCGTCCACGCCCATGTCGACCACCCGGACCCCGGCCTGGAAGCGCTGCGCCAGCACCGAGACGGCGGCGCTGCCGTCCAGCACCGCGTGCACCCGGCGGACCGTGCTGCCGGGCGGCAGCGCGGAGACACCCAGTTCGGCGATGCCGTGGTCGGCGGCGAAGACCACGACCTTGGCCCGCTCGATCGGTCTGGTCGGGCACTGTCCCTGGACGGCGGCCAGCCAGCCGCCGAGGCCCTGGAGCGTGCCCAGGGAGCCGCGAGGCTGGTCGAGGGCGGCCCACCGCTCCTCGGCCGCCTGCCGGTACTCGTCGTCGGGCCGGGCCACCAACGCGGAGAACTCGTCGAGGTTCAGGGCGCTGTCGCTGTCGAAGGTGCTCACCGGCGGAACGTTACCGTCCCGGCCCTTTCACGCGCAGCGCCCCTTCACCGCGAGCGGCTGCCCGGCGACGACCAGCAGCACCTGCTCGGAGGCGGCCGCGATGCCCGCGTTCAGCCGTCCCAGCTCGTCGCGGAACCGGCGTCCGGACGCGGTGGCCGGGACGACGCCGCTGCCGACCTCGTTGCTGACCGCGACCACCCGTCGCGAGGTCGCCTGCCAGGCGGCGGTCAGCGCCCCGGTGCGGGCGCGCAGCCGGCGCTCGCCGGTGGCCGCCCAGGCCGCGTCGTCCCAGGCGTCGCACTCGTCCATGGCGGCGGTCAGCCACAGTGCCAGGCAGTCGACCAGCAGCGGGCCGCCCCCGGCGGCGAGCAGCGGCTCCAACTCGCAGGTCTCGGCGGTGCGCCAGTGCGCGGGGCGGCGGTCCCGGTGCAGGGCGACCCGCTGCGCCCACTCGGCGTCGCCGTCGCGGGTGCCGCCGGTGGCGACGTAGAGGACGTCCGGTGCAGTGGCCAGCATCCGCTCGGCGGTGACCGACTTGCCGGAGCGGGCCCCGCCGAGGACCAGGGTCCGCCGGGGTGGCACGGGCCGGCCGAAGGCCAGGCCGAGGCGCCGGCTGCCGTCGTCCGACCGCTCCAGGAAGATCCGCATGCCCGGCATTCTGCCGTACCGCCCGCCGCCCGCCGTAGCGGTATCAGCAGCGGATAAAAGTCGGATTTGGAGCTTTGTTATCTTCTTGAGATCTTAGGCTTCAGTAGCCCGGTCCACCGGAAGGCCAGGACCACCGGAAGGCCAGGACCTCGGGAAGGGGAGACAGATGAACGCCGTCAGCCGTCAGCGTCGTGCCAATGCCCTCAGGATCGCGGAGGCCGCGGTCGATCCCGTCCGCCGGGCGGGCGTCGGGGTGTGGGCCAAGCCCGGACCCGAGCCGCGCCGGCTGCGGATGATCCTCCCCACCGCCGTGCCGATCGCCCTCGCCCCGGACTCCGAGGACCGCGCCGACGCCGTCTCCGGCAGCCCGGTCGCCATCGACCTGCTCGGCACCGGCACCGGCGCCGGGGTCAGGGTCTCGCTGTTCGGCCGTCCCCGGCACGGCCGGGTGGTGCTCAGCGACGACGCCACCGCCGTCTACACCTCGGCGCCCGGCTTCACCGGGACCGACAGCTTCGGCTACCGGCTGACCGACGAGGACGGCCGGGTCGCCCGGGTCACCGTCGCCGTCTCGGTCGCCCCGGTCACCGAGCCCGGTTCGGCCGCGCCCGGCGCCGAACCGGCGTCCGGCTTCCCCGCACTGGCGTACGCCGCCTGAGCGGATGGGTAGTCTGCGTGAACGGAGCAGCGCGCGCAGAAGGAGTTCCAACATGGTGTGGACGTGGCGGTTCGAGAAGGCCGACGGTTCGACGGTGGCGGCGCCGAACGGGACGGAGGAGTTCCCCACCCAGGGCGACGCCGAGTCCTGGGTCGGCGAGACCTGGAAGGAACTCCTGGAGGGCGGCATCGACCAGGTCGTGCTGCTGGAGGACGGCGAGAAGATCTACGGTCCGATGAACCTGCACGCCGAGTAGTCGTCGGACGACGCCGGAGGGCGGCCGCCCCCTGGGGGACGGCCGCCCTCCGGCGTGGTGCCGGGTCGGTCAGGGGCGGGTCTTCGGCGAGTTGGCCGCGGTCTTCGCCGGGTCGAACTCGGCGACCGGGGCCAGGATCTCGTCCATCCGCTTGAGCAGCGCGTCGTCCAACTTCACGCCGGCCGCCTTGACGTTCTCGGTGACCTGCTCCGGACGCGAGGCGCCGATGATCGCCGCCGAGACGTTGGCGTTCTGCAGTACCCAGGCCACCGCGAGCTGGGCCGAGGACAGCCCGGCCTCGGCCGCCAGCGGCTGCAGCAGCTGCACCCGCTCCAGCACGTCGTCCTGGAGGAAGCGGCCGACGAAGTTGGCGCCGCCCTTCTCGTCGGTGGCCCGCGAGCCGGCCGGCAGCGGGGCGCCGGGCAGGTACTTGCCGGTCAGCACGCCCTGGGCGATGGGGGACCAGACGATCTGGCCCAGGCCCAGCTCCTCCGAGACCGGGACCACCTCGGCCTCGATGACCCGCCAGAGCGCGGAGTACTGCGGCTGGTTGGAGATCAGCTGGATGTTCAGCTGCTGCGCCAGCGCGTGCCCGGCCCGGATCTGCTCGGCGGTCCACTCGGAGACGCCGATGTAGAGGGCCTTGCCCGAGCGGACCACGTCGGCGAAGGCCGTCATGGTCTCCTCCAGCGGCGTGGAGGGGTCGTAGCGGTGGGCCTGGTACAGGTCGACGTAGTCGGTCTGCAGCCGGCGCAGGGAGCCGTCGATGGACTCCATGATGTGCTTGCGGCCCAGGCCGCGGTCGTTGCGGCCGGGGCCGGTCGGCCAGAAGACCTTGGTGAAGATCTCCAGGCCCTCGCGCCGCTCGCCCTTGAGGGCGCGGCCGAGGACGGCCTCGGCGCGGGTCTCGGCGTAGACGTCCGCCGTGTCGAAGGTGGTGATCCCGGAGTCCAGGGCGGCCCGGACGCAGGCTGCCGCCGCGTCCTCCTCCACCTGGGATCCGTGGGTCAGCCAGTTGCCGTACGCGATCTCGCTGATGATCAGGCCGCTGCGGCCGAGGTGACGAAACTCCATGATCAGACCCTACGCCTGCCGCGCCGCCCGTCCACCCGTTCAGCCGCGGCGGGTGCCGACCAGGTGCAGCAGCGCGGCCACCGAGCGGTAGGGGTCGGTGCGTCCGGCCTGCTCCTCGGCCTCCAGCAGCCGGGCCAGCTCGGCGGAGTCCGCCGGGGGCTGGGCGTCGTCGGGCGCCTGGTCGGTGAAGACCCGGACCCCGTACCAGCGCCGCAGCGGTACCGATATCTCGGTGAGCGTCCGGACCAGCGGCTCCAGCCGGTCGGCCCGGGTGGGGATGCCGAGCCGGTTGACGTAGCGGGCGCCGCCGAAGGCCTCCATGGCGCCGGCCCAGTCCCCGGCGCAGCCGGCCCGCATGGCGAGCGCGTCGCCGTTGCGGACCAGGACCGAGAGCATGCCGCCGGGCGCCAGCACCCGGGCCAGCGAGGCCAGCATCGGGTCGGCCTCGGGCAGGTACATCAGCACGCCGTGGCAGAGCACGACGTCGAAGCTGCCGGGCCCGAACCAGCGTCCGCAGTCGCCGCCCTCGCCGGTCAGCAGCTTCACCCGGGAGCGCACCTGGTGGGCCTCGCCGGCCAGCGCGTTCTGCGCCGCACCGAGCATCACCGGGTCCGGGTCGAGCCCGGTGACCAGGTGGCCGGCCCGGGCCAGCCGCACGGCCTGCGTGCCCTGCCCGCAGCCGGCGTCGAGGACGCGCAGCGGCGGCCCGTCCAGCAGCCGCTCGGCGAAGTGCTCGGCGACCTGTTCGGCGAGCTGCCTGGCCACCAGCTCCTGCCGGACGACGTTGCGCAGGTTGCTGAGGCCCGAGAGCCAGGTCCCGGAGGCAGCGTCGAAACCGCCGTGCCGCTGCTGCGGCAGGTGACCCGGGTGGCTGTACGTCTCGATCAGGACTTCTGCCCTCGCTTCACCTGCGGCTTCGGCAGGCGCAGCCGGCGCATCTGCAGCGAGCGCATCAGCGCGTAGGCGACCGTGCCCTTGGTGTTCTTCTCCGGGAACCGCTGTGCCAGCTGCTTGCGCAGACCCATGCTGAGCAGCACCGAGTGCAGCACGATCAGCACGATCATGATCAGCCAGATCAGCAGCGAGATGTCCTTCAGCGACGGGTTCGGCAGCACGTTCAGCACCAGCACGATCACCGCCAGCGGCAGGAACCACTCGGCCGCGGTGAACCGCGAGTCGATGTAGTCGCGGGCGAAGCGCCGCACCGGACCCCGGTCGCGGGCCGGCAGGCCGGCCTCGTCGCCGCGCAGCAGCGCGAGCCGCTGGCGCTCGCGGGCGGCGCTGCGCTCGTCGCGGGCGGCCTTGGCGGCCTCCTTGCGGTCCTGGGGCACGTAGGCGCGGCCGCGGCGGCTGGCCTCGGCCTCGCTGCGCTTGGGTGTGGGGCGGCCCTTTTTGGCCTCGGCCTCGGGGCGGGCGGACGCGTCCAGCTCGATCAGCGGGGCGTCGGCGGGGGCATCCTGGGAGCTTCGTCGGAACACACGGCCAAGAGTACGTGGTCAGAAGGTGTATTCCCTAGCCCCTGCGGGAAAGGATCCGGCCCGGGGACACCCTCAGCTCCGGCTCCGCCCTGAGGGCGAGACGGCGTCGACGGTAATCCCTCGCACGGATGAGGCCCGTCCCGTGCCGCTGTAGCACTCTTGTTGCAGTCCGGTGCGCTGCGGTGAACCCTCCGCGCCCCGTAGTCTTGGGATCGAGAACCGGCAGTCCGGAGAAGGGGGCGCGCGAGGCCCATGAGCGACGGAATCATGAAGCGGATGTCAATGATCTTCCGCGCCAAGGCCAACAAGGCCTTGGATCGTGCGGAGGACCCGCGCGAGACACTCGACTACTCGTATCAGAAGCAGCTCGAACTGCTGCAGAAGGTACGCCGTGGAGTGGCGGACGTGGCGACGTCCCGCAAGCGCCTGGAGCTCCAGCTCCAGCAGCTTCAGAAGCAGTCGTCGACGCTGGAGGAGCAGGGCCGCAAGGCGCTCTCGCTCGGCCGCGAGGACCTGGCCCGCGAGGCGCTCACCCGCCGCTCGGGGATCCAGCAGCAGGTCGCCGACCTGGAGACGCAGTACCAGGCACTGCAGGGCGAGGAGGAGAAGCTCACGCTGGCCTCCCAGCGGCTGCAGGCCAAGGTGGACGCCTTCCGGACCAAGAAGGAGACCATCAAGGCCACCTACACGGCCGCCCAGGCACAGACCCGGATCGCCGAGTCCTTCTCCGGTATCTCGGAGGAGATGGGCGACGTCGGCCTGGCCATCCAGCGGGCCGAGGACAAGACCGCGCAGATGCAGGCGCGGGCCGGCGCGATCGACGAGCTGCTCGCCTCGGGCGCGCTCGACGACCCGACCGGGATGCGCAAGGACGACATCACCGCCGAACTGGAGCGGATGTCCAGCGGGTCCGACGTCGAGCTGGAGCTCGCCCGGATGAAGGCCGAGCTCTCCGGTGGTTCGGCTGCGCCGACCCCGGCGATCGAGCAGGGCCAGGGCACCCCGCAGGACCAACCTCGCTTCGACAAGTAGGGAGTGCCGCATGATCGTCAGGATCATGGGGGAGGGCCAGTTCGAGGTTCCGGACACGCTGGTTGACCATCTCAATGAGCTGGACAACGCCGTGCTGGCGGCCCTCGACTCGTCCGACGAGGCCGACTTCCGGGTCAGCCTGGCCGCACTGCTCGCCGCCGTCCGCGCGGGCGGGACGCCGGTGGCGCACGACGCGCTCGTGCCCTCCGAGGCGACCCTGCCCTACGAGGAGGCCACGGTCGACGAGGTCAGGGAGCTGCTGCACCACGACGGGCTCATCCCCGGCTGAGCAGTGACGGGTACGGCGAAGGGGCACCCCTCGGGGTGCCCCTTCGCCGTACCCGGCCTCCGTTACGGCAGCGCCAGCATCTGGTCCAGCGCCGCCCTGGCCTCGGCCGAGGTGGTCGGGTCGACCGTGATCACGTTCGGCACCCGGCCCTCGACCAGCGACTCCAGGGTCCACACCAGGTGCGGCAGGTCGATCCGGTTCATGGTCGAGCAGAAGCAGACGGTGCGGTCGAGGAAGACGACCTCCTTGTCCGGGTGCGCCTTGGCCAGTCGGCGGACCAGGTTCAGCTCGGTGCCGATCGCCCACTTGCTGCCGGGCTCGGCGGCGTCCAGCGCCTTGATGATGAACTCGGTGGAGCCCACCAGGTCGGCGGCCTCGACCACCTCGTGCTTGCACTCGGGGTGGACCAGCACGGTGACGCCGGGGACGCGCTCGCGGACCTCCTCGACCGAGTCCAGCGAGAAGCGGCCGTGCACCGAGCAGTGGCCGCGCCAGAGGATCATCTTCGCCGCGCGCAGCTGCTCGGTGGTCAGCCCGCCGTTGGGCTTGTGCGGGTTGTAGACCACGCAGTCGTCCAGGCTCAGCCCCAGCTCGCGGACGGCGGTGTTCCGCCCCAGGTGCTGGTCGGGCAGGAAGAGCACCTTCTGGCCCGCCCGTCGCCCACCACCACCCTCGCTCGAGGCGCTTCGCGCCGCACTCTCCTCGAAGGCCCACTCCAGCGCCCGCTTGGCGTTGGAGGAGGTGCAGATGGTGCCGCCGTGCCGGCCGGTGAAGGCCTTGATGTCGGCGGAGGAGTTCATGTAGGCGACCGGCACGACGGTGTCGGCGACCCCGGCGTCGGTGAGCGCGTCCCAGCACTCGGCGACCTGCTCGGCGGTGGCCATGTCGGCCATCGAGCAGCCCGCCGCGAGGTCCGGCAGGATCACCCGCTGGCGCTCGGCGGTGAGGATGTCGGCGCTCTCGGCCATGAAGTGCACGCCGCAGAAGACGATGAACTCGGCCTCGGGGCGGTCGGCGGCGTCGCGGGCGAGCTTGAAGGAGTCGCCGGTCACGTCGGCGAACTCGATGACCTCGTCGCGCTGGTAGTGGTGGCCCAGGATGAACACCCGGTCGCCGAGCGCGGCCTTGGCGGCGCGGGCGCGGGCGACCAGGTCGGGGTCGGAGGCGGCGGGGAGATCGCCGGGGCAGTCGACGCCGCGCTCACTGGCCGGGTCTGCGTCCCGGCCGAGCAGCAGCAGGGCCAGCGGGGTGGGCGCCGGCTCTTGATAGGTGGTGGTCACGGGCGGCTGCCCTCCTGTGGGGGCGCGGTGAGGGGGCCGCGCCCTTTTCGTCTATCTGACGTTATCGATGATAACTCGCCCGTCCGGCGCAGGCGACGGCCGGAGTGGCAATGTGACCCACGCCGCTTCTGCCGAACCGGAGGTATCCGAGTGGCGCACGGGGCGCACGGGAGACAGGCTCAAGACGGGGTGACCGGAAGGGTACGCGCAGATGAGCGAGTGGTCGAACGCGAACGTGGACGCGGACGTGGACGCGGGGCGTGAGCGTGCGGTGCGGCGGATGCTGCCCCGGAGCCGGGACGAGGCACACCGGGCCTCCACCCCGCTGGAGCTGTTCTTCGACCTCTGCTTCGTGGTCGCCGTCGCCCAGGCCGGCAGCCATCTGGCGCACTCGCTGGCCGAGGGCCACTGGGGCTCGGGGGTCGGCGGCTACCTCTTCGCCTTCTTCGCCATCTGGTGGGCCTGGATGAACTTCACCTGGTTCGCCTCCGCCTACGACACCGACGACGTCCCCTACCGGATCGCCACCCTGGTGCAGATCACCGGGGCGCTGATCCTGGCGGCCGGCATCCCCCAGTTGCTCCAGGGGCACCTCGCCGTGGGCGTGCTCGGCTATCTGGTGATGCGCTGCGCCCTGGTCGTCCAGTGGCTGCGGGTCGCCGCGAGCAACGAGGGCGAGCAGCGGGTGATGGCGCTGCGCTACGCCCGGGGCATCGCCGCCGTCCAGGTCTGCTGGGTGGTGCTGCTCTTCCTGCCGCACGGGGCCAGGTTGCCGGTGATCCTGCTGCTGATCGCCGCCGAGCTGAGCGTGCCGGTGTACGCGGAGCGCCGCTGGAGCACCCCCTGGCACGCCGAGCACATCGCCGAGCGCTACGGGCTGTTCACCCTGATCGTGCTCGGTGAGTCGGTCTCGGCCGCGACCATCGCCGTCCAGACGGCGCTGGACGAGCACGGGGCGCTGCGGGAACTGCTGCCGATCGCCGGGGGCGGGCTGCTGATCTGCTTCTCGGCCTGGTGGATCTACTTCGCCCGCCCGGTCCACGAGTACCTGCAGAGCAACCGGCAGGCGTTCGTCTGGGGCTACGGCCACTACCTGGTGCTGCTCTCGGCGGCGGCGATCGGGGCCGGCCTGGAGGTCGGGGTGGAGCACGCGGTGGGCAAGGCCGAGATCTCCCGGCAGGCGGCCGCGGCCGCGGTGACCCTGCCGACGGCGCTCTACCTGGTCACCGTCTGGGCCCTGCACGCCCGGCACGGCAAGCACGGGATCGGCCAACTGCTGCTGCCCGTCTCGGCCTTGGCGGTACTGGCGACGACCTTCCTGGGCGGCGGCTCGGGCGTGCTGGGCGCCGGGCTGGTGTGCGCGGCCACCGTGGCCCTCGGCGTGTTCCTCCAGTACCGACCCGGGACAGCCGAGTGAATGTGCGAGATGTGCTAGTCCTGTACGCGTGCCAGCACGACGAACACCATCGAATCAGGTCCCCCCGGGCAGTACCGGCATCCCTCTGGACGAGACCGACCGGAAGGTCCTCGAACTCCTCGCCCGGGACGGCAGGGCCTCCTACGCGGAGATCGGACTCCTGGTGAACCTCTCCGCCACGGCGGTCAAACGCCGGGTCGACCGGCTGCAGGAGCGCGGCGTGGTCCGCGGCTTCACCGTCCTGCTCGACCCCGGGACGCTGGAGTGGCGGACCGAGGCCTTCGTCGAGGTCTACTGCCGGGAGCGGACCTCGCCCGAGGAGATCCTGTCCACCCTGCGGCAGTTCCCCGAGGTCGTCGCGGCCTGGACGGTCACCGGCGAGGCCGACGCCCTGGTCCACCTCCGCGCGGCCGACACCGGCCACCTGGAGGCCGTGATCGAGCGCATCCGCAAGGAGCCCGGCGTCCAGCGCAGCCGCAGCCAGGTCGTCCTCAGCCGACTGATCGGCTGAGGACGCGGGCGTTCAGGGCTGGAAGGGGTTCTTGTCGATGTCGGCGAGGTCGAGGCTGACCGGGAAGGGCACGGACACGGTCAGCGTGTCGTGGAAGATCCCGACCGGAACGTAGCAGCCGCTCGCCGGTTCGAGCGCGAAGGTGTAGACGACCGGCTTGCCGCCGTCGCTCTCGACCCGCCAGTAGGACGGGATACCGGCCTGGGCGTACTTCAACGGCTTGTACATCCGGTCGCGCTCGACCGATTCCGCCGAGACCACCTCGATCGCCAGCAGCACGTCCTCCGGAGCGAAGGTCGTGCGCCGTGGGCCGTCGACGGCCTGCTTCCGGATCACCATCACGTCGGGCTCCGGCCGGTTGTGCCTGCCGAGGGTCACCGTCATTTCGCAACGGATGTCCAACTCCGGGGGAACCGCCTGAAGCAGGCGGAACTCCAGCAGCCGAATCGCGAGGTAGTGGAAATCGGTCTGCGGACTGATGAAGACGAGGCTCCCGTCGATCAGCTCCGTGTGCGGAGGCAGATTGGGAAGCCGGTCCAGGTCCTCGGCGGTCCAGCCGCCCTCGGGGGGGCGCGGCCACTCGTAGTCGGATGCCACGCTCATCAGTGCTCCCATGAAAGGAATCCTCACAGCCGCTTCCAGGCTACCCAGCGGGACCGAGGAATGTTCAGCCCCACGGGTGAAACCACCCGCGCAGCTTTCCTGCGCGGTTGACGGGGAGGACGCAGGAAAGCTGCGCGGTGCGCAGGGTTCCGACAGGGCGGGAAAGCCGGTCGCTGCCTAGGGTTGAGCACGTCAGCGCCGCCCCGAGAGGACTTCCGCCGTGACCCAGCGCATGCATCGGTACGACCCCACCATGGTCGACCTGGTCTTCGACTACATGCGGGAGCGGCTCCAGTACGACCCGGTGCCGCTGGACCACCCCGGGGACGGGGCCCGCCTCGGCGAGGCGCTGTCGGGCCTGCTGAACGCCCAGGGAAACGATCCTGCAGAGGTGCTGAAGCTCTACGACCACGAGCTGTCGCGCGCCGTGATCTCAGCTGACAGTCCCCGTTATCTGTCATTCATCCCCTGTGCGCCGACCAAGGCCGCGCTGCTGTTCGACATGGTGGTCTCCTGCGCCTCGCTGCAGGGCATCTCCTGGCTGGAGGCGGCCGGGGCGATCGCCGCCGAGAACCAGGTGCTGCGGCTGATCTCCGACCGGGCCGGGCTGCCGGACACGGCCGGCGGCTGCTTCGTCTCCGGCGGCTCGGCCGGCAACCTCTCCGCCCTGGTCGTCGCCCGCGACACCGCCCGGCGGCGGCTGGGCCTGGCCCCCGGCGCCCGGATGCGGATCGCGGTCAGCGACCAGACCCACTCCTCGGTGACCAACACCCTGAACATCATCGGCGTGGAGAAGCTGGTCGTCCCGACCGAGGGCCACCGGCTCACCGGGGCCGCGCTGCGCGCCGCACTGGCGGCCGGGGACGACGACATCCCGGTGATCGGGGTGGTCGGCACCGCCGGCACCACCAATGCCGGGATCGTCGACGACCTGGCCGGCATCGCCGAGGTCGCCCGCGAATTCGACCTCTGGTTCCACGTCGACGGCGCCTACGGCGGCGCCGGACTGTTCGCGCCCTCGGTCCGGGCCCGCTACGACGGCATCGAGCACGCCGACAGCTTCGTGGTCGACCCGCACAAGTGGCTGTTCGCGCCCTTCGACTGCGCCGCGCTGATCTACCGCAAGCCCTGGCTGGCCAAGGGCGTCCACACCCAGGACGCCTCCTACCTCGACGTCCTGCACACCGGGGACACCGAGGAGTGGAACCCGACCGACTACGCCTACCACCTCACCCGGCGCGCCCGGGGCCTGCCGCTCTGGTTCTCGCTCGCGGTGCACGGCACCGACGCCTACACCGAGGCGATCGAGACCGGCATCGGGCTGGCCCGGGACACCGCCGCGCTGATCCGCGCCGACTACCCGGACCTGGAGGTCGTGCTGGACCCGGTGCTGTCCGCCGTGGTCTTCCGGCGCAAGGGCTGGGCCGCCGAGGACTACTACGCCTGGTCCCAGCGGCTGCTGGCCGAGCAGACCGGCTTCGTCACCCCGACCGGCTGGGAGGGCGAGGTCGTCGCCCGGTTCGCCTTCCTGCACCCCGGCACCACCATGGACATGGTCAAGGAGATCCTCGACACCATGGTGTGAGGGACGGTGTGCGGGTCAGAGGTAGGCGCCCGACGGCAGGTACGGGGTCGGCGGGCGCAGGCCGCGGAGCGCGAGGTAGCCGCGGTTGGCCGCGGACAGCCCGCCGGCCAGGCAGACGTCGACCGCCCACTCCTGCTCGCCGGTGACGTTCGCCACAGTCGCCTCCGTTCCCACCGGCACCCGGCCCAGCGCCTCCGTCAGCAGCCGTGCCGCCAGCCGCTTCGAGGTCGCGGCCAGCAGCACGATCCGGCCCTCGCGGCGGTAGCAGTAGCCGCTGCCGGCCAGGGTGTCCACCACCAGCAGCTCGTCGCCGATCCGGAGCAGCTGGGCGTGGTCCGGGCCGTGGCCGCCACCGCGCACCCGCCGGTCGACCGAGTCCAGCAGCTGCTGGTGCGAGGCGTCCCCCAGGTGGACCGGGATGCCGCCCGGCTCGGGCAGCGCCAGCAGGTCCACCGTGCCGGTGAACTGCATCGTCGGGTGGAGCTGGAACCCGGCCGCGTGGTAGCGGCGGGCGGCCCGGGGGTCCGGCGAGGCCACGATCATGCCGCGCAGGCAGCCCCGGCCGTAGGCGGCGGCGTGGTCCAGCAGCATCCGGCCCACGCCCTTGCCCTGGGCGTCCGGGCGGACGCAGAACAGCGACAGCCCCCACAGGCCCTCCCGGCGCAGCGCCAGCGCCGTGCCGACCGCCTCGCCGGCCTCCTCCGCGATCCAGCAGCCGCCCGGGTCGGTGGCGGCGAGGTGGCGGGTCCGGGCCTCGGAGGCGGCGACGGCCGCCGGGGTCGGTTCGGGGACCGGTCCGGTGCGGCCGAGCTGCTCCTCCAGGGCGTCGAAGGCCGCCTTCGCGATCTCCCGCACCGTGCGGGCATCCGAGGCCGAGTCGCGTACCGGGCGGAGGATCATCCGACAAGTCTGGCCCGCAGGGCCGGCCGGGGCGGGGGATTGTCGGGAATCGGCAGGCCCCGCGGCGGGCCGTGCTCGCACAGGCTGGTCGGTCGCGCGGTCGTGACCCGCGCGGTGGCGTGTGCGAGCATGGGGGGACAGGGACATTCCCCGGAATACTTCGGGGGCGCCACCGGTTTGCCGCTGGTAGCAGTAAGTCGTCACAACCCGGGAGTACACAGATGACCGTCCAGGACGAGACCAACGTCGAGAGCGGGATCCTCCTCAGCGATGCCGCCGCGGCCAAGGTCCAGAGCCTGCTGGAGCAGGAAGGCCGGGATGACCTGGCGCTGCGCGTCGCCGTGCAGCCCGGCGGCTGCTCCGGCCTCCGCTACCAGCTGTTCTTCGACGAGCGTTCGCTCGACGGCGACGTGCTGAAGGACTTCGGCGGCGTCAGTGTCGTCACCGACCGGATGAGCGCCCCCTACCTCGGCGGTGCCACCATCGACTTCGTCGACACCATCGAGAAGCAGGGCTTCACGATCGACAACCCCAACGCCACGGGCTCCTGCGCCTGCGGCGACTCGTTCAGCTAGTCGGCGGTCCGACGCGAGAGCGCCCCGTCCGGTTCTTCCGGACGGGGCGCTCCGTCGTTCGGGCGGCCGCTCAGCCGCCGATCTTGATCGGGCCGGGGGAGTAGTGCTTCACCCCGCTCGCGGCGTCGAGCTGGGGGAGCGGCTTCTCGGTGCTGGCGTCGATGACGCTGCGCTGGTCGAGCGGGGAGCCGAGGTCGGCGCTGACCGACTGCTCGGTGATCACCATCGGGCAGGGCCGACCGGACGGGGCGGGAGTGGTGACGACGATCCGCACCTTCACCTCGCCGGCGGTCGACTGGTCGGCGTCCAGCCCGTACTTCTCGCAGATCCCGGCGTAGAACTTCACCGTGAGCTCGTCGCCGTTCGAGGTGTAGCCGAGCCCGTGGATCACCTGCTGGCCGGGGGAGGGCGACACACCGCTGGCGGGCCCGCCGGGATTGACGCTCGCGCTGCCGGACGGCGTGGCGGACGGAGTGGCGGAACCGGTGACCGGGCCGCCGGGGGAGGGCGTCGCACTGCCGGCCACCGAGGAGCTCGGCCGGGCCGAGGCGGTGCCGGACGATGCGCACGCGGTCGCTGCGGCTGCGGTCGCGGCCGCCAGCGCGGCCAGCCTGACCAGGCGGCCGAGGGCTGTCTGCTGCTTGGGCGAGTGGATCTGCACGGTGCCGCCTCCTGGAGCTGTCCCTGGGTGAACGGTACTGGGACGTGGAGGTCGGGCAATCGGTTCCGCCGCCGGACCGCCCGTTCGTGTCGCGGCCCGGGGCGGCCGGCTCAGTCGCCGAGGCCGAGCCAGGAGTCGAGCAGCGCCGCCGAACGCGGGTTGACCTGGTAGGGGGAGCCCTGCTTCGGGTCGCGGGCCGGACGCGGGCGCGCCGGCTCGTTGACGGCCAGCAGCGGCCAGAAGTGGCCCATCCGCCGCCCGGCCCTGACCAGTTCGTCGAGCGTCTCGTTGTCGGCCTCGCCGCGCAGGTGCGCGGGGATGTGCACGGGGTTGTGGCTGGGCATCATGGCGGAACTCCGATGCAGCAGGTGGCAGGGCAGAAGCCCTGCTTCGACCCTAGATCCGGAGCGCCCCGCCATCCAGTCCTACCAGAGAGTAACCACTCGGGGGTGAAGGAGTGACGGTCGGTCGGCGAACGGTACCGTGGGGCGGTCCGATTCCCGCTGCCAGTCCCGGCCGCCACCCGTTGGGGAGAACCGCTGTGCGTATTGCCGTCACCGGCTCGATCGCCACTGACCACCTGATGACCTTCCCTGGTCGCTTCGCCGAGCAGCTCGTCGCCGAGCAGCTGCACACCGTGTCGCTGTCGTTCCTGGTGGACACCCTGGACGTGCGGCGCGGCGGGGTCGCCCCGAACATCTGCTTCGGCATGGGGCTGCTCGGTCTGCGCCCGATCCTGGTCGGCGCGGCCGGTACCGACTTCGCCGAGTACCAGGGCTGGCTGGACCGGCACCACGTGGACACTGCCTCGGTCCACATCTCGGAGACCCGGCACACCGCCCGCTTCGTCTGCACCACCGACAGCGACCACAACCAGATCGCCTCCTTCTACACCGGTGCGATGAGCGAGGCCCGCAACATCGAGCTGCTGCCGGTCGTCGAGCGGGTCGGCGGGCTCGACCTGGTGCTGATCGGCGCGGACGACCCGGACGCGATGGTCCGCCACACCGAGGAGTGCCGCGAGCGCGGCTACGCCTTCGCGGCCGACCCCTCGCAGCAGCTGGCCCGGCTGGAGGGCGATGCCATCCGCACCCTGATCGACGGCGCCGCGTACCTCTTCTCCAACGAGTACGAGAAGGCGCTGATCGAGACCAAGACCGGCTGGTCCGAGAGCGAGATCCTGGACCGCGTCGGCGTCCGGGTCACCACCCTGGGCGCCAAGGGCGCCCGGATCGACCGCAAGGGCGAGGTGCCGATCGTGGTCGGCGTCCCGGCGGAGACCGCCAAGGTGGACCCGACCGGTGTCGGCGATGCCTTCCGGGCCGGCTTCCTGGCCGGGCTGAGCTGGGAGCTGGGCTTCGAGCGCGCGGCGCAGGTCGGCTCGATGCTGGCGACGCTGGTGATCGAGACCCTCGGCACCCAGGAGTACACCCTGCAGCGCGGGGCCTTCCTGGAGCGCTTCGCCGCCGCCTACGGCGACGCGGCGGCGGCCGAGGTCGGCGCCCGCCTGGCCTGAGCCGGCCGCCCCGGGGCGGCGTCCGCACGGACACCGCCCCGGGGCCCGCGCTCAGCTCAGGCGGCGGACCAGGTAGGCGACGCCGAGCGGGGCGTCCGGGCCGTAGGTCGCGGCGGGCGACTCGCCCGCGTACTCCTGTCCGCGCATCTCGCACCAGACCGGGATGTCCAGCCGGGCGGCCTCGTCGTCGGAGAGCACCGCGACCAGCCCGCCGAGCGGCACCTCGCCGATGTGCTTGGCCAGCTCGATCACCGGGATCGGGCAGCGCCGCCCCAGGGTGTCGAGGACCAGGGTGTCCGGACCAGCGGTGTCCGGACCAGCTGTGTCCGGAGCAGCGGGGCCGCCGGTCGCCGGTGCGGGCGGCGCGGCCGGGGGCGGTTCCAGCTGCGAGCGCACCGTCGCCACCGCGCGCGGCAGCACCTCCAGGAACAGGTCCACGTCCGCGTCGGTGCAGTCCGGCGGCAGCGAGACCCGGATGTTGCCCTCGGTCAGCACCCCCATCGCGGCCAGCACATGGCTCGGGGTCAGGGTGCTGGAGGTGCAGGAGGAGCCCGAGGAGACCGCGAAGCCGGCCCGGTCCAGCTCGCCCAGCAGCGCCTCGCCGTCGACGTAGAGGCAGGAGAAGGTCAGCAGGTGCGGCAGCCGCCGCTCGGGTTCGCCGAGCACCGCCAGGTCGGCCACCAGCCGCGGCAGCTCGGCCCGGAGCCGGGCGATCCGCGCCGACTGGACCGCGTTCAGCTGCTCGGCCTCCTGCCGGACGGCGCGCAGCGCCACCGCCGCGGCGACCACGCCCGGCAGGTTCACGTAGCCGGGCACCCGCCCGGACTCGCGGTCGTCGGCCGGCAGCGGGGAGCGGTAGCGGACGCCCTTGCGGACCGCCAGCACCCCGACCCCGGCCGGGCCGCCCCACTTGTGGGCGGAGGCGGTCAGCAGCGACCAGCCCGCCGGCACCGGCAGCCGTCCGGCCGACTGGGCCGCGTCCACCAGCAGCGGCACCCCGGCCGCCGCGCACAGCGCACCGACCTCGGCGACCGGCTGGAGGGTGCCCACCTCGTGGTTGGCGGACTGGAGGCAGGCGAGCGCGGTGCCGGGCAGCAGCGCCTCGGCGAACCCCTCGGCGGAGACCCGTCCGCTCCGGTCCACCGGGACCGTGCCGGTGCTGCCGCCTGACGCCTCGTGGAGTTCCGCCGCGTGCAGTACGGAGGAGTGTTCTACGGCGGAATGTACGAGGCGGACCCCTTTCCGGTGATTCCCGGCGAGCGCGCCCAGCACGGCGAGGTGGTTGGCCTGGGTGCCGGAGGCGGTGAAGGCGACCTCGTCGGCGCGGGCGCCGAGCTCCGCCGCGACCGTCTCCCTGGCCGCGTCCAGCAGCATCCGGGCCCGCCTGGCGTCCCGGTAGAGCCGGGCCGGATCGGCCCATCCCTCGTCGAGGGCCGACAGCAGGGCCTGACGGGCGAGCGGATGGAGCGGCGCGGTCGAGGCTGCGTCGAAGTACGGCACCTTCCTACGGTAGCGAGCACCTCGCTGTCGGCTCGTCAGGGGGCGGCCCGAGCCGTGATCGTTTGGGTGGCTTATGGTGTGTCAGCCGATTGCTCCGGCATGTCACCCGGAAGGTTGACGGAGGCCCGTAAGTGCCGCCCTGACCTGCAGATCCACCCATCCGGGGGCCATCCGGGGGCCGTATCGGCGCGTTAGCCGGACCTGCCCGCGAAGCTCCGATACGCCTGGAGTAGGGTTTGGCCCGCATAAACATCCAAACCCTGCCCGCAAACCGGGCCAACGGGCCCACAGTCCCCTTGGCGCGTGAGCGGGCGAGACTTCGGGAAGGCGCTACGTGAGTCCCAACGGCTCCGACCGCTCGCCGCGGCGCTCGATGCGGCGGAAGCTGCTTTCAGCGCTGACGCTGGGCCTCGTC
>Ga0302314_10007411_pt1 | contig 19723 bp, 14 predicted proteins | sample III_Palsa_N2_3_FD_200533 | JGI IMG/M metagenome (GOLD analysis project Ga0302314, IMG submission 200533) | Peat permafrost microbial communities from Stordalen Mire near Abisko, Sweden - III_Palsa_N2_3 | ecosystem: Environmental > Terrestrial > Soil > Palsa > Peat permafrost | place: Sweden...
CCCTTCCGACCATCCGCGCGTTGTTCTCTTCTTCATCGCCAGCCACACCAAACAGCAGGTCAAGCGTGCGGCCGTCGGCGCCGAAGGCTATGTCCTCGACCCCTTCAGCCACGACGCCGTCGCCACCCACCTCAAGGCAGTCGGCGAGCCCCTCGTCAACGCCTTCGGCGCCACACCCCCTTACGCCATCTTCTCCGACTCGCTTGAAGCCTACGGCGCCGATTGGACTCCAACCCTACCCGCCGAGTTCCTCAAGCGCCGTGGCTACGACCTCATCCCCCACCTGCCCGAGCTCGTCGCCGGAGGCACACCCGAAGCCGAAAAAGTACGGCACGATTGGGGCAAGACCCTTACCGAGCTCGTCGACCAAAACTACCTCACGCAGATCAACGACTGGGCCATCGCTCACCACACAAGATTCCGCTCCCAGACCTACGGCGAGCCCGCCGTCACCTTCTCCAGCCAGAACCTCGCCGGTCTCGCCGAGGGCGAAGGCCCGCAGTGGCGCAGCTTCTCCACCCTCCGCTGGGCCACCTCCGCCAACCACGTCTTCGGCCACAACGTCTCCTCCGGTGAAACCTTCACCTGGCTCCACTCCCCGGTCTTCCGCGCCACGCCCCTCGACATGAAAGTCGAAGCCGACATCGACTTCATCATGGGAGAAAACCAGCTCATCTTCCACGGCTGGCCCTACTCCGCGCCCGACGGCAAAGTCCCCGAACCCGGCTGGTCGCTCTACGCCGCCGCCTCCTTCAACAACCACAACCCCTGGCACCCGGTCATGCCCGCGGTCACCGCCTACATCACCCGCATGAGCTGGCTTCTCCGCCAGGGCGAACCCGCCAACCAGGTCGCCGTTCTCCTCCCCACCGACGACGCCTGGGCTAGCTTCTCTCCCGGCAAAGTCACCGTCACCGGAGCCATGCAGAAGCTCGTCCCCCCCGAGCTTATGTCAGCCATCCTCTCCGCCGGCTACAACGTCGACTTCATCGATGCCGACGCCATCGACAAAGTAGGTCTCGGCACCCACCAGATCCTCGTCATTCCCCCCACTGACCGCATCCCCGTCGAAACCCTCGACAAGATTGCAGCGTGGGAAAAATCCGGAGGCAAAGTCATCGCCATCGGAAAGCTCCCCACCTTCACCCCTAAAGGCACGCCCCTCCACGACGCCGGTGGTGACACCTCAGCCATCATCCTCGTCCCCGACGAAACCAAATTCGCCCAAGCCCTCCATGACGCCGTCACTCCTGATCTTTCGCTGGCATATACGGACGAAGCCGCACGGAACTCGATCGGGTTCATTCGCCGAAAACTACCCGATGCAGACATCTATTACGTGGTCAATACGTCCAACGACACCGTAGGTGCAGGGGTGATCTTTGCCACGGCATTCAAGCATGGCGAGCAGTGGAGCCCCGAAACCGGACTGCCGGTCGCAGACGTTACGCCTAACGGCCCAATGCCGCTGGAGCTTGCTCCGTATGAATCTGCAGTCTACATCTTCAGCAAGACACCGAAACCTCGTAGCGTATCCGACTGTCAATGCCCAAAGCTAAAAACCCTTACGGATCTAAGCTCCGATTGGCACGTTGCCTTCACCTCCACCGGCAAATCCGTCACGGAGCACACCCTCACCGACTGGATCGCTGACACCGACACCCTCCACTACTCCGGCGAAGCCATCTACTCCCGCGACTTTACCCTCGCCGCCGTGCCCATCACACCGGTCTTCCTTGAGGTCGACGGCGGCACAGCGCTCCCCGGCTCTCCAAACTCACCACCCGAGCATGAAACCATCGGCCCCAACGGCCTGCCCAACCCGCTCATCACCCACCCCGGCCCCGGCATGCACGCTTACTATGACCCACCCATCCGCGAAGCTGCCCTCGTCACGATCAACGGCCAACCCGCCGGCGCGCTCTGGCACCCACCCTATCGCCTCGACGTCTCTTCGCTCCTCAAGCCTGGCCAAAATCACATCGAGATCCACGTCTACAACACCGCCCTCAACGCCTGGTCCGCGCTACCACCCCACGACTACAAACCCCTCATCGCCAAGTACGGCGACCGCTTCCAGATGCAGGACCTCAACCAGGTCACGCCCCTACCCTCAGGCATCCTCGGCGTCATTCACCTCGTCACGCAGCAAGAGACAAAATAACAACCCACTACTTCAAATTCTTATTAGCCAGTGCGCGCTCTTTCCCCGCCCGAGCCCGCGCGTTCCCCGGATCGCTGGCCAACACCACGTTGTAGTTCCGTATCGCGTCGTCGTACTTGCCATTCGAGGTCAGCGCATCGGCCTTATCGAGGATCGCCTGCAACTGCTCGGCGGTATAGCCCCCACCACCGTGGGTAGGCTGCGCCGCAGCCTCCGGAGCACCCGCTCGCGTAGCTTTGGCTGAAGGCGCGGGAGCCGCCGGCTTGGCCGCAGCCTGTTTCTCCACCCTCTCGAGTGCCGCAGGTTTTGCAGGCGCAGGAGCGGCAGTTTCCACAGCAGCCGGTGGTGCCGTACCCGCGGGCGTCGCGACCACCGCAGGAGCCGGTGCCGGGGGAGCATGAGACGCCCAAGGCTTGAAGATAAACAAAGCTGCGACCACAACCACCGCCGCCACACCACCCAGGATCAGCTTCAGATTCCCGCCTGACGCAACCTCTCTGTCCTCGTGCTGTACCAAAACTGGTTCTGCCGCAGTGACCGGCTGTACCGCCGCCACAACCGGGATCTCCACAGTCGTCGTCGGACTCGGCGCTTGATTCACCGGCGGCAGCACCAGCTCATGCATATCCAGCCGCGGGCCCGACGGGGCCGACAACTTGCGGAACAGCAGCCCCGGCGTCGAGTTCAGCAGCTTGTACGCCTCCCCGGTCAGCAGCACCTGCCAGGAGTTGGTATGCGACTCAAGATAGCTCCGCAAAGTCCGCTGCGCCGCCTCTTGAGACACCCCTTTGCCCGGCTGCGAAAGAATCCCGATCGCAATCCCGCGAAGGTCGTCGCCGGCATGCCGCGAGTAAGCTTCGGCGAGCTTGCGCGCCCTCACCGCCAGCACCACTGCCTCAATCGACCCCGGAACCACAGCCGTCAGCACGCCTTCGGAGTCCTCCTCCGCAATGGCCGACGACGCGGCCACCAGGTCCGCCAGCATCTGCACCACGGGAAGCTCGGTCGACCACGTCAGCGGCCCACCCGGACCCTCGCGAAACGCCAGCGAGAACATAAGAATTGTCGGCGGCCCACCCGCGGAGTCGTCGCGCGTCCCAGCCGAGGGCTGCGCCACAGTAGCGGCGCTCCCGGGTACGGTGATCTCTTTCGTCTCGACCGGACTGGAACTTCGCAACAGGCGCCCCTCCTTGCCTCAAAGCTCGCGGTGCAGGTGCAAGAACCCTATCGTTCGGATAATAGATTAGTTAACGCCACTCGGCCCAATTCTCGCATACGCCCTTCCAACCGGTCCGCGCCGAAGTGACTTAATCCACGTTCAGAAATATTATCTTCACTGCGGGTCCGCCAATAGATAAAAAGATACATAGAAAGATAGATAGAATGGCGCTATCCTTTTTCGGTAGTAGTTTACCTCTTTGAGGCATCTGTAATGTTCAGTCGTTGGATGTGCAGTCCGCGCCGAGCCAGTTTGAAGCGTTACGCGGAGTATGCGTTGGCGCTGGGTGCGATCTTACTCATGGCCCTCCCGGCTTCCGCCAAGGATACAGGTCTGGCCGGCGTGATGGTCTATCCCGGTCCTGACGGCATGGCTTACGTCCAGTTCACTGGCCTCCTCATCAACGGCAAACTCGAGTTCAGGGCCTGCGGGCCGCCCACCCTCAATAAGAACATCTACAACCATCTGCCCAAAGAGGCGGCAGTCGGCCTCAAGTCGCTGGAGCGGATGCCGGACGGATCGCTACAGGCGGAGTTTGGCAACGAGACCGCGAAGTGCGTGCTGCCCAGCGAGTTCAAGTATGACAAGGACGCATCGATGTCGCAGGCCGACGTCATCGACCGCTCGTCCTTCACCGCGCAGGTCACCGGTTCGCAGCCCCCGGGCGTTACAGCCTTCCCGGCCCTGTCACCGGGATCGAAGATATACTTCGTCTCGCCCTCCGACGTGGAGCTGGCCGAGTATCTCCGCGCGCAGCGCGCCGCAACCATAGCCCAGTGGAGGGCCTACCTCGCGCAGTACGGTACTGCGCCCCACGCTCCCGCGGCCAAAAAATCTCTCGAAGCTCTGCTCCTCCAGGACGGCCAGCAGCAGCTCGCCGCGTATCAAAAGACCAAGCCCAACGCCCCCGGCTACGCCCATCTCAAGACCGCCTCGCAGCGTGCCTACGAGGTCTTCGCGCTTGAGCCCGACCAGTCCGACGCGCAGAAGCTGCAAGCCGATGTCGATACCGAGCTCACGCAGTTGTGCGATACGGGAAGCGCACAACTGGCGCTCTATCGCGCGGCCCTGGCCAGCCACACCAAGGGCTACAAGTCGCTGGTCACTGCCAAGTCCCTCGCCGACGCCACCTTCGATGTCGATCCAAAGTTCCCCGCAGCCCTGGCGCTGCATAAAGAGACCACGCTCGAGTGGACCGCCCTCGACACCGATCTCAAAACCGCCCAGGCCAGGCTCACCGCCCAGCACTACGACGACGCATACGCCGCCGCCAGGAAGTACCTCTCCTTCCTCGAGGAAGAGGACCGCGTCACCGCCATCGTGCAGGCCGACTACAAGTTCCACATGGACCGCGGCGCTGAGTTTGCCAGCACCGACAAGTGGGCGGATGCCGTCGGCGAGTACACCAGGGCCAACGAGATTGCCCCCTCCGATGCCTCGAAGGCTGCCCTCGCCCAGGCCCAGTCCGGACAGTCGACCCAGCAGGACAAGGAGGCGGCTGAGTCAGCCTCGGTCAAGAGCAAAGCCTACACCGACGCCCAGGACCCCATCCAGGCCTATGAAGTGCTGGCCGCCCTCACGCCCGCCCAGCAGAAACTCGTGGCCGATGCGATGGAGGCCGCCCAGCCCGCCTACATCGCAGCCGCCACCGACAAGGCGCACAAGCTTCAGCAGAGCCACACCCCCATAAAGGGACGAGGCGATGAAGACGCCGTCCGTGAGGCCTACGCCTACCTCGAGCGTCTCGACACCCTCTCCGACGATCCCGACGTGAAGGTGCGGCTCGATCTCCTCTCCGACGCCATCAGCGTCTACTACGTCGAAGTGGCCAAGAAATATATAGATCGCCCCGTGGCCTCGGGCGTAGGCCTCGGCTGGAGCTATCTCGGCGAAGCCTCCCACTACAAGCCCGGCCTCGATACCATCCGCGATGAGATGGCCAAGGCCAGCTCCACCTACCAGATGCGCTCCAAACTCTCCGTCGGCGTCGTCTTCCGCGACCAGACCTCCCGCCGCGACAGCATCGGCTTCGCCGAGCAGTTGCAGGACGCCATTGCCACCGGTCTCGAGACCTCCAAACTCCCGGTCAAGGTGATTCGCCCCAGCGCGGCAGGGGCGGGAAATGCCACCGGACAAGCTCTCGACCCCAACTATCAACTGGTCGGCGAGATTCTCCAGCACCGCACCATCAGGAACATTAAGAACGAGACCCTGCAGTCCAAATATCGCTTCGGCGAGCGCGAGATTCCGAACGCTGCCTGGAACGCTGCCGACCAGGCCTACCAGGACGCCGAGACCGCCGTCGACAAGGCACAGAACGACATACGCGCGGCCGAGGCCAAGAAAAACAAAAAGCAGACCGAACAGGCCAACGCGGAACTCGCCAACGCGCAGAAGCAGGCCTCCGAAGCACGGGCCAAAGAGAACACCATCCCCAAGAGCCAGCAGGAAGACGTCATCCGCCCCTACAGCTACACCAAACAGACCATCGACATCAACAATATCGTCGAGCTCTCCTTCCGCATCGTCGATACCAGCGGAAATATCGTCGAGGAGTCCAAGCACGTCATCAAGGAGACCCCGAAGACCTTCACCGTGCTCCAGAACCTCAAGCCGGAAGACACCGAAGGCGTCCGCGATATGGATGCGCCGCCCGACGAAACCCAGCTCATGACCGACGTCGAGATTGCCGCACGCGATGAGCTCGTCAAGCTGGCCTACGGTGAGATAGCCGACCTACCCACCAAGATTCTCGCCACCGCAAGAGCCAAGGTAAAGAGCGAGGACACCGACGCCGCCGCGGAGCTATACATCCTCTACCTCAACTGCACCTCCGCGGGAGACACGCCAGAGAGGCTGGAAGCCATCCAATTCCTCAAGGACACCTACAATATTCGCCACGCCGCCATGCTGAGCGCTTCCGCCCAGTAAGCAGCCTGGAATCTGGCGTACACTGTTCCGGAGGTTGATGTTGTTGTGGGGTGAGTCGCTTGAATCCGCCGCAGCCAACTCGAATCGACAAGTACGATATCCTCGGCGAACTGGGCCGCGGTGGCATGGGAGTGGTCTATCGCGCGCGCGACAGCCGCATGGGCCGCCAGGTCGCCATCAAGACCCTCACCGAGGGCTTCAACGACGACCCCAGCATCCTCCAGCGCTTCTACCATGAAGCCGAGAAGACCGGAAAGCTCAAGCACCCCAACATCGTCACCGTATACGACCTCGGCGAGCAGGACGGCGCCCCCTACATCGTCATGGAGCTCGTCGACGGTCAGTCGCTCGAATCCCTGATCAAGGAAGACCGCACGCCGCTGCTGGAAAAACTCCGCATCGTCGAGCAGGTCTGCTCCGCGCTCGGCTACGCCCACCAGAACGACGTCATCCACCGCGATGTGAAGCCGGCCAACGTCATCGTCCAGCAGGACGGCGTGGCCAAGCTGCTGGACTTCGGCATCGCCCGCGAGGAGAAGAACAACCTCGGCCTCACCCGCACCAACGCGGTCGTCGGCACAGTCCCGTACATGGCGCCAGAACGGCTCCGCGGAGACCCCCTCGATGCCCGCTCCGACATCTTCGCGGCCGGCGTCATGCTCTACCAGACCCTCACCCGTCAGTTGCCGTTTCAAGGCGAGGAAGGCGTGCTCGTCATCAAGCTGATGAGCGAAAAGCATCCGCCCCTGGGGACCTATCTACAGGAGTATCCCGCCGCGCTCGACGGTATCCTCGACCGCTCCCTCGCCAAAAATCCCGACGACCGCTACGCCACAGCAGAGGAGATGGGCGCCGAACTCTTCGCCATCATCGACGAGCTCAAGCGCGAGCACATCGACGACATGATGCTCCAGATCAAGCGGCTCTCCCAGGAGCAGCAGTTTGTCCAGGCCCGTGACGCGCTGCAACAACTCCTCAAGCTCGACCATCAGCACACTGAGGCCCGCCGCATGTTGTCCGAGGTGCAGCGCCATCTCTCCCGCAAGCAGCGCGACGACCAGGCCCAGCGCCTCTCCCTCCAGGCCGAAGACCTTATCCGCGACCGAGAGTTCGTGCAGGCCATCGAACTCCTCGACCAGGCCGCGCAACTGGTCCCAGACGACAAGATCGTCGCCCGCCTGCTCGAAGAGACCCGCAGAAAGCGTGTCCTCCAGGAAAAGGTCGAGCGTTTCCTCCGCAAAGCCGAGACCGCAAGGCTCGCCGGCGACTTCGACACCGCCAGGGCCATCATGGATGAGGCCATGGACGTCGATGCGCAGGACTCGCGCCTGCTCGCCGCCTACGCCGCGCTCGCCCGCCAGGTCGAAGAGGCCGCCCAGCGCGCCAAGGCCTGGGAGCTGATCGAGAAGGCCCGCGCAGAGCTCAAGGAGCGCCGCTACGCCGAGTCCATTCAAATACTCCGCGAGATCGAGCAGATCGATCCCTTCCATCCCGAGTTGCACGGGCTAATGAGTGCCGCCAACACCGGTGCCCAGCAGGAACAGCGCCGTAAGGTCCTCGATGAAGTGGAGGCCGTGGTCGCCCGCGCCACCACCCACGAGCAGGCGCGGTCCGCCCTTGAAACCATTCAGGCTGCCATTGAAAAGTCCGGCAGCGATCACGCCCTTCTGCGCCTCCAGGCCCAGGTCATGCGCCAGGTCAAGGAGTTTACTGACAAGCGTCTGCTCGAAGACACAGCCCGCGAGTGCCGCGCCAAGCTCGACGCCTCACCGTCGGAGGCGCTCCAGATCGTGCAGACCGCCCTCGCCCAATTGCCCGGCAACGAGAACTTGCTCGCCCTCCAAACCAGCATTCAGGATCGTCTCGCACGCCAGAGTCTTGAAGAGCGCCGAACCGAGCTTCTCAAGCAAGCCCACCAGGCGCTCTCGGAGGGCCGCTTCGCCGACGCCGTCAAGGTGCTCGAAAGCTGCCAGGCTGAACTGCAATCGCATGAGATCTCAGAGCTGCTGGAGTTCGCCCGCACTGAGATGGATAGCCACGAGCAGAGTCAGTACCTCGCCGCCAGCCTCGCCGAGGGTCAGCGGTTGGTCAGCGAAGGTCTCTACTCTGAGGCCATCGAACTCCTCGAACCCCACGCCACGGACGCCGCCATCCGCTCCCTGCTAGACCAGGCGCAGACCCAGATGAAAGCCGCCATGGAGAAGGCCGAAGCTGTCGCCAGGGCCGCCCAGCCGCTGCTCCAGGCCGAAGGCTACGAACAGGTCATCGCCTACCTCGAATCGCTTCCCCGGGACGTGCGTGCGAACGCCGCCGTGCAGACAGTTCTACAACAGGCATTGCAGGGCCTTGAGCGCGAACGCGAATACTTGTCCTTCGCAGCCCAGTCCTATGCGCTGCTCTCGGACCAGGCTCCCCCCGCCGCCTGGACCACCATCGCTGAACCCGCCGGCGGCTCAGGCGTCTTAGCCCAGATGATACGCGCGCTCGGACAACGCCGCACCAGCATCGCCACCCGCAGAGTCACCGCCCAGATGGAACGCATTCGCGTCACCATGCACACCGCGGATGTGCGCACCATCGATGAAATGCTCAATCTGCACGCCCCTCTCCTCCCGCACTGCGGCAAAGAAACCCAGGACCAATGGACCACCCTGACCAAACAGCATACCCTCCGCAAGACCTCCGAGATGAAGGCCACGCCCGCCCGCAAAGTCCGCTAGCCCGTTAGCTGCCGCGCCCCGCGCGCTCACGACAACAGATGCTCCAACAGCGCCATCCGCACATACAGCCCATTCTTCGCCTGTCGGAAATAAGCCGCCCGCGGATTGGCATCCACTTCCGGAGATATCTCATTCACCCGCGGCAGCGCATGCATAAGTATGGCGCGCGGCTTCATCCGCTCCGCCATCTGCTTATCGATAAAATAGCTGTCCTTAATCGCCTCGTACTCGCGAATATCAGAAAAACGCTCGCGCTGCACCCGCGTTATATAAACAACATCCGCAGCTGAAATACTTTCATCAAGTGTGTCGCTCTCTCGAAAGCTAACTCCTGCTTGCTGTAACATCTCGATATATTTTGACGGCAAACGCAGATTTTCCGGAGATATTAAATCGACGGTCACACCCGGATACAGGCAAAGCAATTGAAGCAGTGAATGGATCGTCCGGCCGTAAAGCAGGTCGCCCACCAACGCGATCCTAATACTCTCAACTCCCCCCAACTCCTTCCTGATGCTGTAAATATCCACCAGCGCCTGCGTCGGATGTTCTCCCGGCCCATCGCCCGCGTTAATCAATGGCACCGGCGAGATCGCAGCCGCGGCCTTGGCCGTGCCTTCTTCATAGTGGCGCATCACAATCACGTCGGCATATCCGCCGATCACCCTTATCGCATCGGCAATGGACTCCCCCTTCGCCGCCGAGGAATTCTCCCTCGCATTCTCTGCCGTAAGTATGCCGCCACCCAGCTTTTGCATCGCGGCTTCAAAAGACAATCGCGTCCGCGTGCTCGGCTCATAGAAGATCGTCGCAAGAATGCGTCCACTCAACGACAGCCGCAGCGTTCGTTGCACATCGTCACGTTCCATCTGCTGCGCCGACTGGAACAACTCTCCCAGCAGCTCCCGGTCTGCGAACTGCGTCGCGCTAATCAGGTGTTTGAGCTTTTGCATAAATAGTAAAGACGAACGCTAGCTGGAATGATATATCTTGCCCCTGAGGACGGTGTACCGCACACTGCCCGGCAGCGTATAACCTTCAAACGGAGACCAGCCGCACTTGGTCTTCACCGACTCGCGCGTCACGGCAAAGGGTTTCTTGAGATCGAGAATGGTCAGCGACCCAACATACCCCAGCTCAATCAAACCATATCCTTTACCAAATCCAGCCGGCAGAAACTCGCGCACAAATATTCCCGGATTATAAGCAAATACACGAGCAATATCATGCGTCGAAAAACCGTGCTCCACCATCAGCCAGCTCGCAAACGCTCCCAGCGTATCCAGGTGCGGAACCCCGCTGGCGCCCTTGATCTTCTCCTCCAGCGTATGCGGCGCATGATCCGTGGCCACATAATCCACAACACCGGCCTTCAACGCAGCCAGCAACGCAAGCCGGTCTTCCCTGCTGCGCAGCGGCGGATTCATCTGCAACCACTGCCGGTTTTCCGCGGTAATCATTCCAGTATCGAAGAACAGATGATGCGGCGTCGCCTCGCACGTCACCTTTATTCCACGCGCCTTAGCTGCAACAATCAGCTTCAGCCCTTCGCCCGTTGAATAATGACATAACTTCCCTGTCAGGTCGTACTTTTCAATCAGGTAAAGCGCAAACGCCGTCGCGGATATCTCAGCCTCTGGCGGCCGTTTCAACTCGTGCAGCAGTGCACCTCTGTTTTTCTCAAGAATAACTGGATCTTCGCAGTGAAAGCTGACATTCTTCCCGCGATAGTTTGAAATGACCGCTTCCAACTCCTGCTGCGACGAAAAAAACAAATCGCCAACAGAAGGCCCCATAAAAGCCTTATACGGAACATGGCGTTCCAACGGCTTGGTCTGCGGCCCTATCCCCGCATAAAGCGTAATATGCACGGCGGACTTATTCGTCAACAATTCCTTGATTGCGTAACTCTTGTCATCAACCGGCGCAACCGGATTATTGGGCATGTCCGCCACATGCACCACGCCTCCATGAATAGCGGCGGCGGATACAGTCGAAAAATCTTCCTTATAGATTTGCGACCCACTCGCATCTTCGCGGGCATGAATATGAATATCTCCAAATCCGGGAAATATGACACAGGCGCCAAGTTCAATATCGCTTCTTCCCGTCACTGGCCCAACATGCTCTATCAGCCCGGTCTCGGTATCGATCTCGATGGCACCGTCAAACTCCGCATCATGGTTCGCTATTCGTCCCTCAAGGCGCAGCATCAATAGCCTCTTTCGCTACTTGAATGGCATCCCGAAACCCTCGCGCCGCCCCTGCCGGATCGTCGCTGAAGATAATATCGCGCGAGCAACTCATCATCAGTCCCCTGCCTTCAGCGTCCAGCCCTGCCGATACGACCGCGTCTACATCGCCGCCCTGCGCACCGATTCCCGGCACAAGGAACGTTGTCCTCGGCGCGACGGAACGTATCCTTCGCATCTCCTCCGGGTAAGTTGCGCCGACAACCAGCATGCAGTTTCCATCCACATCCCATTCGTTGCTGACTCTTTCAGCGACTGCCTGCCACAGCGGAACTCCGTTTGCCTCAATATCCTGAAACTCTCCCGCGCCTTCATTGGAAGTTCGGCAAAGAATAATACAGGCCTTGTCCCGCCGCTCCAGAAAAGGCGTCAGCGCTTCTTTTCCAAGATAAGGATGTAATGTAACGGCATCGAATCCCATGCGGTCGAAGATCGATGTCGCATACCCTTTATTGGTGTTGCTATTGTCTCCGCGCTTGGCGTCGCAAATCGTCACAATATCCGGATAAAACTCCCGAAGATATTCCATCGTCAATTGCAGCTCTGTCAGGCCCTGCACTCCACGGGCCTCGTAAAACGCCATATTTGGCTTATATGCGGCCGTGAATTCAGCGGTCTGCTCAACAATCCATCTATTGAAATCAAATAGCGGATAATCGGCCGCGCGAAAGCGCTCTGGAACATGACTCAGCACAGGGTCCAGCCCCACACACAGCAGGGAGTGGATCGCATCGGCCCTCTGGTTATACTTTGTCAGGATCGGATTCATCGTCCTCTATTCAAGCCCGCGGTGTGCGGCCCAGCCATGCGGTTCGTCCAGCCACTCGCGTACGCTCGCCGCCCCGGTCTCATCGATTATTCCACGCTCTGTTGCAACCTGGAGTACCGTCTCGAAGTTCGTCAGCGGATGAAGCTGCACCCCCGCTCTCGCAAAGGCCTCAACTGCCTCCGGCATACCATAACTGATGATGGCCACGCAGTCGGTCACAGTCGCTCCTTCCGCGCGCAGAGCTTCCACACCTGAAAGACTGCTGCTCCCGGTGGTCACCAGATCTTCGACCAGCAGGACGCGACGGCCAGCAACATCGCCACCCTCAACCCGCTTCTTCGAGCCATGCGCCTTCGCTTCCTTGCGAATGAATATCGAAGGCTTCCTCATCGCAAACCCCAAGGCCGCGCTGTGCGGGATACCGGCAGCCTCAATTCCCCCAATCACATCGGCCGCAATCTCATTTTCGATAATGCAGTGCTCGAATCCATGAATAACCTTGGCCCACTGCTCCGGCCAGAAGGGAAACCGCCGGTTGTCGCAATATACCGGAGACTTGATTCCAGACTTAAAAGTAATTGGCGCCAACGGCGAGAAGCCGACGCCATTAATCGCAACGAGTGCCTCCGCAATCTCATAGCTCTCATCGCTCATTCGCCGGCCTCTCGCATCTCCGCCTTGATCTCCTGCGCAAGCAGTGGATTCCACATCATGGACGTCGCCGCCATCACAGCGTCCGCGCCGGCCTTGCGATATTCGCAGTAGCCGGCCGCATCGCCAACACCACCGCAGCCCAGGATCGAATAGGCCAGTCCCATCTCATCGCGAAGCCTGGCAAGCCGTCCTACCATCTCCAGTCCGGCCCATTTAATACTGCTGCCGCATACCCCGCTCCATAATCTGCCTTCCCCCGGCAACGCCTGCTTGCCATCGCCGTCCAATATCTCGGCGGAGATTGTATTGATCGAGCAAATACCGTCAACGCAACTCCCAATAGATCGAATAAATTCTCTGAATTTATCGTCGTCCGCGAAATAAGCGATCTTTATGATCAGTGGCACGCTGCCAATTTCATTCTTTATCGTCTCCACGACTTCACGTGACCGTGCAACATCGAAGCAAAGAAGGTTCGATGTCCCTTCGTTCGGGCAACTCAGATTCACTTCAATAATTTTGACCCCGGTCTCCTTAACCAACCTCGCCCCGAGTGCGAAATCGGCAATATACTCGGCAACGCTTCCATCTGCCGATCGCGTCCCTTGATAGCTCGCGACAACGACTTGCCCCTTGCCTGCATACGCGACAGCCGCAGCAATGTCCGGCTGCCAGAAGTCAGGATCGAACGACGGCACGCCGAAGGAGTTAGTGATAGACAGCGGTTGACTATAATCCTCGCTCGCGACAAGACGATTATTTGCAGCGCTCAGGTCTCCGTCAACCTTCACCGCCAGCACATTAGGCCATGGATGGCATGGAAAGCGGTGAGTCCTGACAGTTTTATAAACCGGAATATCATAGCCCTTATCCAGCGCCGCCTTCACGAAGGCACCGTTCAGCAAGGGACCCGCGGGAACTCCGAAGGGCAAAGTAACAGGGCAGCCTAAAAACTCATACTGCGGTTCACCGTCTTGCTCATACTTGACCGGATCGGCGAAGACCCCAAATGGTCCATGATCGAAATTTTCCTGGTAGGTCTTAGCCGGGTCATAGATAGGCGTCATAGATAGGCTCGGAGAATATTCCCGTCCCTAAAAGTATAAGCGAGGCCTATCTGGATATCAGGCCTCCTCCACGGCTCCGTGCCTCACATCGGCCCCACGCACCCAGAAGATCACGTCCTCGGCGATATTCGTGGCATGGTCGCCCACGCGCTCCAGGTTGCGCGAGATGATCAGCGCATTCAGAGCCTGCGGGGTCATCTCCGGCCGCTCGCTGATCAGCTTGCTCAGCGACCGAAATGCGTCGGCGTTCATCTCGTCCACCTGGTCGTCCAGCAGTAGCACGGACTGCGCCAGGTCGGCGTCGCCTTCGATAAACGCCTGCAGCGCCTTCCGCACCATGGCCGCGGCCAGCGACGCCAGCTTGGGAATGTCTACCGGCAACTCCACGTTGGCAAAAGCGCCCATCTCCTGCACCCGTCCGGCAATATTTACCGCCTGGTCGCCCACCCGTTCCAGGTCGGAGTTGATCCGGATCACCGCGATAATAAACCGCAGGTCGACTGCCATCGGCTGTTCCATCGCCAGCAGGTCCAGCGCTGCCTGGTCAATCTCCCGCTCCATCCGATTGATCGCCGGCTCCGACCGTAGCACCAGCTCGCACAAGCTCAGATCGCGCGCTGAATAAGACTCAATCGCCCTCTGAATTGCCTGCTCGACGAGACCGGCCATTACCAGCAGCCGCTCTTTCAAATCGTCGAGGTTCTGTTGAAATTTAATGCGCATCAGCCAAACCTCCCCGTAATGTAATCTTCCGTTCTCTTATCGGACGGGTTCGTAAAAATCTTCGTAGTCGCATCAAACTCGACAAGCTTGCCGTTCAGAAAGAAGCCCGTATTGGCCGCCACGCGCGCGGCCTGCTGCATATTGTGCGTCACAATCACGATCGTGTACTGGCTCTTCAACTGGAAGATCAGGTCCTCGATCTTCGCCGTCGATACCGGATCGAGTGCGCTCGCCGGCTCATCCATCAACAGCACCTCGGGGTCCACCGCAAGCGCTCGCGCAATGCACAGCCGCTGCTGCTGCCCGCCGGAGATACTCGCGCCCGACTTCCGCTTCAGATCGTCCTTCACCTCATCCCAAAGAGCGGCCTGCTTCAAGCTCCGCTCCACCACTTCATCCAGCATTCGCTTATTGCGAAAGCCGTTCAGCTTCAAGCCACTCGCAACATTGTCATAGATCGACATCGTTGGAAATGGGTTAGGCCGCTGGAACACCATACCCACTCGCCGCCGTATCTCCACCGGCGACGCGTCCTTATAAATATCGAGCCCACCCATCAGCACGGTCCCCTCCGCCCGCGCGACCGGGTTGGTCTCATGCATTCGGTTCAGGCAGCGCACAAACGTCGACTTCCCGCACCCCGAAGGCCCAATCAGCGCCGTCGCATGATTGGAGGGGATATGCAGATTGATGTCCTGTAGCGTATGTACGTGCCCATACCACGCATTCAGGTTCTCCACTCGAATGTCGACGCCCACTAATGTCCTCCCTTAAGCGCGCCGCGGTTGGCAAAGATTCGTACCAGCGTAACCGCTGTCATAATCATCACGATCAGCACCAGCGCTCCGGCCCACGCCAGCCGGTGCCATTCATCGTACGGCGAAACGGCATAGACATAAATCTGAAGCGGCAGAGCGGCGATCGGCTCGTTCAGATTGAAGCTCCAGAACTGGTTGCCGAAGGCCGTGAACAGCAGCGGCGCGGTCTCCCCCGCAACGCGCGCAAACGCCAGCATACAGCCTGTAATGATTCCCGGCGACGCGGTCCTCAGGCTGATCGACATAACTGTCCGCCACTTCGGAATCCCCAGCCCCAGCGCGGCCTCGCGTATCGCGTGCGGCACAGTCGCCAGCATCTCTTCGGTGGTCCGCGTAATCGTCGGCACCATCATAATGGCCAGCGCAACGCCGCCCGCAAACCCCGAAAAATGATGCTGCATCGCCACGATCAGCGCGTACACCGAGATCCCCATCACGATCGCCGGCACGCCATTCAGCACGTCCGCGGTAAACCGCACCAGGTTGCCCAAATGCGTCCCATGCCCATACTCCGCCAGGTAAACTCCAGCGGCGATGCCCACGGGCACGCCGATCAGGCTCGCCAGCCCCAGGATCACGCCTGAGCCCACAATCGCATTCGCCATACCGCCGCCTGCCTCGCCCACCGGCGCGGGAACATGAGTAAAAAACGCTAGGTTCAGCGAGCTCGCACCCTTGTAGATCAGGTAGCCCAGGATCGCCACCAGCGGCACCAGCACCAGCACCGTACTCACCACCGCAAGCACGGTAACGAAGTGGTTCATCCCCGAACGCCACAGTTGGTGCAGGCGATGCATCCCCGCGCTGCGTGCAGAACGTGTCCCGGTCATACGGCCCTCACCGATTCCCCGCGCGTCACCGCCCACACCAGCAGCCGCGCGATCGCGTTCACCACAATCGTCACCAGGAACAGCGCCAGCCCAATCTCAATCAGCGCGCTCAGATACAGATCGCCCGTCGCCTCCGAGAACTCATTCGCAATCACGCTCGCCAGCGTATACCCCGGCGCAAAAAGGTTCTTGCTGATCTCCGGATGGTTCCCGATCACCATGGTCACGGCCATCGTCTCGCCCAGCGCGCGTCCCAGCCCCAATATCACCGCGCCCACAATCCCCAGCCGCGAGTTCCGCAGCACGCTCATCCGCAGCATCTCCCAGCGCGTCGCTCCCAGCGCCAGCGCAGCCTCCCGCTGATGGATCGGCACTGCCTTCATCACATCGCGGCTTATCGAAGAGATCACCGGAAAGATCATGATCGCCAAAATCACACTGGCCGTCAGCATACCTACACCAAAGTTCGGCTCCGCAAACAATCCTGTCCACCCCAGCCACTTCTCCAGCACCGGCCCCACCTGGTCGCGCATCAGCGGCACCAGCACGAACACCGCCCAAAGCCCATACACCACGCTAGGAATCGCAGCCAGCAGCTCCGTCAGAAACGCAATCGGAGTACGCAGTGGCCGCGGACATATCTCCAGCAAGAAAATCGCCACGCACAGCGAAAGCGGCACAGCCATCGCAACCGCCAGCACCGACGACAGCACCGTTCCATAGATAAACGGCAGCGCCCCAAAGTCACCTGAAACCGGGTCCCACGAACTCCCCGTAAAGAACTTCCACCCAAATGCGTGGATCGATAGCTGGGAGTTCTTCACCAGCACAAACACGATCAACAGCACGATCGCAAAGATACTCAGCGCGCATACCAGCATCAAGCCGCCAAACGCGCCGTCGGCCCACCGCCCCGCGCTGCGCTGATGCAAAAAGGCTCGTATCGGCGAGGGCGCCGCCGCTGGAGCCGGCACCAACTCCGCCACTGGCCCATCGTCCTCGGGGGGGACGGCCATCTCTGGAAGCTTCACAAAACCTGACTGGATCATCGGTCGCTCTTGGCTCTCCGCCACTCTATCGCTCTAGCCACTTTATGAAAGGAATGTGAAAGGACGGTGAATCGGGCCGGAACTGCCATCATGCTTGTGAGACTTCTGAAACGGAAAGAAGGCCTGCACGCCCGCGTGCAGGCCCCTCCCTGGCTCAAATCAATGAATCTGTTTGATCGTCTGGCGCACGCGGTCCGCCACCGGCTTCGGCAACGGCGCGTAGGTCATAGCGGCGGCCTCGCCTTCCCCATGGTCCAGCATCCAGCTTAGAAAGTCCGTCAGAACCTTTCCCTTTGCCGGGTCCGCCGACTGCACCGGAATCAGTAGCCATGTGAACGACGAGATGGGGTACGAGTCCGCTCCAGACGCGTTGGTGATCGACACGCGATAATCTGCCGGCATCGCCTTCGAGGCCGCTGCCGCTGCCGCGGTCACCCCATCGGTCGAAGCCTTCACCCACTTGCCCGCCGGGTTCCGCACCGTCCCATACGCCATCTTGTTCTGCACCGCATAGATCAACTCGACATACCCAAACGTATACGGGGCCTGCCGCACCATCCCGGCGATGCCCTCATTGCCCTTTGCCCCGATACCGATAGGCCACCGCACCGACGTGTTTTTGCCGATCTTCGACGCAAAGTCGCTGCTCGCCTTCGAAAGAAAGTCGGTGAAGATGTACGTCGTTCCCGATCCGTCCGAACGATACACGGGAAGGATCATATGATCGGGCAGGTTCGCGCCCGGGTTGTCCTTCGCGATGCGTCCATCGTTCCACTTCGTGATCTTGCCCAGGTAGATGTCCGCAATCACATCCGGAGCGAAGTTCAGCTCCTTGCTCACACCCGGCACGTTGTACACCGGCACTACCGCGCCCAGCACCGTCGGGATGTGAAACAGCTTCACCTTCGACTCCGCTAGCTGCTGGTCGGTCATCGGGCCGTCCGTCGCGCCGAAGTCAACGATCAGCGTCGACACCTGGTGGATGCCCGCGCCGGAACCCACCGATTGGTAGTTGATCTGAACCCCCGGATGCGACGCGCTGTACTCGCTAAACCACTTCGAGTAGATCGGGTTGGGAAACGTGGCGCCCGCGCCGGTGATCTTCTGGGCGCCGGCGGTGAGCGTAAGAGATGCTGCCAGGGCAGCGGATATAAGTTTCAGTTTCAAGTCGATCCTCCAGGATCTTCAGCGCGCTTGCACCGCACGCCATTTCAAATCTAATTCGCAGAAATCATGCTATCTAGGACGCTATCGCCCGGCAAGCCGTTGTCGGACTGCCGGGCAATCGGTTACGGAATGTAGTACCGCATGCTCACATGCACCATCGGCTCGGTCGCCCGCGGGCCGCTGGGGGTGGTGGCGCTGCCAACTCCCGACCACAAATTGCGCTGGATATAGCTGTACGTCAGTTGATACTGCAACTTGCCATACTTCGGGCTGTTGACCACCTTGTAGGTCACTCCACCCATCGCCTCCTGGATGTACCGCGTCGGCGACGCGCAACTCACAGCCGCGATTGCTCCGCCAGTTCCGTTGGTCAGACCGCTGGTATCGGTCGGCAGGTTGTAGCAACCCGTATCGCTCAACGTCTTCGGCCCGTAACCTGTCATGGGACCGTTCGTATAGGGCAGCTGATACACCGTGCGCTGCGCATACTCGCCCCCATAGTAGACATACGCATCCAGCTTCGGCGTCAGGTGCGTCTCAATACTCAGCAGCCCGTGGTACGTCTTGATCGGCTCCAGAGTCTCATCCGGCTTCAGCGTCGCGTCGGCCAGTTGCGAGGAACCATACCGGCCCAGGCCCGTGCCGGCCATACCCTCCAACGCAACCTCCGCTACCTTGCCAATATATGCACGCGCCGCACCAAACACACCGCCGGCCTGGCTGGTGCTGCTTATCTCATTGGTCGCATAGCTCGGCGTGCCCGTAGGTCCATACGTCACTGGGAAGTAATAGTCGCGCATAAAGCGAAACATCGCGCCGAGCTCGAAGTGGAAGACCGGATAATCGATCGCGGTCTTCACAATGAAGTCGGGGAAAACATTGTTGGCATAGGTGCTGATGGCCGAAGCCGACCCCGGAACGTTCGGATTGGGGCTCCCCGCCGCCGTGTTGTACAGACCGCCGTTCTGGCCTACGCCGGCAAAGAAGAACTCAGTCGCGGTAATATTCGACGCCGTAAAGTTCGTGATCTGCGCCTGTTCCACGGACATCGCCACCGTGACGGCGCCCGTCTTATAGTCGCCCCACCTCTGCTGCACGCGGAAACCCGGCTGCCGCGTCCACGAGTAGCCCACAAGGTACTGTGCATCGATCGTGTTCGGCTGTATCTCCGTCCGCGCGTCGGTTCCCTTGCGGTCTTCCGTCACCAGCGACCACATCTGGCCGCCCGTCACCGTAAACCCGCCCTGCGTCTCCGCCTTGCCCCAGAACTGCCGCTGCCGCAGCACATAGCTGTTGCTCTGGTTGTTATTCGACGACGTCCCCACTCCCAGAAAATCCGCCTCGAAGTAGCCGGAAAGTT
>Ga0302314_10007413_pt1 | contig 19722 bp, 18 predicted proteins | sample III_Palsa_N2_3_FD_200533 | JGI IMG/M metagenome (GOLD analysis project Ga0302314, IMG submission 200533) | Peat permafrost microbial communities from Stordalen Mire near Abisko, Sweden - III_Palsa_N2_3 | ecosystem: Environmental > Terrestrial > Soil > Palsa > Peat permafrost | place: Sweden...
CATCCGGCTCCCCGGCCGACGCCCGGTTCGCCCCGATGTCGTCTTCACGCGGTTGCACCTTGCGCTCTTCATTGACGGCTGCTTTTGGCACCGCTGTCCGATACACGGCACGTTGCCCGCGACGAACGCGACCTACTGGCTACCCAAGCTGGAGGGCAACCGCCGAAAAGATGAGCGTGACAAGATCGATTTGGAAGCAGCCGGTTGGACGGTGCTACGGGTCTGGGAACACGAACCAATTGAGGATGTCGTTGGACGGGTTTGCCGCCATCTCGTCGAGCTTGATGTGGATGGCAGATTAAATACGTCTCAGAAGCGTCGCGAGAGCACTGGGAATGATCCTCCTTGGCAATGACTGGATTCACAGCTGTCGGCACGGCTCCTTGACAAGCGCGCTGCGCCACAAATGCGCCACAGTGCGCGCCAGAAATCAGCGGTTTTCTGCCCCTCCAGGGCGGTTTTCACGAAACGCAGAAGTGCTTGATTTGCAGGAAGAATTGGTCGAAGTCACCCAGCCGCAGGACAGATTCGAATCCCGACCGCGCAATTTAGAACTACAGCTTTTCCAGGGGTTCTTGTGGTGGTGTGCTCCTGCGCCACAGTTGCGCCACAGTCTGTATTCGAAGGTCGCGAGCCAGAGCAGATCGGTGGCTGCTCCGCGATCGTCGTCAGTCGCCCACGAGGCTGAGTTGGCGACTGGTCTTGGTGCGCCTGGCGCGGTCGACCGTAACGGCGCCGTCGAAGATTTCGGGCTCTAGAAACGCCTGCATGAGCTTGTGGTGAGATCGATGGCGCAGCAATTGCGCTTCGTGGTGCACCGCGGCCGCGTATTCGCCGGGATCCGTCGGACGCTCTTCAGGGAGCCGTTGCGCGACTACCTGGGCTGCTGCCCAGTGGTAGACGGCGTTGGCGGCTGCTTCAACTTCGAGCATTCGAAACGGGACGTATTCCGGTGCCCGTTTCTTGGTCAGGCCAGAACGGTGCGCGGCGCGCTCAAGCTCACGGAATTCTCGTCGGCCTTCGTAGACCGTAACGATCCCGGTCTCTGGGTCGAACTCGGCCTCGATTGACTGATCCTCGTTTTTCCGTGCGATTTCGCGGACCCAGCCGGAGGCGCGGTGGCGGACGATGATCAGCTCGAGCTCAGCGGTGTGCTCGCCGGCGGCCGCCAGCACCGTCAGGCGTGAGCCCGGCTCGACGGTCACGCGCGCGCGAACGGTCATCTGAATGGTGCTGACCCCGCGGCTCCCGGGGTCTGGAATCTCAGCCTGGCGCACCGTGACGGTTACGCCGGGATCGGCCTGGATCTCGACTGGGGTGCCGGATGGCAGGCTTGCCGGGTTTGCGAGCAGGGTGACGGTGCGCTTCTCTCCTGGGTGTAACCGCACAGGGGATTGCTTGAACCGCAGAGCGTCGGTAGGGCGTTTGGAGCTCGCCGGCTCGGTCAGGTCGGGCTCATCTGCGAGACCCCGCGGCTGATCCTCAGGGTCCAACCGCTCGAGCTCGCTCGTCGGCGCTTTAGGAGAGGCGGTACCGCCGGGTTCGGAGCCACCACGGCCGGGCTGTTCGAACGCTGTCTTGAGGAGGTCGTTGAGCGCGCGCAGCCCGACTTGGTCTCGGGCAGAGACTGCGCGAGGGGCGGTAACGAGGTGAGCGCTGGCACGTCGCTCCTCCGCCGCAACGATCGGTTTCAGCACGCGGTCGATCGAGGCGTAAAGCTTCTCGACGATCGGGTGGTGCTCGTTGAGGCCGGAACGGTCGACTTTCACGACCAGCTCAGGCCGTGGTTTGTCGAGCGCGTTGCGCTGGAGCTGTTCGATCGCCTCGCAAAAAACCTCGCCGTAGAGGTGGCGCGTACCCGGACGGCCCTCGAACGTGGCTAGTGTGGTCTCGTGGGCGGCTCGGCCAGACCGGATCAGTAGCCCGCCGCGACGGGTCGCTCGTGAGAACCCCTGCGATATCGGCTCCTTCGCGCGACGCACGACAATCCTGGCGTTGACAGTTGCAGTGACCTTGATCTCGTCGTCGAACAGCACCGCCCGCTCGGGGTCTGGATCCGGTCCCGGATAGCGGATCAGCTGCGGCGTCTGCCCGGGCTGCACGAGGTACACCATGCGCGCCGGGTCTTCAAGGATCGGTCGTAGCTGCACCAGCTGGGACACCAGGGCGCGGAGTCTGCCGGCTGGCGGTAGTCGGGCGGCGGACAGCGGTACCGTGACGCGCGTTCCGGACTCGGATACGCCAAGGTTGTCGAGGTGTTTCCTCGACGCCTGGGCATCGAGGACGTGCATGAACGCGTATGGCTCATCACCAGGGGCGGGGAAGAACCACGACTCGACGACCTGTCCCGCGCGTATACCCTCGATCCGTCCCGCGCCCTGGGCAAGCCAGACGTCTCTGAGCCCGCGACCGAACAACCCGCGCTGCCCGGCACGCGGTGGCTCGACGCCGAGCGCTCCCAAGCGGCTGTCAATGACCGACGCGTCGACGCCCTCGCCGTCATCAGTGCAGCGCAGCTCGTGATGCCAGGTCGGAAGCGCGGGCGACCGCAGTGCGCGCATCTGAGCCCGCCAGGTCTCAATGAAAGCTGGGTCCGGTGCAGCGATCTCAAGCACGATCCGTCCCGAGTTCCGCCCAGAGGCTGCAATTGCGGCGTCAGCGTTGGTAACCAGTTCGGGGATGATCTGGACAAGATCGACGCCGCCCTGCGCGAAGTTCTCACGGAAATACCGGCCACGCGCGATCCCGAACCTGACCGTCGAGTGATCGGTCTGCGGAAGCGAACTCATAGAAGCTGGAGTTTCGCCGATCACACGGACCCGCGCTACCGAAGAGCGGGCGGTCGGCCGACCCTGAGCTCAGCCCGGAGACCGTCCAGAGGTATGGCTAGCCGCTGACGCCCCCTCAACCCACTGGAGTTGCTCGGGGTCCCAGTATGAGAAGACGCGGTCTTCGGTTCGGAGGAGCGGGTCGGCAAACTCCATCACCTCGGTGATCAAGTCGGTCCAGAGCTCCGGTGGCGGAAATAGGTACGACATTCGCGCGACCATCGCCGTGTAGGGCTGCTGGCGGTCGGGCATGTTCGCCAGTGCCTCCGCCATCGTGGTGATCGCCTGAGCACGGTGCTCGGCCACGCCCCACACGGACCGACGGAGCTCACCAGCGTCAAGGCGATGCATGCGGCTGGTGACCCAGAGATCCGCGAAATCGCGGTCGCGAGTGTTGACCTCTCGACGCTGCATGGCAGTGACGAGCTTCTCTGCCAGATTGAGTGTCAGGGGGTAGGCCTGCAACTCGACCGCGCGCCGGTCGATGACCGACTCCAGCTGAATGGTCGTCGACTGGCCGGGATCGCCAAAGGAGAAGTCCAGCGCAAAGTGGATGCTTGCCTGTCCCAAGCCGGCTATCAGCTTGCAGCGAACACCCTGATACTCGGCGTCCTCGCGCATCACCTCCGTCTTGAGGGTGGCCTGGTCGATGACGATGCCGTCGTGTGGATCGGGCGTCAGAGCGCAGATCTGCGCAACGACAGCGCGGACGCTGTTTTCATCGCTCGCGATGCCGTGCGTGGAGAGGTCGGCGTCCTTGGTCATCTGCCGGATGCTGTTGGCCGCCATCAGCATCCCGCCCTTCAGGACCATCTGCTCGGCATATTCGGACATTGCGAGCCGTCTTAGGAAGCACTCCACGGCATAGACGACCATCAGCGCCCCCGTGTTGCCGCCGTGCTCGGCGCGGGCCTTGGACTGCAGGGCCTTGAAAGCCTCGTTCGCGGCCTGCTCGACCACATCTTGATCCGTCAATCGATCAGTGCCTCAAGCGCAGGGCGCAGGCGCGCGGCGCCGCCGAGTTCGCGGGCGAGCTCAGCGAGCCGGGCTGGCTGGGAACCGCGTCGGTCGATGTAGCGACGCAGCGCCTGGAACGCCACGTCCTGGCCGACCCAGCGCGACAGCCTGATTGCATCTACGACCGACCGCTCGGCCGAATAGATCCAGAAGGGCTCATCGGCGTCGGTACGCGCCTGCTGGCGTTCGAGCGTGAAAGTACGTGAGTCGAACGTATGTACCTTGGTCGCCGGTTGACCAATCGCAGGGGGGCGTGTGCCACGCGGCACGGCGACGTGCACGTACATCGGAACTTCGTCGGTCAGGTCCCAGTACGCGAGTGCAGAGTTCAGGCAGATCGTGCCGGTCGGCACGCGCGCCGACACCACGGCCAGATCAGACAGCATTCCCATCCCTGCGCCAGCCAGCCGGATGACGCCGCGGCCCGCTGCCTCCAGTGCTCCGCTCCTTCGCAGACGGTGCACCGTGCTGCGGCTGACGCCTGCCTCGACGGCCTCCAGGACCCGGAACGGCCGGCCGTCGAAGCGTTCGCGCAGCAGCGCGATGGTGGGACGGTCGCTTTCCGGCATGGGATAAATCGTACACACGATGCTCAGTCATGTACACGTTTTGTTTTCCCCGCAGATGGAGCGCGAGATTGTCGATGTGGTGGTTGCGGGCGACAGAGTGGGACGTTCAGATAGGTCAATACTGCGCCACAGTCTTGCCACAGTCGACCCAGTTTTCGGGCGGTTTTTAGCCCCCTGAGAGCGGTTTACGCAGAAAGTTAATCTGCGTATTTGCAGGCAAAGTATGGCTCTTCGGACCCTCGTCGGGTCGCTTCGAATCCCGGTAGCGGCACTCAGAAACCCCCGGAAGCCGGGAACGCCATGCAGCTACAAGCTGACTAGCGAGCGCGGCCGAGAGCTTTAGGCACAACGGACGATCACGATCGGGGCCGGTGTGCGGGCAGATCAGACACAGCCGGCGCATCGAGAGGTTCACGACGACTGAGTCATCACCAGCGCCGCGACCCCTCCACTTTGTTGATTTGTTGTTGACCCACGCGCCGAGCCCGCCTTCACCGCCCGGGAAGAGGACATCCGCGCTGCGCTTCGCCGTTGGACGATGTGCCGCGCGGACACCTAGTCGCGCGGGTATGCTGCCGCGATGGATAAGCGCGCAGGCTGGAGCGCAGCTTTTGGCGTCCTCGTGGCCGTCTTCGGAGGCGGCGCGATTGCGTGGTGGCTCACATCCGCTTCGGCGGACAGCAAGCTGCCGAGTTGGCCAGGCTATGCCTTTGCAGCTATCGCGGTTGTCAGCGTCTATTGCGTCTTCGCGGCGCTGCTTGGATGGTTCCCGCTTCGGCGTCTGGTGCATGCTTCCGGGCCCGAGCCTGCTTCCGCGCCGGCGCCATCATCCCGCGTGGTCCTTCACCCACATCGGCTCGCACGCGGCCTAGCGGACGATGTAAGGGTTCAGGTGGAAAAAGGGCTGTGGGGCGCCGTGCGAGATGTCGCCGTAATCACTGGCGTGGAAGAGCACCTGGTCAGGGCCAACCTGTTTGCGCGTATTCCAGAAACCGACGAGCTGGGCATGGTCAAGGATCTGTGGTGTCGCATGGACGGTAAAGCTGAACACACAATTCGTATAGGGATCGGACGTGGAGGTACGGGTACAGCATGGGCCAACGGTGACCCAAACTTTGCGATATGGAAGGACGGCTGGGGAGCCAGCGATATCCCTGACGACAAGGAACTAAAGAAGGTGCATCCTGAGCTGCGCTGGATTCTGTCTGTGCCGGTGATGGGCACTAGTCCACAAGTCCCGAGACTGACCCTGAACGTTGACGGACTGAGAGAAACCCCGTCCGAGGCTCGCTTGCAGAAGGCTCTACTTTGCTTGCCGCGTTTCGCGTTTAGCATCGCGGTCATCCTAGGCCTCTGATAGCTTGACAAACAGTATGCGTGTGCTTCTCAAGGCATTAGATCTGGAGCGAAGCGTCGTCGCGAGGGCGGGGAGTGTCGTTGATTTTGATGCAAGCGATCTCCCTGAGCCTGGTGCCGGGTTCGAGGAGCTTTTTCGAGAGCTCAACAAGACACGAGGCGTCGGGCTTTCGCAGGACAGGTTCGATGCCGAAGTCGTGCTCGCTTACAGTCGGCGTGCTGACGCCTGAGGGCGCCGACGTCCGCGAATGGCTTCTACTAAGAACCGCGCACCGACGGGACCAAGGTGGTAGCGCTCGTGTGTGACTTGGATACCCGAGAGCTGTTCCGCCACCCACCTCCCGCGCCCGGAGGCGCTCTGTCCTCGGACTGCGGGGAATGGTTTGGCTCGCGCCATACCGGTGCCTGGGCAAGTGGGAGCCTCTGACCGTGGCTCTGATAGGCGATACAACGCTCCACCGCTTGCGTGTGGCCGCCGAGACGGCACGCCCTGTCAACTGGACGCCCTACTCAGGGTTCATTGTGCTGGCTGCTGTTGAGCACCGAAATGGCAGCGTCTGGGGCGGATCGAACATCGAGATTGCCAATTACTCCCTTTCGAAGCACGCAGAAGAAGTAGCCATGTTGACAGCGATGCATCGTGAGGGCCGCGGCGACCTCGACAGCAGTGGCGAGCGCCAGAGTCGTCACTGGCTGAAGACGCTGTACGTCGCAGGAGCGGCCCCATGTGGTAGCTGCCGGCAATTTGCTTGGGAGTGGGCTGACGAGTCAACGGCATTTGTCTTCGAGCACGTCGACCAAGAGGAACTTCAGCGCAAGCCGCTTCCTAGTATCAAACTCGGACCCATCGAGGAGGGATTGCTGTCGGAACTACTCCCTGGAGCGTTTGGGCCAGAGAACCTCGGTATTGATGAGTTTGGGCGCCCCGAGCATCGGGCGAAAGGGACCAGATCGTAGGCGCTACCCGCTGCGCTGAAAGAGGCGGCCGTGGTTGTCCCGGAGCGGTGTCGAAATTCAAAGCGCTGCAGCAGCCTATTGGCGGGATGCTGCGTTTGATCATGGGCGTGTAGCTATTTGACTCGACCGGAGTCGAACGCGGTGTCTCCCGCCGGCTCACTTTGGTCGGCTGCGTTTCAATGCTGGATCGTGTTGCTGACGCAATACGCGACGAAGACAATCGCAAACAAAACCGCGATCGCCAGACCCACCACAAACGCAACCCACTCGCCGAAACCCCGCACCCGCACGAACGACTGTGGGAGGCCGAAACCACGTGTTCTCACGCGCCAGGCCACGCGGAGCAGAAGCGGGAGACTCAATGCGGCGGCGAGGATGGCCGCGCTCAGAGTCGAGGCCGGTGCGTCCCGCACAGCGTCACAGCTGCAGGACTCGCTGGGGGCAGCGGCAGCGTATTCAACGGTAACCTGATCGCCGGGCCGCAGATCAGTCACCGGCACAACGCCCAGGTTGCTATCGCCGGAACCGGTGTACTCCACCCCCTGCACTTGATAGCTGTAGTCATAGCTGGGATCGGGGGTAAAGCCGCCCATGTAGACGGCTGAGACCGTCGCCTTTGTGCGGATTGGGTGGCTGGCGATGGCCCTTGGAAAGGTCGCGCTGCTCACAAGCCCGGATAGGCCGATGAGTACGGAGACCAATAAAACCGCCCAGATCAGGCCGGCCACCCACCGCGGCATACCGGGGGTCACGCCAGCCCGATGCCGTCACTCAGCTCCGACATTGCGCGAAGCGTACGCCCACGCCCCGAGTGATGTTCAGAGTCCTCGCCGGTCAGGGCTGGCACAACCCTCAAATTTTGTCCGCTTGGATGGCGCCTGACGCGGCGATCGCTGCGATGATGGCGCCCATGCTCGACACCAATGAAGAGAACATCGCTTACCCGGAGACCAGGTCGCACCGGCGCAACACCGTGGACGTGATAGCTCCCCATGTAGTAGTGCTGTTTGGCGCGACTGGAGACTTGGCGCGCCGCAAGTTGCTGCCCGGGCTGTCGGTGCTATCGGAGTCGCATCTGGCGCCTGAGCTGCGAGTGGTGGGGACCTCGCTGGACGACCTGGATGACAATTCGTTCCGAGAGATGGCGCGCGATGCCATCAAGCAGTTCGGGGCTCACAAGCTCCCGGACAGCAAGCTCGACGACTTCCTCGGGAAGGTTCGCTTCGTCCGGCACCGTGACGGTGTCGGCGCGCTCGCACAGGCGGTGCGTGATGCCGAAGCCGAACTGGGGGAGGGCGTGCGCCTGCTCCACTACCTGAGCGTGCCGCCGCGCGCCGCCGGCATGGTGATCGAGACCCTGAAGGCCGCGGACCTGGTCCAGCGCTCGCGGGTGATCATGGAGAAGCCCTTCGGCGACGATCTTGAAAGCGCGGTGAAGCTGAACGCCAAGGTTCACGAAACCTTTGACGAGCGGCAGATCTTCCGGATCGACCATTTCCTCGGCAAGGAGCCGGCCCAGAACATCCTCGCGTTCCGGTTCGCCAACGGTCTGTTTGAGCCGATCTGGAACCGGAACTTCATCGATCACATTCAGATCGACATCCCGGAGAAACTCGGTCTTGAGAACCGGGCCGAGTTCTACGAGCAGACCGGCGCCTTCCGGGACATGGTCGTGACCCACCTTCTGCAGGTCCTCGCGTTCATCGCGATCGAGCCGCCGACGGCGCTCGAGCCGCGCGCGATCAGCGAGGAAAAGAACAAGGTCTTTCGCTCGCTACAGCCGATCGATCCGCGCAACGTGGTCCGTGGGCAGTACGAGGGATATCGCAGCGAGCCTGGGGTATCGCCGCACTCGGACACCGAGACGTTCATCGCGATGAAGTGTGAGATCGACAACTGGCGTTGGGCCGGCGTGCCGTTCTACCTGAGGACGGGCAAGCACTTGGCGGAGGGGCAGCGCATCGTCTCCATCGCGTTCCGCGAAGCGCCGAAGAGCATGTTCCCGGCGAACTCGGGCGTCGGTACCAAGGGCCCGGACCACCTGACATTCGATCTCGCCGACGCGTCGCGGCTGTCGCTCTCGTTCTACGGTAAGCGGCCCGGACCTGGCATGCGGCTCGACAAGCTGAGCATGCAGTTCGCCACCAGCGACACCGATGAGGTGACCGATGTGCTCGAGGCGTACGAGCGCCTGATCCTCGACACGCTCAGGGGCGACCACACACTGTTCACCACCGCGGAGGGCATCGAGAGCCTCTGGGAACGCTCGACTGAACTCTTGGAGGATCCGCCCCCGGTGAAGTTCTATGCGCCCGGCTCGTGGGGACCGAACGCGATCCACCAGCTCGTCGCACCGCACTCCTGGCGGCTGCCGTTCGAGCGGGCTTGGCGCGCTCCCGCGCCCCGCAACTGAGCCAAAGGGCTCGAGCAAGGCAGGCACCCGTCCAGAGCGCCTGCCTCACAACTTCAGAGCCGAATCCCGCGCTAGCTCAGGTACGGCTGGTGCAGCGAGAGATCTGCTGCCGAGAAGCGCTCCGAGGCGCTGGCGTTCTGGTGCCAGTGCGGATAGATCAGCGGCGGGCGGCTCACCAACTCGAGCCGGCTGATCTGCTGCTCTGAGAGCTTGAGGTCAGCCGCCGCGAGGTTGTCAGCGAGCTGCTCGTCGGTGCGTGCACCAACTATCACGGACGTGATCCCCGGACGTGCGAGCAGCCATGCCAACGCGACCCGAGCCGGCGAGACGTTGTGTTCATTCGCGATCTCGACGAGCACGTCAACCGTGTCGTAGAGCTTGTTCTCGTCGTAGACCGGCGGCTCGCTCCACTCGCCGGCGAGGCGTGAGCCCTCCGGGGCTGCCTCGTTGCGCCTGTATTTGCCAGACAAAAGACCGCCGGCAAGCGGGCTCCAGATCAATAGTCCGAGGCCCTGGTCGATCGCAGAAGGCACGATCTCATACTCGGCCGAGCGTTCCTGCAGCGACAGGTAGACCTGCTGGCTAACGAAGGCGGAGAGGCCCTCGGTACGCGAGGTGCCCAGAGCCTTCATGACCTGCCACCCGGTGAAGTTCGAGCAGCCGACGTACCTGATCTTGCCGCTCTGAACCAGGTGATCAAGCGCCGCGAGTGTCTCTTCGAGCGGTGTGTGGCCGTCCCACTCGTGGACTTGGTAAAGGTCGATGTGATCGGTCTTGAGCCGACGCAGGCTCGCCTCGCAGGCCTCGATCAGATGGTGTCTTGAGAGGCCTGAGTCGTTCTGGCCAGGCCCCATCGAGAACCGGGCCTTGGTCGCGAGAATCACCTCGTCGCGGTGCCCCTCCAAGGCGTGCCCGAGAACCTCCTCGCCGGCTCCGGCGGAGTAGACGTCGGCTGTGTCAATCATGTTCACGCCGGCCTCGAGCGCCATGTTGATCTGGCGTCGCGCGCCCTCAACATCGGTTGTGCCGACGTCGCGAAACTTGCCGGCGCCCCCGAACGTCATGGTTCCAAGCGTCAGGCTGGACACTCGCAAACCCGACTTTCCCAACTGCCGATACTCCATGGTTGCTCCTTGATCGCGTCTTCTCAGTGAACGTCGCATGAAGGATAATACAAAACTAGGCGTTTCGTTTTGATAATGTGCAGAAGGCAACGCATAACGGCTCGCGGCTACTGCCGGCGCGCCGCAGCTAAACAAGGAGCGCGGGACCGTGGGGACAACACTCGAGACGAAGCAGCTTGGAAGCACCGGGATGGAAATCACCCGGGTTGGATTCGGCGCCTGGGCGATAGGCGGCGGTGGCTGGGAGTTTGGCTGGGGATCTCAGGACGACGAGCAGTCGATCGCAGCGATCGAGCATGCGCTCGACGCCGGTGTCAATTGGATCGACACCGCCGCTGCCTACGGGTTCGGTCGCTCCGAGGAGGTCGTGGGACGGGCGCTCAAGGGTGTGCCCAGCGACTCAAGGCCGTTCGTCTTCACCAAGTGCTCGCTGCTCGAGGGTCCGGGCCGGACGGTTCTGAACAACCTCAAGCGCGACTCGGTCCTGCGCGAGGCTGAGGCAAGCCTGAAGAGGCTTCAGCTCGATGCGATCGACCTCTACCAGATCCATTGGCCGAACCCCGACTCCGACATTGAGGAGGGTTGGTCAGCGCTCGTAGAACTCAAGCAGCAGGGGCTGGTCCGGCACATAGGCGTCTCCAACTTCACGGTCGAACAGCTGCGCCGGATCGCGCAGATCGCGCCCGTGGAAACGCTCCAGCCTCAGTATTCGCTCGTCGCGCGTGATATCGAGCGCGAGATCCTTCCGTATGCCGAGCGTGAGGGCATCGGTCTGATCGTCTATTCGCCGATGGGATCGGGCCTGCTGAGCGGGGGATTGACGCGCGAGCGGGTCGCTGACTTTCCAGAAGACGATTGGCGCAAGCGGAACTCGAGGTTCACCGAGCCGGAGCTTTCAAAGCACTTGGCGCTGGTCGACCGGCTGCGTGCCGTTGGCGAGCGCTACCAGGTGGCCCCGGGTGCCGTCGCTGTCGCTTGGGCGCTCCTGCACCCGGCTGTCGATGGGGCGATTGTCGGATTTCGCCGGCCTGAGCAGGTCGACGCGATCCTGGCGGCGGCGAACCTCCGCCTCACAATCACAGACATCGCCGAGATTGCGGGCAGGTGAGCGGCATGGCTTCAGTTGGTTTCATCGGGCTCGGCGCGATGGGAGGCCGGCTGGCCGCTCGGCTGCTCTCCGCCGGCCACGAGGTGCATGGGTACAACCGCAGCAAGGGGAAGGCGGCGGAGCTGATCGCAAACGGCCTGATCTGGTATCAGAACCCACGCGAAGTCGCAAGCGCCGCTGACGTGACGATCAGCATGGTCAGCGATGACGAAGCGCTCGAGCGGATCAGCTTCGGGCCGGATGGGATCCTCGCGGGCCTCTCGTCCGGGAAGGTCTACGTCGACATGAGCACCGTCAGCCCCGAGGCAAGCGTGCAGCTCGCCGAGCGTGTCAGCGAGCTCGGCGCGCAGATGCTCGACGCTCCGGTTTCCGGAAGCGTGCCGCAGGCCGAGACCGGCACGCTCACGATCATGGTCGGTGGTGAGCCAGGTGCGTTCGCCGTCGCTGAACCGATACTGGCGGCGCTCGGCAGCAAGGTCGTGCGCGTCGGTGGCAACGGGAAGGGCTTGCTCTTGAAGCTCGCGATCAACATCAGTCTGGCGGCACAGATCATCGCCTTCAGCGAAGGATTGGTGCTCGCGGAGCGCGGCGGTATCGATCCGAAGCTAGCGGCACAGGTGATGGCCGAGAGTCCGATCGGCTCGCCGATGTTGAAGGCTCGCGTACCGCTGATCCTGGACCTGCCCGCGCAGGCATGGTTTGACGTTGCACTGCTGCACAAGGATGTGCGGCTCGCGCTCAAGGCTGCACACGACTTACAGACACTGGTTCCGTCGGCTCAGGTCGCCGATGCGATTTTGGGAACGGCTGGGCTGCTCGGGTACGCGCACAGGGATGTCGCGGTCGTTCACCGAGTGCTCGCGCGGCATGCGCCGGAGGCGGCCACGCTGCTCGAGCGTCAAGGCCAGGCTCTGGATGTCTGATCCGTCGCCTCAGCCATTCGGGACTGTGAGTCCGTCCGACGGTCCAGTGCGTCGAGGCAGGCCGCGCAGCGAGAAGGCCAGGACCGCGATTCTCGCGGCGGCGGAGGACCTGCTGCTGAACGAGGGGCTCGAGGCGGTCAGCATGGACGCGATCGCCGAGCGTGCCGCTGTCAGCAAGGCGACGATCTACCGCTGGTGGCCGACCAAGGAGACGCTCGCCGCTGATGCCCTCTACGCGGACTGGGCAGAGAGCTATACCGACACGCCCGATACGGGCTCGTTGCGCGGAGACCTGCTGGCGCTGCTCTTGCCGTGGGTCCAGCGCGTCACCAGCCGGCCCTACGCACGCATCATCGGTGCGCTCTTGACCAAGGCCCGGACCGACGAGAAGTTTGCCGAGGAGTACGACAGGCGCCTGGTCCAGCCGCGCCGCGCGCTGGCGCGGCCGATCTTCACGCACGCGATCGAGCGCGGTGAGATCTCGTCCGAGATCGATCCGGAGGTCGCGCTCGACCTGCTTTACGGGTCGCTCTACTTCCGCCTGCTGCAGGCGCATCTGCCGCTGAATGAAGCCTTCGTCGTGGCGGCCGTCGAGACGACCTTGAGCGGCTTGCTCGCGCGCTAGCGACGGCCGGCAGGGGAACCCCGCCCGCGCTTGAAGTTACCCGGGAGCCTGGCCCTCGAGCCCGTCGAGGAAGCGGTCGATCAGCAGTTTCAGGGCGGCGCGGTCGACCCGAGACGAGGCGTCCTGCAACTTGGGCACGTCCTGTAGGTGCGGGAACCTCGCCGCTTTGGCCGTGAAGCCGCTGGCGAACGAGCCGAGTGCCGCCCCGTAGACGGCGTAGCGGATCGCGGCCGCGATCCGCGTTGCGCGAGACGGTGTCCAGCCCTGCGTGAGTAGGCCCGCATAGACCTGGTCAGCGCGCGCAAGCGCAGTGTCGAGCCGGCCGAAGGCGACCGCCATGTGGGGCACAAGATTCGGATGCGCGACCAGCGCTTCGTAGTACGACCAGGCCCAAGCGTCGAGCGCTTCGCGCCAGGCGAGGTGTTCAAAGCCGGAGGCGTCGACCTTCTGCATGACGCTCTCCGCAACCGCGTCCAGCAGCTCTTCCTTTGAGCGGACGTGGTTGTAGAGCGACGGCGCCTGGACACCGAGTTCGTCAGCGACCCGGCGCATCGTGACCGCGGCGAGGCCCTTGCGGTCGATCAAGTCGAGCGCGGTCTCGACGATGCGTTCGCGGGTGAGACGAGCGACGACTGGTTTGGTGTCCATTGCGGAGATTCTCCCGGAGAGCCCCAAGCCCCGGAGCTATACGTCAATTAACAATGTTAGTATGGTTCGCCACTAACACCGGTAGTTCAAGATGACGCCTGCGCGGGGGACCCCCTTGGGCCTTCGCGAAGACCGTCACCAGCACCCAACATCGCCGTCGCATCACGCCCGGCATCGGCAGGAGAAGAGAAGTGGATTTCTCACTCACAGACGAACAGCGAGCGATCCGCGACACCGCACGCGCCTTCATCCGCAACGAGGTGATGCCGCTCGAACCCGAGGTGCTGCGTCGCGAGCGGCACGGTGAGAGCGCACTGGAACACGCGGAGCTACGCGCACTGCAGCGCAAGGCGCGGGATTTCGGCTTCTGGGGGCTCGGGACTCCCTCGAGCTATGGCGGCGCGGAGCTCCCGGCAGTGACGCAGAGCCTGGTCTGGACCGAGGTCGGGCGGACCTTCGTGCCGTTCGTCTTCGGCGGAGAGACCGATGTGATCCTCTACAAGGCGAACGCGGTGCAGCGCGATGAGTATCTGCTGCCCGCGATCGAGGGAACCCGCGCTTCCTGCTTCGCGGTCACCGAGCCGGATGCAGGTTCGGATCTCACCGCGATCCGGATGCAGGCCCGGCGTGACGGCGAGGACTGGGTGCTGAACGGCGAAAAGACCTTCATCACCCGCGGTGAGGCAGCCGACTTCGCGATTGTGGTCGCGGTGACCGACAAGGACCTCGGTTACAAAGGTGGCTTCACGGCGTTCATCGTCGACCGCTCGATGGGGTGGACCTCATCGACGATCGACACGATGGGACCGGCACGACCGATCTCAATGTCGTTCACGGATGTCCGGGTCCCGCATCGCAACGTGCTCTGTGAGGTCGGCGACGGCTTCAAGCTCGCGATGGAGTGGATCGAGCGCGGCCGCTACGTGATCCCGTCGCAGGCGATTGGCGCCTCCGAGCGGCTGCTGGAGATGGGCCTTGAGTACGCGCGCCAGCGCCACACGTTCGGCAAGCCGATCGGAGAGCATCAGATGATCCAGGCGATGTTGGCGGACTGCGCCGTCGACCTGGAGAGCTCCCGCTGGCTGGTGCTGCTGGCCGCCTGGACGACCGACCAAGGCCGTGATCCCCGGCACGAGTCGTCGATGGCGAAGCTGGCCGGCGCCACCATGGCCAACCGCGTCGTCGACCGCGTGATGCAGATCCACGGCGGCATGGGCTACACGCGGGAGCTGCCGATCGAGCGCTGGTATCGAGAGGCGCGGCTCTGGCGGATCTTCGAGGGCACCGACGAGATCCAGCGCCGCGCGATCGCTCGCAACCTGCTGAGCGGCTGGGCGCCCGTCGGTGGACACCTGGCATGAGCGTGAGGCTCAGTAGTGAAGCGCTGGCCCTCAGTCTCGCCTCGATTCCCGGCGAGGCTGCGCTCAGATATCCGGACCGAGTCGCGATCGTCGACCGTGAACGCGAGTACACCTACGCCGGACTCTGGCAGGAGACCTTGATCCGCGCCCGCGCGCTCAGGGACGAGCTCGGGATCGAGCCCGGCACGCACGTCGCGCTGATGGCCCCAAATTGCCTCAATTTCGTCGCCGAGTACTACGCGATCCTCGCCTGCGGCGGCGTGGTCGTGCCGATGGCGCCGATGCTCGTCAGCGATGAGGTCGAGGCGCAGCTGCGCGACAGCGACGCCGAGGCGATCATCGTTGAAGAGGAGTTCGCCGACGTCGCGCTAGCGGCAGCGCAGCGCGTCGGAATTCGCACGCGAGTGCTGAACGCCGACTTTGTGGCGTCGGCGAGTGGCGAGCCTGGGCTCGACGCCGCAGTTCCCAGGCATCCGCTCGACCCGGCCGTCTTGTTCTACACAAGCGGCACCACCGGCACGCCCAAGGGCGCCGTCCTCACCCACCTCAACCTGGTGATGAACTGCTTCGTAAACGCGTTCATGGCCAACAGCCTCAGCGCCGATGACGTCGTGCTCGGCTGCCTGCCGCTGTTCCACACCTTCGGGCAGACGGTCTCGATGAGCTCGAGCTTCCTGGCCCGCGCGAAGCTGATCCTGCAGCGTCGCTTCGACGCGGCGCAAGCACTCGAGCTGATGCGCCGCCACGGGGTCACCGTCTTCATCGGCGTGCCGACGATGTACATCGCGCTGCTCGAAGCGCTCGGGGATCAGCCTCCCGTGAAGCTACGCATGTGCATCTCTGGCGGCGCGCCGCTGCCGGTGGCGGTGCTGGAGAAGTTTGAGCAGCGCTTCGGCTGCCCGATTCAGGAGGGCTACGGGCTCTCGGAGACCTCGCCCACAGCGACCGTGAACCACACAGAACTCGGGTTGCGGGCCGGCTCGATCGGCCAGCCGCTGTGGGGCGTCGAGGTGGAGATCGCCAAGGCCGACGTCGAGGACCGGATCGAGCTCCTGGGTCCCGAGCAGCTTGGCGAGGTCGTGATCCGCGGGCACAGCATCTTCACCGGCTACTACGGACGCCCGGAGGCGACCGAGGCGGCGATAGTCGACGGCTGGTTCCGTACCGGCGACCTCGGCGTCAAGGATCACGACGGCTTTCGCTTCATCGTCGACCGCAAGAAGGACATGGTGATCCGCGGCGGTTACAACGTCTACCCGCGCGAGATCGAAGAGGTGGTCGCGCGCCACCCCGCCGTCACCGCCGTCGCGGTCGTGGGAGTGCCGGATGAGAAGCTCGGTGAGGAGGTTCTGGCCGCTGTCGTGCTGGACCCCGGTGGGTCCGGCACGACCGAGCAGGAGCTGTCCGACTGGATGCACGAGCGGATCGCCCATCACAAGCGGCCAAGGATCGTTCGCATCGTCGAAGAGCTGCCGATGGGACCGTCGCGCAAGATCCTCAAGCGCGAGATCCGCGCCCGCTACCAGGCGGGGCAGTTGTGATCACAACGCTTGGCGTCGTCGGCGGCGGCACGATGGGCGCCGGGATCGCGCAGCTCGGCCTGACCGCCGGCCTCGACGTGGTGCTCTACGACACCTCGCCGCAGGCGCTCGAAGAGGCCAGGGAACGGATCAAGACTGGGATCCGAAAGGGTCGCGAGCGCGGCCGCTGGACGACCGAAGCGACGGTCGCGGATTCGCGGCTGACGCTCACTACGGGGCTGGAGGGCTTTGGCTCGAGCGAGCTGGTGATCGAAGCCGCGCCTGAGCAACTCGAGCTCAAGCACCAGCTGATGCGCGATCTGACGCGGGTCTGCCGGCCGGGCGCGGTACTTGCCTCCAACACCTCGTCGATCCCGCTGACGCTGATCGCCGCCGGTGCGCCCAACCCCGAGCTCGTGGTCGGCATGCACTTCTTCAACCCGGCGCCGCTGATGGAGCTGGTCGAGGTGATCCCGGCGGAGCAGAGCTCGGAGCACGCCTTACAACTCGCCACCGAAACCGGCGAGGCGCTCGGCAAGCGCGTGATCCGCGCACCGGACGGGCCGGGCTTTCTCGTCAACCGCTGCGGGCGCGGGTACTCCGGCGAGCCGCTGCGGATCCTGACCGAGCAGATCGCAGGGCCGGCCCAGATCGACCGGATCTGCCGTGTCGGCGGCGACTTCCGGATGGGGCCGTTCGAGCTTATGGACCTGGTCGGGCTCGACGTCAGCTTCGCGGTCGCCAAATCATTCGCTGAGCTCTCGTTCGGCGAGCCTCGATGGCGCCCGATGCCGGTGCAGGCGCGCATGGTCGCCAGCGGCAAGCTCGGACGCAAGACCGGGCGTGGCTGGTACGACTACGCCGACGGCCCCTACCGACCGCAGGACCCGGCCTTGCCGGAGGCGGGCGATGCCACCGGTCGCGAAATCGTGATCCTCGGTGAGGGGCCGCTAGCCGTGCACATGCGGTCGCTGGCGGATGCGGCAGGGTTCAGCGTGCGAGCGACGCTGGGCGGCGGCGCTGAGGTCAGCATCTTTGCCGATCCGCTCGAGGATGCGGGGGCGCTCGCAGACACCGATTTTCCGATCGTCTCGTGCGCCGCACGCAGTCTCAGCTCCCGCCACCTGCGTGAGGCCGTCGGATTCAACGTCGCAAGCCTCGCGGGTCACGGACGCCTGGTCGAGCTGACCGGCACCGACGCCACCCCGGCAGCGCTCGTCGATCGCGCGACCTCGGTGTTCGCGACGCTCGGCATGCAGGCCGAGTGGGTGCGCGACGGACCGGGCCTGGTTCTGGGCCGAGTGCTTGCCCAGGTCATCAACGAGGCCGCCTTCGCATACGGAGAGGGCCTCGCGAGCGTGGCGGATATCGACGCCGGCGTGGTGCTCGGGCTCAACTATCCGCGCGGCCCGCTCGCCTGGGGAGCGCAGATCGGCTGGGATGCCGTGCTCGCCACGCTCGAGGGCCTCTGGCAGGAGCGCCGCGAGGAGCGCTACCGGCCGGCCCCAGCGCTGAGCGCCGCGGCGGCCGGAGCTCCGCAGCTGGCGGCATCGGCGCTTCAGGCGGCAGGAGTCAGCGGATGGTGAGCGCCGTGGGGGAGAGCCCCGCAGAGCACGCCCCGGTCCTCAGCGTCAGCGGAATCGGCGTGCAGTTCGGAGGGATCACAGCGCTGGATGACGTCTCCCTGGAGGTCCGGACCGGCGAGGTGTTGGGGATCATCGGCCCGAACGGGGCCGGGAAGACAACGCTCTTCAACGTGATCTGCGGGTTTGTCGCGCCCAACAGCGGGACGATCAGCTGGGAGGGCAAAGCGGTCGCGAGCATGCGGCCTGAAGGCCTCGCGAAGCTCGGGATCGCACGCACCCTGCAGGGCGTCGGCCTGTTCGCGCAGATGTCCTCAGTTGAGAACGTGATGGTGGGGGCGAGCCGCTTCCGGCGCACGCGGCTACCAAGCGCGCTGCTCGGACTGCCGTGGTCTGACCGGGATGAGCGGGCGCTGCGCGAACGCGCGCTCACGGCGATGGAACGGACCGGCTGCGCCGAGTTCGCGCGCCGCCTGCCGGGCACGCTGCCGTACGCGATCCAGAAGCGGGTTGCACTGGCGCGGGCACTCGCCGGCGAACCGCAGTTGCTGATGCTCGACGAGCCGGCCGGCGGCCTTGATGCCGGCGATATGGAGGCGCTGGCCGAGCTCATAGATCAGCTGCGCAGTCAGATCGCGGTGATGATGGTCGACCACCACATGGCGCTGGTGACTGCGGTCTGCGACCGCCTCACGGTGCTCGACTTCGGCCGGGTGATCGCGAGCGGGGAACCGGCCGAGATCCAGCAGAACCCGGCCGTGCTCGAGGCCTACCTCGGCCGCGAGGCGGAAGCGGCCTCAATCGAGACGACCACGGCGCTGGGGGCTATCGATGCTGAAGGTTGAGGGGCTGAGCACCAACTACGGCGCGGTGCGAGCGCTGGACGACGTCTCACTCACCGCCGAGCCGGGCAGCATCACGGCCGTGCTGGGCGCAAACGGCGCCGGCAAGACGACGCTGCTGCGGACCATCTCCGGACTCGCGCGAGCTAGCGCCGGCGTGGTCCTGCTTGACGGCAACGACATCACCCGGACCTCGGTCGAGCAGATCGTGCGCAGCGGTATTGCCCACGTGCCCGAGGGGCACGGCGTCATCACCGAGCTGACGGTGGAGGAGAACCTGCGACTCGGCAGTCTGCATCGCGGTCGCGCGGCGGCTCCGATGCAGGAGATCTACGACCTCTTCCCGGCTCTGGTCGAGCGGCGCGGGCAACCGGCCTCGCGGCTTTCCGGTGGCGAGCGTCAGATGCTCTCGATCGGCCGCGCGATCATCGGCCGGCCGCGTGTACTGCTGCTCGACGAGCCCTCGCTCGGACTCGCTCCCCGCCTGGTCGCGCAGATTATGGGCCTGGTGCGGTCGCTCGCCGACACGCTCGGACTCGCCGTGCTGCTGGTTGAGCAGAACGCCCGCAGTGCCATGTCGGTCGCTGACCGCGTGGTCGTCCTTGACCTCGGCCACGTGGTGGCCGACCAACCGCCGCAGGAGCTCGCCGCCGACGAGCGCCTGCGCCACGCCTACCTCGGCTTCTGACCCTGGGAGATACGGGATGACGAACTTCATCGACTACACCCTCAACGGGATCTCGACCGGCGCGATCTACGCCGCAGTGGCGCTCGCGCTGGTGCTGATCTGGCGGGCGACCCGGATCATCAACTTCGCCCAGGGGGCGATGCTGATGATCACCACGTAC
>Ga0302314_10007415_pt1 | contig 19721 bp, 21 predicted proteins | sample III_Palsa_N2_3_FD_200533 | JGI IMG/M metagenome (GOLD analysis project Ga0302314, IMG submission 200533) | Peat permafrost microbial communities from Stordalen Mire near Abisko, Sweden - III_Palsa_N2_3 | ecosystem: Environmental > Terrestrial > Soil > Palsa > Peat permafrost | place: Sweden...
TTTACCGTATCAGGGACCGTTGTCGCTCAAGCGATGGCGGCCTACCAGTACAGGGCAACCGTGTGATTCAGCAGACTGATTTCTTCTTCGAGGGCGGACGCAGCGGCGTGCTGCTGATCCATGGCCTGACCGGCACACCGATGGAAATGCGACTGCTAGGCAAGGGCCTGAACCGGGCCGGCTTCACCGTGCACGGCATGCAACTGGCGGGTCACTGCGGCAACGTCGAGGATCTGCTCGCCACCGGCTGGCACGACTGGTATGCCAGCGTTGAAAAGGCGGCTGACGACATGCTCGGCAAGGTCGACCATCTGTTCGTCGGCGGCCTGTCGATGGGAGCACTGCTCGCACTCAAGCTGGCGGCAGATCGCCCGCAACAGATCGCCGGCGTCGGCGTCTACGGCGCCACCTTCCGCTATGACGGCTGGAGCATTCCGTGGACCGCACGGCTGTCGTTCCTGTTGCCCTTGCTGAAGAAGCTGGGCATCGGCCGCAACCGCAGCTTCATGGAGCAACCACCCTACGGCATCCGCGACGAGCGCCTGCGTGCGCAGGTCAGCACGGCGATGCTCAGCGGCGACAGCGCTGCTGCGGGCCTGCCTGGCAACCCATGGTATTCGCTGGCCGAGATGTATGGCCTGGCCGCCGAAGTGCGCAGCCAGCTGCCACAGGTGACCGCGCCGTGCCTGGTCGCGCATGCCAGCGAAGACGATGTGGCCAGCCTGAAGAATGCCGAACTGGTGATGCGTGAAGTCAGCGCGCCGGCCGAGCTGCTGCTGCTCAAGGACAGCTACCACATGATCACCATCGACAAGGAGCGACGCATCCTGATCGATCGCTCGGCCGCGTTTTTCGACAACATCGCCGCGGGCCACGGCACGCAGCGTGTCGCGGCCTGATGACAACGGTGGCAGGTTCCATTTCTTCCCTGGTGGCCGGGCTCTGGCTGCTCAACATCGTGCTCGACACCGGTGGCCAGCTGGCGTTCAAGGCGGCGGCTGGCGATGAGGCGGCCGGTGACGGCCTGGCGCGCTGGAAACACATGGCGTCACGACCATGGCTGTGGCTTGGCATCAGCTGCTATGTGATCGAATTCCTGGTGTGGATCGCGTTCCTGTCGCTGATCCCGCTTTCCGAAGGTGTGCTGCTGGGTTCGATCAACATCGTCGCGATCATGGTCGCCGGGCGTTTCCTGTTTGGCGAGAAACTGACCCGGTTGCGCGTCGCCGGCATCCTGCTGGTAACACTCGGCGTGGTGATCGTGGGAGTTGGCGGATGAAGCGCTTCTACCTGATCGGCTTCCTGTTGCTGATGGGTTTCGACACCCTGGCGCAGATCAGTTTCAAATACGCCGGCACCCAGGCGCTGCCGGTCGCGGCAAGCCTTGCATGGGTGTTGCGCGTATTCAGCCAGCCGTGGGTCTACGGCGCGGTGATCGGCTACGTCGGCGCGTTCTTCACCTGGATGGCCCTGCTCAAGCACGCACCGATCGGACCCGCGTTCGCCGCCTCGCATCTGGAAGTGGTGTCGGTGATGCTGCTGTCGATCTGGCTGTTCGACGAGCACCTCAACACCGCCCGCGTGCTGGGTGCGATCGCGATCATCGCCGGCATCGTCTGCCTGGGCATGGCCGAAAGCCGCGAGCACGTGCCCGAGAACGAGCCAGCTCCTGCTGAAGCCTGAGCACCGGTTAAGCTGCGCGCATGCTGCCCCGTCGCCCTCACGAACTGCCTCCTACCGCCGGTCTGCCGCTGCGGCTGGGCGATCTGCGTCCCGGTGCAGCAACCCTGGCTGCCGACATCGCCGCGCAGTTAGGCACCCCTCCGTTGCAACTGGAATGCTCCGGCACCGCATCGCTGCTGATCGCGCTGACGGCCTTGCATGAACTGCAGCCGCAGCGCCGTCGCGTCGTGGTACCCGCATTCACCTGTCCACTGGTGGCGATCGCCGTGCAACAGGCCGGCCTCGAATTGCAGTTGTGCGATCTACGCGCCGGGCACTACGACATGGATCCTGTCGCATTGCGTGCGGCCTGCGACGAACGCACGCTGGCGATCATTCCCACCCATCTCGCTGGTCGCGTCGCCGATGTCGACGATGCGCTGGCGGTGGCCAACAACGTCGGCGCGTATGTGATCGAGGATGCTGCGCAGGCGCTGGGTGCACGCCGCGCTGGCGTCAGTGTGGGGCTCGCCGGTGACATCGGCTTTTTCAGCCTGGCCGCCGGCAAGGGGCTGTCGATCTACGAAGGCGGCCTGTTGCTGGCGCGCGATCCGAAGCTGCACGAGCAACTGGCGCGCACGGCGGCACGCATCGTTCCGTATCGTTTCGGCTGGGAATGGAAACGCAGTATTGAACTGCTCGGCTACGCCGCGCTGTACCAGCCGCGCGGTTTGCGCCTGGCGTATGGCAATCCCCTGCGTCGCGCCTTGCGCCGTGGCGATCCGGTGGCCGCGGTGGGCGATGACTTCCCGCTGACGATTCCGCTGCACCGTGTCGGCCGCTGGCGACAGGCAGTGGGCGCACATGCCGCCACACGTCTGCCGGCGTTTCTCGAGCAGTTGTCTGCGCAGGCCCAGCGTCGCCTGCCGCGGCTACGTCTGATCGCTGGCATCGAGGTGCTCGATGACTCAGCCGGCGCACAAGGTACCTGGCCGTTTCTGCTGCTGCTGTTGCCCGATCAACAACGCCGCGATGCTGCGCTGACTCAGCTGTGGACCTCCGGGCTGGGCGTCAGTCGTCTATTCATCAACGCGCTGCCCGACTACACCTATCTCGCCGGCGTGGTCCCCGCACAGCATGTGCCGAACGCACGCGATTTCGCCGCGCGCAGCCTGAGCATCAGCAATAGTCCATGGGTGGACGATGCGGATTTCGAGCAGGTCTGCCGCGCACTCGAAACCGTGTTGGCCTGAAACGACGGCTGCCATCAGAAACAGGCACTATCGAGCGTTGGCATCTTGTCCCAAGTCAGAGAGGCGCGGTCAGACGTCAGCTCTTGCCCAGCGGCAAGTACAGCGACCGGACATGTTCGGTGGTAGTGTCGCGAAAGGCATAGTCGCGATAAAACGCGGCAGCGCGATCGTGCAGGGCGTCCACCAGCAACACGCGCACGCCGAGCCGCTCGCACAGCTGCAGGCTGCAATTCACGGCATGGCCGAGCAGCAGCCTTCCATAACCGCTGCCTTGGCCGTCACGCGAGACGGCCAGCCGGCCGATACGCACGGCGGGCGGCGGGTAGCTTGGCAGGCGCTTGCGGTCCGCAGGTTGCAGGTCGAGCAGGTTCAGCTGCGCCGCCGCCAAGCTGCAGTAACCAAGAATACGCGCGACATCGGCGTCATCAATCAGGACATGCGTGGTCGCGATGCCGTCGCGCTGGTGCTGCCCGGCCTGTTCGCGCAGATAGGCGTCCAGCGATGGCTCGCCGCAGGAGAAGCCGTCGCGGTCGTGCTGTCGGGCATCCAGCAGCGTGAAATGCAACGCCACGTCAACGGATCAGCTTGGCTGCGTCCGTCATCGCCTTCTTCAATTTGGCGTTGGGTTTGAAGGTGGCATCGAGCGCCTTGAGAAAGCGGCGCGACTCCTCGACCGATAGGGTGACAGTCAGCTCAGCGGCCATCACGGTCTCGGCCTCACGCAGCACCGCGTCGCGCACAAACGCCGACAGCGGCACACCGCGCAGATCGGCGGCGCGGCTGATGCGGGCTTTGTCAGTGGGGTTCAGGCGAAGATCGAGTCGGGCGGCGGCAGTCATGGCAGGCTCCTTTTGTACGGAATACGTACCGTACCTGGCGACGATCTGCAAAGTGCGTCCAGCGACGACCGTTAATCACGACCGCGCCACAATCGCCGCCAGCAACTGCAGGTTCAACGCATGCTGCTGGGTCTGCCAGCCAGCCAGTTGCGCCGGATCGATCTCGGGCTGCTCGTCCATCGCCGACAGCCGGCGTTTCCACCAGCTCTGGTAGCGGTAATGCGAGACCTCGCCGTTGATGTCGCTGCCGACCAGGCCGTTGCGCAAGCTGTCGATCAATGCCAGCGCGTGACCGGTCAGCATCCGACCCTGATCCCAGTTGGTATGCGCCACCTCGGGCGAAAACGCGTCCTTGTCGATCGACAGGTAACTCGGCGCGGTCTGCGTACGCTGCAATTCGACGAACGCATCGACCAGCGCCTCGGGCGTGTCGAAACCACGGAACGCATCGGCCAGGCCGAACCGGCGCGCCCATCGGGTGTCCACACCCATGTTCCAGTAAGTGAGCTTTCCGCGCAGCAGCGGAGTCAGGTAATTTTCCCACGCATGGCCAGCGCCGATATCGGCCGAGGTGATGCCGAGCACATGCACATGGCTGACGCTGGGCAGCATCGCCACGCGACGCACCCACGAACCGCAATGCACGCCGAACGGAAAGCGCATGTTGTCCGGGTGGTTGTCGAATACCACGACCTGCATCGGCACGCGCGGTTGCAACCGCGCAATCAGCGGCCAACTCAGGTGATGGAAATCACCGCTGCCCATGAACACGGTGCCGTACTTGGCCGGCAGCAACTCGTCGAGCATCGTGCGGAAGCGCCGCATGGTCGCCAGCGAGCAGCCAAAGCGGATCGACTCCTGCCAGTGCTCCAGTGGCAACACCAGCCGGTCAGGCAATGGCCCGACCGACTGGTCGATGTCGAGCACCACAGGCCGATTCGCCAGGTCATTCATCGGTAGCCTCCTTGGCCGCCTGCCAGCTGCGATCGCTTTCGAAATGACTGCCGAGCCGGCGCAGCAATGCACGCAGCAGCGGGTTGCGTGCGTACACCGCGTGGCGCGTGAAGGTCATGCTTGCACCCAGAAAGGATTTGACTTCGGGATCGGTCCAGCCGGCCACATAGTGGGTCAGCGCCTGCTGTCGCGCATAGTCTAGGTTATGCATCCAGCTGACAAAATACAGGTTGTGCTCACGCGCCTGCGGATAGGCGAAGCCGACGTACTTGTCGATCAGCTTGCCACCGTGCTCGTAACAGAGGTTCCAGCCGATCATCTGCCCCGCATGCCGATAGACGAACACCACGCCGTTGCTACCAGCATCCCGCAGCACCTCGCGGAAAAACGCCGCGCTCAGCCGGTCGAAGTGGATCTCGCTCTGCGCATACACGTTGTCGAACAGTGTATAGAACTCGGCCAGCGTCGCCGCGTCATTGAAACGCGCGTCGCCGGTGCGCACCGCCTCGACCTCGAGATCGGCACGCGAGCGCAATTTGCGCCGGATATTTTTCCGCCGACCGGATGACAATCGCAAGAGATATTCGTCGCCCGAGGAGAAATCGATCGGCACCCACGCCAGCGCCTGGCCTTCCAGCAACACATAGCCTTCACGTTCACAGGCATTGACGAATTCACGCGCATACGCATTGTCGGCGTCGCTGAGCAGTGGCGAATCCTGCGCGATGTCCTTGACGATCATCAGCTTGCATTCACGCCCATAGGCTGCCTTCAGCCCTTGCGCCAGCGCAGCTGGCGTCACGCCCGAGGGCAGCGGCGCGTATTCGGACACGGTGGTGCCGGCAAACTGCGTGCGCCAGCGCAACAGGCGCCCCCACAGACGATACAGCGGCAGGCGGGTCACGCGACGGCGCAGCGCATCGTCTGCCGTGGTCAGCAGGTCGAACGGCGCCACGAAGCTCGGCATGCCTTGCGGTGACAGCTGTACGGTGAAGCCGAGCGGCGGCTGCGCCATGAAATGCGCGAGCAGTGCGTCCGGTTCCAGTTGCGATATGAAAGGCATAAGTAAGCAAATTTGCCTAGACTGGTTGGTATGTAACATTGTTGTTTGCAGCCAGGAGCCTACTCGTCATGACCGATACGACCCAGCAACAGGTTTTCGACATCATCGCCAAGCAGGCCAAGATCGACGTGACCACGATCACGCCCGAGTCCACCTTGAAGGACCTGGGCATCGCCTCACTGGAGGCGATCGAGTTGATCTTCGACATCGAGGAACACTTCGACATTACCTTCCCCGACCAGCAGGGTGCCAACTTCGACACCGACACGACGCAGAGTCTGGTCGACGCGGTGCAGAAGGCGCTGGACGAAAAGGCCGCTGCGGGCGAAGGGTCGAAGTGATGTCCACGGTTCCGCAGATGCGCCGCGTGGTGATCACCGGCATGGGCGCGATCAGCCCGCTCGGTGTCGGTGCCGAGGCACTGTGGCAGGGGCTGCGCGAAGGCCGCAGTGCCATCGGCCCGCTGCAGCATCCCGATGCCGATCGCCTGCGTGTGAAGATCGCCGCGCAGGTGCCGGCGAGTTTCGACCCGACCGCGGATATCGACGCACGCACTCTGCCGATGCTTGATCGCACCTCGGAATTCGCGCTGCATGCGGCGCGTGAGGCGATCGCGCAGTCCGGGCTGAATTTCAGCCAGAACGGACTCGGCGTGCGCACGGCCGTTGTTGTCGGCACCGGCGTCGGCGGCGAAACCACCCAGGACGAACAAAGCCGGCGGCTGTACGGGGAGAATGCCCAGCGCGCGCATCCGCTCACCATCGTGCGCGTCATGACGAATGCCTCGGCCAGCCAGATCAGCATTGCCTACGGCTTGCGTGGACCCACCTTTGCAGTCTGCAGCGCCTGCGCCTCGGCGAACCACGCCATCATCCAGGCCGCACAGATGATTCGCTACGGACTGGCCGACGTCGCCATCGCTGGGGGTACCGAGGCCTGTCTGACCTACCCTGCCCTGCGCGCATGGGAAGCGATGCGCGTACTGGCCGATGACACCTGCCGGCCGTTCAGTGCGAACCGTCGCGGCCTGGTGCTCGGCGAGGGCGCCGGCATCTTTGTGCTGGAATTGATGGAGCATGCGCAGGCACGTGGCGCGGTGATCCTGGCCGAACTGGCCGGCGTCGGCATGACCGCCGATGCCACCGACATCGTGATGCCCAGCGCCGAAGGCTCCTCCGCGGCGATGAGCCAGGCGATGGCCGACGCCGGCCTGGCCCCGCAGGACGTCGACTACATCAACGCCCACGGCACCGGCACCCAGGCCAACGATGTCACCGAGAGCCGGGCGATCCGCCTCGCGTTCGGCCCGCACGCCGATCGCCTCGCGGTGTCCTCGACCAAGTCGATGCATGGCCATGCGCTGGGTGCTTCGGGTGCGCTGGAACTGGTGGCCGTGGTGGGTGCCCTGCGCGACAGCGTGGTGCCGCCCACGGCGAATCTGGACAAGGTCGATCCAGCCTGCGATCTGGACTACGTGCCGAATGTCGCCCGGTCGATGCTGGTGCGTGCGGCGCTGAGCAACTCGTTCGCGTTCGGTGGGCTCAACGCGGTACTGGCGCTCAAGCGCGCGCCGTAACAGCTCGCCACCTGTTGTAGGAGCGCACCCTGTGCGCGATGCTCTTCTTCCATATGGCACAAAGGCATCGCGCACAGGGTGCGCTCCTGCATAGTGTCGTGGCGTAGCGCGGCGGGCAGTGGCCGCCCTACGAAGCTGGCCATCCGGCACGCGGCATGGCTTCGACGCCGTTTCGCCCGGCAACAAACAAAAGAACCCGGCGACAAGTCGCCGGGTTCTTTTTGCGCGTGATGATCCACGCGCGGCCAAGCTTAGCCCTTCTTGGCTTTGGTCAGCAGTTGATCGAGCAGCGAAATCGCCAGATCGATCTCTTCATGCGTGATGTCCAGCGACGGCGCGAACGTGATCACGTTCTTGTACCAGCCGCCCACGTCCAGCACGAGGCCGATCTTCTTGCCGTTGTGCTCGAGGTCACCGGCCAGGCCGATGTCGACCATCTTGTCGAGCAGTTCCTTGTTCGGCGTGAAGCCGTCCTCGGTGCAGATCTCGGCGCGCAGCGCGAGGCCGAGGCCGTCGACGTCGCCGATTTCCTTGTGGCGCTTCTGCAGGTCACGCAGGCCTTCGAGGAAATGCGCGCCCTTCTTCGGCACCGTGGTCTCGTAGTCCAGCTCGTAACCCATCTTGATCACTTCCAGACCCAGCGCGGTGCCGAGCGGGTTGGAGTTGAAGGTGGAATGGGTCGAGCCCGGCGGGAAGATCGTCGGGTTGATCAGCTCTTCGCGCGCCCACAGGCCGGACAGCGGGTTCAGGCCGTTGGTCAGCGCCTTGCCGAACACGATGATGTCCGGCGTCACGCCGAAATGCTCGATCGACCACAGCTTGCCGGTGCGCCAGAAACCCATCTGGATTTCATCGGACACCATCAGGATGCCGTACTTGTCGAGCACCTTCTTCAAGCCCTTGAAGAAGCCCGGTGGTGGGATCACGTAACCGCCGGTACCCTGGATCGGCTCGACGTAGAACGCGGCGTATTCGCACTGCTTCGTCTTCGGGTCCCACACGCCGTTGTATTCGGTCTCGAACAGGCGCTCGAACTGGCGCACGCAGCTATCGGAATACTCTTCCGGCGTCATGCCCTTCGGGCGACGGAACGGATACGGGAACGGCAGGAACATTGCGCGCTCGCCGAAGTGGCCGAAGCGGCGGCGATAGCGGTAGCTCGACGTGATCGACGAGGCACCCAGCGTGCGACCGTGGTAGCCGCCTTCGAACGCGAACATCAGGCTCTTGCCGTTGCTGGCGTTGCGCACGATCTTCAGCGAATCCTCGATCGCCTGCGCACCACCGACGTTGAAGTGCACGCGGCCGTCGAGGCCGAATTTCTTCTTGGCATCCAGCGCCACCGTCTTGGCCAGCTCGATGCGGGTCTGGTGCAGATACTGGCTGGCGACCTGCGGCAGACGGTCGATCTGGTCCTTCAGCACGTTGTTGAGGCGCTGGTTGCCGTAACCGAAATTGACCGCCGAGTACCACATCTGCAGATCGAGGAACGGCGTGCCGGCGGTGTCGAACATGTAGCTGCCTTCGCCGTGACGGAAGATCTTCGGCGGATCCACGTAGTGCACGGTGTCACCGAACGAGCTGTACTTCGCCTCGTCGGCGAGCAGCTGCGCGTCGTCGATGAAACCGGCGGCGTTCTTGTCGATTTTCATGGGGAAAGATCCGGAATGATTCGGGGATTCAGAAAGAAAAGAAGGGCAGCGCGCGATCAGGCAAGCGCGGGCGCATGCTCATGATGCCAATGGCTGGCCAGGCTGCCATCGAGCAGCTTCGGCAGGAACTCAAGCGCATCCTCGAAACCGGTGATCGGCACGTAGTCGATACCGGTCGCACGGCAATGCTCGATCAGGCGATGCTTGGCAAACACGAAATCGACGCGGTCGGCGGCGCAGAAATCCGAGGCACCATCGCCGATCAGCAGGGTCTTCGCACCGGTCTTGCGGGCCTGCTCCACGCAGGCGCACTTGCAGGTACCGCTGCGGCAACCGTCCGCCTGGAACGGCGAGGTCAGCTGCCACTGTTTCGGCGGCTGCGCCGGCGACAGGTGATTCGCCGCCAATGGCAGGTTGTCCAGGCCATAGCGACCGAGAATCTGGTGGATCGCGTAGTCGAGACCGTCGCTGACGATGCGGATCGGCACATTCAGCTCGCGCGCCTTCGCCACAAAGCCCGGGAATGCGTGATCGATCCACAGCCCGGCCAGATGCGTGTCGAGTTCGGAACGGGTCATCTGCAGCAGATCGACCTGCCCGGACATGCACTCGCGCGAACCGATGCGGCCTGCGCGCCAGTCCTGCTCAAGCACTTCCCAGCCCGGACGACCGAAACGGTCGAGCAGGGAGTCGATCACGTCTTCGACGGAGATGGTGCCGTCGAAATCACAGAGGATGGTCCAGCCAGACACGGACATCAGGGGGAGCTCGCGCTAATAACGATACTGGCTAGGGTAGAAACGCTGCCTTTCGGCGCCCTTTCCCTTTACATAACAAATGCTGAGCAAAAGGCCGCCACTGTGCCCCAATTCAGGCCCGCAACCCCTATGCTGCCGCTCCCATGAGCCATACGCCCAGACATTCTTCCTCCTCTTTTCGTCGATCCTTGCTGCTGACCAGCCTGCTGGCGTGTCTGCTATGGGCACAGGCCAGCATGGCCGATACCGACCCAAACATCTTCGCTGGCGGCGTCGGCATAGAATACCTGCCCAGCTGGCCCGGAGCGAAAACCTCGCGTACCCAGCCGATACCCTACGTCGACATCGAGATTCCCAACCGGGTCAGCCTGTCCACCCTGGATGGCCTGCAGGTCGATCTGATCGGCGGCTCCGTGCTGCACGGTGGCATTTACGGTGACTACCAGTGGGGTCGCGACACTGATGACCTCGGCGTGCTGCGCGACAAGATCGCCCCGCTATCGCCACGTCTCACGCTGGGCGGCTACCTGGAGTGGCAACTCACCAAGCAGATTGATGTCGGCACCGATCTCAGCCACGACACCAACGGCGCCGGCGAGTATCTCGACATCTATGGCGAGTGGGATCTACCCAAGATATGGCTACTCGAGCATTCCGTGGAGCTGCGCTGGCAGGCGATGAACGCGCACGCGATGAACCGCTTCTTCGGCATCAATCCAGCTCAGGCCAGCACGCTCAACGTACCCTCCTGGCAACCGGGTGCTGGCAGCCAGCTCGCTTCGCTGGAATACGATCTATTCGTGCCGACCAGCAAACACACCGGTTTCGCGATGGCACTCGTCTATGGACGACTGCTTGGTGACGCCGGTGACAGTCCGCTGGTGACGCGCTTTGGTTCGCGAACGCAGATATCGGAATCGGTGGCGTTCATTTATCACCTCTGAGGGTGATGATCGTCTGGTCGTGCCGCAGATCACCGCGCCCGCTGCTGCGTAGCCACGACGGCCTGAGTCCAGGGCGATACACTCCCGTATCGTTCAAGTCCCTGAGGAGAACCTCGAATAACTCGGTTTTTGCTCGTCATCCCGGCGAAAGCCGGGATCCAGCGCCTTTGATTTCAAATGATTGAAGTCGCTGGATTCCTGCATTCGCAGGAATGACGGCGGTTGTTCGAGGTTCCCTGATGCATGGAGTCGATATGACGAAGTCGCTCGCTGCACTGGTCGCTGCCATGGCCTTCATCCTGCCGATGCCCGCTGCCCACGCCGACCAGACCATCGTGTTCCTGCGTCATGGCGAAAAGCCACCACTGGGACTGGGCCAACTCGACTGCCAGGGCCTGAATCGCGCGTTGGCTTTGCCAAAAGTGCTGCAGGCCAAATTCGGCACACCCACCGCGATCTATGCGCCCGATCCGGGATCCACCGCGACAGACAAGGGCGTCGAATACAACTATATCCGCCCGCTGGCCACCATCGAGCCGACGGCGATCCGGCTGGGCATGCCGGTCAACACGTCGTTCGGACTTCGACAGATCCAGCAGCTTGAGCAGGAGCTGCTCAAGCCTGCCTACAGTTCAGCGACGATCTACGTGGCGTGGGAACACAACCTAGCGCAGCAGGCGGCTCAGCAATTGGTGGCCGCCGCTGGTGGCAGCGCGCAACAGGTGCCGGCGTGGGCCAACGATGACTTCGACTCGCTGTACGTCCTTCGGGTGAAGTGGCAGAAAGGCAAGCCGGTTTCGGTCAGTTTCGAGAAAGAGGCCGAGGGGTTGAATCATCAGTCGGCCGAGTGCTCGGGTGCTCGCTCCTAAGCGAAGCGCAGCAACATATTTCGTGGCCAGGAATATCTGTTCCAACTCCTCGCCAGGAATGACCGCCACCCTTTCCGGCCTGTGGTGACTGTCCCTTTCAGGATGGCTGGTGACACAACAATGCTTGGACTAAAAAGCGCGCAGCAGTTCGGTCAGACGTCGCTTGGCGAAATCGACGAACGGAACGCTTTGCATGAGCTGGCAGGGCGCCGACCCGATCATCCGGTGACGAATCAAGCCGGCGGCGTCCGCCTCGGCCCCCAGTCGCGGGAAATGCATGCCGTTGTCATCACCCACATCGGCCGCCTCCACCCATAGTCGCTGGTTGCGAATCACGAAAGGAAACCGGCGAAGCTTGGTGCGATGGCGGGGAACCAGCGACTCGGCGTAATGCAGGAACGAGTTGCGGTTGTGACCGACGCCTAGCAGCAGGATATACGCACCCAAGTCATGCATCCGTTCGAATGGCGAGCCCGCGCCTAGCGAATACAACAGTGGCTGATTGATGGTGATCTGCTTGGCGTGCGCGCCCAGCGCGGCGACGGATGCCTGCGGGTGAGTCCCGCGCCATCGCCCCGCACACGCCAGAGCCGCATTGGAAACGGCGCCCATGGGCGTGGGCAGCGCATCATGAAAGAGAGGAACTTCCCGGCGCGCACCTTCGATCCGCGGATCGTCGAATGCAAGCGACTGGGGATACGGATCGGAAACCTGCGGCGTGAAGGTCGGCACGACGAGCGTCCCGGCATTGCCGACACTATGCCGGAGCGCCTCAACTACGGCAGAGGCTCCACCCTTCACCACGCCAAAAGCAGACAGGGACGAATGAACGATGACCACAGCACCTTGAGGCAAACCGAGTGCTTGGATTTCCTGCTGAAGAAATTCGGCAGTCATAGGTTCCACAGGTGTACTCGACATGTTCTATCCATGCGAACTGGATTCAGTTACCGACAGTAAGTGTAATTGATCCCGTTTTTGAGCGGGCTCAACAGATGGAGATAGTGTGGGGCCCCACCATGCCTGGTTCTGGACGACCTGGCAGAAAACGTGACCGTCTCATTCTGGTCGAAAGAAGACATTCCAATCCATGCCCTCACCGATCATCCTGCGTCCAGATCGCCCCTTCCTCTTCACGCACCGGAAAACTCGCGATCGGCTCGTAAGCCGGCGGTTTCGTCACCGCACCCGTGCGCAGATCGAAGCGTGCGCCATGTCGCGGGCACTCCACTTCGAAACCATGCACCTCGCCACCGGCCAGGTCGCCACCGTCATGCGTGCAGGTGTCCTCGACTGCGTACAGCGCTCCGTCGATGTTGTAGACCGCGATCGGTGTGTCGCCGTCCCATACCACCTTGAATTCGCCCGGTAGCAGTTCGCTGCGCGTGCCGACTTTCACCCAGTCCTTCATGCCGCCTGCCCGGCGAAGTCTTTGACCAACACTTCGAAGCGCAAATCATCTCGACGCGGAATACCGAAGCGCTCGTCGCCATACGGAAACGGCTGGTATTCGCCGCTGCGCCGATAGCCGCGGCGTTCGTACCAGGCGATCAGTTCGGCGCGCTGCTCGATCACTGTCATGCGCATCGCGCGGCACTGCCACTGGTCTCGCGCCATCCGTTCGGCTTCAGCCAACACCGCCTTGCCAAGGCCGCCGCCCTGCTCGTCGGGATCGACTGCAAACATGCCGAAATAACCCGACTCGTCCTGTCGTTCCACATGTGCGCTGGCGATCAGCCGGCCATCGCGTTCGGCCAGCAGGATGCAGCTGCCGGGACGGCTGACCAGTTCGCCGACCGCTTGCGCATCGGTGCGTCGGCCATCGAGCAGCTCCGATTCGGTGGTCCAGCCACGTCGGCCCGAATCGCCACGATAGGCGGATTCGACCAGCGCCACGATGGCCGGGATATCGGCAGCCCCGGCTGCACGGAATACAGGAGAAGTAGGTTTATTCATCGGCCGATGATAATGCCCGCGCTGCCCGCTCCACCATGGATCTGCAGTGATTGCCCAATGGCACCCGTGACCTTCGACACTGTCTGCGGCCGCCCCTCCCTGCCTACGGTGCATGGTCTGTCTGCCCACGACCGGGCAACGTATGCGCGATCGCGCGAACCAGGGAGAACCCATGAAACATCGACTCGTGAAACCGCTGGCGTTTGCCGTAGGCATGGCCTTGTGCACCGGCGCCCTCGCCGCGCCCCCCAGCGTGTTCAATGTGCACGAGCTGGACAACACGATCAGCGCCTGCAGCGACTTCAACGGCTACGTCAATGCGAAGTGGATCGCAGCAAATCCGATCCCTGCCGACCGCACGCGCTGGGGTTCATTCGACGCGCTGAGCGACGCCAGCCTCAACGTGCAGCGCAAGATCGTCGGGGATGCCGCCAGCCACGCCGCCAAGGCCGCCCCCGGCTCGATCGAGCAGAAGATCGGTTATCTATACGCCTCAGGCATGGATGACGCCGCCATCAACAAGGCCGGCTTCGACCCGATCAAGCCGCAGCTGGCGCGCATCGATGGTCTGAAGAACGGCGCCGACGTGGTCAGCTACATCCGCGACAGCTATGCGCAGGGCGAGCCGGCGCTGTTCCGCTTCGGCGGCAATGCCGATTTCAAGAATTCCAACAACGAGATCGCGTACGCCAGCCAGGGTGGCCTCGGCTTGCCGACCACCGATTACTACAGCAAGCCGGATTTCGAAAAGATCCGCACCGCTTACGTAGCGCATATCGCCAGGCTGCTTGAACTCACAGGCGTCAACACCGCCGATGCCCAGCAGGCCAAATCCGTGCTGGCATTCGAGACGCGTCTCGCCGCGGCTTCGCTGGCGCGGGTGGAGATGCGCAAGCCGGAGAACAACTACCACTTCGTCAGTATCGCCGACGCCGACAAGGTCACGCCGGACTTCGACTGGGCCGCGTTCTTCAAAGCGCAGGGTGCCGACGTGAAGGACGGCTTCTCGCTGTCACAGCCGAAGTTCTTCGCCGAGGTGCAGAAGATGTTGGGCGACGTGCCGCTTGCCGAATGGCAGGCCTACTTCCGCTACCACGCGATCGCCAATGCGGCACCTTATCTGTCCGCGCCATTCCAGCAGGAAGACTTCGCATTCGAGAAGCAGACCCTGAACGGCCAGAAGGAAATGCAGCCACGCTGGAAGCGTGTGCTGGGTACCACCAACCAGGGCATGGGCATGGCGCTGGGCCAGCTGTATGTGGCCCACAACTTCTCGCCGGCCTCCAAGCAGCGCGCCGAGGAACTGGTCAACAACCTGCGTGCCGCCTACAAGACGCGCATCGAGAACCTGCCGTGGATGAGCGATGCCACCAAGCGGAAGGCGCTGGAGAAATGGGCCACCTTCGTGCCGAAGATCGGCTACCCCGACAAGTGGCGCGACTGGAGCGGCCTCACGCTGGCGCCGGACAACTACTACGCCAACGTGCAGGCAGCCGACAAGTTCAACTATGACTACCGAATCGCCAAGATCGGCAAGCCAGTGGATCGCAGCGAATGGGGCATGACGCCGCAGACGGTGAACGCCTACTACAGCCCGCAGCAGAACGAGATCGTGTTCCCTGCGGCGATCCTGCAGCCGCCGTTCTTCGATGCCAAGGCGGATGATGCGATCAACTACGGCGGTATCGGCGCGGTGATCGGCCACGAAATGGGCCACGGCTACGACGACCAGGGCAGCAAGTTCGACGCCCAGGGCAACAACGTCAACTGGTGGACCGACGCCGACCGCAAGGCGTTCGAGGCGCGCACCGCGAAGCTCGCCGCACAGTTCGACAGCTATGAGCCGCTGCCCGGCAAGCACGTCAACGGCCAGCTCACCATGGGCGAGAACATCGGCGATCTGGGCGGCTTGAACGCGGCCTACACCGCACTGCAGATGGCGTTGTCGAAGAACCCGGCCGAAGCGAACAAGAAGATCGACGGCTATACCGAGAATCAGCGTTTCTTCCTCAATTGGGCGCGCGTATGGCGCGGCAGCATCCGTCCCGAAGCGCAGCTCACCCTGCTCAACACCGATCCGCACGCACCGGCGCAGTTCCGCGCGATCGGTGCACCGTCGAACATGCCCGAGTTTGCGCAAGCGTTCCAGTGCAAGCCTGGCGATGCGATGGTGCGTTCGCCCGAGACACAGGTGAAGATCTGGTAAGCCGCAATCACTGAGTCACCCCTGAAAGCCGCGGCCATTGAGCCGCGGTTTTCTTTTATGCAGGCACGCGCGCTCTGCCTGCCTCGTAGGCTTTCAGGTGCGCATAGACCAGCGCCAGCAATGAACGGTCGCCATGCGGCTGACCGGATCGGGCCAGCATGTCGCCAATCACATGATCCGCTTCGATGGCATGGCCGTGCTGCAGGTCGCGCAACATCGATGCCGTCAGGCTCGAACCGACCTCGGTCAGCACGCCGCGAGCACGTTGCAGCGTCGCTTCCCCAGGCATATGACCGGATCGCGCTGCCACCTCCCGGCATTCTTCCAGCAGGCCGAGCGTGGCGGCCACACCGCCAGGCGCGGCGACGATATCGCCCACCGGTGCGCGCATCAGGCAGGTGATGCCGGCCAGCGTCGCCAGGAACATCCACTTGTCCCACATGTCCTGCAGGATCGTCAGGCTGGGGCGCGCAGCAAAGGCCGCCCCTGTGAGAACCTGCGTGATCGTCTGCATGCGCTCGGACAATGTCCCGTCGCGCTCGCCAAACGTGAGGCTGTGCGACTCGTTCAGATGCTGCACGACGCCTTGCGCATCCAGCGTGGCGGCGATCACGCACTGGCCGCCGAGCACGCGTTCTGCACCGAACCCCGCGTCCAGCAGATCCAGATGCCGCATGCCGTTCAACAGTGGCAGAATTGCGGTTTGCGGACCGATTGCCGGCGCGATATCTACCATCACCTGTTCAAGTGCGTAGGCCTTGCAGCTCAGCAGCACGAGGTCATACGGCGTGCGCAGATCACGCGCCTGTACAGTCGGCGGCGCCGCCAGGTTGGCATCGCCGGTCGCGCTGCGTATCACCAGACCGTTGCGGGCCAGCACTTCAGCACGCGCTTCCCGCACCAGGAATGTCACGTCGCGCCCATGCTGCAGCAGACGGCCACCGAAATAGCCGCCGGTGGCACCGGCGCCGACGATCAGAATGCGCATTGCTGAGGCTCCTGTTGCTGCACCACCGGTTGATCAAGCATGCGTCCGATCCGCAGGTCCTTTTCGTTCCACAGTGTATTCACCCACGTCTGGAAACGTTCGCGGAACGCCACGTCACTTTCGTAGTTGCCACGCAGCTGGCCGTCGATCGGCAGCTCGCGCACGTGCACACGGATATCGCGGACACGGCCGGCAACCAGATCCATCATGGTGCACGGGCCATTGGGATAGACGATGGTGACGTCGAGGATGGCATGCAGCGCATCGCCCATCGCATCGAGCACAAACGCCACGCCGCCGGCCTTGGGCCGCAGCAGGTACCGATACGGCGATGACTGCGCATCATGCTTGACTGGCGTGAAGCGCGTGCCTTCAGCGAAGTTCATCACCGACACCGGCATGTGGCGGAATTTCTCGCAAGCACGCCGTGTGGCCTCCATGTCCTTGCCTTGCAGTTCCGGGTGCGCAGCAAGCGTCTCCTTCGAGTAGCGCTTCATGAACGGGAAATCCAGCGCCCACCACGCCGGCCCCAGCAAGGGCACCCAGATCAGCTGGCTCTTCAGGAAGAAACGCAGGAACGGGATGCGCCGGTTGAAGATCTTCTGCAACACCGGGATGTCCACCCAGCTCTGGTGATTGCACAGCACCAGGTAATTGCCGTCATAACGCAGCCCCGTCAGCCCTTCCAGCTGCCAGCGTGTACGGGTAAACCACTCGAACATCAGGCTGTTGACCGCGATCCAGCTTTCCGCGATGACGATCAGTGCGCGCGAGCACCCAAGCCGGATCGCGCGGACCGGCAGCACGACCTTGACCAGGGTCAGCGCAAACAGCGGCAGCACATGCAGCACGATGTTGACGGCGAGCAACAGCATCACGAGAGGGATGCGGAGCAGAGCGGGGAGCGTTGCAAACATGGGGGCAATCGCAGTTGGGAATGGTGCAGGGTAACGCTGCAAGGGCTAGGGTGTAAGCGTGGAGCGACGGTACCCGCTACGAGATTGATCCGCGCGGCCATTTTCGCTGCTCGCATGCCGGTATGCGAATCGGACCGGTGATCGCTGGCCTCGGCACCACAGCTGCTCCGATCGTGTCCCAGGAACCACTTCTCTCGAGTGGTGTACTCGTGCAGTTTCTGGCCGAGTACCGCCTTCCTTCCCTGTACGTCTACGCATTTTTTCAGACCCAGATGATGCACGCTAAAACACGACTGTCTATTGATCAGGTCATCAGTTGCCTCACCGCCAAAATGTAACCCACCGGGACTGGCAGGCGCTCACTCGTTCTGCTCCTTCGGCGCGCTCAGCAGACTGCCGAGGTAAAGGATCACGCCGAGCACCAGCAAGCCACTCAAGATACCTGCGAAACGTTCTGCTGCAACCGCATAGCTCTCGGCCAGATGCGGATCGTGCACGAAGGCGGTGAGGTAACCAAGGCAGAACTGCGTGCCGATATAGCCGATGCCCGGGCCGCTGCTCTGCAGGTGCTGCCCCACCCATACGCCGATCGCCAACGCCAGCCACCACAGCAGCGGCACGTGTCCAGTGAGCAGCAGCAACAGGATGCCGGCAACGCCGCCGAACAGGCAGCCGAAGCAGCGATGGATCAGCTTGCGTCGCACCGCGCCACGCCGGTTCGCAGAGAAGTCCGTGATCGGCAGCATCATCACTGCGAAGACCGTGATCGATGCCTGGGTGAACGAAGTCATCCCGAAGTTGTAGCCCAGCGCGGTGACGCAGGCCATCGCCAGTGCGGCTTCGCAGACATGCTGCAACAACCGGCGACGTACGCCCGGCTCGGCCTGGATCACTCGTGTGGCCACCGGGGTGCCGATCAGGCCGCGCAACGACTGCAGGAACGAGCGGGGACGCGTGCCGCCCGCCAGGGCGAACAAGGCGGACACGATCACACAGGCTGCGGTGCCTACTGCGACATCGGCGATGCGCAGCTTTGCGAAGTACAGCAGTGAATCAGGCAGCTGCACCGCAAACGCCAGCACCATGACGTGGGTGATCCCGAGGAACAGCCATGCATAGCCATAGCGCGACAACAATGCGAAATACAGCGTCACCGCGCTGAACCCGAAGATCCACACGATCCGCCACAACGAATGATTCGTCATCACCAGCGCCAGCCCAATACCGAGCGCGGCACCGAGTACGGTGCCAGCAATTCGGTACACGCCTCGCCGGAACGTTTCGTCGAAGCTCGAGCGCATCACCATGTAGCCGCTGAAAGCGGCCCACCACAGATCGTCCAGGCCCAGCGCCTTCGCCAGTGCGACCGCCAGCATGACCGACAGCGCGGCCTTCAACGACTCACGCGCCCGCGGCCCGCGCCATGACATGCTTGCCAGCTCGGCCGAAACCGCCGCCACCGTGCGGCGAGCACTATCGCGCCACTCCTGCAGCTTCTGGCGGGCAAGCGGATTCATCCGTGCGCGCCGCTCCCCTGCGGAAGATCCGATATGCCATCGTTGCGCAGCCGCACAGCCAATGCAGTGTTTCGGCAGCCGCGCTCGATCTCGTTGTCGACGCGTGGCAACGGAAATATTGTGACCATGGAGTTCACTCAGCAATGCACCGATGGAGCAACTCGAGCTTCCATAGCGCGCGTACTCTTCGGGACCTATCCTCCGCTTCATGCGCTGGCGAAGAGTTGAGCATAACGCCCGCCCAGGGTGTACGCGGCAGTGGGGGCCATGGGCGAAGCGAGCGCTTGATGATGCGAGACCGAACACTGCGTACAGGTCCCGCGGAACCACCCAAACGGAAGTGCCGCATGCCCGACGGATAGTGCAAAATGATGGTGTGAGAGTCACATTGGATTGACCAATCCGACTTGACCAAGCGCTTTTCTCTAGGCCACAAAAAAGCCCTGAAAAATCAGGGCTTTAAAGTGTTTGGCGGAGAGAGAGTCCGTCTACCCAGGGTCCAGTCCCGTCCAAACAAGTCCAGACAAATGGCTTAACCACGCCATCTACGGCCCAATGTTGTCCAAA
>Ga0302314_10007416_pt1 | contig 19719 bp, 8 predicted proteins | sample III_Palsa_N2_3_FD_200533 | JGI IMG/M metagenome (GOLD analysis project Ga0302314, IMG submission 200533) | Peat permafrost microbial communities from Stordalen Mire near Abisko, Sweden - III_Palsa_N2_3 | ecosystem: Environmental > Terrestrial > Soil > Palsa > Peat permafrost | place: Sweden...
CTTCTTTGGCGGCTTTCGCTTCCTGTGCTTCTTTGGCCGCTTTTTCGGCTGCCACCTGTTTTTCTTTCGCTTCCTGCGCTTCTTTAGCTTCCTGCCGTTCTTTGGCTTCTTGCCTTTCTCTTGCTTCCTGCGCTTCCTGTTTTTCTTTGGCTTCTCGCTGTGCGATTTCGACGAGGCTTTCGTTGACCGCAACTTCAAAGGTCGTCTTCGCCGGCGTCCCTTCGGCGACTGTGTCTTCGACGGTCAGCGTGACCTTGCATTTGCCCGCTTTGCAGCGTGAGGCGAACTCGTGTTTGATCTGCAGTTCGCTCGGGTTTGCGAGTTCGGCCGGCGGCGTGACTTCCTGAGAGGTGCCGTCGCCGAATTCCCACTTGATCTTCTTGAGGTGCATCTTGGGCTTTTCGGCGGTGTTTGGATCTTCGACCGTGACCGAAAGCGTTGCTTCTTCTTCATTGACGCGCACGGCTTTGGGCAGCGCCGGTTTGAGGATCGGCGTCGTCGCCGTCGCCAGGACGTGGAGGACGCTGGCCGGCTTGACGGTTTCGCCGGCGAGATCGTCACCCTGCACCGCCTCGCTGATTTCGTATTCCCCGGCGTGCTTGAACTCGTATTTCAGCGGCAGGAATTCGTATTCGCCATGCACATTGCGAAGCTGAGCGGCGGTCTGTTCGACGGTTTCCTGGCCTTCTTCGGCGGTCGCTGGGTCTTTGTACTTCAGTTCCCATTTCACGCTCTTGGCGTCGGCGCCTTTGAGTTCGGAGGCCAGCGTCACAGGCTGGTTGGTCGGCGCTTCCGGCGCATCCTGGTTGAGACCAAAGATCATGTGAGGATCGCTCACGGTCGCCTGCGGGCAGCCGGTCGTGCTGCCACCGGGACCGAATGCGAAGCTTTCCACTCGCGGACTGTGCGTGCCGGCTTCTTCGAGATATGCGTCGAGCACCAGAACGCGTTCCTGTCCCGCGCCCACAACCGCACTGACGTTGTCGGGAGAAGGGATGCTGCACATTTCGCCGGCGCCTCCCGCGCTCCAACCGATATCGCTGACCTCGGAAGACTTGTCTGCGGATTCGACGTAGTGCAGTGCAAGCGGTATCGGTTCGTGTGCAAAGCCCTGGACGCCGAGATATATCCTACCTTCTCCGGCGGCCCCTTCGGGGACCAACGACATGACCGGGCCGGCGGCTTCTTCGGGCGGTTCCAGGTTGAGCAGCAAGCCAAGCTGATGTTCGTAGTAGATCATCGTGGGTTTCGCTTCGACTTCCCCTTCACCGCTTTCGCTGCCAGGAGTCGGCACTTCCCAGATCTGGCCTTCGCCCTGCGCGCCCGAGTAGATGAGCAGATTGCCGCCGGGCGTGACGACCGGGGAGAGCGGGACGTCCGTCTCTTCTTCGGATTGGCATCCGAGTTCCCCTGGGCGCAACGCGTCAGCCTTGTCGACGTAGCGGTGGCCGAGACTTCCGTGCCCTGTGAGCGTGCCCGATTTGGTCGCAACTATGACGAACTGCGCAGCGGCGCGACACTGTTTTTCAGCTTCTTCCTTCTCGACGTTTTCATCTGGCTCTTCATCCTCGATACCAAGGATCGCCACGTCTCCGGAACTGGGATCGACTGTGAGACCCCGCGGGTGCAACAGCGCTTCCTTTGGCTGTTCGCTCTGATCCGCAAAGGCCGTGGTCGAGGTTTCAGCAGTCGTTTCGCCCACGATCGGTGCCGGCTTGTGTTCGCTGTTTTCCTTGGCCGATACGAGTTGGCCACCGGCTAATTCGAATGCGTAGAGCTCACCGGCCGCCTCTTCTTCGGAATCCAGGGGCGACCTGTCCCAGCAGGTTTTGGGCGCGTCACACGCGTCTCCTAGTGCTGTTTCTTCTTTTTCCTGTTCTTTTTCTTCTTTTTCGCTCTCGCTGCGCCGCTTGTAGAGAACAAGCGCATACACCCGGCTGTGCACAGGATCTACTGCGATCTCCAGCCCCACCGCCGTTTCGCCTTCGGCGTCATGAGCTTTTTTGGGTTCCGGCGGAGTGAATGAGATCGACGCTTCCTCTTTGCCTTCGACGAACCGCTGGATCCTATATTCGCCCTCTTTCGGTTCGTCGCCGATGTAGTAGCTGGAATCAGCCGAGTCTGCGGCGAAAGCCAATACGCTCGCACTCGATGTATAGATGACGTCGTGGGCTTTTGGGCCAAGTATTTCGGAGTGACCCAGCTCGCCCCATTCGGCGTGCGCTACGGCGGCGAGCGCGCCGAGCATCAGCAAAGCGCACGCCGTGGCAAGTGGCAGATATCTGCGAACGGTGGTCAAGAGGGCGATCGGGAGCGGCACGTCGTGTAACCCAGAGAGTGCCGGCTCACGCCGGGCATCATGTTTCCAAGCGGTGAACGATCGTGTTGCCAAACGGTGAATGTTTGGTGAAGCTCACCACCTGCCCCGCCGCCCCCCGCCCATACGCCGCTGCGCCCGCGTGCTCGACACCGTGGCCGGGGCCACCCGCAGCTTCGTCCCGCGGCGGCGCGAGCGGCGGCCGGTCGAGGCGCCCGCGAAGGCCGCCAGCACGAGCAGGCCGATCAGGTAGACGGGCGCCGGCTCGTGTTCGTGGGCGCGGTAGGCGACCGCCTGGTTGGAGACCGACTCGGTCGCCTCCTCCTCCTCCTCTTCCTTCTGCGCCGCCTCGACCGGGGAGGTGACCGCCGAGGTGCCGCTCGGGGGGGTCGGGTTGGCCGCCGGGGGCAGCGGCGGCGGCACGAACACCACCGCCGGCAGCGTCGAGGCCAGCGGCACGAAGAAGGGCGGCGGTGTCGGCGTGCGCAGTGCCAGCGGGCGCGTCGGGATGGGCGCGACCACGGGGGGCGGCGCCGGAGGCAGTGGCACCGGCGGCGGCGCCGAGGAGGCCGGCGTCACGGTGGGCGCGACGCTCGGTGGGGGCGGGGGTGGCGGTGGGCTGGCCGCCGCTTCGGGGAGCGCGCGGGGCTTCAGCGGAACGGTGCCGCACGGCTCGCGCACGCTGCCCGCCTCAACCGTGACCGGCAGCGAGGCAGAGAGGCCGCCCGTGCGGATCGTGACGGTCGTGGTGCCGGGGTTGAAGGCGCAGAACAGCCCCGACTGCGCCGCCGCCGGCTTGCCCGCTTCCCGTTCGTCGGAGATCGGTTCGCCCTTGGCGTTCTGCAGCACTTCGCGCGGGTTGCTGGAGGCGGTGTTGCGCGCGACGAAGCGACCCACTTCCCTGTCCGAGGATTCGAGTTCGTATTCCGGCAGCACGGCCGTCTGGCAGCCCTGGATCACGCACAGCGAGGGGATCGGCGTGTACTGATTTTCTTCGCACTGCGGCGCGTCGGCTTCGCTCGCCCGGCAGCCGGCGCGCGGGCGGCGCGCCAACCCTTCGAACAGCGACACGCTGCTGCGGCGCAGCAGCGTCCCGTTGTCAGCTTCCAGCGCCAGTTCGCCGATCACTGGGATCAGCTGCACCGACACCGGCGCTTCGTCGTTCGCCTTACGTTCGGTCGTGTGGACGTGGCCGAGGAGAATGCCCTTCGCGCCGTGGAAGTTGCCCGCGTCCTCGTTGGAGAGCAGCTCGTAGCCGAGCGTGCCCGACCCGAACGCGGCGAGCTGGCGGCCGTTGTAGGTGAGGTGTTCCTGGACGTTGGCTTCGGGGGAGTCGTAGAAGTAGGCCGAGGCCACGTAGTGCGCGGGGTCGCCGGCCCCGTCCGGGTTTTCGCCCACCAGCGCGGCGAGCAGCCTGGTCGCTTCGATGTCGTGCGCGGCGACCTGGGCGCCGAGGTTGGCGTTGGCGACGACGATCACCGGCTTCGCTTCGGTGCCGGCCGCCCCCAGGCGCCGCTGCACCCATTCGCGCTGCGCCTGGTTGACGTCGCCATGCTGGGAGTCGTCGAGCACCAGCACCCACACGCCTTCCTTTTCCAGGGCGTAGTAGGCCGACTCGCAGCCGGGCGAGGCGCCGCAGCGGGTCGGTTCTTCGGCGGGGCCCGCCGCACCCGCGCCGCCGAATGGACGCGGGAAGGCGGCGAACGCCGCTTCCCACGAGGCCTCGCTCCCGTCCTGCTCGGGACGGGCATCGAGGTCGTCCGGGGTCATCGTGTCGTAGACGGGGATCGCAGAGCTGGAGAAGATCGAGGCGGAGTCGTCGAGCTCCTGCGCGAACGGAATCGGCGGCGATTTGGAGCCGACGAATGTGCCCGCCGTCAGGGTAGGGCCGGTGTCGAAGAAGGCGCCGAGGTGTCCCCCACCCGATTCCCCGACCCGGCCCGCGAGCGCCAGCGCCGCGCGCAGCCACACATCTGGGCCGACGCCGGCGCGGGCGCGATCGGAGCACGGCGCCGCGCACAGCGCTTCGCCGCCGAACGCGAACGTCGCCGGGCCGGGTGAGGCCACCGGCGAGGCGCCCGCGCCCAGCGGGGTGACGCCGTCGGCCGGGTAGCGCTCGATGTCGGCCGTCTCGACCGCTTCATCTTCGGAGTCGATCCCGCCGACCGCCCACCCCTGCGTGCCGGTCGGGTCGACCAGCACCGCAAAGATCGGGTCGGGCCGGTAGGGGAAGTCGAAGTAGACGAACGAGCCTTCCTGCCCGCCCACCGGGTTCAGTTCGTGGCTCTCGTCGCGCCAGCCGGTTGCCGTCTGGCGCAGCACGCCGCCGCTTTCCGGACCGGAGGAGAGCCCGCCGGTGGGAGCCTGCGGCGGTGGGAACCCCGGCGTCGTGGCACTGCTGCCCGAGGAGAGGCCGTTGCCGCCGGCCGTCACGATCGCGCGCAGTGCCCCGTTTTCGCGGAACAGGGCGAGCGCCCCCGCCGGCGAGCCCGGCAGCGGCGTCGGCGCCGCCCGCCACGGGGCGCCCGCCGCTTCGCGCTCGTAGAGGTACTGACCCCCTTCGCCGCCGCTCACCACGAACGCGGCGCCGCCGTCGGGCAGCCCCGCGACGGCCCGGGGCACCGAGCCGGCCCCCGCCACCGCTTCCGCTTCCTGGTCGACCCGCCAGCCCGAGCCTTCGTTGACCAACAGTCCGCCGACGAACGCGTTGACCTGGGGGTTGGGCTGCTTGCTGTAGGCGACGATCGCCTCCGAGCCGGCGAACGCGATCGAGTTGAAGGTCGCCCCCTTAACCTGAGGTGGGAGCGCTGCTTCCGGTTCTTCGGTCCACGTCTTGCCGTAGCGCAGCAGCACGCCCCCCTGCCCGACCGCGTTGCGGCCCACGGCGTAGCCGCGCGAGGAGTCGTTGGGGTCGAAGGCGATGCCGTAGAGATTCGCGCGGAAGTTGATCGGCGTGGCCGGATCGCGTTCCCACAGGCCCGTTTCCTCCCGCCACAGCCACATTTCCCCTTCTTCCCCCACCGCATAGGCGCGGTGCGGCGTGGGCCAGGCGACCGCGCGCAGCCGCACTTTGGTTTCATCTCGCCCGCCCGGGCCCAGCAGGCTTTCCGGCAGCCAGCCCTGGCCGGGCTTGTAGCGCGCGACCGCTCCGTTTTCGCCCACCGCCAGCGCGCCGCTGGTGAGCGCGCCGACGGGCGCGCCCGGTTCCGGCGCGACCGCCACCAGCGGGTGGCGGAACGACACCGGCCACGGCTGCAGGCGGCTGGGCTGCAGCTTCGGCGCGAGCGCGAGATGGACCGGCATCGCGGAGTAGCCCAGCCACCCTTCGGTGGGCGAGGAGAAGGCGGCGCCATACCTCCCGCCGGGGCTGCTGTCTTCACTGCCGCCGAGCGCCAGCACGCGCTTGAACGATTCCCCTTCCAGGCGCAGGCTCACCCCTTCCGGCAGGCCGGTGATCACCCGCTCGCCAAAGCCCGACCCGTTGGCCCAGGCGATGCTGCGGGCGGGGCCGAGCGGCAGCTGCTCGGGCAGTTCGTGCTCGCACGGCGGGGTACCGCTGGGCGCTTCGGCGGGGATCTGGCACCAGCTCGACTCCACCGTGCCTCCGCCGCTGCCTTCCGGCTTGAAGAACAGCGTCGCCGTGACGGGGGCGTGCAGTGTGAGGTCCCCGCGTGCGCCGTCCACCCAGATCCCTTCGCTGGTGACGGTCAACAGCTGGGCTTCGATCGCCGGCGTACTGCCGGCGCCCGGCACGATCAATGGCTCGCCTTCGGGGGGAGCGCCCGGGTGGGCGGGGTTCTGAACAGGGAGCGTGAGCGGGTGTGCTTCGCCATCGCCCGCGCCGGCGCTCGGCGCCACGGGCTTCCAGCTCCAGTGCCCCGGCGAGGCTTCGACGCGGCGGAACAGCGCGACCGCGCCGCTCGGGTAGTTGGCAGACAGCGCGGCGAGCAGCCACGCGTTGGTGGACGAGCTCGCCCCGATTGCCAGCACACGGAAGCTTTCCGAGCTTTCGGCGGGGACTTCGATCGGCTCGCTGCTCCAGTGGTGCCCATCCCAGTGCAGCACCTCGTTCTCGACCGGCCCTTCTTCGCTGACCGGCGCCACCAGCGCTCCCGCTTCTCCGCCGGCTTCTTCGAGCGGTGCGAGCATCGGCGCGCGCTTGCTGCCGTATAGGCGCTGGCCCTTGACCAGCAGCGGTTCGGCTTCACCTTCGACCGGCACCGCGCCGGTCGCTTCGAAGGCGCCGCCGGGCTTGCGCACTAGCACGACCTGTTCGTTGTCGGCGGCCCCTTTCTCCGCGCCGGCGAGCACACCGAATCCCTTGGGCGTCATCTGGCCGGCGAGCGGGCTCGCGGCGAGGTGGAACGCCTTGGGCAGTTCTTCGGGCAGCGCCGGCCCCAGCGTCCAGGTCCCTTCCTGCGCTTCCACCGACCCGGGATGCACGTAGTAGCGGACCAGCACGGTGGTCGAGTTGGCGCCCGAGCCCTTACGCCCGATGCCCCACGTCTCCTCGGCGCCGGGCGCCCCGGGTTCTTCGGGCGTCGCGCCGATCATCGTCACTTCACTGGCGGGCAGCGACGCGTCGGTCTGCGGCAGCGCTTCTTCGGGCGCACCCGGCTGCGCGACGGCAAGCGAGCCGCGGTGCGAGCCGGGCAGGGCGAGCGATAACACCAGCGCGATCGCCGTGGCGAGGGCGCCCGCGAGCAGGCCCAGCCGCGCGCGCGCCACTCGGACGCGGGTATTCCTCCGGGCGCTCAAGGCAGCTGATCCGGTCCGCTGGTCAGAGAATTGTATGGTGAGGCGACCAGCGCGCTCATCAGGCCGCCCCCTGGCGAGGCGACCGGTCCGCTCGTCGAATCACCATGCGGGAGCACCACCAGCCCAGTGGACACGGTGTTGACGTTGGCGCCTTCGCCGGTCACCGAGGAGACGAGCGGCAGCGGCGCGAGCGCGTGCGTCTGCAGGCTCAGCTTGGTGGGCCAGCTCCGCGGGTCGAGGCTCAGGCTCAACGTGCGACTGCCGGCCTTCAAGGTGAGCGTGCGCGTGGACGCGACCAGCCGGCCGTCGCGCTTGGCGAGCAGGCGCACGCGCGCCTTGACCGCCAGATGGAAGCTCAGGCGCAGCGTGGTGTGGTGGATCAGCTTGCTGTGCAGGCGCGAGAGCAGCGGCAGCTGCACCTTCGATTCGCTCGAGGGCTTCGATTCTTCGCCCTTCAGGAATTTCGGCACGACGAACCCTTCTTCGTTGAGGCCCGAGGTGTCGGGCGGCGGCGCGTCGGCGACGACCTGCGGCAGGCCCTGGTCTTTCGGGCGGTAAGTGATCACGTTGAGGAAGCCGCTGATTTCGTTGACCCGCAGCGTCCGCTCGCCTTCGGGCGCGAGGTGGAACAGCCACCCCTCGGTCGTGGCCATCCAGCAGTTTTCGGCGGCGGGACAGGAGATCCGCGCGGCGGCGCCCTTCGGGCCGACGCCCGCTTGCACTTCTTCCTTTGAAGGCAGCGTCTGCTCGCCGAGCACCTTCCCTTCGGCTGAGATGTGCACGAGCACCGCGCTCACCCCTTCGCCTGCGCCCGTGGGCGGGCGCAGCGCCAGCCACGCGTCTTCGCCGCCCGGTTCGGCCGCGATCCCACTCACCGCCGCGTCCTTGGCTTCGCCACCGAGTTGCCGCTGTTCTTCGGCTTCGCTTTCCAGCACCCGCCCGAGTGGGTGCGCCGTGATGCCCGAGGTGGGCGAGCCGGGGCCGAACGGCTGGCTCCACACGCCCTGCACGCGGCGCACGACCGTCACCTGGCCCGGTTCTTCGCCCGGCGCGGTCGCCTTGGGGCTTTTCCCCGCCGCGCCCCACAGCGCGCCTTCGGCCGAGGAGAGGCGCAGGAATTCGAGCCCGTCGGAGAGCTCGCTGAAGGAGCCGTACAGCGGCGGTTCGGCGGCTTCGGGAGCAATCGGGGGCGAGGCTTCCGGTTCGATCGTGTGCAGCACCGGGTAGCGGCTCTCTTCCTTGGAGACGGAATCTTCGGCGCGTACGCGGACGCTCTCGTACAGCACCCCTTCGAGCACGCTCATACTCTCCACCGCGTGCCCTTCCCCGAGATACGGTTCGGCTTCGAGGCTGCCGCCGTTCCAGTGCAGGTGGAAGGCCCCGAGCTGCGGTTCGGGGAGCGAGTCGCCCCCGAACCAGCAGTCCTCGGAGTTGACGGCGGGCGGCGGCGGCGGGATGCAGGCCGCCGCGTGCATCGCCTGATAGGAGTCGGCTTCGCCGGCGGGGTGGGCGTAGGAGCCGACCACGCCGCCGCCGGCGAAGTGGCACAAAGTGTTGTCTTCGAGCGGCACCTGCCGTTCGAACCGCGTACCGGAGGATTCGCTCACCTGCCCCGGGCGCCCATCGGAGACGGTCCAGAATTCGTTGGGCCCAGCCCACGCGATGCTCCCTTCGGTGGCGCCGCACACTTCAGCGATCTCGCGCCATTCGACGCCGTCGTACGCCCACACGCCGGGCGGGATCGCCTTGCCGTTTCCGTGCGTGATCAACAGCCCCCGGTTGGGTTCCCAGAACTCGATGTCGCCGATCTGCCCGAGGCCGATCGGCAGCGACAGTTCCGGCGTGCCGGGCGGGGCCTTCGGTGGGGAGGGCTGTTCCAGGCGCCACACGGCCCCTTCGCCGCCTTCCGCCGCGGCGGACACGGCGGGCAGGGCGCACGCGCAGGCAAACGCGCCCGCCGCGACCACCGGCGCCAGCGCCATCCAGAGGTGTGTCACAGCGCGCCTCATCGCCGCTTGGCCCTGTGGGTTCGGGAGCGAGCGGCGCCCTTGGCCGAGCGCCGCACGCTGGCGGTGCGCTGGAATGCCACCGCGATGCTCGCATGCAAAGTCGGCTCGCCGCGCGCGGTGAACATGAGGCTGGCGTTCGCCGAGAGGCCGCCCGGTTGAGCCGCGAGCCCCGCGTAGGCCTTGTTCAGCTTCAACACGAGCATGATCAATTCGCCGCCGGGGTCGTGCGCGTTCTGTCCCGCGATGGCGAGCGTGCGGGTGGCGACGGCGAGCGGGCGCGCGCGCGAAGCATGGGCGGTGCGCCGCGAATGCGGGGAGTGCCGGGCGCGCCGCGCCGCGCTCGAGGATCCGCCGGGCCCGACGAGCAGCGACCCGCGCGCCCGCGCCGTGAGCGTGCCGGCGGCGGGGACCGCCACGTAGAGCACGACGCTGCCGTTGGCGCGCGAAAGCGCGGTCACCCCCAGCCGCCACGCTGGTTCGGTGCCCATCGTCGGCGCGGGGCCGAACGACTGGGAGGTGGACAGCGAGGGGAACGCCACCGGTTTGACCAGGAACACGTCGCTGCCGTTGGCGGACGCCGCGGAGGGGGTGTCGCCGGGGGGAGTGTTGCCGTCCCCATAGACGAGGTTGTCTGCCGTCGAGGTGAACACGAGCGTTTCCCCGTTGGCGGAGAAGGCGGGCGAGAGCGCGCCGAAGCCCTTGGGGGGGTCCCCGTACTGGTCTTCTTCCTGGAGGTTGGTTTTGTGGGGCTGTTCGCTCGGCCCACCCGCGTATCCGTGCGTCACCCGCGTGAGCGTGCCGTCGCGCAGATCGATGTCGAACAGCTCCGGCAGCCCCGGTTCGGACGCCGGCGCGTCCACGTACTGGGGGTAGCCGAGCGGGAACTGCGTGCGCAGCGTGGTGAACGCGATCTGCTCGCCGTCGGCGGAGATTTCGAAGTCGGCGATCGCCCCGGAGTAGGTGTCCTTTTCGGGCCCGATCTCGGTCAGCGGGGTGAGCGCCTGATCGCGAGTGAGGCCTGGGTGCATGTCGGCCGTGAAGAGATCGCTCGGCTGCCCGGTGCCGCCCGGCCCGAAATTGAGGCTCTCGGCGAGCAACTTCTCCTCGGAGAGGAACGCGACGGTGTAGCCGTCGGCGCTGAGCCGCGGGATGAAGTCGCCGACGCCACGGCTCGCGCCCCACACCCCCGTGGTGGGGCGTCCGCCCCCCTGTTCGGTTACGAACGGGCCCTGACAGGGATCCAGGGGGGAGGGCGTGGCCGGCAGCGCGCTCTCACCCGATTCCACGCACAGGGGATTGCCCGGGTCCGATCCGCCGGTCACCCGCTCCGTGGCAGTTTCCGAGCCGGGAGCGATCCGCCGCCACAGCGGTTCGGTGTACCCAGGGTCAAGCGTTTCGGCGGGAAGCGCCGCCACCTGCTCGCCGATCTGCTCCCCCATCCACGCCACGGTGCTGCCGTCGGCGCTGATCGAGGCGCCCGGCCATTCGCCCGTTTCCGGGATCGCGGGGAACTCCAACTGTTCCCCCGAGTAGACGGCACCGAGCTGGCCCTTGCCGACGACCGGTTCGGCGGCCCCCGCGGCGGTCGATTCCCCACATTCGAAGTAGCATCGACTGACGAGCACCGTGCGGCCGCTTTCGATGTAGCGCACCGCGACCTGCCCGGCGGGTGTGTGCGGCTGCGGCGTTTCGCCCCGGTCGCGTTCTTCTTCTTCGAGCTTCGGGTAGGCGATGAGGTTGGAGACGGCGGTCGTGACGAACGCGACCTCGTCGCCGTCGGCGCTGATCGCCGAGCGGGCAGCCGCGCTCGCCCCCATCGTCGTGCTCGCGCCGTGGTAGTCGAGCGGTTCGGAGGAGCCGTTGGCGGCCGAGACAACGGCGAAGGCGCCCGCTTCCCCCGGCGCCAGCGCCATGTTGCGCACGTAGACGTTCACCGCTTCCTGCTTGGGCGCTTCGTCGGGCAGTTCGTCGGTGTTCGTGGCAAGGCTCTTGCCTTCGTTGGTGGTGAAGCTCAGGTACTGACCGTTGGCGCTGATCGACGGCATCTCGGCGTCACCGCCGGCCACCTGTTCGAGCGCGCCGCTGAGCAGGTCGCGCCGCCACACGCCGGTGACGCCCGCGATCGAGCCGTCGAAGGCGACGTACACGCCGTTGCCGGAGATCGCCGCGTCGTGGGCGTATTCCATCTGCTGCGGCACGCCCCCGCCGAGCGCGCCCTCGGAAACGAGCGAGATCGGCCCGAACAGGTCGGCCTTTGCTGGGGCCGGCGCCAGTGCCATGAGCAGAAACGCGGCCAGGGCGACGGGGAGGAGAATCCTGTTCCAGCCGGCGCATGCGCCGAGGGCCGGACCGCACATATCACTTGTAAAGCTGTTCCAGCCGGCGCATGCGCCGGCTGGCCGGGCAGTGCATGCACTGCCCGGGGCAGGGCCGCATGCGGCCCTGCCTGGGACGGCCACATGTGGCCGTCCCCTCATCGCACGCTCACCCACTGACTGACGACCCCCGCGTTGCCGATCGCATCGCGCACATGCACGACCACTCGGTAGACACCGGCCTGGCGGTAACGATGGGAGAAGCTCGTGTGCCCGTGCGCGAACGCGCCGTCGCCGAAGCTGACGCTGACCGCGTGCACATCCACGCCCGCGTAGGCATCGCGCACCCGCACGCGCACCGCCGCGCCACCGCCCGTCAGCGCAACCTTGACCGTGGGGGGCACGCCGGCGATCAGCAGCGTCGAGGGAGCAGTTAGCGTGGACTCGCCGTCCCTGTCGGTGGCAAGCACCTGCAGGCGATGCTTACCCGAGCTCAGACCACGCGGGTTGAGTTGCGCGGAAAAGACTTCCCCGCCCGGCGTGGGCTGGATGTGACCATCGAGCACCAGGTGGTAACTCACTGGCCCGTCGGAGGTGGGAGCGGGCTGCCAGGAGACAAGCGCCTGATCCGGTTTCACCCACTTTTTGGGCAGTGTCAGCACGAACTGGGAGGGCGGCGCCGTCGCCTGGGCGGCGACGATCGCGGCGTTGCCGAGCGGCCCCTGGCGGAAGGCGATCAGGCCAGCGCCCAGCCCCGAGCGCCCGACCGCGAGTTCTGCGACTTCGCCGCCGGCGCCACCGCTCACCAGCGCCGTCTGCACGGCCCCGCCGGGGAAGTCCTCGCGCACCGCCACCGCCGGGTGGCCCTGCGCTTCGGCGCTCGGCCAGGCCGAGACCCCTCCGCCTTCGGGGTTCATGACGCTGGCGACGCTCTCTTCGCCGCCGGCGAACGGGGGCCCGAGCGAGAGCGCCCCCGTGAGCCCTTTGTCGTTGCCTTCGATCACGCGGGGGGTGCCGTCGTCGTCGTAGACCACCCGCACGGAGCGCTTTTCGTCGATGTCGATCGCCGGCGGCCCGACGGTCGCGCTCTTGCCGCCGGGGACGTCCGAGTCGGCGACGGTCGCGCCCTGGAACTCGCCTCCGTTGGTCGATTCGCCGTCGGGCAGGATGTTCAGGAAGATGCGCGGCCCCGGGAGCGGCGAGGACGCGCCGGCCGCCTGGCGGTAGGCTACCTCGGCCTGGCCGAGGCGCGAGAAGGCGACGCTGGGGGCGTCGGCGTCATCGGTGATCGGCGCCCCGTTGTAGGTTTCGGCGGAGACGGGCATCACGTAGTTGAGCGCGGAGCCAAAGATCCGCCGCGCCCAGATCCGCGCCACGCCTTCGATGTCGGGCTCCTGCCATACCACCACCCCGTTGCCGGTCGGGCCGATCGCGACCTGCGGCGCGTTGTTCTGCGCCGGTGGGCGCATGCCGACCGCGGAGTCGCGGTCGATCGCGCCGAGGTTGGACCAGCGCCGGCCGTCGAAGTGCGCGAGCCGGACGCTCTCGGGCACGTCGCCCGCTCGCAGCAGCGAGACCCCCACTTTGTCCGTGTCGATCACCCGGTAGACGACGTCGGCCTGGCCGGTCGAGCTGACCGCGAGGTCAGGACTGGTGCCGGTCCCTTCTTCGATGTCGCGGTCGACGATGATCGCCTGGCCGAAGTGTTCGGCGCCGGGCCCGAGCTCCGCGCCGAGCAGCTCGTAGATTGGCTTGCCCGTGGTAGGACTGGTCGCGAATGGGGTGGCCCACACGACGATCAGCTCACCGCCGACGGCGGCGCCGATGCGGGGCCAGCTGGCAGCGAACTGCTCTTCGGTGTCCACCCGGATCGGCGCCAGCCAATGCCCTTCGAAATAGCGCGAGACGAACACGTGGGCGACGCCTTCGACGGTCTTGAGGTAGACGACGCCGCCGGTGCCGTCTTCGGCCATAGCCGCGCCGCCAAAGCCGACGATGCTCTCGCTCGGGCCGTCGATCGTCGTCGCCGGCAGGATCACCGCCTGAGCAGCGGCCGGGAGGATCGCGAGAGCCAGAACCGCGGCGAGAGCGGCAAGCGTGTTCCTCGGCCGAAGCCGGAAGACACTCGCCTTCAGCTCGCATCCCCGTTTCGACCAGCGGCCCATCTCACGAGGTCGATTTGTTGAGTGCCCCGGGCGACGGTGCGTAGGCGCAGCGGAAATTCTGCGCTTCCAGGACCGGCTGCGAGCCGGCGAAGCCGCCTTTGGTGCCATTGGAGTACACGGTCACGTACTGCAGCGATTCCGGCAGCGGGTTGGCTGGCAACGGGATCGGGTTGGGCTGCCCCTGGCGAGGGTCGCCGGTGGCGCCTTCGCTGACCCCCTCGAAGCCGGCCGCCGCGGAGCCCGCTTCGGTCGTGACCAGCGAGGAGCTCATCTCGCGTTCGTCTTTCAGGCCGCGCGTCGGGTCGAGGTTGATCGTCGCGGTCAGCGGCGAGTCGTGGATCGTCGACTCGAGCTTCACCCGCGCGGCACCCCCGAGCAGTTCGGCGGCCGAGGGCAGCCAACCGCCTTCTTCCTCGCACTTCTTGGAAGCCCAGATGAAGTTGTTCTTGCCGGCATCCGCGTTGGTGAGCGGGAAGGGCGTCGATTCCAGGCACCAGGTACCGAGGTCGACGCTGTCGGGCGGGCAGGTGGCGACGATCTGTTCGGCGGTTTTGCCGTCGAACCGCTTGGCATTCTCCGCGGTGCTCACGGTGGGGATCGCCGCGGCCGGGAATTTCCCGTTACGCCCGAGCGTCAGCAGCGCGCCGGCATGGGGCTTGGAGCTGATCGGATGCCCGTCGATCGCTGCCACCACCGCGTGGCGGGCGGCGTCGGCGAGACCGGTGGTGGAGAAGACGAGCGCGATCAGCGCGACGACCATCGCAGGTGATGGCAGCCGGCGCGAGGTACGGGGCCGGCGCGCTCTCACTTAGCCTGCTCGGGGTCGCCGCGGGTGGTGAATCGTGGGGGCGTGGTGGAGGCTCGGCGCACGTCGCGCAGCTCCTCGAGCGTCACCTCCTGCACGGTGGAGAGCACCGCCTCAAGCGCCACGCCCGAGAGCGTCTCCTGCTCGAGCAGCGCGGTGGCGGTCTCCTCGACCGTGGACCAGTTGCGATCGAGAACCACCGCGGCGCGCGACTCGGCGTCGCCGACGAAGCGCTCGACCTCGTCGTCGATCACGTCCAGCGTGTGCGGCCCCACCGAGCCGAGGTCCTGCAGCGAGGCGCCGAGGAACACCTCGCCGCTCTTCTCGCCGATCGTCACGAGCCCGAGGGCGGGAGACATCCCGAACGAGGTCACCATCGAGCGCGCCAGCGCGGTGGCGGCGTGCAGGTCGTCGTGGACGGAAGTCGAGTGGTTGCCGAACGCCATCCGCTCGCCCGCCAGCCCGGCGAGGATCGAGATCAGCTGGCGGTGCAGATCGGGCTCGCTCATGATCACCTGGTCGCGGTCGGTGAGCATGTGCGCGGCGGTGCCCAGCTGCCGGCCGCGCGCGACGATCGAGAGCTTGCGCGTGGAGGTCTTCTGGCCGAGCGCGTCGGTGACGACCGCGTGGGCGGACTCGTGGATCGCGATCAGCCAGCGCTCCTCGCCGGTGAGGATGTGGCGCTTGGCGGGGCCGGCGACGACGCGGTCGATCGCCTCCTCCAGCGTCTTCTGGTCGATCTGCGCGCGGCCGTCGCGCACGCTCAACAGCGCCGCCTCGTTGATTACGTTGGCGAGCTCGGCGCCGCTGAAGCCGGGGGTCTGGCGCGCGACCTCATCCAGCGAGGCGTCGGGCGCGAGCGGGCGCTTGTCGCCGTGCAGGCGCAGGATCTCCAGGCGCCCGTGCACGTCGGGAACGTCGATCACGATCTGGCGGTCGAAGCGCCCGGGGCGCAGCAGCGCCGGGTCGAGGATGTCGGGCCGGTTGGTCGCCCCCATCACCACCAGGCCGCCGTCCCCGGCAAAGCCGTCCATCTCGACGAGGATCTGGTTGAGCGTCTGCTCGCGCTCGTCGTTGCCCTGCCCGATGCCGGCGCCGCGCTTGCGCCCGGCGGCGTCGAGCTCGTCGATGAAGATGATTGCGGGCGCCGCTTTGCGCGCCTTGCGGAAGAGGTCGCGCACGCGCGCCGCGCCGACGCCGACGAGCGACTCGACGAAGTCGGAGCCCGACAGCGAGAAGAAGGCCGCGTCGGCTTCGCCCGCGACCGCCTTGGCGAGCAGCGTCTTGCCGGTGCCGGGGGGCCCGACCAGCAGCACGCCCTTCGGGGCGGCGGCGCCGACGTCGAGGTATTTCTGCGGTTCGGCGAGGTAGTCTCGGATCTCGCGCAGCTCGGCCACCGCCTCGCCCGCGCCGGCGACGTCGCCGAAGGTAATGCGGTCGGAGGTGCCCTTGCCCTTCTTCTTGCCTTTGCCGGCGAACTGCGAGAAGCCGGCGATGCCGCCCGCTGCCCCTTCGGTGCCGAGCCGCATGAACAGCGAGAAGAGGCACACCAGCAGCAGAATCGGGATCAGGAACTGCACGATGATCGTCTTCGTCTCCTTGCCCGACTGCTGGTCGACGCTGACGATCGCGCCGCCGGTTTCCAGTTCGCGGATCAGCTGCTGGGTTTGCGCGCCGGAGGCCGGGTAGGAGGCCCACAGGACCTTGGCGCCGACCAGGCCGGTGGGCACGGTGCCGGCGGCAGCTCCGCCGGTGGCGCCGCTGCCTTCCCTGCTCGCTTCGCCGCTCGTGCCGAGGATCGCGCCATCCGCGGCGATCGGGGGCGTCTTCGCGGTCGTGACCAGCTCCACGCGGTTGTCGTGGTCGAGCAGCAGCGCGGTCGCGATCTGGTGGCGCCCGGCGAGCTTGTGCACGGTGCTGAGCGGCACCTGCTGGCCGGCGCTGCTGGGAGCAATCGAGCCGAGCAGCGTGGCGAACGCGATCGCCAGGCCGATCGAGGCAAGCAGCAGGAAGAGCGCGATCGGGTCGCGGAAGGCGATCCGCCGCACGTTCTGCAAGCCCGCGCCGATGCTCGCCAGCACCGGGCTGCGGCGGTTGGCAAGACCCGAGCGCACGGCGGCGCGGCCATCCGCCGGACGGCCGTTGGCGCGCCCATTGCTCGCCGCGGGTGGTGGCGGCGCGGGCGGGAACTCGGGATTGTCGGAGCTGGGCTCGTCGGTCATGGGCGATGGCCTCGAGGCGGCAGTGGCCGCAGGCAGAGACGATCGAAGTTGGCGACGAGGAGTCGGCGCCGGATCTTCTGGAGGTGGAGGTCTACATGAGCCGGCGGGAAAAACAAACCTCTTTCACAAAAACAAAACATTGGCGAGCGAGCCCCACCTTTTCTTCACCAAATTTTCTCCACCTGGCCACCACCTGTTCACTTGGGCTGCCGGGCAAGCCGCAAAGACTGCAACGCCCCCGAACGCAAAGGAGTCCCCGTGCGCGCTCACCGCACCCTCGCCGTCTCGCTGACCCTCGCCCTGATGCTCGCCGCACCCACCGCGGCGGTGGCCGCCAAGCGCCTGATCATCGGAGGCTCGACCTCCGTGCTCCCGCTGCAGCAGAAACTCGCGGCCGCCTACCACCGCCAGTTCCCGCATATCCCCGAACCCAAGGTCGAGGGTGGGCAGTCGGACATCGGCATCGCGGGCGCGGCCAGCGGGCGCTTCGACATCGGCGACTCCTCGCGCGACCCGCTCAGCACCGACCCCAAAGGGCTGGTGTTCACGAAGATCGCGCGCGACGGCATCTGCGTGATCACCAACGACAAGAACCCGGTCAAAAACTTCGCGCAGACGACGATCCAGGGAATCTTCAGCGGCTCGGTCCGCGACTGGAGCGAAGTCGAAGGCTCCACCCAGACGGGTCCGATCGAACTATTCGACCGCTCGAGCGCCTCCGGTACTCAGGACGCCTTCCAGAACATCTTCATGGGCGAAGACCTGCGGATCTCCCCCGCCGCCAGCGCCGAGGACTCAAACGGCGAAGAGCAGAACGCGGTGTCGGCCTCCCCCGGCGCGATCGGCTTCGTCTCCTTCGCCTACACCGCCGGCGTCAACGCGGCCGCCTACCAGGGCGTGGCGTGCAGCCTGCGCAACGCCCGCTCGGGACAGTACGGCGGCGTGCGTAACTTCTGGATGGTGACCAAGGGCGGGCCCAAAGGCGAAGCGGCCAAGTACATCGCCTGGGTGACGAGCGGCAGCAAGACCACCAAAAACATCATCAACTCCAACTGGATCGCCGTCCACTGAGGCGGGCGGGGGCGCGGCGGGGGGCTGACGGCTGTGAGCGCTGAGGCGTACCCCCCCACCATCCCACCTGCCGCGCCCCCAAACCCGCTGGAGGCGCATCGGCAGCGGCACGCCGCCCAGCTGGCCGGCCACCTGAAGGAGGCCGCCCGCGACCGGCGCGTTGAGCTCGCGCTCGGCACGCTGGCCGCCGGCACGCTTGCGCTGATCGCGGCGATGCTGGTGACGGTGCTGGTCAACGGGTGGCCGTCGTTCGCAGCCAACGGCCTCGGCTGGTTTGGCAACGGCGGGGATCCGGTCACGCAGTTCCGGGCGATGCAGACGGGCACCGCGCTGCCCGGCCACCCGCTGCTGTACTTCAGCGCCTGGCCGCTGATCTGGGGAACGCTGCTGAGCACCATCGGGGCGGTGGCGATCGCCCTGGTCGTCTCGACGCTCGCGGCGATCTTCATCACCGAGTTCGCGCCGGTGCCGGTGCGGCGCGTGCTGGAACCGGTGGTGAGGCTGCTGGCGGGCGTGCCGTCGGTGATCTACGGGCTGGTGGGCCTGCTGCTGATCGCGCCGTGGGTGGAGGGCCTGATCAGCACCCAGCGCAAGGAAGCGGTGCAGTACGTGGTGCAGCTGAGCGGCGAGGGCCTGCTGACCGCCACGCTGGTGCTCACGGTGATGATCCTGCCGATCATGATCGCGCTCACCTCCGGCGCGCTCGCGGCCGTGCCGTCCGCCTGGCGCGAAGGCTCGGTAGCGCTCGGCGTCAACCGCTGGCGCACGATCTGGCGGGTATCGCTGCGCACGGCAAGGCCGGCGATCGTCGCCGCGACGATCCTGGCGACCGCGCGAGCGCTCGGCGAGGCCGTGATGCTCGCGATGGTCTCGGGCGGACGCGGCTTCGCGCCCAACCTGCTCGACGGGATCACGGCCCTGTTCGAGCCGGTGCGCCCCCTGGCGGCGACGATCCTGCAGAACTCCGAAGGCCTGTCGAACCCCGTGCTCGGGCACACCATCTATGCGATCGGGGCGGTCCTGCTGGTGTCCGCGGCGATGCTCTCGCTGGCCGGGTGGGCGTCCAAGCAGCGGCTCAAACGCTACGGAATTCGCGCCTGATGTCCACCGCCGAGCTGGCACCGGCGCCGCCGAGTGGCTCCGCGATCTCCCGCGCCCCGCGCGAGCGCACGAGCTCCTGGCCGCTGGCAGATCGCGTCGGCTACTGGCTGTGCTGGGGGGTCGGCATCGGCCTGTGCCTGATCGCGCTGGCGATCGTGCTGTTCATGCTCGTCAAGGGAATCGCCTATCTGCAGCCGAGCCTGCTGGTGCACCACCCGGCGTCGTCGGAGGTGCAGAGCCAGAGCGGCGGCTTCCTCGACCCGATCGAGGGGACCTTGATCGTCGCCGTGCTGGGCACCGCGATCGCGGCCCCAACGGGCGTCGCGATCGCCGCGTGGCTGTCGGAGTACGGACGCCCGTCGTGGCTCGCTCGCGCGGTGGAGTCGGCGCTCGAGATCATCGCGGGCGCGCCGAGCGTGGTGCTGGCGCTGTTCGGGCTGCTGCTCTTCGCCCAGAGCTTCCTCGGCTTCCTCTCACAGACTTCCGCGAGCGGCGCCGTCTACGGGCGCTCGTTCTTCGCGGCGGGCGCCATCATGGCGCTGCTCGCCCTGCCGCTCGTCGTGGGCTCCGCGCGCGAGGGCCTCGCACAGCTGCCCGACCGCCTGCGCGAGGCCTCCTACGCACTTGGCAGGACTCGCGCGACGACGATCCGCCGCGTGCTGCTCCCCGCGATCCGCCCGGACATCGCCACCGGTACCGTGCTTGGCATGGGCCGGATCATCGGCGACACGGCGATCATCAGGATCCTGCTCGGCGTGTCGCTGACGCTCGGGCCCGTCGGTCACGTTCCCCTGATCGGCACGCTGCGCGGCACCGGCTCGACGCTGACCAGCTACGTCTACGAAAACTCGCCCGCCGGCGAAGGCAACGCCCCGCAGAAGGCGTACGCCGCCGCCTTCCTGCTGCTGCTGATCGTGCTGGTGCTCAACGGGATCGTGACGTGGCTGACCAACCGG
>Ga0302314_10007417_pt1 | contig 19717 bp, 14 predicted proteins | sample III_Palsa_N2_3_FD_200533 | JGI IMG/M metagenome (GOLD analysis project Ga0302314, IMG submission 200533) | Peat permafrost microbial communities from Stordalen Mire near Abisko, Sweden - III_Palsa_N2_3 | ecosystem: Environmental > Terrestrial > Soil > Palsa > Peat permafrost | place: Sweden...
TCCGGGCCCGGGTGGTCAACCCGCGCTGGATGGCGGCGATGCGGCGGCACGGCTACAAGGGCGCGTTCGAGATGGCCGCGACCGTGGACTACCTGTTCGGCTACGACGCCACCGCCGGGGTGGTGGACGACTGGATGTACGAGAAGCTCGCCACCGAGTACGTCTTCGACGCGGAGAACCAGGAGTTCATGCGGCAGTCCAACCCGTGGGCGCTGCGCGGCATCACCGAACGCCTGCTGGAGGCCGCCGACCGGCGGCTGTGGGCGGAGCCGGACCAGCAGACCCTGGACCGGCTCCGCGAGGTCTACCTGGAGCTCGAAGGCGACCTGGAGGGCGGCGAATGACCCTCATCCTCATCACACCCGTACGCAACGATCGAGGAGAGGCACCCGCATGAACTCCCGCTATCCCTTCACCGCGATCGTCGGCATGGAGGACCTGCGGCTGGCGCTGCTGCTGAACGCCGTGAGCCCGGCGGTCGGCGGGGTGCTGGTCCGGGGCGAGAAGGGCACCGCCAAGTCGACGGCGGTGCGGGCGCTGGCCGGGCTGCTGCCACAGCTGGCGGCGGTCGAGGGCTGCCGGTTCGGCTGCGATCCGGCCGCACCCGACCCGCAGTGCCCGGACGGGCCGCACGCCCCGGACGCGCCCGCCGCCGACCGGCCGACCCGCTTGGTGGAGCTGCCGGTCGGGGTGTCCGAGGACCGGATCGTCGGCTCGCTGGACCTGGAACGGGCGCTGGCCGAGGGGGTCAAGGCGTATGAGCCGGGCCTGCTCGCGGCGGCGCACCGGGGCGTGCTCTACATCGACGAGGTGAACCTGCTCGGCGACCACCTGGTGGACCTGCTGCTGGACGCCGCCGCCATGGGCCGCTCCTATGTCGAGCGGGAGGGCGTCTCGGTACGCCACGCGGCGCGGTTCCTGCTGGTCGGGACGATGAACCCGGAGGAGGGCGAGCTGCGCCCGCAGCTGCTGGACCGGTTCGGGCTGACCGTGGAGATCGCCGCGACCCGCGACCCGGAGCTGCGGGCCGAGGTGGTCCGCCGACGGCTGGCGTACGACGCCGACCCGGAGGGCTTCTCCGCCCGCTGGACCGAGGACGAGCTCAGCCTGGCCGAACGCATCGTCGCGGCGCAGGAGTTGCTCCCACAGGTCCGGCTGGGAGATGTGGCACTGCGTCAGATCACGGCCACCTGTGCGGCGTTCGAGGTGGACGGGCTGCGCGCGGACATCGTGATGGCGCGCACCGCGGTGGCGCTGGCCGCCTGGGCGGGCCGGACAGTGGTGCTCGCCGAGGACGTCCGCACGGCGGCCAAGCTGGCGCTGCCGCACCGGCGGCGGCGGAATCCCTTCGACGCTCCGGGGCTGGACCAGGACACCCTGGAGCAGGCGCTGCAACAGTCGGCCGGAGAGGACCCGGACGAGTCCGAGCAGCCGGACGGTCCTGAGGGCCCGGACGGGCCGGAGGACGACGGGCCCGGCGGAGGCGGGGGCGGAGGCGGGCAGGACTCGCCGTCCGACACTCCCGACGGCACGGACGGTCCGGACGCGCAGGGCGCGCCGGATGCCACAGAACAGCCCGCGCCGGAACAGCCCGCGCCGGACCAGCAGTCGTCCGGTCGGCCGGCTGCCGAAGCGCCCGCGGTGTCAGCGGCTCCGCCCTACCGGACCCGGCTCTACCAGGTCCCCGGCACCGGCGAGGGCGCGCCCGGGCGGCGCTCCCGGGCGCGGACCGACACGGGAGGGCACACCGTGCGGGCCGCGCGCCCCACCGGCGCGCTCCAGCGGCTGCACCTGGCCGCCACCATCACCGCCGCCGCCCCGCACCAGCTGGCGCGCGGGCGCGACGGGCGGGCGCTGAAGCTGCGCCGGGACGACTTCCGGCAGCAGGTGCGGGAGGGGCGCGAGGCCAACCTGGTGCTGTTCGTGGTGGACGCCTCCGGCTCCATGGCGGCGCGGCGGCGGATGTCGGCGGTCAAGGGCGCGGTGCTGTCGCTGCTGATGGACGCCTACCAGCGGCGGGACAAGGTCGGCCTGATCACCTTCCGGGGCACCGAGGCCACGCTCGCGTTGCCGCCGACGTCCTCGGTGGAGGTCGGCGCGGCCCGGCTGGAACAGCTGCCCACCGGCGGGCGCACCCCGCTGGCCGCCGGGCTGCTGCGGGCGCACGAGACGCTGCGGCTGGAACGGTTGCGCGACCCGCGCCGCCGACCGCTGCTGGTGCTGGTCACCGACGGCCGGGCCACCGGCCGGGCGGGCGGCAGCGGCGCGGCACTGGCCGAGGCGTGGCGGGCGGCGCAGCTGCTGGCCGCGCAGGGCACGGCCGCGATCGTGGTGGACTGCGAGAGCGGTCCGGTCCGGCTGGGCCTGGCGGCGGAGTTGGCCGGGCACCTGGGCGGCACCGCCGTCCGCCTGGACGAGTTGGCCGCCGACAGCGTCACCGACCTTGTTCGCTCGATCCGGAAGGAGGCGGCGTAACCATGCCGCAGGGACAACCGAACACCGTTCCCGACGACGGGTTGACGACCCGTCAGCGACGTACGCTGCCAGTGCTGGCGGTGCACACCGGGCCCGGAAAGGGAAAGTCCACGGCCGCCTTCGGCCTGGCCCTGCGGGCCTGGAACCAGGGTTGGCCGATCGGGGTGTTCCAGTTCGTCAAGTCCGCCAAGTGGAAGGTCGGCGAGGAGCACGCGCTGCGGGTGCTGGGCGCCAGCGGCGAGGGCGGGACCGTGGCCTGGCACAAGATGGGCGAGGGCTGGTCCTGGGTGCAGCGGACCATCGCGGACAGCGAGGAGGCCGCCCGCGAGGGCTGGGCCCAGGTCCGCCGGGATCTGGCCGCGCAGACCTACCGCCTATACGTACTGGACGAGTTCACCTATCCGCTGCACTGGGGCTGGATCGACACCGAGGAGGTGCTGAGCGTACTGCGGGACCGCCCGGGCAGCCAGCATGTGGTGATCACCGGCCGCAACGCCCCGCAGCCGCTGCTGGAGGCAGCCGACCTGGTGACCGAGATGACCAAGGTGAAGCACCCGATGGACGCCGGCCGCAAGGGCCAGCCGGGGATCGAGTGGTGAGCGGGTCGGTCAGCGGACGTACTGCAGAAGTTCTTCGGTGTCGAGGGTGAACCCGACCGGGTCCGGCAGTGGCACCACCTTGCCAAAGGCCACTGTGTGCACGTCGTTGTAACGGCCTTTGACGGGCTCGGAGTAGACCGTTGCCTCGGCCGCGGAACGGTCGATGAGCAAGTAGACCGGGATGCCGGCCTCCGCATAGGCACGGGGCTTCTCCTCCCTGTCCCGCCGGTCGCTGTCCGTGTCAAACGACGTCACCTCGACGGTCATCAGCACTCCTGCGGTTTCAGCCCATTCCCCCTGACCGGCGAAGGTCCCGCGAGGCGCGAGCGAACCATCAGGTCGCGCCCGCCCCTTGCGGTAGGTCTCCACCTTCAGGCCCGCCTCGGCATACAACCCGAGGTCGGGTCGATGCTGCATGCACTGGGCCTGGAGCCACATGACCATCTCCGTGTGGTCGCCATCCGGCACCGCCTTCACCCCCACCTTCCCGAACAGGAACTCCAGGGAGACGTGCTCGGGCGCACCCGCCGCCAGCTCCTCGAACTCCTCAACCGTGATCTTGCTGCCTGTCTGCCGTACCGGTCGGTCGTGCACTGCGGTCACCGCCTGCCTCCTTCGTCCGGGATCCGCGCTGAACACAGAGCGTAGCCGGACGATTACCTGTTCTTCGAGCAGTATCAGCCTACGAAAGGATGGCCGAATGGATATTCCCCGTGTCGTGCTCGCCGCACCCGCCTCCGGCAGTGGAAAGACCACCGTGGCCACCGGGCTGATGGCCGCGCTGACCGCGCGCGGACTGAAGGTCTCGCCGCACAAGGTCGGGCCCGACTACATCGACCCGGGCTACCACGCGCTCGCGGCCGGGCGGCCTGGCCGCAACCTGGACGCCTTCCTGTCCGGGCCGGAGCGGCTGGCGCCACTGCTGCTGCACGGCGCGGCCGGGGCGGACCTGGCGGTGGTCGAGGGCGTGATGGGGATGTTCGACGGGGCCGCCGGGCGTGGCGAGTTCGCCTCCACCGCGCATGTCGCCAAGCTGCTGCGGGCCCCGGTGGTGCTGGTGGTGGACGCCTCCGCGCAGAGCCGCTCGGTGGCCGCACTGGTGCACGGCTTCGCGTCCTGGGACCCGCGGGTGCGGCTGGGCGGGGTGATCCTGAACCGGGTGGCCTCGGACCGGCACGAGCTGCTGCTGCGGGAGGCGCTGGAGGAGGGCGGGGGCGTGCCGGTCCTGGGGGCGGTGCGGCGGCGCGCGGAGGTGGCCACCCCCAGCCGGCATCTGGGCCTGGTCCCGGCGGCGGAGCGGGACGCCGAAGCCCTGGCGGCGGTGCGGGACATGGGCGCGCTGGTCGGCGCGGGGGTGGACCTGGACGCGCTGCTGGCGCTGGCCCGCTCCGCTCCCCCGCTGCCGGAACCGGCCTGGAGCGCGGAGGCGGAGATCGCCGGGCTGGGCGGCCCGGTCCCCGCCCGGCGCACCGGGCGGCCGGTGGTGGCGCTGGCGTCCGGCGCGGCCTTCTCCTTCTCCTACGCCGAGAACGCCGAACTGCTGGCCGCCGCGGGCGCGGGGGTCGCCCCGTTCGACCCGCTGCGCGACGAGAAGCTGCCGCCGGGGACGTCCGGGCTGGTCATCGGCGGCGGGTTCCCCGAGGTGTACGCGGCGCAACTGTCGGCCAACGAGCCGCTGCGGGCAGCGGTGGCGGCGCTCGCCGCCACTGGCGCGCCGCTGGCCGCCGAGTGCGCCGGACTGCTGTACCTGGGCCGTGCGCTGGACGGCCGACCGATGTGCGGGGTACTGGACGCCGAGGCCCGGATGACCGAGCGGCTGACCCTGGGCTACCGGGAGGCGGTGGCGCTGTCCGACAGTCCGTTGGCGGTCGCCGGGACCCGGGTGCACGGCCACGAGTTCCACCGCACCGCCTGCGAGCCCGCCGCCGGGTCCGCCCCGGCCTGGGCCTGGCGCGCGGCGGACGGCCCCCGCCAGGAGGGCTTCGCCACCCCCTCGGTGCACGCCTCCTACCTGCACCTGCACTGGACCGGCAGCCCGGAGCTGCCGCTACGGCTGGTCCGTCAGGCGGCCGCGCTCTCCGGCTGATCGTCATCCGGTTCGCAGCAGCCCCTGGGCGCGTCGGGTGAGGGCGTAGCCGCGGGTGAGCGCGCGGTCCCGGGCGTAGAGGCGGGTCAGTGTGCGGCCCTGGACCAGGGCGCGGAAGTCCGGCAGGGTGGTGCCTCGGCGGACGGTGAGCCGGGAGAGGGCGTAAGGGCCCTGCTGCCGGGGGTCGGCCAGGGCGTTGGCCACCGCGCAGGCCCCGGTGTAGCCGTGGCCGCGTACGGCGCGGCGTACGGCGGCGTCGGAGTAGCCGAAGGGGTAGCCGAAGGTACTGAGTTGCTGTTGGAGGCGCTGTTCCAGCAGATTTTGATTGAGCGTCAACTCATTGGAAAGCAGCTTGCATGGGAGCTGGTCGAGTTGGGGATGGCTGTGGCTGTGCCCGCCGATCTCCACGCCCTCGGCCGCGATCTCGGTCAACTGGCCCCAGCTGAGCGTTGATCCGAGCGGGCGTCCAGCCTGCTGCGGACCGGCGTCGGCGAGCCAGCCGGTGGTGACGTAGAGGCTGGCGGTGGCCCGGTGCTCGGCCAGCAGCGGCAGTACCGTCTGGTGGAAGTCGGCATAGCCGTCGTCGAAGGTGAGCACCACCGGGCGGTCAGGTAGCCCCGGCGTCTCCCGGCCGGTCGCGCGCAGTCGCCAGTGCTCGACCAGGGCGGCCATGGTGATCGTGGTGAAGCCCAGGTCGCGCAGCGCGGTGAGCTGCGCGGCGAAGGCGGCCGGAGGCACCGAGAGCCGCTCGGTACCCGGGGCCGGGTCGGCGTGCACCGAGTGGTACATCAATACTGGTACTGGGTACGACTGTTGATGGATCGTCACTTGTATTCTCCGCTGCTGTGGTGGCCGCGCTGCCGCCAGACGCCGAGGGCATAGCCGCCCGCGGTGATCAACCCGCCGGTGGCGATCGCGGCGGCGCGGGCCAGCCCGGCGGTGTCGCCGCGCAGGGTCTCCCCCAGTCCGCGCAGTATGCCGGCCGGCAGTGTCCGGGAGGCGTAGTAGCGTTCGCTGGACAGCCCGTCGCCCGCACCGACCCGTTCGGCCACCTGCGCCTTGGACAGCCCCTCGGCCCAGCAGCGGGTGCGGAAGTAGCCGAAGCGCTCGCGTTCGGCCGGTACCCGGTGGTGGATCACCGAGCGGTCGTCGAACAGGAACACCGAGCCGGGGCGCTCCTGGTGGATCCGGATGCACAGTTCCGTCTCCTCGCCGCCCAGCGGCCGGACCGGCCTGCCGTCGCGGCCCGCGTCGGCCCCCCGGCCGATCCCGGCGCTGAAACCACCCGCCACCTCAAGCACGCTGCGCCGGAACGAGGCGTTTCCGCCGAGGACGTTGCGCACCCGGGCGCGGCCGGTGGGCATGCCCCGGTAGGTGGCGCCGTGCACCCAGTCGAACTCCTGCGGGTACCAGCCGGGGCGGCGCCCGGAGGCCCAGACCGGCAGGGTCAGCCCACCGACGCCCATCACCTCGGGTTCGGCGAAGCCTTCGGCGAACCAGCGCAGCCAGTCGGGTTCGGCGACCGCGTCGTCGTCCAGGAAGGCCACGATCTGGCCCCGGGCGGCGGCTATCCCGGTGTTCCGGCCGCCGGACAGGCCGCGGGTGTGGCTGTTGGCCAGCACCCGGACCGTCCCCCTGGCTGTCCGGCCACCGGTCCCGTCGCCAGGCTCACCGCCCGCCCCTTCGGAGGCCAGCCGCGCCCGCAGCCGCTCCAGCAGTCGGGGGTTGTGGTCGACCACGACCAGCACCTCCAACGGCGGCAGGCTCTGTCTCTGGGCGGAGTCCACCGCCGCCAGCAGGTCGTCCCACCGGTCCTCGGTGTAACCGCAGATGATCACTGACACGTCGAACGACATCGAGCCCCCCAGTACCGTCCGGGCGGTGCGCCCGCCGGACACCCGTCCCGTCGCGCGCCCCGCCAAGGGCGGGGACGGCTACCCCCGGCGGCAGCGGCGCCCGCTGATTGGGACGTTAATCGGACATGGCCGGTTCGGCTGCCGTTTTGCAGGTATACCCGGATAAGACTTGAGCCACCCGTGGATTCACGGTCAACATTGAGGGTGGATCAGGTTCGCTCCGGCAATCGGCTCCGTATGCTGTGCAGCAGGGGTGGGAGCGCGGCCTATGGGGGGACGACGCATAGTGCAAAAGATCATTTCCAAGACGCTGCACGAGACACTCGAACAGTCGTCGGAAGAACCAGATCCCGACGGTTTCGTACCACTGCCGACCCTGACGGTCGTCATCTGTGCGTATACACTTGAACGCTGGGACGATATCGTTCAGTCCGTCCAGTCACTGCGCGATCAGGAAACTCATCCGGACCAGATCATCCTGGTGACCGATCACAATCCGGAACTCCAGGAACGCGCGTTCGAACATTTTCCGGATCTCGAAGTGATCCCCAACCGCGAGCGGTCCGGCCTGTCCGGCGCGCGCAACACCGGGATCGCCGCCGCCCGCGCCGATGTCGTCGCCTTCCTCGACGACGACGCCGCCGCCGCGCCCGACTGGGCCGGGCGACTGCTGGCCGGCTACCTGGACCCGAAGGTGATCGGCGTCGGCGGCTGGATCGAGCCGGACTGGGAGGTCGGGCGGCCGGGCTGGTTCCCGACCGAGTTCGACTGGGTGGTCGGCTGCACCTACACCGGGCTGCCGACGGCCCCGCTGCCGATAAGGAACATGATCGGCGCCAACATGTCGCTGCGCCGCGAGGTCTTCGGCGCGGTCGGCGGCTTCAGCCACGACCTCGGCCGGGCCGGGACGCTGCCGCTCGGCTGCGAGGAGACCGAGCTGTGCATCCGCGCCGGACGCCACTACCAGGACAGCGTCATCCTCTACCTGCCCGACGCCGTGGTCCGGCACCACGTCGGGGCCCGCCGGGGCACCTGGCGGTACTTCCTGGACCGCTGCCTCAAGGAGGGCCTGTCCAAGGCCGCCGTCAGCCGGATGACCGGCTCCGGCCCGGCCCTGGCGTCCGAACGCGCCTACCTGCGCAGCACCATTCCGCGCGCGCTCGGCCGGACGCTTCGCCCCGGCGCCGGGGACAACCCGCTGTCCACCCTCCCGGCGCTGCTGCTCGGGGTGACCCTGACCGCCCTCGGCTACCTCGCCGGCCGAACCCGGCAGCTGTTCCTGCCGGGCCCGGACGGGCCGCCCGTCGCCTCCCCTGCCGATCCGGCCTCCCCCGCCGAGGCCCCCGCCGCCGACCGGGACGCACCGGTCCGGGCCGGCCGGACCGCGCTCGGGCTGCTGCTGCCGCTGGCTGCCGCGCTCGGCCTGTGGGCCTGGTCCATCCAGCGGGTGGACGTCAGCGACCTGGGCGGCTTCGGCTTACCGGCCCAACTGCCGTGGAACTACTGGGCGGCGGTGGCACTGCTGCTGCTCGGCTTCGTCGGCGCGCTGCGGCGGCGCGGCCGGCACCCGGTGTGGCCGGCCGCGTACACGGTGGCGCTGCTGGTGATCCAGCGCGCCACCTCGGCGCTGGTCTACCACACCCTGCTGTACGCCTGGACCTGGAAGCACATCGACATCATCGACCGGCTGCTGGCCAACGGCGGGCATGTCGAACTGGGCAACCAGCTGGGCGCGATGGCCCCCTACGACCAGTGGGTCGGCTTCTTCGCCGCCAACACCGCGCTGATCCGGCTGCTCGGCCTGAACACCGCGCTCGCGTATGCCGCCTGGGCCCCCTTCGCGTCCAGCCTGGTGCTGATCGTCCCGCTGTACCTGATCTTCCGCTGCTTCAGCCGGGACCAGCGGCTGATCTGGACCGCGGTGTGGATCTTCTTCCTCGGCAACTGGGTCGGCCAGGACTACTTCTCCCCGCAGGCGTTCGCGTTCTTCCTCTACCTGGGCGTGCTGGCCGTGGTGTTCCGGCAGTTCGCCCGCCCGGACCGGTCCGGCCTGCTGCGCGCGCTGGACGCCGGATACCCGCTCGGCACGCGGCCCCGGCAACCGCTCGACCGCCGCGCCCGGCTGCTGTGGACGCTGCTGCTGGTCCCGGTGATCGTCGCCATCGCCGCCGCGCACCAACTCACCCCGGTGATGCTGGCGGTGGGCCTGGTCGCGCTCTGCCTCAGCCGCCGCTACCGCAACCTCTGGCTGGCGCTGCTGGCCTGCGCCATCCCCGCCGCCTGGGACCTCAGCTCGGCCCTGGCCTTCTTCAAGCTGCAACTCCCGGCGATGGCACAGACCTTCGGCAACCTACTGGCCAACTCCCAGGCCGGGGGCGGCACCACGCCCACCGGGCTCGGCCCGGTCACCATCTCCTACCTGGACCGGGGACTGTCCGCCGCGGTCGCGCTGCTGGCCGTGGCCGGGCTGCTGCGGCACCCGCCGCTGCGCCGGGCCGGGATGCCGCTGCTGCTGCTCGGGATCTCGCCCATTCCGCTGGCGGTGGCCAACAACTACGGCGGCGAGATGATCTTCCGGGTCTACATGTTCGCCCTGCCCGGGCTGGCCTTCTTCGCCGCCGCCGCGCTCCAGCCCAGACCACCTGCCGCACGGCTCCAGCGACCGCGTACCGCGCTGCTGAGCCTCGCGGTGCTGGCGCTGCTGACCGCGGCGTTCTACCCGAGCTACTACGGCAAGGACCGGGTCAACTACTTCCCTCCCGGCGAGATCCGACTGGTCGACCAGCTCTACCGGATCGCACCGCCGGGCTCGCAGATCATCGCGGCCACGCCCAACTTCCCCGACGCCTACCGCAACTACAACGAGTACACGCTGTGGTGGCTCTCCGACGACGACCCAGCCAGCACCGCCGCGCTGCTGGCGAACCCGGCGGGCTACCTCGGTGGACAGAAGCAGACCGGCTGGATCACCCAGCAGAACCCGCGCGCCTTCTCCTATGTGATCTTCACCCGGGCCCAGTACGCGGACGTCGCCATGGACGGCCTGCTGCCACCCGGCTCGATCCAGCGGATCCAGGCGTCGTTGGCCGCCTCGCCCCGGTTCAGGGTGGTGCTGCGGAACGCCGACGGCACCGTCTACCAGGTCCTGCCGCCCGCCTCCACCGCCGGGAGCACCCGATGACCCCACTGGCTCGATTCCCGCTCACCCGATTCTCGCTGACCCGACTCCCGCTCGCCCGGCTGCCGCTCGCCCGGCTCCCGCTGAGCAGAGTCCCGCTGGCCGCCACCGGCTGGGTCACCCTGCTGCTGGTCACCGCCCTGCCGGACGCCGCGCCGCTGCGGATCGCGGTGGTCTCGGTGTATCTGCTGTTCCTGCCCGGAGCCGCACTGCTGCACCCGCTGCGCCCGGCCCTGAGCGGCCTGCGTCCGAACGAGCCGGGCGGACCTGGCACACCTGGCACACCGGGCGGACCGGGACTGGGGACGGCGGCGGATGAGGACGGGCGCGGCGCGGTGGCCGCGCAGAACCTGCTGCTGGTGGTCATGTTGAGCCTGTCCGCGCTGGTCGCCGCCGCGACCGCGCTGATGCTGGCAGGCGCGTTCAGCGGCGACCGGACCCTGGTCGTGCTGGCGGCGCTGACCAGCGCCGGGGCGCTGTGCCCGGCCCTGCGGCCGGCGGCCGGGGCGTGAGCGGGCACCGACACCGGCTGCGCCGGGGCGCGGCGGTCCGGCGGCGGACCCTGCTGTCCGCCGGCGCCGGGCTGGCGCTGCTGCTCGGGCTGCTGCTGTACCTGCCGCTGCCGCACGCGGACGGCAACCGCCCCGCGCCTCCCCCCGACCCCTGCGCCGCCAACGCCGAACTGGCACCGCCCTGCGGGGCCTGGTGGGGCGCGTATGTGCCGACCGGCCCGGACGGGCTGGTCACCTCGGTCGACACCCTGGAGCAGCGGACCGGCCGCAAGCTGGACCTCATCTACACCTACCACGACATGGGCACCGGGACCGACGGCGAACTGCTGGACCCGGCCGAGCAGCAGTTGGGCAAGGACCACCTGCTGATGCTGTCCTGGGAGTCCGACGTCTGGTCGGACAATGCCACCGGCAGCACCGTGCCGCTGGGCTGGGCCAAGATCGCCACCGGGGACTACGACGCGACCGTGATAGACCCGCAGGCCGAGCGGGTGAAGGCGTACGGCCGAACCGTGCTGATCGCCTTCGACCAGGAGATGGACTCACGTACCCCGGCCGACGGCACTCCGGCCCAGTTCGTCGCCGCCTACCGACATGTGGTGGACCAGTTCCGGACGTTGGGGGTGACCAACGTCCGCTGGGTGTGGACGATCACCGGCTACATGGCGAACACCAAACTGTTCAGCGAGATGTACCCGGGCGACGCCTACGTCGACTGGATCGCCTATGACCAGTACAACTACTACGGCTGCAAGGGGGATCCGGACTGGCTGTCCTTCGCGCAGACCGAACTGCCCACCTACGACTGGCTGCGGGCGCACATCTCGGCGACCAAGCCATTGATGCTGGCGGAGTTCAGCACGGCCGTGGACCAGGCCGATCCGGCGCTCCAACAGCAGTGGTACCAGCAGGTCCCGCAGGTGCTGAAGGAGCAACTTCCTGGCATCCGGGCGGTGGTGCAGTGGGACTCCAGCGTGCCGGGTCCGGACTGTGACCTGTCCCTGGACACCGCCCCCGCGCTGACCGGCTTCACCGAGGCCGGGCACGACCCGTATGTCGAGCAGAAACTGCCCTGGTGACGCTCCATCAGGCGGTCTTGGCTCAACCGGCGAAGGAGGGACCACGCAGCGCGGCTCGGGAGCGGCGGTAGACGCGCCAGCCCACCGTCCGCAGCCGGTCCCGGAACGGGGCCACTGGGGCGCCCAAGCCCCGCAGCCAGTACGCGAGTTCGGCGGTGGTGTCGGTGTTCTTCAGCATCAGCCGGGCGATCCGGTAGGGGTCGTCCCGGGTGGAGCTGAGGGCGTCGCGGACCGCCGCCGCCGAGCCGTAGCCAGCCTGCTGGACCAACCGACGGACCGCCGGGCTGTTGTAGCCGTGCGGAAAGGCGAAGGCCGGGACCGGCTGTCCCAGAATGTCCTCCAACAGCGCCTTGGGAGTGCGGAGTTCATCCAGGACCGAGGCCGCCGGGAGAGTGTCCAGCTGCGGGTGGGTCACTGTGTGCGCACCCACCTCCAGTCCGCAGTCGGCCACCTCTTGGATCTGACGCAGTGTCATCATCGGTGCTGGTGGCAGTAGGCAGCGCGGATCTCGGCCGATGGCCCCGGTGGTGAGGTAGGCGGTCGCGGTCAGCCCGCGCCGGGCCAGCTCCGGAGCGGTGAACCCGGGCAGGTCCGCGAAGCCGTCGTCGATGGTGATCACCACCGGACGCTCGGGCAGCGCCGACCGGCCGGCCAGCGCCTCGGCCAGGCCGGTGGCGGTCAGCGGAGTCCGGCCGCTGTCCCGGATCAGGTCCAGCTGCGCGGTGAACTCCCTTGGATGCACCGTGAGCCGGGCGATCCAGGACGGCGGGTCGGCCGTCACCGCGTGGTAGAGCAGCACTGGTATCCGCGCGTCCACCGGTATCCCCGCGCCTGTCAGCGCCATGTCCGCCCTCCGTTCCCGTCCGTCTCCCGCGTCCGCATCCGCATCCGCACGGTCAGCACTCCTCCTCCACCTGCGCCCTATAGGGCTGCTGAGGAACAGTCAAGAACGGTGACTCGGCGACCGGCGGTCGCTCCCCGTGCGGGCGAGGCAGCCAGGAGTCGCGGAACAGCAGCAGTGCACCGGCCACCAGGACCTGGGTGACCAGCCAGGCCAGGCCCATCCCGGCCAGACCCAGCCTCGGCACGAACACCTGGAACAGGCCGAACACCAGCACGCAGATCGCCCCGTAGACCAGCACCACCCGGCCCGCGCGGCGGCGTACCCGATAGGCGGCCAAGGCGGTCGCGGTGATCAGGTTGGGTACCGAGGACAGCGCCAACAGCCGCAGCAGCATGGTCGCGTGGGCCGGGTAGTCGGAGCCGAACAGCCGCAGCACCAGCGGCGCGGCGGCGATCAGCGCGGCCGCCCCGCCCAGCAGCAGCACGCCGGTGCTGCGCAGCACCGTCCGCACCGCCTCGGCCAGTCGGCGCGGGTCGCCGGCCGACTCCACCACGATCGAGGAGCCCATATTGGTGCTGATGACATACAGCATGGTGGTGATCACCCAGCTGATGGAGAAGTAGGCACTGTCCCGGGCCCCGAGCGTGTCCAGGATCAGTACCTGCGGCAGGGTGGACGCGGCCAGCCAGAACAGGCCGCCGACATAGGTGGCGGCGGTGAACCTGACCAGCCCCTCGGTCGACTCCACCGGGATCAGCTGTAGGCCGGTGACGTCGCCCGGGGCTGCGTCCCGGGCCCAGGACGGCCGCCGCTCCATCCGGCTGACCTCCCGCTCGCGAGCCGGGATCGCGAAACCAAAGAGGTAGGTGTTGACGTAAAGCAGCGCCAGCAGCAGCGCCGCCGTCCAGGACAGCAGGATGCCTGAGCCCCTGGCGACCAGCGCCAGCAGCGCCACCGCGACCAACTTGGTCACTGAGAACAGCATTTGCTCGCCGAGCACCCAACTGGGTTTGCGCAGGCCGGTCAGCACCCCGTCCTGGAGGATGAAGATGCCATAGGTGACCACGGCGACCACGAACACCGCGCCCAGCACCGGCGTGTGCAGGAAGTCCAGGCCGGGCGAGAGCCAGGGGATCAGCAGCACGAAGCCGACCGCCACCAGCAGTGCCAGCGTGACCGAGGCCAGGTAGGCCCGGGTGACGATGCGCCGGGTTTTCCGCCCCGCCGAGGGGGCGAAGCGCACCATCACGTCCGCGAGGTTCAGTTGGGACACCCCGCCGAGGAACATCACCATGGAGACGGCGGAGTAGTTCCGGCCCACGGTACCGGTGGAATAGTGCAGGCCGGGCCCGACCACGGACCAGTAAGCCGCGCCGAGTACCGAGGAGGCCAGCGAGGCCAGCGTCAGCATCACGCCGTTGCGCAGCAGCGGATCGCCGCCCAGAAAGCGCTCAAGGATCGGCCCGACCAGCGGCAGCCCGGCAAGCCGCCGCGCCACCCCGCCGCCCGGTGCGGCGTCCACCGGTCAGCCGCCGCCCTCGGCCGGCATCGGCGGATCGGCCGACTCGGCCCGCTCGTTCGACTCGGCCCGCTCGTTCGACTCGGCCCGCTCGGCCCGCTCGGCCCGCTCGGCCCGCTCGGCCCGCTCGGTGAACAGGACGCCGTCCTGCACGCCCAAATCCCCCGGCGCGGGCACCGGTCGCGGACCGAGCGGCAGGCCGCCGGCGGTGAGCCGCAGGCTGCGCCGCTCGCCGCCGGGCCCGGCGACGCGCACGGTGAACGTCACCCGGCGGTGGCCGGGCCTGACCCCGTCGCCACCGGTGGCGTCGGCCAGGTCCTCCAACGTGATCAACTCGGAGCCCAACGGCAGGAGTTCGCTGACCGCTGCGGCCAACTGCCGGGGTTCGAGCAGCCGTCCGATCCGCCAGGCCGAGGCCGGCAGTACCACCGCCGGGTGGTCACGGAGCAGCCCTGGTGGCCGGGTCCGCTCGGTGGGCTCGGGATAGGCCGGGACGATCCGGTCCGCGGCGAAGCCCGCCTCGGTGAACCGGGCGGCGACCGAGGCCAGCGCGGCCCCGGACCGTGGCGGCGCGCCGAGCAGCACGACCAGTCCGCCGACCCGGCGCAGCGACTCCGGCAGCCGGGGCTCCTCCGGCAGCAGCGGGCCACCGGGCCGGGTGGTCCTGGCCACCACGTGCTGGTACTCCAGCCGTCCCAGGGCGGCGGCGGCCAGTGGCGCGAGGTAGCTGCCGGACGAGCGCAGGCCGAGGACCAGCAGCGGGCGCTCACGGTCCGGGTGCAGCGCGGCGAAGCGCTCGGCCAGCGCGACCACGTCCTCGGGCCGCAGGTCGTGCTCGCGGAACCCGGACTCGTCGAGCAGCCGCGCGCCGTCCAGCAGCCGCGCGGTGTGCGGCGGGACCCCGGAGCGCAGGTCCTCCACGGCGGTGCGGACGCTGAGCAGGATTCCGGCGGCGTCCTCCTCGGTGTCCCCGAGCACCGCCTCGGCCAGCACATTGGCCAGGTCACGCAGCAGCACATGCCATTCGGCCAGCCCGAGCCGACCGCGTACGGCGGTAGCCGAGGTCTCCAGCAGCCGCGCCAGCAGACCGGTCGCGCCGCGCGGCGGGAGCAGCGGCGACGGGCCGGGCAGCAGCGAACCGCCCTGCAGCCGGTCGGCGACGATCTGTGCGGCCCCGGCGGCGTACAGGAAGGCGTCCAGGGCCTGGCCGCTGTCGGCGGCGGCGACCAGGCGCTCCAGCACCGTGCGCAGTTCCACCGCGGGCGTGCGCAACGGCGTTGACGGGAGGGCGGGTCGGGGCGGTCGTTGGGGCAGGGGTTGGGTCCGCTGGTCAGTGACCATGACGGTGTGCCTCCCAGGGCAGTCGGGTTCCGTGGACCAGCCGACGGCTGCGCAGGTAGCCGAGCGGGCCGTAGAGCAGGCCCCGGCGCTGGAGCCGGGACAGCCGCTCCGGCCAGGCGTGTGCGGGTCCGTCGGCGGGGCGCACGGCGGCCGAACTCGCCGCGGCAGGGCTCGCGTCGGCCCGGCTCACGGCGGCCGGGGCGGTCCTGGCGCCGGTGCTGCGCAGCGCGTAGCGGACGCCGCCGGGCAGCCGCCGGAGCAGCGCGGGCAGCATTCCCGGCTCCCGGGCGATCGCGGCGGTCAGGTACGCGCCGAGACCCGCGCCGTAGCCGAACGCCTGGTTGTCCAGGTCCTCCGGGCGGTCCCGGTGGTGGTGCCAGACCAGCGCCCGCGGCTGGTAGACCAGGTGGTAGCCGTTGACCACGGCCCGGAAGAAGGACAGCAGGTCGTCCCCGCCCCGGGCCGGCGTGCCGGTGCCGGTGGCCGGGTCGAAGCCGCCCAGGTCGCGCAGTACCCGGGTACGGAAGGCCATGTTGGCCCCGGAGCCGAAGCGTCCGGCGGTGAACGGGAACAGCGGTTCGTCCGGTGGCGGCCGGTCCAGCCGCCAGGCGCGGCGTTGGAAGCCCTTGCTGAAGCCGCCGTGGGCCTCCAGCATGACCTGGGTCCGGGTGCGCAGCCGGGCCGGCAGGATCAGCCCGGTGACACAGCCGACGCGGGGATCGGCTGCTCCGCCGCCGGCCTCCGCGAAGGCCGCCACCAGGGCCCGCAGCCAGTCGGGGTCGACCACCACGTCGTCGTCGGTGAAGGCGGTGATCTCGCCCAGGGCCTCGGCCAGGCCCCGGTTGTGGGCGGCGGCCAGCCCGCGCACCGGCTCGCGGACATAGCGCACGTCGGGGTAGTCCTGCCGGATCAGCTCGCTGGTGGCTTCGGTGACCGGGTCGTTGTCGACCACCACTACCTCCAGCCGGGGGTAGCGCAGCGCGGCGACCGAGTCCAGGCAGTGCACCAGCAGCTCCGGCCGCTCACGGGTGGCGATCACCACGGTGACCAGCGGCGCGTACGGTACGCCGCCGACCGGCCGGGCCGCGCCTGCGGCGGCGGCCGACTCTGTTGCGGCGGACCGCAGTTCCGGGCCGAGTTGGCGGCGGGCGGCCTCGGCCAGGACCAGCTCCGGGTCCTCGTCCGCGTCAACGACGGCCTGGACCAGCCCGACCGGTCGGCCGCCGAGCCGGGCGAGGGCCAGCACCCGTCCGGGCGGCAGCGGACCGGGTCCGCCGATCCGGCGCAGCTCAGCGGCCCGCAACTGGTCGTCGAGCTCCAGTTCGGCCACCTCGATCGGGGCGTGGTCCGGGTCGAGCCGCAGCGGCGGCCCGGGCGCGGCGGCCGGGGCCGGTCGCCGCAGCGCGGTCTGCTTCACCGGCCGACCCCCACCGGACGGTCGGGACGCCCGTTCGCCCGCCCGTTGCGCTCCCGCAGCAGGGTGCGCAGCACCCGGTGCCCGTCGCGGAACGTCCGCAGGTTGGACCGGCCGGTGCGGCGCGGGAGTTCGAGCGTCGGCACCTCGGCCACCCGCAGCCCGGCGAGCAGCGCCCGGACGGTGATCTCGGTCTCGATCTCGAAGCCCGAGGACCGCAGGTCCAGTCGGTCCAGCACGTCGCGCCTGAAGGCGACGAAGCCGTAGCACAGGTCGGTCAGGCTGCTCTGGTACATCACGTTGACCAGCGCGAGCAGGCCGCGATTGCCCATCCGGCGCAGGGTGGTGATGTCCAGCGAGCCGCCGCCGCCGGTGAAGCGGGAGCCCTTGACCAGGTCGAACCCGCTCTCCAGGAAGTGGACGTAGCGGGGGATCTCACGCGGCGACATGGAGCCGTCGGCGTCGATCATCACGATGTGGTCGCCCTTGGCGGCCAGGAAGCCGGTACGCAGGGCACTGCCCTTGCCCGGTCCCTGCTGCGGGACGATCCGCAGCGACGGGAGGGTGGCCCGGGCCATCTCCAGGGTGGCGTCGGTGGACTCGCCGTCGACCAGGATGACCTCGTCCACGCAGGCGGGGATCTGGTTGAGCACCCAGCCGATGTTGGCGGCCTCGTTGCGGGCCGGGACGATCAGGCTGACCGTCCCCCGGACGGACGGCTGGGTCCGGCGGCGGCCACGGCTCTCGGCCGGGTCGACGTCCCAGCGCTCGGCCACCTCGGTGGCCAGTTGGACGGTAGTGGACATGGGCACGTTCATGAATGGCACCTCTGTTCCCCCCACGGCAGCAAGCCGCGACATTCGAACGTCCGTGTGTTCGGTCATGACAACTGCTCTGCGGGGCCGCTCCCCTCAGTAAATCGGCCCGCAGAGTTCCCCCAGCCTTCGTGTCATATTTTCCGGACTGACACTTTCCTCATTCTTTCTGAACGCCCTGCGATCACTTTTGATCGCTTCATTGATCGCATATATTCAATCAATGACGTGATCGATTTCTTACCGATTCCTGATCGGTTATGAAGAAGATCGCGGGTGAGCGTGATGTAGGAAATGATCACAGGAGCCGCTGCCCGCACAGATATCTGATCCCCCCGGCTACCGGCCCCCTTGTTGGAAACGGTACCCGTGACCGTGTGCCCGCGTAAGGGATTCCGGCGCAGTCTCCGCCCGAATTCCGAAGTCGGCGCAAATCCGCGCCCCTCGACACCGCCATTACCCTCCCTACCCACACGCAACTCAATCGGAGGGCGGTGATCCGTCGACGGGTCGGCTGCGAGGGGCCGGACGACCGGCCGGCGACGGGCGGCGACCGCTGTGCCTGCTGGATCCATGCTGCTCCCGGAGTCCGCGGATGTCATGGGATCCACCGGATGTACCCCCATTGGGCGTGATGTCGGCGAAAAGCGGCCGGTGCGGGCCCGGGCGCGGGCATCATGGAGCGCACGGACCGCGTCCGGGGGCCCGTCCGGGCCGGGACCGCGCGGGGGACCGAGCAGGGGGCTGCCATGGACACTGTCCTGGATCCACACACACCCGTACTCATCGTCAGAATCGGCCACTATCCGCTGCACCACGGCGGCGTGGGCGCGATCCGCAGCCTGGGCCGGGCGGGGGTGCCGGTCTACGCGATCACCGAGGACCGGGCCACCCCGGCCGCGCTCTCCCGCTACCTGCGCGGACGCTTCGTCTGGCGCACCACCGGGGCCGAACCGGCGGACGCGCTGGTCGCCGGGCTGGTCCGGATCGGGCGGCGGATCCGGGACCGGGAGGGCAGCCGCTGCATCGCGCTGCCCACCGACGACGAGGCCGCGGTCCTGCTGGCCGAGCACGCCGAAGAGCTTGAACCGTACCTGCTGATGCCGCGGATCGCCGCCGGGCTGCCGCGCGCGCTGGCCGGCAAGCAGTCGCTGCACCGGCTCTGCCTGGACCACGAGGTGGCCACCCCGCGCTCGGCGCTGCCCGAGTCCTACGACGAACTCGCGGCCGCGGCCGATACTTTGACCTTTCCGATCGTGGCCAAGAACGCCGCCCCCTACACCCGGTTGAGCGACCCGGCGGTCGGCTCGACCACCTTGCTCGCCGACCGGGAGGCGCTGGCGGAGCTGGCCGAGGGCTGGCGCGGCGCGGCCATGCCCCGGGTGCTGCTGCAGGAGTACCTGCCGATGGAGCACTCCGAGGACTGGATCGCGCACCTCTACTGCGGCGGCGGGAGCGGTGGCAGGGGCGAGGCGCGGGGAAACGAGGACCTGGTCTTCACCGGCGTCAAGGTCCGCGCCTGGCCGCCGCGTGGCGGGGTCACCGCGCACGCCTACGCCACCGCCAACCATCCGCTGGCCGAGGAGAGCGCCCGCTTCTGCCGCGCCGTCGGGTTCCGCGGAATCTGCGACCTGGACTGGCGGTTCGACCGCCGTGACGGCCGCTACAAGCTGCTGGACTTCAACCCCCGGCTGGGCGCGCAGTTCCGGCTGTTCGAGACCGGCCCGGGGATCGACCTGGTCCGGGCGCTGCACCTGGACCTCACCGGCCGCAGCATCCCCAAGGGCGGGCAGTTGGAGGGGCGCAGTTTCACCGTGGAGATCCTGGACGGACCGGCCAGGATCGCCGCCCGGCGCGGGCACCGATCGGCGCAGCTGCCCGGCGGCCTGTCCGCGCCGCCGCGCGGCGGGCGCGGCAGGCTGCGCGAGTACGGCTGGGCCGCGGCGGACGACCCGCTGCCCGCGCTGTCGGCGGCGGTCCGCTCGACCGGTCCGGCCGC
>Ga0302314_10007419_pt1 | contig 19716 bp, 19 predicted proteins | sample III_Palsa_N2_3_FD_200533 | JGI IMG/M metagenome (GOLD analysis project Ga0302314, IMG submission 200533) | Peat permafrost microbial communities from Stordalen Mire near Abisko, Sweden - III_Palsa_N2_3 | ecosystem: Environmental > Terrestrial > Soil > Palsa > Peat permafrost | place: Sweden...
CCATCCTCATCGTGCACGGCCGCGTGTACGACGACATCACCGTGCGTGTGTCGGCGTCCGCCGCGGACTTCGAGGTCGACAAAGAGAACCGCATCGTGTTCGGCGACAGAGTCGTGCGTCCGTTCACGGAGGACTGGACGTTTCAGCGCTCGGTGGGCGTCGCCACCACCCAAAAGCCGGGCACACTCGAGAACACGTGCCCCAATTGCGGCGCGCCCGTCTCGCTGACGCAGATCGGCGAGTGCCGCTACTGCAAGGCGGCCGTGACCAGCGGAAAATTCGACTGGGTGGTGTCGCGAATTGCGCAGGAAGAAATGTTCGGCGCGGAGGACGGGCCCTTGCAGGGTGCCGGGTCGCAGATCGCACTGCAAGTCGGCGGCGCCATCGTCGGCGGATTATTGAGCAGCCTGCTTTCGAACAACTCGTCGGGTCGAGGGAACGACTGGAATTGATCTGCGGCCGACGGCGTGCTCGGCCGCAGCGCACGGCAGGCCGCTACGGGTGCGCGGCTCGCGGGTGCGGGTGATTACCGTGATGAGCTAGTTGCTCACGGTGCGCGCGATCGTGCACCACGATGACTTGACCGTAGATCGGATCGCCGCCTGCATAGGAATCATCCGGCGGCGGCTCGCTCGGGGCTTGCGGATAGTAGCCTCTACCTGCGCCATACCCATAAGGCGGCGACGGAGGGCGAGCATACGCCGCGCTCGACTCCAATATGTTCACCTCGGCCAACCGGCGTACCGTCGCATGCCTGCCGCACTGAACGTCGGAGAAAACCCGCTGCCCATCGACATCGCATTCCCAAACCTGGCCGGTCGGCAGCTGCGGCCGCGCGTTCGTCGAAACGACCACGGGCGAGAGGTCGGCAGAAGCGGCTGGATGTGCGGCGGGTACCGCGTTCGGTACTGCAGACGCCGTGCTGGTCGACGGGGCGGCATTCGGCGCCGTCTGGCCGACGGCGATCGCGGCGACCGCGCCGAGCGCGAGCATTCCACCCAGCACCCACGGCAACAGATCGGTGTCTTCGGCCATGAGCCATTCTACGATGCCCTCCGGCGGGGGACGAATGGGGCGCGAATTATTTCGACTGAAATCGCAATCGCGCCACCGGGCCGTGCATTAAGTGAAACGCAGCGAGAGCTCCCCGGTACTATTGAGCCGGGGTTGCCGGAGTTTGAGGTGAGATACACGTGACGACGCGGCGTAGGTTTATGCGGCTGTTGACCGCGACGGGTGCGGCCCTGCTCGCGCGTGTGCGCGCGGCCGAGCAAAGCGCGGTGCGCGGTGGCGCAGCGCCCGCAGCCGCGGGCCAGGACGGCGCGGCGGAAGAGATGCATCTTACTTCCGACGTAATGGTGCGCATGCGCGATGGCGTGCATCTGGCAACCGATATCTATCGGCCGATGCGCGGCGGCAGTCCGCTGCCGGGACCGTACCCGGTGATCCTCGAGCGGACTCCGTATGGAAAGACCGTGGTGAGCCGCTCCGAGCTCACCGTTCAGGATCCCGTCGCGAAGAGCCGAGCCGATGTCGCCCGCTATTTCGTCTCGCGCGGCTACATCGTCATCTATCAGGATTGCCGCGGGCGCTATCGCTCCGAGGGCGAGTTCGTCAAATATTTGAGCGACGGTCTCGACGGATACGACACCTGCGATTGGATCGTGCATCAACCCTTCAGCAACACGAAGATCGGCACGATGGGATTGTCGTATGCCGCGCATACGCAGGGGGCGCTCGCGTGCGCGGGCGCTCCGGGCATCGCCGCGCTGTTTCTCGACAGCGGCGGATTCGCGAATGCCTATCAGGACGGAATTCGTCAAGGCGGCGCATTCGAGCTGAAGCAAGTGACTTGGGCATACCGCGCGGGGCTGGAAAGCCCCACGGTCATGAGCGACCCGATGCGCCTGAAGGCGATGCGTGAGATCGACATCCGCGACTGGTTTGCCCGCATGCCCTGGAAGCGAGGTCAAACGCCGCTGAGCCTTGCGCCCGAATATGAGTCCTATGTTTACGATCAGTGGCAGCACGGCACGTTCGACTCGTTCTGGAAGCAGCTCGGTATTTACGCGGAAGGCTTCTACGATCGCTTCAGCGATGCGCCGATGGTGTTCATGTCGTCTTGGTTCGATCCCTACCCGCGCTCTGCGACCGACAATTACACTGCCTTGACCCGCCGCAAGAAAGGACCGGTGCGGCTGATTCTCGGCCCATGGACCCACGGCGATAGGTCACTGACCTACGCAGGAGACGTCGACTTCGGCGCCGCGGCCACGGTGGATGGGAATCTCGCTCCTGATTTCCTGGCCCTGCGGCTGCGGTGGTTCGACCGCTGGCTCAAGGGTATAGAAAACGGGGTCGGATCCGAGCCTGCCGTACGCATTTTCGTGATGGGCGGCGGCAGCGGCCGGCGCAATGCCGCGGGTCGCATGCAGCACGGCGGGCGCTGGCGGTCGGAGACCGACTGGCCGCCGCCGGCGGTCGAGCGCACGCCGTACTATCTGCGCGCCGGCGGTGTGTTATCACGGCAGCCGCCCACCACCGAGGACGAGCACATCGCGTATGACTTCGACCCCGGTCGCCCGGTTCCGAGCATCGGCGGCACCATTACTTCGGGCGAACCCGTGATGCGCGGCGGGGCGTTCGATCAGCGCGAGGGCCCGCGTTTCTTCGGCTCGAGGGAGCCCTATCTGCCGTTGGCAGCGCGTTCAGACGTCCTGGTTTTCGAAACCGAGCCGCTCGCCGCAGACATCGAGGTCACGGGTCCGTTGGTTGCGCAGCTCTGGATCGCCTCGAGCTGTCCCGATACGGACTTCACCGTCAAGCTCATCGATGTTTACCCGCCGAACGAAGACTACGCGGAGGGCTTCGCCATGAATCTCACCGACGGCATCCTGCGCGTGCGCTATCGCAAGTCCTGGGAGCGGCCGGAGTTGCTGCGCGCCGGAGAGATCGCCGCCGTGAAGGTCGAGGCGTTTCCGACTTCGAACCTGTTTCAGCGGGGCCACAAGATCCGCATCGACGTGTCGTCCAGCAATTTCCCCCATTTCGACGTGAATCCCAACACCGGTGAGCCGGAGGGCACGGGGCTCACGCGCAACATCGCGCGCAACACGCTCTACCTCGACAAGCATCGCGCCTCGCACGTGATCTTGCCGATCGTGCCTGCGCGCGGGTGAGTTTGGCGCGGCTGTGACCGCGTTCATCGTTTTTCATCGGATGCTGAGTCAATCTGCGCCGATTGTCGTGACCCTCGCCGGTGGCCAGCCATTTCCCGTCAATTGCATTCCCACTCTACCGTCGCCCAGGTGCGCTTCAGCCCCGGCGAGATCGCCGCGATGTCGTGTCGAGAATTCGAGAGGTTGGTCGGCGAGACATTCCGGCGGCGGGGATTTGATGTGGCGGGGTTCGGCACGCGCGCCGCCTTCGGTGCGGCGGACCTCGCGCTGCTCAAGTCGGGCGAGCGCTTCCTCGTTCACTGCCGGCATTGGCGCAAGCAAGAGATCGGCATACTCGCCGTTCGGGAATTGAACACGGCGCTGGCGGCGGTCGGGGCGCACGGCGGCTATGTGCTCACCGCCGGCGGCTTCACACGCGAGGCCTGCGAATTCGCCGGCGCGACCCCCATCGAGTTGATCGGCGGCGATAGGCTCATCGCTTGGCTGCGAGCCGGCGGCCGGCGCGAGCGCCAAGCACGTGCGGGGGAGGCGTCGCCGGCCGTGGCGAAAATTGCCTGACGGCTCGAATGGATGTGTTCTAGCTGATGATTGTAAGGGTATGATAAGTAATGGATTGAGATCCTAAGGTGCGGTTGGGGAGTTGCATCTATCGGCTCAAGTCAACCGTCCTTGCACCCGGCCGTTAGGTTTTCATCAAGCTCGAATAAGGGAGAGGCCATGTCGACCAAAAAATTCGCCGGGCGGGGTAGTTCGCGTTTTTCCGGGTCGTGGCTGCGTGCCAGCGCGCTCCTCGTGACCGTACCGCTATTCGCGAGCTGCAATGACGACAACTGGTGCGGCAACTGCGGTTATGGGCCCACAACGCCGAGCGAGGCCTCGTACGGCTTGGTCGCCGGGAATTTCACCCAGAACGGGCATACCTCGGTAATCGCGACGAGCACGGTCTACTACTATCCCGAGGACAATCCGGGGAATCTCAAGATCTACCCATCGACCGGGGCCGGCACATTCGGCGCGTCCGTACTCACACCGGACGGCGACGACCCGCTCTACTTGGCGAGCGCCGATCTCACGGGCGCGGGACCGCTCGACGTCGTCTCGGCGAGCTACGATGACGGCACGCTCACGGTCTTCTACAACAGTGCGCAAACTCCCGGCACATTCGGGGCGCCGGTGATTCTGTCCTCGCCGGGCGCTTCGCAGGTCGCGATCGGCGACATGAACAACGACGGGCTGCAAGACCTCGTGTCCGCCGATTTCAACGTATCGCTGTTCGTCCAGACAGCACCCGGCACATTCGCAAGCCCGGTGAGCCTGTACCGCGGCGGCGCCAACTGGGTCGCCGTCGGCGACTTGAACAACGACGGCATTCCCGATGTTGCGCTCACCGATTCCGTAGGCGTCAAAGTGCTGCTGCACACTGGCGCCGCCGCCAGCCTCACCTACGCGGCGCCGGTCGCCGTGTTCACGCAGAGCGTCAATCCGGGTGTCACGGGCGCCAATTTGATCGCCGTTGCGGATGTGAACGGCGACGGTCTCAACGATCTCGTGATCACCGATCCAGGCCCGCGCGGCAGTCCGCCGACGGTCAACATCTTGCTGCAGAACAAGGCCGCGCCGGGCACGTTCCTCGCACCCGTGAGCTATGCGCTCTCGGGGAGCAGCATTCCGCAATCGATCGTGGTGGCGGATGTGAACGGCGACGGTCACCCCGATATCGTCATCGGCGGCTCGAGGGCCGTGAATGTGTTGCTGAACAATGCCTCCACGCCGGGCACTTTCCTCGCCGCGGCGAGCTATGCAACCACCAACGCAACGCAGGTGGCGGTCGCCGACGTGAACGGCGATGGATTGGTCGACATCGTGGTGCCGGTCGGCGTGTCGCACCCGCTGGTGAGCGGCGTGTACACCAACAACCCAGGCGTGTTGCTCCAGGTTGCCGGTTCGCCGGGAACCTTCGGCGCAGAGCAAGACCTGCCCTAGGCGCGTTCCTTCGAGTCAAGCGTGCAGGCGCGCCTCTCGCGCCGGGGCGCGTGCGGCTATGCCCTTAGTTGCAAATGCGAATTGTTCTCGATAGCATTCGCAATAGTAGCAGAGTCGAGGAATGCATCGCGTGGGATGGTTCAATGAAAGGCGCAGTGCCCTCGCGGCGCTGAGTGTTCTGGTGCTCGCGAGTTGCGGGGGCGGCAGCAGCGATGAGACGGGCACGGCGCCCCCGCCGGTTACCCAGACGACCGCGTCCGCAGTCGGCAAGGCGATATTTTTCGACACGAGCTTGTCCGCGTCCGGGAAACAGGCCTGCGGCACATGCCACGTGCCCACCCGCGCCTATACCGGCGACCCCACCACCGATCACGGCCTGCCGGTGCCGCTGGGCGGTCCGAACATGGACCAGACTGGATTTCGCAATGCGCCCTCGCTCGTCTATGCCTCGTTCACGCCGCCTTTTTCTCTGACCAACGGTCCGACCGGCGGCTTCTTCCGGGACGGCCGCGCATCATCGCTCGCGACGCAAGCCGAGCAGCCCTTCGTCACGCCGTTCGAGATGGCGAATCAGGACGCCGCGGAAGTGGTGAGCCGCCTGCTCAAGTCCACAGCGACGCTGCAGGCGTTCACGGCCGTCTACGGCGAGGCAGTGCTCGACGATCCGCCAGCCGCGCTCGAGGACATGGGGCTCGCGCTCGCTGCCTACGAGACCGAGGATCCGTCCTTCCATCCGTTCAGCAGCAAGTACGACTATTGGTTGCAGGGACAAGCGCAGCTCACCGCGCAGGAGCAAAGCGGGCTAGATCTGTTCAACAATCCCGTGAAGGGCAATTGCACGGCGTGCCATCCGAGCCAGCCGCAGGGCTACGACAGCCACGCGCTGTTCACGGACTTCACCTACGACAACATCGGCATTCCGCGGAACTGGCAGATACCCGCGAACACGCAGGACTCGGTAAGTCCCATCGACAGCGCGCCGCTGAGTACCGTGATAACGCCCGTGGATGTGCCGAACGATGCGGAATATCGCTACTACGACATGGGTCTGTGCGGGCCGTTCAAGTCCGCGACCGATGATCCTGACGCGCGCGTCGATCTGTCGCAGACCACGGGCATGTGCGGTATGTTCAAGGTGCCGACGCTGCGCAATATCGCGATCACTGCGCCGTACTTCCACAACGGCAACTTCCAAAACCTGCATCAGGTGCTCGAGTGGTACGTCACCCGGGACATCAACAACAATACCGCCAACAATCCGAACCCCGTGGCAGCGGGTCCCGGCGGCAACCCCTACATGGCGATCGGCACTTTCTACCTGAGTGCGACGGGCACGCCCGATCTCGACGAGTACAACGACTTGCCGGCCGACTACGACGCCAACGTCAACGTCGGCGAGGTGCCCTACACGCCGCCCACCTTCGGCGGAGGACAGGCGCCCACGCTCACGGCCCAGGAGATCGACGACATCGTGGCGTTTCTTTGCACGCTGACCGACGGCTTCGATCCAACCTCTCCGTCCGCTTACAACGTACCCGCGCAATGCGCCCCAATCGCCTCAACGAGCACCACACAAGGAATCAGCCGATGAAGACCGCCCCACGTCCGCTTCGCTATTCAGCACGCACGGCCGTGCTGGCTGCGCTGATGTCCTTCGGAGGCACGGCGCTTGCGGATCAGACGCCGAGCGAGCAGCAGCAAATCGAGGCCTTGAGGCGCCAGCTCGAGGCGGTGCAGAGTCAGCTCAAGGATCTCGCGAATCAGAACCAGCGGTTGCTCGAGCGCGAGCAAGCTCTGGAGCGGCAAATGGCCCAGTCGCCCACATCGCCGGCCCCGAATTCGGTCCCGGCCGGCACAGCCCCCGCCGCAAATCCTGCCGCGGTCGTATCGAATCCGGTTCCGGCGGCTTCGAACCCGGTGCCGCCGGCCTCGACCGCGCCCTCAACAAATCCTGTTCCCGGTGGGACTTTGGCCCTGACCAACGCCGCGGCGCCGTTTGCGAACGGCCTGAAGTTATGGGGCTACGGAGAGATCTACTACACGCGCCCCACGCGGGACGAGAAGGAAGCGCAAGCCGATCTCGCCCGCGCCGTGTTCGGCATCGGTTACACCTTCGACAGCCGCACGGAATTCAACTCCGAGTTCGAGGTCGAGCACGCGGTCACGTCTGCGACAGACCCGGGCGAGTTCGAGGTCGAGCAGTTCTACATCGATCGCGAGCTCAATCAATACGTGGGCCTGCGGGCGGGGCTCTTTTTGATGCCGTTCGGTTTTTTGAACGAGCATCACGAGCCGACCAATTTCTACGGCGTGCAGCGCAACTTCGTCGAGACGCTGATCATTCCGAGCACCTGGCGCGAAGGCGGATTGAATCTGCATGGCGACACCGGATTCGGCCTCGGCTGGAACGCCGGCCTCACCACGGGGTTCGACTTGTCGAAGTGGAATTTCGCACCCGAGTTTCCGCTGTACACGACCGCGCTCGGCCTCGAGGACAGCGACTCGGCTCCGCTGCAAACGACGCACCAGGAGCTCGCGCTCGCGAATGCACAGCACCTCTCGCAGTACATCGCGCTCAGCTATTACGGCATACCCGGCCTCACCATCGGCGGGGCGATCAGCACGGGCGATGCGGTCAAGGTGGCGGCGCCGCCCAATGTGCCGATTCCCGGCAACGAGCGGGTGACGCTCTGGGAAGGCCATGTGCGCTGGACGCCGTCGAAGTGGGATCTTTCGGCCCTCTATGCCAAAGGCTCGATCAGCAATGTCACGATCGCGAACGAGTCGAATCCGGGTTCGCCCAATCCGATTCCCTCGCAGTTCTATGGCTATTACGTGCAGAGCGCCTATACGCTGTGGGATCACAACGAATATCGCCTCGTGCCCTTCGCGCGCTGGGAACATTACAACATGGGCTCGAGCTACGAGGGCACGACGGGACCGGTGGTCCCGACGGGGCTCGTACCGATCTCGGCGAATCCGGGAGATTACGGCTATTGGCCCATCAATCATGACCGTGTGTGGACGGTGGGCGCGAACTTCTACACCACGCCGCACGTCGTGTTCAAGGCCGACTATCAGTGGTTCGAGGAGAACTCGGACTTCACCCGTTTCGATCTCGGACTTGGAGTTGCGTTCTGATACGACACCTCACGGGCATTGAATAACCGCAGCAGCGGGTCTCGCTCCGCGGCCGTGACAAGCAGCATACACTTGGTCAAACCGTCGGCGAGCGCGGCGCTTGGGGCGATGACGGTCACCGCTCCGCGCGCCGCCGGGCTGCCGTCCACCCCGTGATAGTGTCCCCGGTGCTCGGGCGGCTGCGATCCGTGCGTGCGCGCGTGGCCGGCCTCGCTGGTGGCGAGCGCAGCGTCACGCACCTCCACCTCGGCAGCGCCGCGCGCGGTGCGACAGACGATGCGATGAGCGCGTGCGCCGAACGCCGCCAGATCGCCGCCGGCGTTGACGAGTCCGCCCGAGCAACCCGCCGCCCGCATCGCCTCGATGGCGCGATCGACCGCAAAGCCCTTGGCGATGCCGCCGAGATCGACGCGGACCGGCGTGCGCACGAGCGCGTACGGGCCCTCGCTGAGATCGAGGTCCGGCAGGCGCCCGGCCGCGGACGGCAGGCACGGATCGAAGCCTCCGCCCGAGGATCGGTGCAGCCGAGCGCAGAGCGCGAGCAGCTCAAGAGTCCAGGGATCGAGCAGGACGCGGCCGCCGGGCTCGCACAGGGCGAGGCGGGCGAGATCGCTCTGCCCACGGGTCGGATGCATCAGCCTCTCGACGGTTCCCAGGGTTTCGAATGCCTTTCCGATGGCGCGCGCGGCGCATGATTCGTCCGGCGCCTCGGCTTCGACCGCCACGAACGTGCCGAAGGCAACGCGAAGTCTCGACACGATGTGGGAATGCGAGCGAGTCGACACTGTTCTGTCCCGTTGTCAGCGGCCTGAAAGTAAATGATAATAATTCCCATTATTATTCGACATCGGCCTGCCGTGCGCCACCCCTCTCGTATACCGACCTTGCTGCTCGCGTCCCTGACGCCCGTAGCCTTCGTGGTCGCGGCCGATTATCTGAGCCTCGATGCGGCACAGAAGGCCGTCTATCCCGACGCGGATACCTTCCAGGAAGTGGTGGTCCAGCAAACTCCCGCGCAGATCAACGCGCTGGCCGCGCTGGCCGGCCCGCAACCCCCTCACGGCACCATCCGCATCTTCAAGGCGACGCACAACGGCACGGTGTTGGGACACGTCTTCGTCGATGAGGTCATCGGCAGGGAGAATCTGATCACTTACGCGATCGGCATCGACGTTGATGGCGCGCTGCGTAACCTCGAGATCATGTCGTACCGCGAGAGCCACGGCGGTGAAGTCCGCAATCCCGGATGGCGCGCCCAGTTCGATCACCGCGACTCCCTCGACCAGCTGCGCTTTCGCACGGACATCAAGAATATTTCCGGCGCCACGCTGTCCTCGGAGCACGTTACCCAGGGCGTGCGCTGGCTACTGGCGCTGTGGCAGGCCACGTTGCGTCCGACGGCCGGCCCGAGTTAGCCGTGCAGCATCGGCGCCGCATGCCGCGCGGGCAGCGAGCGGCCGTGTACGTCATCGTGGGGGTGCTGTGGGTGTCCGGTTGTGCGTGGTTGTGTCTCGATCAGTTCGCCGCCCGACCCGGCCCGTTCGGGAATACTCCGCATCCGCTCGAGCCGCCGTTGCTGCTCATGCATGGCGTGGCCGGAGTCGCGAGCCTGTATTTGTTCGGCTGGATCGGTGCGCGCCACGCGCTGCGCTGGTGGGTCGGTGGGCTGCGGCGCATGAGCGGCGGTACCCTCGCGCTCGTTCTCGCGCTGCTGATCCTAACCGGTTTTGCGCTATTTTTTCTGAGCAGCGACGCGTGGCAGCGCTATACCGCCGCAGCCCACGACGTCCTCGGTATCGCCGTCACGCTGTTCGCGATCCAGCACTGGTTCTTCGGCAGGAGAGCCGTGCGCGCGCGCGTTCAGAAGCTTTCGCGATAGGGCCGAAGATCCAGCTCGTGCGTCCAGGCGCTGCGATGCTGTGTGTGCAGCTGCCAGTAGCTTTCTGCGATGGCAGCGGGGCTCAGCAACCGATCCTCGCTCGTGTCCGCAGCGAACTCCGGCGCGTTGCGCCGCAGCTGCTCGCCATCGATACCGCCATCGATAATGACGTGCGCAACGTGCACGCCGCGCGGACCGTACTCGCGCGCAAGACTCTGCGCAACCGAGCGCAGTCCCGCTTTGGCGGCGGCAAAGGCAACGAACGGACCACGGCCTCGCAGGGATGCGGTGGCGCCGGTGAACAGCAGCGATCCTGCGCCGGCGGCCAACAAGTGGGGGAGCGCTGCGCGCGCGAACAGAAAACCGGCGTAGGTGCTGCCTCGCCAGGTCGATTCGAACTCGGCAGGCGTGAGCTCGAGCGCAGTTCCCCTCACGGCGTTGCCGGCATTGAATATCGCGCTCCGCAGCACGCCGAGCGATTCAAGCGCGCGCGACAAGCGCAGCACGTCCTGTTCCGAGCCGACATCGCCCGGCAGGGCATGCGCCTGGCCGCCGGCATCGACGATTTCAGCGGCGAGCGCCTGCAGCCGCACGGCGTGACGGCCGGTCACCGCCACCACGAGTCCGCCGGCGGCGAAACGTCTCGCGAGAGCCGCGCCAAGGCCTGCGGATGCGCCGACGCCGGCGATCCACGCCACGCCGGACGGGGAGGTGGTCACTCTGAGTGATGCGCCGGGGGAGCGGAGGACTCACCGGCCGCGCTGCGGGGTGCACTCGGCCCGCCCAGTTGCGGGCGACCGACGATGCCGACCGTCAAAACGAGCAATAACAGCGCGAACCAGCAGTACTCGCGGAAAATCCGCGGAGTCGGTTGTTCGTTCATCGCCTTCCGCCTCGTTGCCGCCGCGATGGGCACCCCACACCTTATGCCCGGAAAAGAGCCCGGGGAACTGAGCAATTTGAATCTGCTTAGATCGCCCCGGCATCTCGAGTTTTCCGCTGCGGCGGAGGCCGACAGTTTGGGTGCTACCATGCGTCCATGCGGATGCTGGTCGTCGGCGCCGGATCGACCGGCGGATTCTTCGGTACGCGGCTCGTGCAAGCCGGGCGGGACGTCACCTTCCTGGTGCGGCCGGAACGGGCGGCGAAGCTGCGCGAGCACGGCTTGCGTCTGAAAAGCCCGCAGGGCGATGCCGTGGTGCAGCCGAAGCTGGTGACGGCCGACGCGATCGACGGTAAGTACGAGGCGGTGCTGCTCACCGTCAAATCCTTTGCGCTCGACGCCGCCCTCGAGGATCTCGCACCGGCCGTCGGCGACGGCACGATCATCTTGCCGGTGCTCAACGGAATGAGGCATATGGATCGGCTTGCGGCGCGTTTCGGCCGTAATGCGGTCGGGGGCTGCGCAGCGAAGGTAGCGACGAGCTTGGATGACCAGGGCTGTATCGTCCAGCTCGCGCCGTTTCAGGACCTTGCTTATGGCGAGATGGACGGCAGCCGCTCCTCGCGCATCATGGCGGTCGATGAGTTCATGCGAGGTGCGAGTTTCGAGGCGCGTTTGTCCGCCGATATCGCCCGCGAGATGTGGGAGAAGTGGGCGCTCCTCGCGACGCTCGGCGGTGTGACCTGTCTCATGCGCGGCAGCGTGGGCGAGATCGAGGCCTCGTCCGGCGGCACGGAGTTCATGGTGCGCTTCTTCGAGGAGGTGGCCACCGTCATCAGCGCGGTCGGCATGCCCCTCGCCGCGGCGTTTCTCGCGCAGACCAGGACGCTGCTCGGGGCGGCAAAGGGATCGCCGCTGACCTCCTCCATGTACCGCGACTTGATGGCTCAGCGCCCGATCGAGGCCGATCAGATCGTGGGCGACTTGCTTGCTCGCGCTCGCGGCGCGGCGCTGTCGACGCCGCTGCTGGCGGCGGCTTACACCAATCTTTGCGTCTATGAGCGGCGCCGGGTTAGTGCGCAATCGCGGAGCAGCGACTAGAATCCTGGCGACAAGAGCAATAGGTCCGGAGTTTAAGGGGGACGCTTGACAACCTGTTCACGAAGTAAAAATCACTACTACTTCTTCGCTTCGAGAAACGCCGCTGCGCTCATGGCGGTCCTCGCAGCCGGCGCCGCGATCGGCGATCCACCGGCAAGTCCGCCGCCCGCGTCTGCCGCGGATGCTCCGAACGAGTGGCACTCCATGGCTCAGGACGGGTTCTTCTCCTCCATCAAGCAGAACCTGCGCGAGAGCGAGCTGGATGTGGTGAGCGGGCATTTCGACCTGGGCGAGCCGCCCAATGTGCACCGTTACTATTGTCTCGTGAACCCGAAAAGCGGCCGCCGCGAGCCGAATGGCGTGTTGGGTGATCTCGCGCCTCGGCCCGACGGAATGACCGGCATCAAGATCGATACGGTCTCCATGTACACCTGCGCCACAGCCGAGCAGAAAGGCTATCTCGTGACCACGGGTTACGTGCTGCTCGGAGCCGCGCTGGCGCGCGCCGCTCCTCCGGCCCCTGCGACCCCAAGGGCGACTCCGCCGTCGTCCGCCGCCGCCGCGCCACCCGCGTCGCCTCCGCCCGTCGCGGCGTCCGCGCCGCCGGTCGTGGCCCCCGTACCGCCGGTGCGCATGGCGGCGGACAAGATCGATGTGGCCGGGATCAAGCTCGGCATGTCGCCGGATGCGGTGCGTGCCGTGCTCAAATCCAAGAATTTGCGCCACTACAAGGAATGGACCGAGACGCTCAGCTCATTGAGCGGGGCGGGTGCCAGCCAACCGATTCAGAACGGTCGCTTCGTGAACGTCATTGCGGCTTGGACGCCGCCCACCGCCGCTGCGGCAGATGAGGATTTCGAAAGCGCCGGCGAGTCGTTCGAGGTCATGTTCACCCCCGTGCCCGGCGGTGAACGCGCGATGGCCATCATCCATACCGAGGGCTTCTCGCGACAAGAGGCGATCCGTGAGACATCGCTCGATGATGGGCTCGTCAAGAAATACGGCGGTTATGTCGCCGCCGGCGCCTTGCCGGAGTCGGTCACGTGGCGCTTCCAGAGTGACGGCAGTGTGCAGGTCGGCGATGCGTGCGGGCGGCGCGGCACGTTCGGCGGTCTCGGCGGGCTCACCGTTGCGAACGCCCCGCGCGAGAATCTGGCGCTGCGCAGGACGACGCAGGAGCTGCAATCGGAGGTGGAGCGCTGCGGCGATGCGACCGTGACGGCGGATCATTTCACGCCGAACGGCGGCGCGCTGCCCGCAGATCGGCTCGTGACTCGCTTCACGGTGACGGCGTTCAGCCCCGCGCTCGGCCTCCAGGGCGCGCGCAAGGCCGCCGAGCTCGTACAAGCGGCGGGACCCGCGCCGCAGAGTCGGCCGAAGGACGGTAAGACGCCCGACCTCTAGCGCCATGCCGCCCCCGCCGCTTCTTCCGAAATCCGCACCGTCGTGGTCGTCGAGCCCGACGTGCTCGTCCGCATGGTGATCGCGCAGTATCTGCGGGACTGCGGATATAAAGTGATCGAGACCGTGGGGTCGACAGAAGTCTGGGCCGTACTGGACGGTGGCCACAGCGTCGACGTCTTGCTCATCGAGGTGAGCCTGCCGGGGGATGAGAACGGCCTCGCGCTCGCCCACCGCATCCGACAGACACGCCGCGAAGTCGATGTTATTTTGACGTCCGGAGTCGCCGGCAGCGTCCAGCAATCCCATGAGAACCGGGAATGGGGAGTGTCTCGGCGACGCAGGAAACCGACGAGCGTCCCTCCAGTTCTTGCGTGATGCGGGTTACCGCGTCATCGAGGCGGCAACCGCCGGTGAGGCGATCGCCGTGCTGGCGAGCGGCGCGCGGGTCGATCTCGTATTCTCGGATGTGAATCTGGCCGAGGAGATGAACGGTCATGCGCTCGCGAATTGGCTCGCGAGCAACCATCCGCAAACCCCGATGCTGCTGACCTCCGCGGATCGCGACGAGCTCTGCCGCATTACGGTGGGCGCGACGCGCGCTACTCTGTCGAAACCGTACGACCTCGCCATCGTGGCTGAGCGCATCCGGGAAATATTGCTGCGCTGAGAGAAAAAATCGCGCTAGGGCGCGTGCATCGCCAGGAGCGGGATCTTCGGCTCAGGGGCCCGCACTAGGCTCTCGAGGCGGCGCAAATCCCCATGGCGGCTGGCCAAACCGTCGCGCGGCGCGGCGAGCCGCAAGTCGCGCAGCACCTCGAGCGAACGCAATAACACGGGCAGCGGCGGACCGCTCGCGGTGATGCCCTGCAAGCCTTGCTCATCCAACGACACAGCGGGAGCTGCGATGAAGCGCTGCACGAGTCCATCGTGATGCTGAGCCGCGTAACGTCCGAACAGGCTGCACACCTCGAGGTAGGCGGCCGCGTTTTGTTGAAACCACTCGGCTCCCGCGTATTCGTCCGCGAGCCCGAGCAACTCGTCGAGCAAGCTCGTGCGGGTCATGCATTCGCGCAATCGCTGCTGGTCGGCGGGAATCATGAACAGCATCTTGTCGACCAGGAGCTGCGCGTAGTAGGGATCGTTTGCCCGGCACACTCCGAGGAGCAGATCGATTTCATTGATGCCCGAAAAATCCCCGGCGTTCGCGCCTCGATATTCCTGACGTCCCACGCGATAGGGCTTGTAGTACGGGCGCACCGAATAAAAGAACCGGTCGACGTCGAGCTCGCGCATCAGCCGCTCGTTGATCCGCAGGACCTCGCGCAGCGCCGCCTTTGCGTCCTCGAACAAGACGTCGGCCACCGGACTCGAGACACCCAGCTGCACGATACGGCTGAGGGCGTCCGCGGTACGTTGCAGGCACAGTATGCCGCGCGTGTTCTCGTCGATGAACAGGAACTCGTCCGCGAGCGAGGTGAAGCTTTTGCGGATCCCCGCGTGCGCCCTATTGTGAGTGGAGAGGTGCGCCGTGGAGAACCGCGGCGCCATGCCGAGCGAAGCGCCCAGGTGCAGAGCCAGCGAGGACGCCTCCACGAAGGGCGAGCGCTCCTCGCGGATCGGATTGGTGAGCTCGTGGCGTCGTAGCGCGGCGAGGTACATGCCGACGCTGCCGAGCACGCCGAAGGCGCTGTCGAAGCCGTCTCCGGTATTGCCCTCGGCAAGCAGCTGCGCGACATGCACGCGGCCTTCGTCGCGCAGCGCCGCCTTGATCGGATCGCCGCGGCCGACGACTGCAGCGCGATCGGATTGCGCGAAATAGAGCTCCTCGAGCTCGGTGTTCATCTCGACGAAAGACGTCCGTATCCACTGCTCGAAAGCTTCGGCCCGGCTGGTCATGTCGCGTCCCGGTGAAATTCTCTCAAGTATACGAGGAGGCCGGGATTTGCGCGATTCGCGCCGCGCTCTTCAGTTGATTGCGATCGAAACCGGGTCGGTGCCGGCGGTGACCGACAATGGCGCCGCCGGCGTCAGGGTTCCGCCGCTGATCGTGTAGACGAAGACATTGTTGGTGCCTTCGCATGCGACATAGGCGAACTGGCCCGAGGGATCGACGGTGACGTAGACCGGCGAGCCTCCGCTTTGGACCATCGCGGAAAAGCTCAGGATGCCCGTGCCGCCGATGGCATATGTGCCCACATTGTCGGCTTGGGTGACGTTCGTGACGAGCAAAGATCCGCCCGCAGCCGCCAAGGATGTGGGCGATGATTGCGTCGCGAGCGGCGACCCCGGGACCGCCGTCAACACACCGGTGGAGGAGTCGATCGAGTACTCGGAGATGGTCGACGCCCCCGCATTCGCGACGTAAGCGAATGCCCCGGTCGGATCAACGGCGATGGATATCGGGCCCACGCCGGCCGCGAAGGGGGAGCCCGCGACGCTGCTGAGTGCGCCGGTGGAAGAGTCCAACTGCAGTACCGATACGCTGCCGCTGCCGTAATTGGCAACGTACAGAAACCCGCCGCTCATGGCGAGCGAGGTCGGCGCGACGCCGACGGAGAACGGAGAGCCGGAAATCTGGGTGAGTCCGCCGCTCGATGCGTCGATGGCATAGGCGGAAACATCGTTCGACGAATAATTGGAGACATAGAGATAGCTGCCGGTCGGATCCACGACGATGGCGTAGGGAGCCGTGCCGGTCGGGACCGTGCCCAGCGGCGTGAGCAAACCCGTGCCTGTATTGATGGAGAAGAGGCTCAGATCGTTCGAGGCGCTGTTCGCGACATACAAGTAGTTGCCGCCGGGACCGACCCACACGGAATCGGGTTGGCTGCCGTTCGAGACGAAGGGCGAACCGGCGACCGGTGTGAGCGCGCCTACCGAATTGATGGTATAGGCCGATATATTGTTCGACAGCTTGTTCGCCACATAGGCAAAGCGCGCGGTCGGGTTGCAGGTGACGATCACATTCGTGACGTCGGCGCCGGCGAGAGTTCCGGAGCCGTTGCTCAACGTGCACGTTTGCGCAGGGTTGACGGGCTGCGACGCGATGGTGATCGAATACACGGTGCCGCTCGCGGCGCGCCGGGAGAACGCGAAACTGCCATTCGAGGAAATCGTGAGAGTGCTGGTGCTGTTATCCGACACATTCTGCAACACGAGGTCCGAGCCCGAGAGGCCCGATACCGTGCCGCCGACGGTGTAGGTCGACCCGGATAAACCTAAGTCGGAATCGCATGCCGTGAACAGACAGGTGGCGGCGACGCAGATCAATGCTGCTGTTTTCAGGGCGGGCTCCCTTGCGGCGAAATCGGCGCAATCAGCCTGAATTATATACCGCGAACGCGCCGCATCTGAAGCGTCGTCGCCGGCCGACGGAAGCCTTCGTAAGCGGAGATTAAGTTAAAGCTTACGCCGCGCGGCGACATCGTCCGCAGTGACGCTGCCGCGCTTGCCGCCGAAATGCGCGACCACGTAGTTCGCGAGTGCCGCCACTTCGGCGTTCGAATAAGCATCGGCGAATGCGGGCATGTACACGTCGCTGTCGCCGACGCGCGCCTTCGCTCCCTCGAGGATCGCCTGCGTCACGTTCTTGGCGCTCGGGTCATTGACCGAGCGCATGCCCTGGAGCGAGGCGTAGGGCGTCTGGCGTCCTGAGCCGTTCCATTGGTGGCACCCCGCGCATGCGCCCTCGAAGAGCGCAAGCCCTTCGGAGTCGCTGCGCAACTCGTCCGGACCCGGCAGCGTTGCGTTCGATGCGACGACCGCGGGCGGCTGAGCATCGACGGTGATGGGATGTTTACCCTCGTGAGCCGGCACCCCGCGCAGATAGGTCACCAGTGCCGCGGCGTCGGCGGCGTTCAAGAATTGCAGACTGTGCGCGACCGCCTCGAGCATCGGACCGCCCGCCGAGGCATGCGCGGGCGCGTGACCGCCCGCGAGATAGGCAAGGATTTGCTCATCAGTCCAAGAGCCGATGCCATGCCGCGGATCCGAAGTGATGTTGTAGGCGCGCCATCCCTGCAGTTCCTCGCCCGACAGCTCGCGGCGGTGCTCCAAACCGAAACCGAGGTTGCGCGGCGTGTGACACTCCCCGCAGTGTCCCAGCGCGCCGGCGAGGTAGGCGCCGCTATTCCATTGTGCCGACTTCGCGGGGTCGGCCGCGAAGCGGGCGCTCTTGAAGAAAGCCGCGTTCCAGAATGCCATGGCCCACCGCTGGTTGAACGGGAAGCCGAGCTCGTTCGGGCGATTGGGCTGCGCGACAGGGGGGAGCGACCAGAGGTATGTCTTTATCGCCAGCACATCTTCGCGGCTCAATTGCGTATACGAGGTGTACGGGAATGCCGGATAAAGGTGCTTGCCGTCCCGGCGCACGCCTTCGCGCACCGCGCGAACGAACTCGTCATCCGTATAGGCGCCGATCCCGTAAGTCGGATCGGCGGTGATGTTGGTCGAATAAATCGTACCGAACGGAAGCTTGAACGCCACGCCGCCGGCGAACGGCTTTCCCGTATCGCCCACCGTATGACAAGCAACGCAATCGGCCGCCTTGATCAAGTACTCGCCGCGCGCCGCTACCGCGGCGCCCGTCGGCGCGCCGGCGATGGCCGGACTGATACCCGCAGAGCGGTCCGTGCGGCTGAGAAGAGCGAGCGCGATCCCGCCGAGGACGACGAGCACGACGATGACGGTGAGCAGTCGTTTCATGAGAGTCCTGATTTTGCGCCAACGCTGTGAAAAAGCGAAGGGTTCGGTAAGGATACCCGAGTGCCCTGCGCATGGCATGATACGGGCCATGAACGCCTCACCCGACCCTGTCTCGGTCGCCACCGTGGGGCGCGCGCCGCAGGAACCCTCGAGCCGGGGCGCGCATATCGATGCCCCGGGCCTCAAGTCGTTTGTGTTCGCGCTCTTCTTCATCTTCGGCGGCATCACCAGCTTGAACGATGTCGTCATCCCGAAGCTGAAGGGGCTGTTCACGCTGACGAACGGCGAAGTCATGCTCGTGCAGTCGGCCTTCTTCGCCGCGTATTTCATGTTCTCCTTGCCCGCGGCGGTGCTGGTGAGACGCGCCGGCTACATGCGCGGGGCGGTCATCGGCCTTTTGCTCATGGCCGCCGGCTGCCTGTTGTTCGTACCCGCATCGGCGGCAGGAATTTTTGCGGCATTTCTCGCCGCGCTGTTCGTCCTCGCCGCAGGCATCACGGTCATTCAAGTCGTCGCGAATCCCCTCATTTCACTCCTCGGGCCGCCCGCGACCGCTCACAGCCGGCTCACCTTCGCACAGGCGTTCAACTCCCTCGGTACGACGATTTTTCCCTACGTGGGCTCGGTCCTCATCCTGGGATCGATCTCGGGCGTCGATCCTGCGCGGCTTAGCGGCGCGGCCGAGGCGGTATTCAGAGCCCAAGAGAGCCATCTCATCGTGCGGGTCTACCTCGGGCTCGCAGCCGCGATCCTGGTGGTGGCCGCCGTGGTCTGGACGCGCCGCCGGAGCCTGAAGGAGATTCCCGACGATGATTCGTCGGCGCTCGGTCATCCGGGGGCGTTGCTTCGCCGGCCGCGCTTCGCCTTCGGCGTGCTTTGCATCTTTCTCTATGTCGGCGCCGAGGTGTCGATCGGCTCTCTCATCGTGTTCTACCTCGAGCAGCAGAGCGTCCTCGGTTTGAGTCCCGTCGATGCAGGCAAGCACGTCCCTCTCTATTGGGGAGGCGCCATGGTCGGGCGCTTCATCGGCTCCTATCTGTTGCGCGTCATCTCTCCGGGGAAGGTGCTGGCGTTCAATGCGGGCGTCGTGCTCGCGTTGCTATTCACCTCAGCCCACTCGACGGGAGCGGTCGCGGCATGGTCGCTCCTGGGCGTGGGTCTGTTCAATTCCATCATGTTTCCGACCATCTTCTCGCTGGCGAGCGAGGGATTGGGGCCGCGCGCGAAACAAGGCTCCGGTCTTCTCAGCATGGCCATCGTAGGCGGCGCGGTTGTGCCGTTTATTGCAGGGCACCTCGCCGACTGGCGGGGACTTGAATTCGCGCTTCTCGCGCCCGCCGTCTGCTATGCGGGAATCCTGGCTTTCGGAGTCTATGCACGCCGCCCCGCGGCGGATGCCCTGGGCTGAAAATATCTTTCGCTATCGAAAGATGTAATTTGTA
>Ga0302314_10007422_pt1 | contig 19715 bp, 20 predicted proteins | sample III_Palsa_N2_3_FD_200533 | JGI IMG/M metagenome (GOLD analysis project Ga0302314, IMG submission 200533) | Peat permafrost microbial communities from Stordalen Mire near Abisko, Sweden - III_Palsa_N2_3 | ecosystem: Environmental > Terrestrial > Soil > Palsa > Peat permafrost | place: Sweden...
ATGCCGTCTTCTGGCGCGACCGGTTCGCAAACCTCAGAACCCTCCTGAAGGAGATCGACCCATGAGCCAGTCCGCCGCCCTGGCCGACACCCACGAAATCATCGTCGATGAGGTCTTTCCGCATGCGCCCGAGGTGGTGTGGAAAACCCTGACCACGCCGGGCCTGATGGGCCGCTGGCTGATGATGACGCCAACCGGCTTCGAGCCGGTCAAGGGCACGCGCTTCACCTACCAGACCACGCCGGCGGGCGCGTGGGACGGCGTCATCCGTTGCCTGGTGCTGGACGCGGTCCCGAATGAGCGGCTGATCTACGAATGGCGCGGCGGCGACGACGCCAATGTGGGTTACGGCTCGCGGCTGAACACGGTCGTCGACCTGACCCTGACCAGGGTCGAGGGCGGAACACGCATTCGCCTTGTCCACTCCGGCTTTGTGCTGCCGAGGAACGACAGCGCCTTCAAGAGCATGAGCAACGGCTGGAAGACGGTCGTCCAGCGCATCGACACCATCGCCGGGGAACAGGACTGACACCAGCCGGGGGGCGAAGCGCAGAACGGGAGATCAAGAATGCAAACCCCACCGATCGTTTCGCCCGAGGCCTGGGAGGCCGCGCGCGAACAGTTGCTCGTCAAGGAAAAGGCCCTGACCCGCGCCCGCGACGCGCTGGCCGCCGAGCGCCGGCGAATGCCGTGGATGTCGATCGAGAAGAGCTATCGGTTCGAAGGCCCCGATGGTGAGGTAAGCCTGCTCGACCTGTTCGAAGGCCGCCGCCAGCTGATCGTCTATCGAGCCTTTTTCGAACCCGGCGTGTCCGGATGGCCCGAGCACGCGTGTCGTGGCTGTTCCTTTGGCGCCGACCAGGTCTCGCACCTCGCTCATTTGAACGCCCGCGACACCACCCTGGTCTATGCCTCGCGCGCGCCGCAGGCCGACATCGCGGGCCTAAAGGCGCGGATGGGTTGGGAGATGCCCTGGTACACCATCACCGATAGCTTCGACGCCGACTTCGGCGTGGGTGAATGGCACGGTCACAACGTCTTCTTCCGCGACGGCGAGCGGGTGTTGCGCACCTATCTGATCAATTCCCGTGGCGACGAGGCGATGGGGACCACCTGGGCCTATCTCGACGCCACCCCGCTTGGCCGCCAGGAAGCCTGGGAGGACTCGCCGGAAGGCTATCCGCAAACCCCGCCCTACAAATGGTGGAACTGGCACGACGACTACGCCGCCGACGACCCCAAATGAACCGAGGTTTTGCGGGAGACAGACCATGAGCACGGCCTATTCCGAGGCGCCCAACAGCGGCTCAAGCCCGCGCGGCGGCGCCAGAGCGGCCGACCGGCTGAGCCTCGCGGCGACCCCGACCTTTGCGGTCATGGCGTTGCTGACGGCCGGCTTCGGCGGCGGCGCGATGGAGAGGCTCTGTTCGGCCGGTCCCTTCCCGCTGGGCGGAATGGTCATCATGTACGGGCTGATGAGCCTCTTCCATTCGCCGCCCTGGTTGAGGCGGATCTCCAACCGGCGAGTCCGTCCGACCTGATCGACGGCTCCGGCTTAACCGCAAATTTGTCGGCGTCGACGATGGTGGCGCCGCCGCGAAGCCGCTTTACCGGAATCGCCGGCGCGGCGCAGATGGCGCTCCGAGGACCCCGCGAGCGCGATGCAGCTTTCCGACACCCCCGACCTGAGTTCGAACCGGCGGCTGATCCTGCTCGGCCTGGCCGTGACCCTGGTCATCGTGGTGGTGCTGGCCTGCACCGAGGGGAATATCACCAAAACCCTCGGCGATACCGACGACGCCATGCGCCTTGTGCTGGTGCGCGACCTTCTGCACGGGCGCGGATGGTACGATCAGCTGGTCACCCGGCTGCAGCCGCCGCAGGGCGTCTATATGCACTGGTCGCGGCTTTTGGACGGAGCGCTGGCCGCCTTGCTCTGGCTGGGCGAGCGGGTGACCTCGGCGGCCAATGCGGAACTGGCGGTGCGCTTCGTCTGGCCGCTTTTGTGGATCGCGCCGGTGGTTATCGGCGGGCTCTCCATCGCCCGCAGTCTCGGCGGCAAGCTGGCGGTGCTCGCCTGCGCCCTGCTGATGCTGACCAACACCACCCTGTTCGTGCAGTTTCGCCCGGGCCGGGTCGACCATCACAACATCCAGATCACCATGGCGGTCATCGCCGTGGCCTGCGCCATGGCCAAGACGCAGCGGGTGCGGTTCGCGGCCATCGCCGGCGCGGCCTCAGCCCTGGGCCTGGCCATCGGGATCGAGGCCCTGGCCTATCACGCGATCGCGGGGGCGAGCTTCGCGCTCTCGGCGGCGATGGACCGCGAAGAGGCCAAGCCGGCGCGGGTCTATGGGCTGACGCTGGCGGCGGCGACGCTCGGGCTCTACGTCCTGCAGACGCCGTTCGACCGCCTGTCGCTGGCGACGTGCGATGCTCTCGGCGCCAATCTGGTCGCGGCGATCCTGATCGCAGGGCTCGGCCTCGCGGCCTTCGCGACCTGGGGCGCGCGGTTCGGCCTCGTGGCGCGTTTCGGCCAGATCGCGGCCATCGGGGCGGTGGCGGCGGTTGCCTATATCGCCGCCAATCCGTCCTGCCTGCACGGGCCGTTCGCCTCGGTCGACCCGCGCCTACGGCCGATCTGGTTCGACAATATCAACGAGCTGCTGTCCTGGCCGAAGCTCTTCAAGCTGCATCGCGACAGCGCCCTGATCACCATCTTCATGGGGCTGATGGGGTCGGCCGCGGCGGCCGTGTTGCTCATCGCGCGCTGGCGCAAATGGGACCGGGCGACCTTGCTGATCGCGGCGTTGATCTTTGTCGCGACGGTCGCCGGGGCCCATGCCTGGCGGATGGAGGACTATGAGTTCTGGTTTGGCATCCCGGCGCTGGCCGCCGTTATCGGATGGCTGGCCAGCGCCGCGTGGCGCGGCGCCCTGGTCCCGACCATGGCGGCGAGCCTGGTCTTTTCACCGGTGCTGCTGGCGGTCGGCGCTGACGATGGGCTCAAGCTGCTGCCGCACAAGCCGGCGCCCGCCAAGGTCAATACCGTCGGCAAGCCGGTAGCCAAGCCGGGCATCGAGGACCAGTGTTTCGAGGTGCGCGCCTATGGGCCGCTTGCCAGCCTGCCGCCGGGCGTCGTGCTGGGCGAGATCGACCTTGGCCCCTTCATCCTCGCCCACACCCCGGACTCGGTGCTGGCCGCGCCCTATCATCGGATGAACTGGGGCATCTGGGAGGCCTACGAGGCGCTCGGCGGGCCAAGTTCGTTGGCGCAGGCGCGGTTGAGAGCGCTGAACGTGTCTTACGTCGCCGATTGCCAGATGAACCCCTTGCGGGTGAACCCAAACGGCTTCGAGGGCGACTTGCGGCGCGGGCGCATCCCAAGCTGGATCGAGAAGCTGACGGCGCCGAACCAGATCATCCAGATCTATCGCGTGAAGCCGCAAGGCGGCTGAGCTCGACAACCCGGGCCCGGTCCTGTTCGACCAGGCTCGGCCGGCGGCGCAGATCGGTAATGGCCGTATCGAGGCCGGCCAGGGCCGCCAGCATGGCCTCGCGCCCGGCCGCCTTGGCCGGCTCATAGGCCTTCCAGTCGCGGATCTCGACATCGTCCAGCCTGGGCGCGACCAGGACGTCGGTGGCGGCGCGGCTGGCCGCCAGGTCGCGGCCGCCGGTGACGGTGGCGGCACGGAGCAGCAGTGACACGATCGGCGGGCCCTTGCGCCAGTCGCCGGACAGGAACCAGCGCCAGACCGAGGACGGCCGCGCCACCTCGTCGGCGGTGATGTTGCGGCCGCGGGTGACGTCGACGCCGACGATCGGGCCCAGGTGCATGGAGCGCATGATGTCGGCGGGGAAGGTCTTCATCACCGCCCCGTCGACCAGAACGTTGTTGTCCTGCGTCACCGGCGGCAGAAGGCCCGGAATGGCGATCGAGGTGCGCAGGGCGTGGCGCAGCAAGCCGCGCCGGTGCAGCTGATAGGCGCCCGAGGTCAGGTTGGACGAGACGCAAAAGAAGGGCAGCCAGAGATCGGCGATCTCAGTGTCGCCGAAATGCTCGGCGAGCCGCGTGCGCACCTTTTCGCCAAGGGTCATGGCGATCAGCGGAAAGGCGATGTCGTCGACCGGGCTGGTGTCGACGAAGGCCTTCTGGATGCGCATGTCGATCTCGTCGTCGTCCCAGCCCATGGCCACGGCCGCGGCGACGATCGCGCCCATCGAGGCGCCGCCGACGAAGTCGATGGGCACGCCGGCCTCGCGCAATACCCGGATGGCGCCGACATGGGCATAGGCTCGCGCCCCGCCGCCGGAGAGCACCAGCCCAACCGAAAGGCCGGCGATGGTGCGCGCGATGCGCGCGAGGTCGGTCCGGCTGCGATCGCGCACGTGGAAGAGCCGGGCCGGCATTAAGGCGTCGATCCAGGCCTCGGAGCCTTGCGGATGGGCCAGACCCTCCGGCTGGATCAGGATCAGATCGACCAGCAGCTCCTGCAGGGTGCGGTTGGCGAGCAGGTCGACCAGGCGCGGCGGGGCCTTGTCGCCGCGGCCGACACGGAACAGCCGGTCGACCTGGCGGGTGACCAGCGATTTCCATGCCGTCTGGCCATAGTCGGCGGCGTAGAGGACGAAGTCATGCGCCTGCTCGACATTCGAGAACCACTCGGTCGGCGCGCTCAGCGATTCCTCGCCGGCGGTGGCGACCGAATAGCCAAAGGCTTCGATCTCGCGGCCGATGCGTTCGACGAATTCGCGCGTCGAGACCGCGTCGCTGCAGCCGATAAAGCCGAAGACGCTCGGATCGCCAGCGGGGTTGCGGCCGCTGGTCTGACGCGAGCGCTGCAGCATCAGCCTGGCCAGCTCGATCATCAGGGTCGGGTCGTGCTCGGCGGCGGCGAAGAAGTCCTCGCGCGGCAGGGCCAGAACCTCGCTGTCACGGATGGCGACCACGCTGGCCGAATGCGGCGTGCCGGAGATCAGCGCCATCTCGCCGGCCGGCTCGCCCGGGCGGATAACGCCGAGGAACTGCGGCTCCTGGCCCTCCTCGTGACGGATGGCCGCCAAGCGGCCGGCGCGGACGAAATAGAGCTCATCGGCGATCTCGCCGGCTTCGTACAGCAACTGGCCGCCGGGCAGGGAGAACCAGGCGATGTGATCGGCCATCGCGTCACCGGTGAACAGCCGGGTCAGGGCGCTATCGGCGACGTTATGCGGGAGCAAGGCCACGAGGCGGGACGCTAACCCAACGTCCGAGTCGGGGCGAATGGTCCGTGCGCGGGTGGTCTGGCCGGCTAGCGGGTGGGATAAGCAGAGCAAGATGCGCGTCTTCCTCGAAACCGAACGGCTTCTGCTCCGCTATGCCGACGCGGGCGACGTGGAGCTGCTGTACGCACTGAACAGCGATCCGGACGTCACGCGCTACCTGTTCGTCAGGCCTCTGCCGCGCGAGCGGATCGAGACCGACGTCTTGCCGAAATTCCTGCCGGGGCCGGACGGAGCCGATCCGCGCTGCTGGATCGCCGTTGAAAAAACGTCCGGCGTGTCCATCGGCGGCTTCGCCCTGGAGGCCGAGGCCGGCGCGGGCGAGATCGGCTATCGCTTGCGGCGCGCGGGCTGGGGCAGGGGCTATGCCTCGGAAGGCGCGCGGGCTTTGATCGAGGTGGGCTTCCGCGATTTCGGCCTGGAACGGATTTGGGGCCAGACCATGGCGGTCAATCTGGGTTCACGGCGGGTGATGGAAAAGGCGGGGCTGACCTATGTGCGCACCTTCCACCTCGAATGGGACGAGCCGATCGAGGGCGTCGAGCATGGTGAGGTCGAATACGCCCTGACCCGCGCGGAATGGTCGGCGGGCGCGGGGAAACGATGAGCGCGGCGCCTTGCCGGGGGGGCGGCCAGGGCATAAGGCCTCAAACGCCCAAAAGTCGCACCGCGAGCCGCGCCCTTGCCCATTCTGACCACCGCCATAGACCCGCGCTCGGACGCCTTCGCGCGCAACTTGGTGGTCAACCAGGCCCTGGTCGAGGCGCTGCGTGCGAGGACGGCGCAAGCCGCGCTGGGCGGACCGGAGACGTCGCGGACGCGGCATGCGGCGCGCGGCAAGCTGCTGCCGCGCGAACGGGTCGAGCGGCTGTTGGATCCCGGCTCGCCGTTTCTCGAGATCGGCGCGCTCGCCGCTGGCGGCCTCTATGACGGCGAGGCGCCCGGCGCGGGCCTGATCACCGGCATCGGCCGCGTTTCCGGCCGCGAGGTGATGATCGTCGCCAACGACGCCACGGTTAAGGGCGGGGCCTATTTCCCGCTGACCGTGAAGAAGCATTTGCGCGCCCAGGAGATCGCCGCCCAGAACCGGCTGCCGTGCGTCTACCTGGTCGATTCCGGCGGCGCCAACCTGCCGCACCAGGCCGAGGTCTTCCCCGACCGCGACCACTTCGGCCGCATCTTCTACAATCAGGCGCGGATGAGCGCCGAGGGCATCGCCCAGATCGCCTGCGTCATGGGCTCGTGCACCGCTGGCGGCGCCTATGTGCCGGCCATGGCCGACGAGAGCGTCATCGTGCGCGGCCAGGGCACCATCTTCCTCGGCGGCCCGCCGCTGGTGAAGGCCGCTACCGGCGAGGTGATCAGCGCCGAGGAACTGGGCGGCGCCGACACCCATGGCCGCAAGTCCGGCGTCGTCGATCATGTGGCGGAGAACGACGACCACGCCCTGGAGATCGTCCGCTCGATCGTGGCGCGGCTGAACACCACCAAGCCCAGCCAGCTGGTGGTGGCCGATGTCGAGCCGCCGAAATTCGATCCGGCCGAGCTCTATGGCATCATCCCGCCGGATGTCCGCGCGCCCTACGACGTGCACGAGGTGATCGCCCGCATCGTCGACGGCTCGCGTTTCGATGAGTTCAAGGCGCTCTACGGGACCACCCTGGTCACCGGGTTCGCCCATATCTGGGGCTATCCGGTCGCCATCCTGGCCAATAACGGCGTCTTGTTTTCGGAAAGCGCGCTCAAAGCGGCGCATTTCATCGAGCTGGCCTGCCAGCGATCGATCCCGCTGGTGTTCCTGCAGAATATTTCCGGCTTCATGGTCGGCGGTAAGTACGAGGCCGGCGGCATCGCCAAGGACGGGGCCAAGATGGTCACCGCCGTGGCCTCGGCCGAGGTCCCCAAGTTCACCGTCCTGATCGGCGGCTCGTTCGGGGCTGGCAACTACGGCATGTCGGGCCGCGCCTATTCCCCGCGCTTCCTGTTCACCTGGCCGAACAGCCGCATCAGCGTCATGGGCGGCGAACAGGCCGCCAGCGTCCTGGCGACCGTCCGCCGTGAGGGCATGGAGACGCGCGGCGAGACCTGGTCCGACGAGGCCGAGGCGGCCTTCAAGGCGCCGATCCGCGACCGCTACGAGACGGAGGGCGATCCCTACTACGCCACCGCGCGTTTATGGGACGACGGCGTCATCGATCCGGCCCAGACCCGCGAAGTCCTGGGCCTGAGCCTTTCCGCCGCCCTGAACGCCCCCATTCCCCCGACGCGCTTCGGCGTCTTTCGGATGTGACGAGAGGACTTTTGATGACCAACCCCATTTCCGACCCACTGGTCGAGGTTCTCGACACCGACGCCACTAGCGAGCTCGTGCAGTTCGAGGGCACGCCGGAGGGTGCGATCACGGTCTGGATCAATCGCGCGGCCAAAAAGAACGCCTTCGACTCCACGACCATCGCGGCTCTGCACCAGGCGTTCGAGACGCTGCACGGCCAGGACGGGATACGGATCATCTTCATCCGCGGCCGGGGCGGCAACTTCTCGGCCGGCGCCGACCTTGACTGGATGCGCGAGGCGGCCGACCTGAGCGAGGACGAGAACCACGAGGACGCGCTGGCCATGGCGCGCATGCTGAAGCAACTCTACGACCTTCGGCCCCTGACCGTCGCCCTGGTCGAGGGCGGCGCGTTCGGCGGCGGCGCGGGCCTGGTCGCGGCCTGCGACCTTTCCATCGCGATCAAGGACGCCCAGTTCGCCTTTTCGGAAGTTCGGCTCGGTCTGGTCGCCGCGACTATCAGCCCCTATGTGGTCCGCGCCATCGGGCCGCGCCGCGCCCGCAGCCTGTTCGCCACCGCCCGGCTTTTCGACGCGGGTTTCGCGGAGACCATCGGCCTGGTCGATCAGGTGGTCGCCGATGCGGCGGCGCTTGACGCGGCGCAAACCAAGCTTTCCGCCGATATCATGGCCTGCGCTCCCGGCGCCGTCGCAGCCTCGAAGGACCTGGTCGCTTTCGTCGACGATCGCGAGATCGATCACCATGTGATGGACGAGACCGCGCGCCGCATCGCCCGCGCCCGGGTGAGCGACGAGGGCAGGGAGGGCATCGCCGCCTTCCTCGGCAAGCGCAAGGCCTCGTGGACGAGCCTCGCCTGACGAACCCAGACGTGATCAGCTCCCTCCTCATCGCCAACCGGGGCGAAATCGCGCGCCGGATCATCCGCACCGCCAAGCGGATGCGCATCCGCACCATCGCGGTCTATTCCGAGGCCGACGCCCACGCGCTGCATGTCGCCGACGCCGACGAGGCCGTGGCCATCGGCCCGGCGCCGGCGGCCGAAAGCTACCTCGTCGGCGAGCGGATCATCGCCGCGGCCAGGGCGACGGGGGCCGAAGCCATCCATCCCGGCTACGGCTTTCTGGCCGAGAACGCCGCCTTCGCCGACGCGGTGATCAAGGCCGGCCTGGTCTGGGTCGGGCCGCCGCCGGCCGCCATCCGCGCCATGGGACTGAAGGACGCGGCCAAGCGGCTGATGGAGCGGGCCGGCGTGCCGGTCACCCCCGGCTATATGGGCGACAACCAGGACGAAGACGCCCTGGCCCGCGCCGCGGCCGTGATCGGCTGGCCGGTGATGATCAAGGCTGTGGCCGGCGGCGGCGGCAAGGGCATGCGCCGCGTCGACGTTCCGGAGGATTTCGCCGCCGCCCTGGCCTCGGCCCGGCGTGAGGCCATGGCGGCCTTCGGCGACGACAAGGTGCTCTTGGAAAAGGCCATCGAACGGCCGCGCCATATCGAAGTGCAGATCTTCGGCGACAGCCAGGGCGAGGTCGTCCACCTGTTCGAGCGTGACTGCTCGCTGCAGCGCCGCCACCAGAAGGTGATCGAAGAGGCGCCGGCGCCGGGCATGGACGCCGCCACCCGCGCCGCCGTCTGCGAAGCCGCGATCAAGGCCGCGCGCGTGGTCTCCTACGAGGGCGCCGGGACGGTGGAGTTCATCGCCGACGCCTCCGAAGGCCTGCGCGCCGACCGCATCTGGTTCATGGAGATGAACACCCGCCTGCAGGTCGAGCACCCGGTCACCGAGGCGATCACAGGCCTGGACCTGGTCGAATGGCAGCTGCGTGTCGCCTCAGGCGAACCGCTGCCGCTGAGCCAGGAACAGATCGTCATGAACGGTCACGCGGTCGAGGCCCGGCTCTATGCCGAGGACCCGAACACCGGCTTTTTGCCGTCCACCGGCCCGCTCAGCTACTTCCACCTGCCGTGGAGCGTGCGGCGCGACAACGCCGTCGATCATGGCGATGTGGTGTCGCCCTATTACGACCCGATGATCGCCAAGCTGATCGCCCACGGCGATACGCGCCAGGCGGCGATTGGCGACCTGACCGAAGCCTGCGCCGACGTCCAGGTCTGGCCGGTGAAAACCAATGCCGGATTCCTCACCCGGCTTTTGAAGGACGCCGAGTTCCGCGCCGGCGATGTCGATACCGGCCTGATCGGCCGGCGCGGTGACAGCTTGGCCGCCAAGCCCGAGCCCTCGTCCGATGTTCTGGCTGTCGCGGCCTGGATGCGGTTGAAGATCGCCGCACCGCTGGCCGACCGCGCCGCCTCGCCCTGGGTCCAGGCCAGCGGCTTTCGCCTGAACGCCTCGCCGCGGATCGAGGTGCGGTTGCAATATGGCGGCAAGACCCTGGCCATTCCCGGCAACCCGCCGGCCGGAGAGATTTTGGGCGCCGTCTTTATCGACGAGCACGTGGTGGTGTTCGAGGCGGGCGAGACCTACGAATTCAGCGATCCGAGCGCGGTTCTGGGCGCCGAGGCGGCCGGCGGCGACGGGGCGATCCGCTCGCCAATGCCAGGCAAGATCGCCGCCGTGCACGTGGCCGCCGGCGACAAAGTGGCGCGCGGCGCGGCCCTGGTGACGCTGGAGGCGATGAAGATGGAGCACGCCCTGACCGCGCCGTTTGACGGGGTGGTGACCGAACTCGCCGCCGTCTTAGGCGAACAGGTCAGCGAAGGGGTGGTGCTGGCGCGCGTGGAGGCCGAACCATAGCGCCGCTCAACCTGATCAAGCTCTGCGTCGGCGCCGATACGCCCGAGGACCTGCGTGTGTGGCGCGCGCGCCGCGCTGCGGAGGGCAGGGCGCCCATCGTCTACACGCGCCAGACGCCAAAGCGGGCCGAGGAGATCCTCGACGGCGGCTCCCTCTTCTGGGTGTTCAAGGGCCAGATTCTGGTGCGCCAGCTTGTGATCGGCATCGAGACCCTGGCCGACGGCGCGCGCAAACGCTGCGAAATCCACTTGGCCGACGCGCTGATTCCCACCGCGCCGCAACCGCGCCGCGCCTTCCAGGGCTGGCGCTATTTCGAAACCAAAGACGTCCCGCCTGACCTGCCCGACGGTGACACCGCCAACCTGCCGCAGGATCTGGCGCGCCAGCTCAGGGAGATCGGAGCCTGGTGAGCGGCCGCTGAAAAGCTCTGATCGAGGGCGTTGAACTGTGCGACATTGTGTCCGCATAACGGCGTTCGTTTCCGTTTTGACATTAGATGATCATCTAATTAGATATTGTCCGAAATGGACAATTCAGACCCCTCCAAGCTGCTGCAATTCTTCAAGGCCCTGGCCCATGAGAGCCGGCTGAAACTGCTCGGCCTGGTCGCCCAGCGCGAGCACAGCGTCCAGGAGCTGGCCGGACTGGTGGGCCTGAAGGAGCCCACCGTTTCGCACCACTTGAGCATGTTGAAAGAGGTCGGCCTGGTCAGCCAGCGCCAGGACGGCAACATCCGCTGGTACCGGCTCGAGCCCGACGCCATCGCCAGTCTTGCCAAGCGGGTCTTAAGCCGCGAGCAGATCGCCGGTCTCGCCGGCGAGCCGTCGGGCGAGACGCCGGACTGGCAGGCCAAGGTGCTGGAGAGCTTCATCGGCCCGGACGGCAAGCTGAAGACCATCCCCGCCAGCCGCAAGAAGCGCTGGGCGGTGCTGGCCTGGCTGGTGCGGCAGTTCGAGGACGGTCGCCGCTATCCCGAGGCCGAGATCAACGCCCGGCTGCTCGAACGCCACGAAGATTCGGCGACGCTCCGGCGCGAGTTCATCGGCTATCGCATGATGGCGCGCGAGGCCGGCGTCTATTGGCGCCTGCCGGAGAGCGAATGGATCAGCGAGAATCCGGCGCGGCCGGCTGCAGCATGACCGTCGTCAACCCTTATGCGCGCTGGCTCGAGCTCTGGCGGCTAAGCCCCGACGGGTCCGGCTTCACGACCAAGTTCGGCAGCCTCCTGATGCCGGTGCGCGCCGGCGGCGAGCGGGCCATGCTCAAGATCGCCGGCCACGAGGAGGAACGCCGCGGCGGGGCGGTGATGGTCTGGTGGGCCGGCGACGGCGCCGCGCGGGTGCTGGCCCGCGAAGGCGACGCCATCCTGCTCGAGCGCGCCATGGGCGGCTCCAGCCTGGAGGCGATGGCCCGCGACGGCGCCGACGACGCGGCGACCGCCATCCTTTGCCAGGTCGCCGCCGGGCTGCATGTGAAACGCGCCGACCCGCCACCGGACAGCGTCGTGCCGCTGAACCTCTGGTTTCGCCAGCTCGAACCGGCGGCGGATCGCTGCGGCGGGGTGTTGGCCAAGTCGGCGGCGGCGGCGCGCGAGCTGCTGGCGAGCCCGCGCGAGGTCGTCGTGCTGCACGGCGACTTCCACCATGGCAATGTGCTGGACGCCGGCGATCGCGGCTGGATCGCTATCGATCCCAAGGGGCTGCTCGGCGAGCGCGGCTTCGAGTTCGCCAATATGTTCTGCAACCCGACGCCGCAGATCGCCGCCGCGCCTGGCCGCCTGCGCCGGACCCTGGAGATCGTCGCGCCGCTGGTTGGCTACGAGCCGCGCCGGCTGGTGCAATGGGTCCTGGCCTATGCGGGCCTGAGCGCCGCCTGGAGCCTGGATTCCGGCCATAATAGCGATGCCAAGGGCGCCCTGGCCATCGCCGAGCTGGCCGCGGCCGAACTGGCGCTCATGCCGGGTCGAAGCATGCCGGGAAGTGTTCCGGCCTGATCAGGCTTTCGCCGGCCCTCTCGCCAACCCGGTAGAGCTCAGGCACCATGGTGTCGTCGTCCATCTTCACCAGGTCGGCGATCTGTGCGTCGCTGAATGTCTCGTGCAGGTGCTTTTCCAGCCAGGCCGCCTCCAGCGGTGCGTCGTAGCGGACAAAACTCCATAGCGGCGAACAGCCGGGCAGGGAGTTCTGCAGGCCGTCGATCTCGCCATTGATGTGCCAGGGCTGCGGCGAGGTCCCCAGCCATTGCAGGATGGCGATGCCGAGCTGGCTGTTGTCATAGGCCAGGGAGGTGAGGGCGTGGATGGCCTTCCACACCGACAAGAGAAGCGGCTTGCTGCGCCATTCCGGCTTCATCGGCCTGGGCTGGCCGGTGCCGACCGAGACGATCATCAGTTCGTCGGCGCCCGGCGTCCAGTTCAACCCATAGGCCGGCGCCAGCGCCGTCATGGCCAGTTGCAGGGCCGGATTGCCATGCGGGGTCATGGCGCCGTCGAAGAAGATGCCTTGTTCGCCCTTGGTGACCTCCATGTGCACCATGTCGAAATAGAAGGGCGCCGCGGCGCTGGCCTGGACGATGGTCGACAGGCGATAGTCCTTGTTCGGCGTCACGTCTGGCAACGCCGCGTCGCCGTTCCAGTATTTCGACTGCGGGCAGTTGGTCAGGATCCAGGCCGAGCCGGTGTCCACCCGTTTGGCGACGGCGGCGAAGCCGGTGCGCCAGGCCGCGGTCTCAAGGGTCGCGTCGCCAAGCTCCTCGACGATCACACCCGCCAGACGGCTGGGATCAAACCTGGACTGGATCAGCGGGATGCGGAACCCGCGCTGCTTGAACACGATCGGGCCCAGCCGGTGATAGAGGCCGCGCAGGTATTCCGCCTCCTGGCCGAGCGCCAGCCCGGCGGCGATGATGGCGCCGGTGGAGGTGCCGCCGATCAGGTCGAAATAGTCCGCCAGCACCAGTTTCGGCCGGCCGAGCTTCTCGCGCAGGGTCTTTTCGAGCTCAGCCAATATGCCGACCGCCAGCGCGCCGCGCATGCCGCCGCCATCGATGGCGAGGATGCGTCTGGGCCCGGCGGGCTTATCGTAAACGGACATGGCGCCAAACTAGCGCCGCCGTCACGCCGCGCAACCGTGCTGCGCGCCGCCGATGCGCCGCCAGGTCGTCAGGCCGGCGCCCCGGCCTCGCGATCGCTCAGGGCGCCCATTTCGACGCGGATGCGGTGGCGCAGGAGGAGGGCGTTGAGAACGGTCCAGATCAGGGCGACGGGCCAGTTTCCGAAGGCGAGCGGCAGGACGGCGATCTCGGCGACCACGATGCAATAGTTGGGATGGCGCACGAAACGGAACGGACCCCCGCGCACGATCGGGGCCTCGTCCAGGGTGATGATGCGGGTGGTCCAATAGGGGCCAAGCGTCGCCACCACCCAGACCCGGAGCAGCTGCAGGACGATGAAGACCCCGATCAGCGGCCAATAGGGCTGGCGATCCAGCGGCGTGGTCAGCGCGATGGCGACAAGCCACGAGGCGTGCAGCAGCACAAACAGTGGATAGTGGGCGCGGCCGATCTCGCGGGCGCCGCGGGCCAACAGCCGCCGGGTATTGGAGGCTGCAAGCGCCAGCTCGACCAGCCGCTGGGCCGCGACCAGGCCGAGGATCCAGACCAACGGACTGTGCGAAAGGGTGGCGATCAAGACTGGCCCATCCAGGCGTCGACGCGCGGGTCCATCACCCTGCGCCACAGCGGCGGGGTCAGGGCCAGAAGGATGGCTCCAGCATAGCCGGTCGGAAGCTCAGGCGCGTCTGGCTCGATCTCCAGCCGCTGATAGGCCTGGGTCGGGCGGCGATGGTGGTCGCTGTGCCGGCCCATGTTGAACAGCGCCCAGTTGTTCATGCGCCGCGAGGAGTTCCAGGAATGGCGCGAGCCGAGCCGCTCGACGCCGCCGCTGGTCAGCCGCCGCCGCGCCAGGCCGTAGTGGGCGATGTAGTTGAACATCTCCAGGAGCACGACCGCCAGCACCGCCTGGGCGATCCAGAAGGCCAGGGCGCGCGGGCCGAGCACGGCGGCGACGCCGACGCCGATCAGGGCCTCGATAGCGAGATAGAGCAGCATGCGATTGGCGGGATCGAGGACGCGCCGGCCGCTCCGGCGCAGGCGCGTGGCCTCGAAGGTCCACGCCTCGCGCACCTGGCCGGTCACCGAGCGGAGGATGAAGCGATAGGCGCCTTCGCCGCGCCGGGCGCTGGCGGAGTCCTTGAAGGTGGCGGCGTGGACATGGTGGCCGTGGATGTGGGCGATGCGGAAATGCATATAGCCGACGCTGGCGAGAAGGACGAGACCGAGGGCGCGTTCGGCTGGGACCGGGCTGTGCACCATCTCGTGGGCGGCCAGGATGCCGAATATGCCGGCGGTGATGCCGACGGAGAGGGTCAGGCCGATGGCGGCGATCAGGGTCACGCCCGGCTGGGCTAAGGCGAAGGCGGCCCAGGCGGTCACGGCGAGCTGGGCGGCGATATAGAGATAGGGCAGCAGGCGATAGCGAAGCGCGCCGGGCGGAGCGTCGGCTCCCGCCTCGAAACCCAGGGCCAGGTCGAAACTACACAGCACCAGCGGCACAAGCGCCAGGGTCAGATAGGCCCAGCCGGCGCCGAGCCCGAAACCCAGCGGGGCGGAAGCCAGGAACAGAAAAGGGATGCTAAACCTCAGCGCCCTCATGGGTCTCCGGTTGTCCGTCTCGCCCAGCCGAAACGCCGGTGAGCCAGTGTCGCACGAAACCGCGGGCGCGGCCTAGACCGGCCAGTTGTCGATCAGGCGGGTGCGGCCAAGTCGCGCGGCCACGAAGACCCGCGCCGGCGCGGCGATGGGTCCGGGTCCAAGGCGGGCGAGATCGTCGGCGGCGCGGACCTCCAGATAGTCGAGCCTTTCAAAGCCGGCCTGGCTGAGCGCGGCCTGGGCGCTGGCCTCGACCGCCTCGACGGCCTCGCCGCCGCGCAACGCCTCGGCGGCGGCCTTGATGATCGCGTTGAGCTGGCCGGCAATCGGCCGCTGCTCGGGTGTCAGGTAGGCGTTGCGCGAGGAAAGGGCGAGGCCATCGGCGTCGCGGACCGTGGGCAGGCCGACGATCTGGACCGGCATGTCCAGGTCGCGGACCATACGGCGGATGACCAAAAGCTGCTGATAGTCCTTTTCGCCGAACACCGCGACGTCCGGGCCGCACTGGTTCAAGAGCTTGGAGACCACGCTCGCCACGCCGGCAAAATGGTGCGGCCGCGAAATACCGTCCAGCGGCGCCGAAACCTCAGCCACCGTGACCGTGGTGGAGAAGCCATCGGGATACATCTCGCCAGCCGTCGGGGCATAAAGCAGGTCGCAGCCGGCGGCGGCGAGCAGGGCCGCGTCGCGCGGCTCGTCGCGTGGATAGGCGTCGAAGTCCTCGCCCGGCGCGAACTGGGTCGGATTGACGAACAGGCTGGTGACCACGCGCGGCGCAAGGTCGCGGGCGCGGCGCACCAGGGCCAGGTGCCCCTCGTGCAGGCCGCCCATGGTCGGGACCAGCGCCACGCGCTCGCCGGCCGCTCGCCAGGCGGCGACCTGGGCGCGCAGGGCGGCGACGGTTCGGGCGACGGGCAGGGCGGCTGTGGTCATAGGCGCCCAGATAGCCAAAGGCGACCGCGAAAACGACCCCCAGTTTGCGGCGCAGCACAGATTGACGATAGGGGCGGCCGGGGTATCTGGTTAATCACGGGGTTTTCACGAATCGATTGGAGGAAGCGGTGGGTCAGGCGCGCGTCATCGTGGTCGGCAACGAAAAGGGCGGGGCGGGCAAGTCGACGCTGGCCATTCATCTGATGAGCGCCCTGCTGCACGAGGCGGCGCCCGTCGCCGTGTTCGATCTCGACCTGCGCCAGCAGTCCTTCGCGCGCTTCCTGCAGAACCGGCGCACCTGGAGCGCCTCGAACGGCGTCGACCTGCCCATGCCGGTGGAACTCGGCCTGGGCGAGGCCGGTCTCAGCCCGGCCAATGTCGACGAAAAGGCCGCCCTGGCCGCCTTCGAGCGCCTGATCGCCGAGGCGCGCGGGTGCGGCGGCTTGATCATCATCGACACGCCCGGGGGCGACAACGCCCTGTCGCGCGCCGCCCATGGGCTGGCCGACATCATCGTCACCCCGATGAACGACAGCTTCGTCGACTTCGACCTTTTGGGTCAGGTCGATCCGCTGACCCTGAACGTGCTGCGGCCCAGCCTCTATGCCGAGACGGTGTGGAATTCGCGCAAGGCCAAGGCGGTGGCCAGCGGCGGCTCGATCGACTGGATCGTCATGCCCAACCGGCTGGCGCCCGTGCGGGCGCGCAATCGCCAACGGCTGGAGGAACGGGTCCAGGCGCTCGCCAAGCGGGTCGGCTTCCGCATCGGCGCCGGCCTGCGCGAGCGGGTCATCTATCGCGAACTGCATCCGTTCGGGCTGACAGCGGCGGACCTGTCGTCCAGCGTCCGGCCGGTGCCGATCTCGCTCAGCCACATCGCCGCGCGGCAGGAGCTGCGCATGCTGGTCGTGGACCTGGGCCTTTCCCTGGAGCCGGCCGTCGAGCCGGTGCGCGCGGCGTCCTGACCCGCATCATGAGGCGGCCTTGATCTATTTGCTGGCCGCCGCGGCTATCCTTGCTTTCATCGTCTGGGGATCGGCTGGCCGGCGTCTGAACCGCTATGCGAACTGGCGCGGCGCCTCGTGGATCAGCGCCATCGGGACCCTTGCCACCGGCGCCTTCCTCATCGTGCGGGGCGACTGGATCGTCGGCGCAGGCCTCGGCCTGGTCGGGGCCTGGCTCGCCTTGGCGGCGCGTTGGCCACAGCCTTTGAAGGGCGTTTCGCCGGCCGAGGCCATGAGCCTGGACGAGGCGAGGGCGATCCTCGGCGTTGGGCCGGGCGCGAGCGCGGCGGAGATCACCGAAGCCTATCGGCGGCAGATGCGGCGCGTGCACCCCGACCAGGGCGGCACCAGCGGGCTGGCGGCGAGGGTGAACGCAGCGCGGGACCGGCTCGGCCGGCCCTGAAGCGGGATCAGCCTTCCGGCGTCACCACCACGCAGGTTTCGTGATGCGCGTGCATGGTGTTGCAGGCGCGTTTGGCCTCGGCGGCGCTGAGGCCCGAGAAGCGGGCGCGGTAATAGCCGTGGCCGGCGGCCTGGACGTCGTGATCGGCGTCGCTCAGCTTATCGTAGCGCCCCTGTAGCGCCGACAGGGCGTCGTGAGCCTGGCCCTTCTTCTTGTAGGCGCCGATTTGCACCGCATAAGAGGCCTCGGCGTCGTCGTGGCGGCCCTTGGCGTGGGTCTTGTCGGCCTTGGCCTGACGGGCCTCGTTCAGCGCTTCACGCTTGGCTTCGCGCGCTTCCTTCTTGGTTTCCCTGGCGCTCTGGCGGCTGTCGGCGCGGCTGGGCGGGCCGCCGCGATCGGCGCGCGGCGGGCCAAGCTCCTCGGGCGTGTCCTGTGAGATCAGGCGATGGGCGGGGGAGGCGTCGGTCAGGACGATCTGCAGTCCGGCCTGGCCGCCATCGCCTTGCTCCGTCGGCGGACGAACCACCTGGCCGGTCGGGATGGCTTCATGCAGATTGTCGGCGACGGTGATGTTCTGGCCCAGCGCGCGGCGGCGCAGGACGTCGAAGCCGGCGTCGAGCAGGTCGGCCACGTGCGCGTCGCGCGCGGCGCTGGACGAGCCGCCGAGCACCACCACGATCAGCCGGCGATTGTCTCGAACCGCCGAGGCGGCGAGGTTGAATCCCGAAGCGCCGATATAGCCGGTCTTCAGCCCGTCGACGCCGGGCGTGCGGCCCAGCATGCCGTTGTGATTGGTCATCATCAGGCCGTGGTAGTCGAAGCTGCGCAGGCTGAAATAGCGGTAGTATTGCGGGTAGTCGCGCATCACCGCCCGCGACAGGGTGGCGATATCGCGCGCCGTCGAGATCTGGCGCGGATCGGGCAGGCCGGACGCATTCACATAGTGGGTGTTGGTCATGCCCAGTTCCTGGGCGCGCAGGGTCATCAGGGTAGCGAAGCGGGCCTCGCTGCCGCCGATCTTCTCGGCCATGGCCACGGCCATGTCGTTGGCCGAATGCACCGCGATCGCGTGCATCGCATCATCGACGGTGATGGTCTCGCCGGGTTTCAGGCCGAGCTTGCTCGGCGCCATGCTGGCCGCATGGGACGAAACCACGATGATGTCGTTGGGTTTGATTCGGCCCGAGGCGAGCGCCTCGAAGGTCAGATAGAGCGTCATGATCTTGCTGATCGACGCCGGATAACGCGGACTGTCCGGGTTGCGCTGGTACAGAACCTCGCCGTCGCTGGCGTCGACGACGATCGACGCATAGCGCGGCGCGCTTGTGAAAAACGGGGCCTGGGCTTGGGCGGCGCTGACCGTGCTGAAGTCCACAGCGAAGAGGGTGGCCAGGACCAGGGAAAGCGCCACGAAAAGGCGGCGGGCGGGCTGATACATAAGGGCGCTCGTCGGAAAATTACTGGCGGACCCCGCTCCGCCAACGCGTGCGGGTACCATGGCCTACCTGACCTTTCGTTAAAGTAAACAACTAGTGAGCAAGAATGCCGCAGGCGGACGATTGGCCGCGAATGCTGCGCCGCACAACGAGCTCAGCCGTTATTGTGCACTGCACAAATTTTTCTTGACGTGGAGTTCGGCCGTCGGCATATTCCAAACCCGCGCGGATCCTCCCCCAACCCCACCGCGCCGGAGACGCCCCAGCCATGGCCACCAGCGCCCAAACCATCAAATCGACGGCGGAGCAGTACCAAGCCGCCGGCAGCAAAGCGTTCAAGGACGCGGTCGAAAAGTCGATGACCGCGATGAATGAGATCAACGCCCATTCCAAGTCCAACCTCGAAGCGGTCGTGGCCTCGGTCACCGCCGCCGGCAAGGGCGCCGAGAGCCTCGGCGCGCAGACCATGGCCTATTCGAAGAAGTCCATGGAAGACTATGTGGCCGCGGCCAAGTCGCTGACCACCGCCAAGAGCCTGCAGGAAGTGGTCGAGCTTCAGACCGCCTTCGCCAAGTCCAGCCTGGAAGCCTACCTGGCCCAGGTGAACAAGGCCTCTGAGACCGTCGCCGCGTCGATGAAGGAGACGTTGACCCCTCTCAACGCCCGCGTCACCGCCGCCGTCGAGACCTTCCAGTCCGCCCGCTGATTCGAACTCAAAGTCGAATGATTGAGTGAGAGCCCGGGGCGGGAAACCGCCCCGGGCTCTTTGTTTTGGTCAACTATCCCCCGATTTTTGCGCAGCCCATGCAGCAGTTTCGAGTTTTATCGTCGCGGTTGGGCCTTGCGCCCTTCCATATGGAGCGCATTTCCATATCTAATCGGCCCGTGGATGGTTCGCGGCGCGCCTTGGAGAGATTTTGAT
>Ga0302314_10007423_pt1 | contig 19714 bp, 15 predicted proteins | sample III_Palsa_N2_3_FD_200533 | JGI IMG/M metagenome (GOLD analysis project Ga0302314, IMG submission 200533) | Peat permafrost microbial communities from Stordalen Mire near Abisko, Sweden - III_Palsa_N2_3 | ecosystem: Environmental > Terrestrial > Soil > Palsa > Peat permafrost | place: Sweden...
GGATGCGGCAAGACGCACCTGCTGCATGTCTGGGCGGCAAGGACGGGCGCGCGGCTGCTGGACGGGCCGGCGTTGCCGCGCGAGCCGGAGCCGCCGGACGGGCCGGTCGCCGTGGACGAGGCCGACGCCGCCGCCGAGCGGCCGCTGCTGCACCTGCTGAACGCCTGGGCGGAGGCCGGACAGCCGGTGCTGCTGGCCGCCCGCACTCCGCCCGCGCGCTGGACGGTGGCGCTGCCGGACCTCGGCAGCCGGCTGCGTGCCGTCACTGCCGTCGAGATCCACCCGCCGGACGACGAGTTGCTGCGCGTGCTGCTGGCGCGCCTGCTGGCGGAACGGCAGTTCGCCGTCGCCGAACCGGTGCAGGAATGGCTGCGCCTGCGCCTGCCGCGCACCCCGGCGGCGATGCGGGAAGCCGCGGCCCGGCTGGACCGCGCCGCCATGATCGCCGGCGGGCGCGTGACCCGCGCGGTCGCCGCCGGCGTGCTGCGGGCGATGCTGGCGCCCGCCCCGCTGCAAGGTGACGTTGCCGACGGCGGCACCGCGGATGATGAAGATTTCGCGGCGGCGCCCCGGGCCGCCTCCACGGCCGCGCCATGCCTTCTATAAGCTCGGGGCGAACGCCTGCCCGAAGGCGGCCGGGTCGCAAGGAGGCGATCGTGAACGACAGCCATGCGACGATCGACCGGATCGGCCCGGAGCCCGCGTCTCCACCCGCCGTCGCGTCCGTGCCCGCCATCGCCGCCGACAGCCCGGACCGCTTCATCAACCGCGAACTCTCCTGGCTCGACTTCAACCGCCGCGTGCTGGAGGAAGCGGAGAACGAGCGCCACCCGCTGCTGGAGCGGCTGCGCTTCGTCTCGATCAGCGCCGACAACCTCGACGAGTTCTACTCGGTGCGCGTCGCCGGCCTGATCGGCCAGGCCAAGGCCGGCGTCACCGTGCGCTCGCCGGACGGCCGGGCGCCGGCGCAGCAGTTGGCCGAGGTGGAAAGCCGTGCCCGCGCACTGATCGCCGACCAGCAGCGCGTCTGGGGCGGCCTGCGCGCCCGCCTCGCCGAGGCCGGCATCCAGGTGGCCGAGCCCGAGGATCTTAGCGAGGCGGACCGCGTCTGGCTCGATGCTTGGTTCATGGAGCGCGTCTTCCCGGTGTTGACGCCGCTCGCCATCGACCCGGCGCACCCGTTTCCGTTCATCCCCAACATGGGCCTCGTGATCGCGCTGCTGCTGACGCGCGACGAGGACGGCCACGGCATGCGCGGGCTGATCCCGCTGCCCGCCCAGGCGGAGCGATTCGTGCGCCTGCCCGCGATGCCGGACGGCGCCGCGCCGATGATCCGCTTCGTGCTGCTCGAACACGTCGTCGGGCTGTTCCTGCAACGCATGTTCCCGGGTTTTCGCGTGCTCGGCCAAGGGCTGTTCCGCCTGATCCGCGACACCGACGTGGAGTTCGAGGAAGAGGCCGAGGACCTCGTGCGCTCCTACGAGACGGCGCTGAAGCGCCGCCGCCGCGGCGTCGCCATCCATCTGACGGTCAACGCCGGCATGCCGCACGACCTGCGCGAGCTGGTCGCCGACGAACTGGATGCCACCAGCCAGGAAGTGCATCTGGTGGACGGGCTGCTCGGGCTCGCCGAACTGAAACGGCTGATCGTCGACGACCGGCCGGACCTGCTGTTCCCGCCCTACACGCCGCGCTTCCCGGAACGCATCCGCGACTTCGGCGGCGACTGCTTCGCTGCGATCCGCGCCAAGGACATCATCGTCCACCACCCGTTCGAGAGTTTCGACGTCGTCGTGCAGTTCCTGCGGCAGGCGGCGCAGGACCCGAACGTGGTGGCGGTGAAGCAGACCCTCTACCGCACCAGCCGCGACAGCCCGATCGTGAAGGCGCTGATCGAGGCCGCCGAAGCCGGCAAGTCGGTCACGGCGATGGTGGAACTGCGCGCCCGCTTCGACGAGGAAGCCAATATCCGCCTCGCCCGCACGCTGGAGGCGGCGGGCGTGCAGGTGGTCTACGGTTTCACCGAGCTGAAGACGCACGCGAAGCTCTCGCTGGTGGTGCGGCGCGAGGGCGGCACGCTGCGAAGCTACGCGCATTTCGGCACCGGCAACTACCACCCGATCACCGCGCGCATCTACACCGACCTCAGCTTCTTCACCGTCGAGCCGGAACTGACGCGCGATGCGGCGCGACTGTTCAACTACATGACCGGCTACGCGCGGCCGGAGAAGATGGAGGCGCTGGCGTTCAGCCCGCTGACCACGCGCAGCACCCTCAACGCCCTGATCGACCACGAGATCGCCTGCGCGCTGGAGGGCAAGCCGGCGACCATCTGGCTGAAGATGAACAGCCTCGTCGACGACCGGCTGATCGACCGGCTGTACGACGCCTCGCGTGCCGGGGTGAAGATCATGTGCGTCATCCGCGGCATCTGCTGCCTGCGGCCGGGCGTGCCGGGGATGTCGGAGAACATCCGCGTCAAGTCGATCGTCGGCCGCTTCCTGGAGCACAGCCGCATCTTCGCCTTCGGCAACGGCCACAAGCTGCCCAGCCGTTTCGCCAAGATCTTCATCAGCTCAGCCGACTGGATGGCGCGCAACATGGACTGGCGCGTCGAAACCCTGGTGCCGATCCACAACGCCACCGTGCACGCGCAGGTGCTGGACCAGATCATGGTGGTCAACCTGAAGGACTCGATGCAGTCCTGGGAACTGCACCCGGACGGCTCCTGGCGGCGGGTGGCGCCGGGCGCGGGGCGGGCGCGGGTCTCCGCGCACGATTATTTCATGACCAACCCCTCGCTGTCCGGGCGCGGCTCGGCCCTACATGGCCCATTGGTGCCCGCGGCCACCCCGCAGTCCCGCCGACCCGACCGCGTCCTGCAAGACTGATCGGGCCGCTCCGGCCACACGGAACCTGCCAATGCCGTATGCTCCCCCACCCGAGGCGCCGCGCTGTGCCGTGGTCGATCTCGGATCGAACTCGGTACGGCTCGTCGTGTTCGAGGGCCAGACCCGCAATCCGCTCGCCATCTTCAACGAGAAGGCGGTGCTGCGCCTCGGCCGCGGGCTGGAGGCGACCGGCCTGCTGAACGAGGACGGCGTCGGGCAGGCGCTGACGGTGATGAACCGCTACTACGCCATCGCCCGCGCCATGGGTGCGGCGCCGTTCGAGGTGCTGGCCACGGCCGCGGTGCGCGATGCCCGCAACGGCCCGGCCTTCGTCGCCGGCCTGGAGGCGCGCATGCCCGGCGTTGCCATCCGCGTGCTCTCGGGCGAGGAGGAAGCTGAGCTCTCGGCCGCCGGCGTGCTGTGCGGCATTCCGCAGGCCGACGGCATCCTGGCCGATATCGGCGGCGGCTCGCTGGAACTGGTGCGGCTGACCGCCGGGCAGTGCGGCGAGGTGCGCACGCTGCCGCTCGGCGTCATCCGCCTCGCCGAGCGCGCCGGCGGCGACCCGGTGCGTGCCCGTGCGCTGGTGGAATCCGACCTCGCGACCGTGCCCTGGCTGGCCGAGGGCGCGGGCCGCGACCTGTATCTGGTCGGCGGCGCGTGGCGCGCGCTGGCGCGCATCCACATCGCCCAGACCGGCTATCCGCTGAACATGATCCACCACTACACGATCGGCCGCGACGAGGCCCGCGACCTGACCGGGGTGATCGCCGCCGCCTCCCGCCGGGTGCTGGAGCGGACGCCGGGCATGCCGCGCCGCCGGGTGGAGGACCTGCCGTTCGCCGCCGTGGTGCTGCGCCGCGTGCTGCGGGCGAGCGGCGCCCGCCGCGTGGTGTTCAGCGCCAACGGGCTGCGCGAGGGCTGGTACATGCAGCGCATGCCGGAGGCGATCCGCGCCAAGGACCCGCTGCTCGCCGCGGGCCACGACCTCGCCCGCCATTACGGCCGCGACCCGACGCTGCCGCCGGCGCTGCTGGCCTGGACCGACACGCTGTTCCCGGGCGACGCCGGCGAGGCGCGGCGGCTGCGCGAGGCGGCGTGCTGGATGAGCGACATCGGCAGCCACGACCACCCGGAATACCGCGCCGAGCAGGCGTTCCTGCGCATCCTGCGGCAGCCCGGCATCGGCCTCGATCACCACGCCCGCGCCTTCCTCGGGCTGACGCTGGCGCTGCGCTACGAGGCGGAGCCGGACGCCCCGTTCCTGGCCGCCGGCCGCGGCCTGCTGGCGCCGGAGGCGGTGCAGCGCGCCACCGTGCTCGGCTGCGCGCTGCGGCTTGCCTATACGCTCTCCGCCGGCACCCCGGACCTGCTGGCCGGCACCCGGCTGAACGTCAACCACACGCTGACCTTGCGCCTCGCCGAAGGCGGCGGCGTGTTCGCCGGCGAAAGCGTCACCCGCCGGCTGGACCGGCTGGCGCAGGCGCTGGGCCTGCAGGCAACGACGGAACTGGCGGCGTAGGGGCTTCAAAGTTGGGTTGGCGCCGCGTCCTACGCCAACGCGTACTCAACCTCCGCCGTATAGACCGAAGCCTCCTTGCCCAGCCGCGACGAGAACAACGTAAAATGCTCCACCGGCATCGGTTCCGACCGGAACAGGTTGTTGGCCTGCACGAACACCGCCAGTTTCGTCGGCACCGCGTTGTCCAGCCGCGCCAGCGTCACGTGCGGGGTGAAGCGGCGGCGTTCCGGTTCCAGGCCGGTGCGCTGGCAGGCGGTTTCGATCTTGCTCTGCAGCAGGTCGAGTTGCTGGCAGCGTTCCACCCCCACCCACAGCACCACCGGCCGCCCGGCCTTCTCGAACGTGCCGACGCCGGTCAGCGACAGCGAAAACCCGCGCGCCCGCAGCGTGGTCAGCGCGAGGTCGATCTCCTCGGCCTGATGCGGCGCCACCTCGCCGATGAATCGCAGCGTGACGTGATAGTTCTCCGGCGGCAGCCAGCGCGCGCCCGGGACGCCGCCGGCAAGAACGGAAAGCCGCTCGCGCAGCGACCAGGGCAGATCGAGCCCGACGAACAGCCGCATCAGTGGACCTCCCCGAGCAGCCGCATCACTTGACTTCCGCGAGCAGTCGCTCGACCAGCGGCAAAAGACGGAGCACTTCGCGGCGCACGCCTTCCGGGTTCGGGTGCATGTGGTCGGCCTGGTTCAGCGCCGGGTCGCCGGCCACGCCTACGAGGAAGAACGGGTCGTACAGCACCCCCGGCCGCGCGCCGAGCCGGTCGAACACGGCGCGAAACTCGCGCTCGTAGTCCGCGCCGAGATTGGGCGGGGCGTACATGCCCGTCAGCAGCACCGGGATCTTCTTTGCCGCCAGCGCGTCGAGGATGGCGGACAGGTTCGCCTCCATCTCCCGCGGCTCGGTGCCGCGCAGCCCGTCATTGGCGCCGAGTTCGACGATCGCGGCATCGGCGCCGTCGCCGAGCGCCCAGTCGAGCCGCGCCCGGCCGCCAGCCGTGGTGTCGCCCGAAACCGCGCCATCAAGAATATGGACGTCGTGGCCGTGCGCTTTCAGCGCCTCGGCCAGCCGCGCCTCGAACCCGTCGGCGGCGGCGAGGCCGAACCCGGCGGAGAGCGAGTCGCCGAGCACCAGCAGCCGCAGCGGTGCCGCGTTGGCGCCGCTACCGGCCAGCATGAAGAAAAGGCAACCGGCCACCAGGGCGGCTTTCCGCAAGCTCGGGCGGAGGCCATATCGTGCCGCCATGGACATCATCGTCACGCCTCCGGCCCCATTCGTCTCCGTCGCGTCCGAACCCGCGCTCGTGCGGGTCCGGGGCCTGCACCTGACGGTGCCCGCCTCGGGCGGGCCGGTCAACATCCTGCGCGGCATCGATCTCGACATCGGCGCCGGCGAGGCGGTGGGCGTGGTCGGCCCCTCCGGCTCCGGCAAGACGTCGCTTCTGATGGTGCTCGCCGGCCTCGAACGCGCCACCTCGGGCAGCGTGGTGCTGGCGGGACGGGAGATCACCGGGCTCGACGAGGATGCGCTGGCACGGCTGCGGCGCGAGCAGGTCGGCATCGTCTTCCAGGCGTTCTTCCTGATCCCGACGATGACGGCGCTGGAGAACGTTTCCATCCCGCTGGAACTGGCGGGGGTGGCGGATGCCGAGGACCGGGCGGCGGCTAGCCTGCGTGCCGTCGGGCTCGGCCACCGGTTCACCCATCTGCCCGGCCAGTTGTCCGGCGGCGAGCAGCAGCGCGTGGCGCTGGCCCGCGCCTTCGCCCCGCGCCCGCGCCTGCTGCTGGCCGACGAGCCCACCGGCAACCTCGACCGCGCGACCGGCGAGGCGGTCATGGACCTGCTGTTCGCCCTGCGCGAGCAGGCCGGCACCACGCTGATGCTGATCACCCACGATTCCGCCCTTGCCGCCCGCTGCAGCCGCATCGTTCGGCTGGCCGACGGGCGCGTCGAAGATGGGCGGATCGCCTGATGCTGGCATTCCGGCTGGCCCGGCGCGAACTGCGCGGCGGCGTGCGCGGCCTGCGCATCGTATTGGCGTGCCTTGCCCTCGGGGTCGCGGCGATCGCCTCGGTCGGCACGCTGCGCGAGGGGATTTCGCGCGGGCTGGCGGCCGACGGCCGGCGCATCCTCGGCGGCGACCTGGAGGTGCAGGGCGGCAGCGAGGCGTTGCCGGACACGCTGCGCGACTGGCTGCGCGCCCGCGGCGCGGCAATCTCCGACGTCATCACCCTGCGCTCGATGCTGGTCGCGCCCTCCGGCGACCGCATGCTGGTGGAACTGAAAGCCGTCGACGGCGCCTGGCCGCTGGTCGGGCAGGCGCGTTTTTCCCCCGCCCAGCCGGTCGCTTCGGTGCTCGGCAACAGCGACGGCACCTATGGGGCCGCCGCCGAGGCGCTGGTGCTCGGCCGCCTCGGCCTGCATCCCGGCGACCGCGTGCGCATCGGCAATGCCACCCTGACCCTGCGCGCGCAGATCGACGTCGAGCCGGACCGGGTCGCCAGCCCCTCCATCTTCGGCCCGCGCGTGCTGGTCTCCGCCGCGGCGCTCCCGGCCACCGGCCTGCTTCAACCCGGCGCGATCGCCGAGCACCATCTGCGCATCGCCCTGCTGGACGGCGCCGATCCGGCGGCGCTGACGACGGCCTTGCGGGCCGCGTTCCCCGACACCGGCTGGCGCATCCGCGGCACGGCGGACGCGGCGCCAGGGGTGGCGCAGTTCATCGACCAGACCAGCCTGTTCATGACCCTGGTCGGCCTGACGTCCCTGCTCGTCGGCGGCATCGGCGTCGCCAACGGCGTGCGGGCGTGGCTGGAGGCGCGCGCCCGTAGCATTGCCACGCTGCGCTGCCTCGGAGCGTCGCCGCGATTGGTGTTCGCCGTCTGCCTGATCCAGGTGTTGACACTGTCAACATTGGGCGTGCTCGCGGGCCTCGCGGCCGGGGCGATATTGCCGATCGTCGCCGTGGAATTCCTCGGCGACGTGCTGCCGGTGCCACCGCAGACCGGCGTCTTCTTCGCGCCGCTGGCCCTGGCCGGCGCCTACGGCCTGCTGACCGCCGCAGCGTTTGCGTTGTGGCCGTTGGGCCGGGCGATGCGGATTTCCGGCGCCGCGCTGTTCCGCGACGCGGTGCTGCCGGCGATGGCCCGGCCGCCGCTGCCGCTGCTGGCCGCGAACGTGGCGCTGGCCCTGGCGCTGGTCGCGCTGACCGTCGCCACCTCGCCGGAGCGCGGCTTCGCGCTCGGTTTCTGCTGTGCTGCGGCCGGCACGCTGCTGCTGTTTCGCGTCGGCGGCGCGCTGCTGACCTGGGGCGCCGCGCACATCCGTCCGCCGCGCCGGCCATGGGCGCGGCTGGGGCTCGCCAACCTCTACCGGCCCGGCTCCTCGACGCCGTTGATGCTGGTCTCGGTGGGATTGGGCCTGTCCACCCTCGCGGCGGTCGCGCTGATCGAGGGCAACGTGCGCGGCCAGATCCTGGAGCAGATGCCGGCGCAGGCGCCGAGCTTCTTCTTCATCGACGTGCAGAACGACCAGATGCCGGCATTCCGCAAGCTGGTTGAGGCGACGCCGGGCGTGAGCGACTTCAAGGAGGTGCCGAGCCTGCGCGCGCGCATCGTGGCGGTGAAGGGGGTGCCGGTCGATCGGGTGCACGCGACCCCCGACACCGCCTGGGCGCTGCGCGGCGACCGCGGCCTGACCTACGCGGCGGCGATGCCGGCGGATACCCGCCTGACCGCGGGCCAGTGGTGGGCAAAAGACTACACCGGGCCGCCGCTGGTGTCCTTCGACGCCAACCTCGCCAAGGGCTGGGGCGTCGGTGTCGGCGACACGCTGCGGGTGAATGTGCTCGGCCGCGACCTCGACCTGCGCATCGCCAGCCTGCGCGACGTGGCGTGGCGCACGCTCGGCATCAATTTTACCCTCGTCGCCAGTCCTGGGCTGCTGGAGCATGCGCCGCACACGCACATCGCCACCGTCCGCGCCACCCCGGCGGCGCAGGGCGGGCTGCTGCGGGCGGTCACGGATGCATTCCCCAACGTCTCCGGCATCAGCATCGCCGAGGTGCTCCAGGCCGTGGCCGCGCTGCTCGGCCAGATCGGCACCGCGCTGGCCGCGACCGGGTCGCTGACGCTGGCGGCGGGCGCCCTGGTGCTGGCCGGTGCCGTCGCCGCCGGGCAGCGGCGGCGGGTGCAGGAGGCGGTGATCCTGAAGGCCCTTGGCGCAAGTCGCGCACAAATCCGCGCCGCGTGGCTGGTCGAATTCGGCATTCTGGGCGCTGTCGCCGGCCTGCTGGCGGCTGTCGTGGGCACGGCGGCGAGTTTTGGCGTGGTGCGCTACGTGATGCACGCGCAGTGGGCGTTCCTGCCGGGCACGCTGGCGGCGACGGTCGCCGGCTGTGTGGCATTGATGCTGGCGTTCGGTTATGCTGGCACCGCCGCGGCGCTGCGCGCCAAGGCGGCGCCACTGCTGCGTAACGAGTAGGCTGCCGGCAGGTTACACCGAATTCGCTTGATCGCCGGACACGGCGCTCCAAGATTGTGATGCGACCGGGCAACAGTGCCCACAGAGGGAACCATACGACCATGGCTATCAGTCCCGACTATCGGGCCTATCCGGGTGCCCGGGTCGCCCAGACCGAAGCGGTTCTGGACGCGGGCCTGCGCGCCTACATGCTGCGCGTCTACAACTGGATGGCCTCCGGCTTGGTCTTGACCGGCGTCGTCGCTTACGCGATCGCCAACACCTCGCTCATCAACGTGTTCTATCCGCTGGTCGAGACGCCGCTTGGCATGCGCCACGTCGCCGGGCCGCTGGCCTGGATCGCGATGATCTCGCCGCTGGCGTTCGTGCTGGTGCTGAGTTTCGGCGTCAACAAGCTGTCCACCCGCACCGTGCAGACCCTGTACTGGGCGTTCTGCGTGGCGATGGGTGCCAGCCTGACCAGCATCTTCCTGCGCTATACCGGAGAGAGCGTGGTCCGGGTGTTCTTCATCACTTCGGCGATGTTCGGCGCGATGAGCCTGTACGGCTACACGACCAAAAGCGACCTGACCAAGATGGGCAGCTTCCTGATGATGGGGCTGTTCGGCGTGATCCTGGCCTCGCTGGTGAACATGTTCGTGCACAGCTCCGGCCTGCAGTTCGCCATCAGCATCATCGGCGTGCTGGTGTTCGTCGGCCTCACCGCCTACGACACGCAGCGCATCAAGTCCGACTACGTGCAGTTTTCCTACGCCCAGGGCTCGGAGATGGCGGCCCGCCGCAGCGTCTATGACGCGCTGCAACTGCTGCTGAACTTCATCAACCTGTTCATGCTGCTGCTGCAGCTCACCGGCAACCGCAGCAGCAATAACTGATCGGGGCCACCCGGGTAGGCCAAACGAAAGGGGTTCTGGACGCGGTCCAGAACCCCTTTTGCGTGTGGCGACGCGGTGGCGCAGCCGCTCAGGTCAGCGTCTTGATGTAGTTGGTCAGCTTGATGATGGCCGTCATCTTGTCGGTCTCGTCGAGCGCCCCCAGTTCGGCCGCGAGCCGGTCCATCGCCGCTTCGTAGATCTGCCGCTCGGAAAAGCTCTGGTCCGGCTGGCCGGCGTTGCGGTGCAGGTCGCGCACCACTTCGGCGATCGCCAGCGGGTCGCCCGAGTTGATCTTGGCCTCGTATTCCTGCGCCCGGCGCGACCACATGGTGCGCTTGATCCGGGCCTTGCCCTTCAGGATCGCCAGCGCCTCGTCGAACAGCTTTCGCGTCGCCAGCTTGCGCAGGCCGGCGCTGCGTGCCTTCGCCACCGGCACGCGCAGCGTCATCCGGTTTTCTTCGAAGGTGATGTGGATCAGCTCCAGCTTGTGGCCGGCGATCTCCTCCACCGCGATCTTCTCGACCCGGCCGACGCCGTGCGTCGGGTAGACGACATGGTCGCCCTCGGCGAAGGTTTCGTCCTTGTTGCTGGCGCGCGAAATCTGCGGCGGCCGGCCGTTCATCATGCCGTGCGAACCGCCGTGGCGCGGGCCCTGGCCCGAAGGCGCGGCGCGCTCCGGGGGTGGTGCCGCGGCCTCCGTCTCGGCCTCGGCCTCGGCCTCATCTTCGGCCGGCGCCGCCGCCGCCTCAACCTCCGCCTCAGCCTCCGGCTCGGCGACCCGCGTCGGCGGCTTCTGCACCTCGGGCGCCACTACGGACACCGGGTCGGCGATATGATCAGAAACAGCGGACATGGCGGACGCCTTCATGCCGAAACCTCGTGACTACCGGTACTGGATACACGCTACCGCCCCATGACGAACCGGGCGCGGGTCCGGTGGCATTTGCCACCTGGACGGCCACGACCCCGGCGCGTTCAGACCTACGCGGAGCAGGCGAGCGGTGGCACCATTTGGTCACCGCCTTCGCCCAGCATCATGTGTAACACAGTTTGTGCCCGGCGTCATCGGGTGCAACCGTTCGCACCGCCCGCGGGTGCGGGCAATTTCGCATGTCAGGGCCGCACGGTCCGGACGCCGGGCGCGCCGGCGCCGGCGCGGTCAGGGCGTGCCGGGCTCCGGCGAGAACAGCTTGCCCTTGTCCTCCTTGCCCTTCCACTCGTCGGCATCCGCCGGCGCCTCGCCCTTGCGGGTGATGTTGGGCCAGGTGGCGGCGTAGGTGCGGTTCAGCTCGGCCCAGGCGGCGGCGCGGTCATCGCTGTCCGGCACGATCGCCTCGGCGGGGCATTCCGGCTCGCACACGCCGCAGTCGATGCACTCGTCGGGATGAATCACCAGCATGTTGTCGCCGACATAGAAGCAGTCGACGGGACATACCTCGACGCAATCCATGTACTTGCAGCGGATGCAGTTCTCGGTGACCACGTAGGTCATCGTGGGCTCCTGGTCACGGGCGCGAAGGCCGGGTCTGGCAGGTCAAGGGGCGCGGTATGCCGCCTCTTCCGTTTCGCCGCAAGGGTCGCGTTGCACCGCGGCAGAAACCGGGGCGGCTGGCGGGATCTCCCGATACAACCCGCGCGCTTCCTCCGCCGGCCCGCGCCGGGCGCCGAGCGCCAGCACCTCGATCACCCGGACTTCCCCGCGCAGCGGCAGGGTGATCACGTCGCCCACGCGCAACCTGGCATGTGGCTTGTCGGTGGGCTGGCGGTTGATGCGCAGACTGCCGTCGCCAACCAGCCGCGCGCAGTCGGCGCGCTGGCGCATGAAGCGGGCGCACCACAGCCATTTGTCCAGCCGCTGCCAGTCGCGGTCCTCAACGGGTGCCGCGCTCATGGACGCGAGCGGCGCAGCACGGCCAGCGCCGCGAACGGCCCCTCGCGCACCGGTACCGGGCCACGTGCCGTGGTCTGTGGCGGGACCACCGGCACCGGCCGGCGGCGGCGCTGCGGCGCCATCAGCGCCGGGCAGGGCGGGCCATACTCGCCGTCCGCCAGCGTGCCTGCCGGCAGCAGTTTGAACCCGAGGCCGCGCAGCACCGCCGGCAGCACGTCGCTGCGCACCGCGAGGCGGGAGGGCAGGTCGGACGGGATCGGGATCGGCCGGAAGCGGCTGCTCCAGGCGAGTTCGGCGGCGATCCGCTCGGCGATGTCGAGGCGCAGCAGCGCGGGCCCGGCGGCGACCCACCCCATCGCGGCGGCGAAGCCCTCCGGCCACTCGGCGGGCGGCTCGGGCAGCGAGACCAGCCCGGGCGCCGGCAGTGCCGGCACCGGCACCCCTTGCGCCAGCGCCCACAGCGCCGCCCGGCGGGCGGCGACGCGCGGCTTGAGCATGGCCGGCAGGAACAGCGCGAACCGCCCGGCGCGCACGCCCAGCGCCTTCAGACGGCCGCGCAGTTCGGCCGGCACGCTGTCCTCGGTGGCCCCGGCGACGACGCCCAGCCCCTCCACCAGCCGGTGCAGCGGGCCACGCAGCCGCGCGTCGGCATCGGCGGCGGCGCTGGCGGCCAGCAGCGGCACCATCGCGTCGCGCACCTCGGCATCGACGAAGCGTTGCAGCCGCAGGCGCACCCGCTCGCGCTGCGCGCCGTCCAAAAATTCGCTGTCCAGCACCTCGACCTGCGGCCGCAGCGGCGAGGCGCCGGGGCGCAGGCGGGCGATCGGCACGCCCTCCCAGCCGAGCCGCTGGGTCGGCAGCCACGCGAGCGCCGCGTCCTCCGCCGTCTCCAGCCGGGCGACGCGCCGCGGCATCTCTTCGCGCAATGCCCGCCGGGCGGCCCGCAGCACCAGCCGGCGTTCGTCGCCGTCGGTCATCGGGTCGGGCGCGAAGGAAAAGCCTTCGATGTGGCCGACCGGATGCCCCTCGACCACCACCTCGCCACGGCGGGTGACGGCGGAGAGCAACTCCTCGGTCTCGCCGGCGTCGAGGCGGCGCATCAGCATGGCGGCGCGGCGGTCGACGAAGCGGGTGGTCAGCCGCTCGTGCAGCGCGTCGGACAGCAGGTCTTCGACCTCGCGCGCCCGCGCCTGCCAGTGCGCGGCGTCGCGCAGCCAGTCGGCGCGCGCGGCGATATAGGTCCAGACGCGCACGCCGGCGAGCCGCTGCATCAGCGTGTCGATGTCGCCGTCCGCTCGCGTCAGGCCGGCGATCTGGCTGGCGATCCAGTCGGTCGGGATGCCGCCGTCGCGCAGCACGTGGCCGAACACTTTCGCACAGAGTTTCGTATGGCTCTCGTCGGCGAGCTTGCGGAAATCCGGGATTTGGCAGGCGTCCCAGAGCAGCCGGACCCGCGAGCGGCCGCGTGCGAGGTCGCGGACATCCGGCTCGCGCGCCAAGGCCGCCAGGGTTTCAAGGTCGGTCGCCTCGTTGCCGCGCACCAGGCCAGGGCCGGGCGGTGGGGCGTTGAGGCTGTCGAGCAGCGCATCGACGCTCTGGAAATCGAGGTCGGAATTGCGCCAGCACAACTGCGACAGCGGTTCGAAACTGTGCTCCTCGACCGCGCGCGCGACGTCCTCGTCGAGCGGCGGGCAGTCGCCGGTGGTGCCAAAAGTGCCGTCGCGCATGCCGCGGCCGGCCCGGCCGGCGATCTGCGCGACCTCCGAGGCGTGCAGCAGCCGCGGCCGGTGGCCATCGAACTTGGACAGGCGGGCGAAAGCGACGTGATCCACATCCATGTTGAGGCCCATGCCGATCGCGTCCGTGGCGACCAGGAAATCGACCTCCTTGTCCTGATACAGCGCCACCTGGGCGTTGCGGGTGCGCGGGCTCAGCCGGCCCATCACCACGGCGCAGCCGCCGCGGCGGCGGCGGATCAGCTCGGCGATCGCATAGACTTCCGCAGCACTGAAGGCGACCACGGCGCTGCGCGGCGGCAGGCGGGTCAGTTTGGCTGGGCCTGCATGGACAAGCTGGCTCAGCCGCGGGCGGGTCTGGATTTCGGCGCCGGGTACCAGCCGGTTCAGCAGCGGCCGGACGGTCTCGGCGCCGAGGAACATGGTCTCGACCATGCCGCGGGCGTGCAGCAGCCGGTCGGTGAACACGTGGCCGCGGTCCGGGTCGGCGCAGAGCTGGATCTCATCCACGGCGACGAATTCGGCCTGCCGGTCGAGCGGCATCGCCTCCACCGTGCAGGCGAACCAGCGCGCCTCCGGCGGGATGATCTTTTCCTCGCCGGTGATCAGGGCGACGTATTTGGCGCCGTTGCGCGCCACCATGCGATCGTAGTTCTCGCGTGCCAGCAGGCGCAGCGGGAAGCCGATGATGCCCGAGGCGTGCGCGAGCAGGCGCTCGATCGCCAGATGCGTCTTGCCAGTGTTGGTGGGGCCAAGCACGGCCTTCACCCGGGGCGCGAATCCCGCCATGAGGTGATGGTCGGTTGCTGCGGTGCGGAATGCAAGGGACAACCGCGTGGCGCGCGCCGGGCGTTGAAAGCCGCGGCCCGCCGTCGCATATGCGGCGCCGCAACGGAGGGCCTGGATGATGGCGGAAACGGACACCAACGCACAAACCGAGCAGCATACGTTCGGCGCCGAGGTCGGGCGGCTGCTCGATCTGGTGGTGCATTCGCTCTACTCGGAGCGCGAAATTTTTCTGCGCGAACTGGTCGCCAATGCCGCCGACGCCATGGACCGCAGGCGCTTCGAGGCGCTGACCCATCCGGCCATCGCCCCTGCGGAAGGCGCCAAGCTGCGCATCGTGCCGGACAAGCCGGGCCGGACGCTGACGATCTCCGACGAGGGGATCGGCATGACGCGCGAGGACATGATCGCCAATCTCGGCACCATCGCGCGCTCCGGCACCCGCGCCTTCGGCGAGACGCTGGCCAACGCCAGGCCCGAGGAGCGGCCGAGCCTGATCGGCCAGTTCGGCGTCGGTTTCTATTCGGCGTTCATGGTGGCGGAGCGGGTGGAAGTCACCTCGCGCCGCGCCGGCGCCGAGGAGGCCTGGACCTGGGCCTCCGACGGCCGCGGCAGTTTCACCATCGCGCCGGCAACGCGGGCCACCGCCGGGACCGACGTGGTGCTGCACCTGCAATCCGATGCGGAGGAATATCTGGAGCCGTATCGCCTTGAAACGGTGGTGCGGAAATGGGCCGACCACATCACCGTGCCGATCACCATCGAGCGCGACGGCAAGGATATCGCCGCCAACGAAGGCACGGCGCTGTGGCGCAAGCCGAAGGCCGAGATCACCGAGCAGCAGTACACCGAATTCTACCGCCATCTCGGCGCGCTGTTCGACAGCCCCTGGGCCACGCTGCACTGGCGCGCCGAAGGCTCGCTGGAATTCTATGCGCTGCTGTTCGTGCCGTCGGCCAAGCCGTTCGAGGCGGTGGAGGGCGAGCGCGTCAGCAAGGTGCGGCTGCATGTGCGGCGCATGTTCATCACCGACACCGCCGAAATCCTGCCGCCGTGGCTGCGCTTCGTCCAAGGCATCGTCGATACCGAGGACCTGCCGCTGAACGTCTCGCGCGAGATGCTGCAATCGACGCCGGTGCTGGCGCGCATCCGCAAGGCGGTCACCAACCGGGTGCTGACCGAACTGAAGACGCGCGCCAAGGACGACGCCGCGTACGCGGCGTTCTGGGAGAATTTCGGCGCGGTCCTGAAGGAAGGCATCTGGGAGGATGCCGACCACCGCAAGGACCTCGCACCGCTGCTGCGCTTCCGGTCGACCGCGGTGGCGGGCTGGACATCTTTGCCGGCTTACGTCGAGCGCATGAAGCCGGAGCAGGAGGCAATCTACGTTCTCGCCGGCGATAATGCCGAAGCGCTGGCGAAATCGGCGCAACTGGAAGGGTTTCGCGCCCGTGGCCTGGAAGTGCTGCTGCTGGCCGACCCGATCGACGCGTTCTGGCCGGAACGCATGGGCACGTTCGAGGACAAGCCGATCCGCAACGTGACGCAGGCCTCGGCGGATCTCGCAAAGTTCCCGGTGGAGGGGACAGCGGAGGCGCCCGACGCGGCGGCGCTGGTGGCGGCGCTGAAGTCGGCGCTCGGCGATGCCGTGTCCGATGTGCGGACGACCGACCGGCTGGTGGAGAGTGCGGTGGTGCTGGCGGCCGGCGCCAACGGGCCGGATTTGCAGATGCAGCGGCTGCTGAAGCGCTCCGGCCGTGCCAGTTTCGCGGTCGCGCCGGTGCTGGAGGTCAACCCGCGCCACGCGCTGATCGCAGCCCTGGTGGCGCGGCAGGCGGCCGGCGCGGACATCGCCGCACCGGCCGACATGCTGCTCGATCTGGCGCGCGTGCAGGATGGCGATCTGCCGCGCGACCCGGCAGCGTTCGCACGTCGCATCGAAGACGCCCTTGCGGGCGCGTTCGGCTGATCCCGGGCCGGACGGGCGCGAGGCACCGACAAGTCCTCGCGTTCCGGCCGACTGGATAGATCGTTAAATATCGGTCAGAAACTTGCATCGTTCCTTGCGGCGCGGTTGCGACTCCGATTTGGCGCCCTCATGTCACGTTCCTCGGCCGCGATGCGTGGCCGGGGCTGGAGTGGATGATGCTCGAAGCGGACCTTCCCGTCGCGGCGCCCGGTGCCTCGGCAAAACCGGTGTATGCGGTGCGGCCCACGGGATTGGCGGCGTTCCTCGCCGTTCTGGCGCCCGAGCAATCCGTGTATCTGACAGACACCGGTTTTGCCGCCAAGCCGCAGGAGCTGGCGCTGCTGCCGGGGCGGGATGGCGTCGTGGCCGCCGTGCTCGGCCTCGGCGACGATCGTTCGCCGCACGCATTCGGCGATCTGGCGTACCGGCTGCCGCTCGGCGCGTGGCGCTTCGCCGCGGGCGATTTCGCAGCCGACGATGCCGTGCTCGGTTTTCTGCTTGGCGCCTACCGGTTTCGGGCGTTCAAGCCGCCCAAGCGCGAGCCGGCGCGGATCGTCCTGGACGATGCCGCCCCGCATGTCGCCTCGCTCGCCGCCGCCACGTGGATGGTGCGGGATCTGGTCAACATGCCGGCCAATCTGCTCGGCCCGGCGGAGCTCGCCGACGTCGCGCTCGGCCTTGCCGCGCGGCACGGCGCCACGCCGCATCGTGTCGAAGGCGAGGCGCTGGTGCGCGACTATCCGACGGTCGCCGCCGTCGGCGCCGGCTCGGCCCGGCCGCCGGTGGTGGCCGGGTTCTCCTGGCGCGGCAGCGCTGCGACCGACGACAGCCCGTTGCTGGCACTGTGCGGCAAGGGCGTCTGTTTCGACACCGGCGGCTACGACATCAAGCCCTCCGAGGGCATGTTGCGGATGAAGAAGGACATGGGCGGCGCCGCGACCGTGCTGGGTATCGCCCGCGCGATCATGGAGGCGAACCTGCCGCTGCGGCTGCTGGTTCGTGTCGGCTGCGTCGAGAACAGTATTTCCGGCACCGCGATGCGCCCGCTCGACGTGCTGCGCACGCGTCGCGGCCTTACGGTCGAGGTCGGCAACACCGATGCGGAAGGGCGGCTGGTGCTGGCCGACCTGCTGGCCGAAGCCTCCGACGCCGGGCCGGCGCTGCTGCTCGATTGTGCAACGTTGACCGGCGCTGCGCGCGTTGCCCTGGGGCCGGACGTGGTGCCGCTGTTCAGCAACGATGATGCCTGGAGCACGGCGATCGTCGAAGCAGGGACGGCGCGACACGACCCGCTGTGGCGGATGCCGTTATGGGATGGATACGATCCGTGGTTGGACAGTCCCGTGGCCGACATGAACAATGTTTCAGCCCGGGCTTTTGCTGGTGCAATCACCGCTGCATTATTTTTGCGGCGCTTCGTCGTACCGGGAACTCCGTGGGTGCATCTGGATTTGTATGCCTGGAACGATACGAACCGCCCGGGAAAGCCGGAAGGCGGCGAGGCGCAGGCGTTGCGGGCGATCTGCTTCGCCATCGAAAGCAAGCTAGTCGTCGCGAAGCACGACCGGAACAGGGCGGTAACGTGATCTCGATTACCATTCTGAGTCAGTCTTGTTGTAGGTTCTTACAGGATGGACTGTCCAACCGATTCAGGATGGACAGAAGGCACTCATGTGGTGCCGGAGCGGGTTTGTCCCGCGACGAACTAGAAAGGATAGATCATGGCTAGCTCTCCCTCTGCTGACCAGCTTGTTGGCATTCTTCGCGATACCGTGGTGGCGTTGGTGCGCCGTGACGGCCCCGACCTGTCGGCGCGCCAGCTCGGCGTGTTCCTGACCTGTTACCTGCAGGACGGCGCCCATACGGTGCGCGGCCTCGCGGCCGACCTGAACGTGTCCAAGCCGGCGATCACCCGGGCGCTCGACCGCCTGGGCGAACTGGACCTGGCGCGCCGCAAGGTGGACCCGATGGACCGCCGCAGCGTCCTGGTGCAGCGCACGCTGAAGGGCACGGCGTTCCTGCGCGACCTGCGCGGCATCATGTCCGAGGCTGCGACGACGACCGGCCGCAAGCCGGCGGTTGCCACGGAGACCGCGGCGCCGGCACGCAAGGCCGCCAACGCCTGAAAGTCCGCCGCCGCCGCGCAAGCGGCGGCGGGGCCTTGCGCCTTACGGGATCGGCAGGTCGGTGATCCTGCACAGATCGGTGCGATGCTTTTCCTTGGCCGTGTGGTCGGCGAAGACAACGCGCAGGTCGAACAGGCAGTCGCCGGTCTTGACGATGCGGATCAGCTTCTCGGTCGCCGGCGGCAGCGGGCCGGCGTCGAGCCGGTTCTGCCCCCAGTTTCCGCGCCCGGCCGGCGCCGCATAGAATTCCGCGATCGCCTGGGTGCCGCGATTGACCAGCTTGACCGAGGGATCGTCGGCGGGCTTGGCGGCCGCGGCGGTTGTGGCAGTGGCCATGCCGACGGCTACGGCATCGACGTTGCACGTGTTCAGGCCCTTGCGCTCCTCGGCGCGCCCATCGGCGAACACGGCGCGGATGTCCATGATGCAGTTTCCGTCCGTGCGGCGCTTCACCCGGAAGCTGCCGCCTGGCGGAATCGTGCGTCCGGCCAGCCGGTTCTGCCCCCAGTTCGCGTCACCCGCGGGGGTGACGAACAATTCCCGCACGGCGCTTGCCGCACGATTGTCCAGCGTGAACGAGGGATCGTCGGCCAACGCCGGCGACGCGAGTGCCAGCATGGCGACGGCGGCAAGGATCGTGTGACGGGTCATCCGAAACTCTCCGGCGGGGCGGTGGCGGAACGGGGCGGCGGACGATAGCCTCCGGCTGCCGGCGCGGTGAAGCGGCGGGATGGGGAGCCGGATGCCAACGCCGCGCCGCGCGATCGCCGCCTGGGTGCTCTACGATTGGGCATATGGCGCGTTCACCACGGTCGTCACCACCTTCGTCTTCGCCACCTACTTCACCCAGGCGGTCGCGGCCGACCCGGTGAGCGGCGCCGCCCAGTGGGCCGGCATGCAGGCGGCGGCCGGCCTCGCCATCGCCATCCTGTCGCTGCCGCTCGGCGCCGTCGCCGACCGCGGTGGGCGGCGGCGGGCGACGCTGGCCGCGATGTCGGTGGTAATGGTGCTGTGCACGCTGGGCCTGTGGTTCGTGCGGCCGCTGCGGGCGGATGTGTCGCTGGCGCTGCTGCTCGCCGGCCTCGGCACCACGGCGTTCGAGGTCGCGACGGTGTTCTACAACGCCATGCTGCCCGATCTGGTGTCGCGGCAGCGGCTGGGTCGGTTGTCGATGCTCGGCTGGGGTGCCGGCTACGCGGGCGGGCTGACCTGCCTCGGCCTCGTGCTGGTGGTGCTGGTGTTCCCGAACCCGCCGCATTTCGGGCTCGACCGCGCGCAGGCCGAGCCGGTGCGCGCGGCGGCGCTGCTGGCCGGTGGCTGGCTGCTGCTGTTCGGCTGGCCGGTCTGCGTGTTCGTCCCAGAGCCGGCCCGGCGGGTGCCCTGGCGCCGCGCGGTGCGGGAGGGGGTGGCCGAGCTCCGCGCCGTGCTGCGCGCCGCCT
>Ga0302314_10007426_pt1 | contig 19709 bp, 20 predicted proteins | sample III_Palsa_N2_3_FD_200533 | JGI IMG/M metagenome (GOLD analysis project Ga0302314, IMG submission 200533) | Peat permafrost microbial communities from Stordalen Mire near Abisko, Sweden - III_Palsa_N2_3 | ecosystem: Environmental > Terrestrial > Soil > Palsa > Peat permafrost | place: Sweden...
CAAGATCGAGATCAAGGCCGCCGTCGGCCGGGTCGATCCGAACCTGTTCAACAACCTCTTCTTCGGCCTGACCACTCAGCCGGGTGAGAACCTGAACTCGGTCGACGAGACGGGCACGATCGCCAGCGGCGAGGTCACCGTGGCCAATGCGGCCAACTGGACCCAGGATCTCGGCGTCTACAATGTCGCGACGGGCCTCTACATGACCCGCGTCGCCTCGGCTCCGACAGGCAACCAATATTCCGTCGCGGCGGGCGCCTACAGCTTCAGCACAACGCTGAACGGCGACGCGGTGCGGATCAGCTATGTCTACGCGTCGACCTCGACGGGAACCAAGTTGGCCTTCACCAACCAGCCGATGGGTTCCAGCATCATTTTCTCGATGACCCTGGTCAATCAGTTCGCCGGAACCGGAGGCAAGAAATCCCTGTTCATGAACTTCCCCGCGGTCCAGGCCGGCAAGCTTTCCATGCCGCTCAAGCTGGACGATTTCACCCTGACCAGCCTGGACATAAGCGCCCAGGACGACGGGACCGGCAATGTCTTCAGCTACACGATGACGGGCTGAGGGCAGGGGACATGGCGCAGGTCACCATCGGCGGTGCGGCGATCGACGTCGCGCTGCCCAATTTCAAGGCCCTCAAGGCGGCCTGGAAATACATCGCCGCCGTTCAGGGCGAGGCCGATCCGATGGCCGGCGTCGACGCCATTCTGGGCGTCATCGCCGTCGGCGCGATCGGCGAGAGCCTGACCGTCGAGCAGTTGGAGGGACGGCTGACACCACGCGAAATGGCGGGCCTTAGGCCCTTCATGAACGCGCTGATGGTCGAAATCGGCCTGGCCGCCCCGCTGGAGGACCCCGCGTCGGGGGAAGCGCCGCCGGCGGAGGGCGCGGCGAGCCCTTCGACGGAGACTTCGACAGCCTGATCGCCGAACTGGTCGCCGCCGGTTGCGGCGGCGGAGACTGGGACCGGATCGAGACCCACTGGGACCTGCATCGCTATGGGGCCATGCAGCGGCACTGGGCGCGCCACGGCCCGCCGACCTATATCGCGGTCGCGCTCTATCTGGGCCTGAACCAGCCGCGGCCCCACGCCGCCGACCAACTAAACGATCCCGAAGACCTGGCGAACTTCCTGCGAGCCTTTCCGGGCGGGGCGGGCGCCTGACCGCCCATCCTGCAAGGAGCCCCGATGGCCGACACCGACCTGCAGGTCAAGTTCACCGCCGATACGGCCGGCGTCTCGTCCGCCGCCGTAGTGATGCAGACCACGCTCAAGGACATCGCCGCCCAGGTCCAGGCGGTGAACGCCTCGATGACGTCCATGGCCTCGGCGGCGCTGACGCCCTTCAACGCCTCGGCGGCCGGCGCGAAGGCGGCGGCCAACCAGGTCATCCAGACGATCCAGAGCCAGGTCCGCGCGCAACAAGAAGCGATCCGCGAACAGATGCTGGACGTGCAGCAGGCCGACAAGGAAGGCCTGATCTCGCACCAGCAGGCCCACAGCCAGACCCTGGCGCTGATCGCCCAGCAGCAAGCCGTCGCCATCGACGCGGCCCAGGCGATCGCCGCTGCGCGGATCAGCGCGGACCAGACGGCGCTGCAAAGCGCCACCTTGAGTTCAGCGGATTTCATTCGACTGCTGAGAGACGAGCAGGCCGCCAACGACCAGGCAAACAGGGCCATGGCCGCGGCCAATCTTAGCGCCAGCCGCCAGCGCTCCGCCGACAGTCGCCGCGAGGCGGAGCAGTACAAACAGCAATGGGACCAATCGATCGGCATGGTCACACGCGACTTCGCCCAGGGCGTCGTCCAGATGGCCGAGGGAACCAAATCCTTCAGCAAGGTCATGGCCTCCATCGGCAATCAGATCCTGACCAAGTTCGCCGAGGTGGTCGCCAAGATCGTCTCCGACTGGATATTCGCCGAGGCGACCAAGACCAGCGCGACCCAGGCCGGCTTCGTCGTCCGCTCGGCCTATGACGTCCAGGCCGCCCAGCAGACCCAGTCTACATCGTTCCTGACGGCCCAGAAGGTCGCGCTGAACAACGCCGTTCAGGCCGCCTCCGGCGCCTACGCCTCGGCCTCGACGATCCCCCTGGTCGGCTGGTTGATCGCGCCGGCCGCCGCCGCGGCGGCCTTCTCGGCGGTCGAGGCTTTTGGCGCCCTGGCCTCGGCCGCCGGCGGCTACGACATCCCCGCGGGCGTCAATCCCCTGGTCCAGGCTCACGCCAGCGAGATGATCTTGCCGGCCAGCATCGCCAATCCCCTGCGCGCCCAGTTGGCCGCGGCCAATTTCAATGGGTCATCCGCCGCCAGCGATGGCGGCGCGGGCGGGGGCGATACGCACATCCACAACTGGCATCTGCACGGCGTGATGGACGGCGCGAGCCTCAGACGTGTCCTGGAATCCAATCGCGGCGACCACGCCGCCGCCATGGAAAGCCTGGTGCGCAGCCGCAACGGCAAGGGTTTCGGAGGCTAGCCGATGGCGTTCACCTATATCCCGACGTCCATGCCGGGGATCGGCGCCAACTACGCGCTCAACCCCAATCCACGCTTCAACCTCCCCTCGCCAAGCGTGGGCCTGCCGACCGGTTGGCAGAACTGGAACAACGGGGCCGGCGCCATCAACGGCGTCGACGCCGGTGGTGTTTGGAATTCAGCGATCGCCGGTGGCGCGGCGGCGGACGGTGGTATCGAGTCCCTGCTGGGCCCAACCGCGCCGGCGCCCTTTCCGGGCCTCGGCTGGTACGTGCTGGAGGCGACCGTCTACCTCTCCAGCGGCGCGCTGACCGGCGCCGGCGTGCTGGCCCAGTTCGACGACGCGGCCTATGCGACCCAGCTCGAATATGGCCTGATCGATTTCACCATCGACCTGGACTCGAGCGGCGTCGCGCCGGGCGCAGGCACGCCTGGCGCCACCTACGCCTTCAAGAAACTAGTCCAGGTCGCCAACCCAGGCTCCGTCGCCTGCATCCTCTACGCCATGTCGCATTGGGACGGGTTCGGCCATTCCATCGCCGCCGCCAACCTGCTCGACTGGTATCAATGCTCGATCCGGCCCGCGACCCTGGCCGAAATCGCCGCCGGCAATGGCCAGTACGGCCTGCCGGTTTTTCCCCTGTTGCCCGGCCAGTCCATCACGCTCGGCAAGGCGCCGCGCTGGTCGACCAAGGTCAAGCGCGCCGCCTCGGGCCGAGAGCGCCGCACCGCGCTCTGGCCCTATCCGCTCTGGCAGTTCGAGCTCAGCCACGAGGTGGTTCGCCATCGCCCGTCCAATGACGAACTCGCCGCCCTGTGGTCGTTCTTCAACACCAGCCAGGGCCAGTACCAGCCCTGGCTGTTCCTCGATCCCAGCGACTATCAGCAGGCCAGCCCGCAGGTTTTCGCCACCGGCGACGGTTCGACCGCCACGTTCCAGATCGGACGTACCTTCACCCAGGCCGAACCCGAGCCGGTCTACGCGCCGTTCGGCATGACCGTCTTCATCAACGGGACGGCGACCACGGCCTACACGATGGCCGCCAACGGCAAGATCACCTTTTCCGGCCCGCCGGCGGCCGGGGCGGTGCTCACCTGGACCGGCTGCTACTATTTCGGCTGCCGCTTCCTCGCCGACGACCTGACCTTCGAACAGCTGGTCAGCCAGCTCTGGTCCGGCAAGTCGGTGAAATTCACCAGTCTGAGGGTCTGATGCTGACTCCGATCGACGCGACCGGGCATCCCGGCGCCACCCTCGCCCTGCTGAACGGCGGCGCCGATTTCGTCATGGCCGACCTGTGGTCGATCACCCTGAACGGCGGCGCCGTGGTCCGCTGGCACGGCGCCGGCTTCAACACGCCGCTCAGCTTCAACGGGAACACCTGGACGGCGGGTCCGGCCATCGATCGCGGCAAGATCACCACCAAGCTTGGGGTCGAGGTCGCCACCTTGGACGCCACCATCACGGCCGCGCCCACCGACCTGATCAACGGCGTGCCGGTGCTGCCCTTCGTGCGCGGCAACGGCCTGGATGGCGCGACGGTCGTGCTCTACCGCGCCTATCTGCCGGCCTGGGGCCAGCCGATCACCGGCGTGACCATCGCCTTCAGCGGCCGCGTGACGTCACTCAAGAACCTGTCGCGCACCCAGTTCGAAATGACGGTCTCGGCCTGGACCGTGCTGCTCAACGTCAATATGGGTCCCGATGTCTTCCAGGCCGGCTGTCTGAACACCCTCTACGATTCCAGCTGCGCCCTGAACAAGGCGAGCTACGCCTTCAACGGCGCCGTGACCGGCGGCGGGACCACCACCGCCTGCGACACGAATATGACCCAGGCCGACGGCTTCTTCACCCAGGGCCAGCTGATCTGGCTGACCGGCGCCAACGCCGGCCTATCTCGCGCCATCGCCACCTATGCGAACGCCAGCGGCGCCATGACCTTCGCCTTCCCGCTGCCGACCGCGCCGGCGCCGGGCGACACGTTCACCGCCTATCGAGGCTGCAACCTGACCATGGCCGCCTGCACGGCGTTCGGCAACCTGATCCATTTCAGGGGCCAGCCGTTCACGCCGCCGGCGGTGACCGGTGCGGTGGGCGTGGGGGGTTAGCCAAGAGCGGGAATGGACTGGTGGCGCGCAATAGCAGAATGTGGAGTGGAACGGATACTCGTTTGTCGCGTTCTTCACCCCGCGGTCTCGACGTGGGGTTGACTTACGTCAATGTCATTGGGACTGCGTTAGCGAAGGTCTATTATCCTCCTCGGTTTGTTCAACCGGGGCATCAATCTTCGCTCCGGACGGATGCAACTCCAGGCCGAGCAAAGCCATTGCAATTCCTTCAAGGTTCGTTAAAGAAATTGTCACCGCCCACTGCGGAAGTTCCTCCGGTCCCAGCGCTTGAGCGTGCGCCGAAGGCACGGCCCAGTGGGTTGGCGACTCATCGGCGGGGGGCGCCGACGACTCTTTTGAGGTGGCGTGATGATGCGACCGCTCGTAGGACACGCCTAGCATGCCGGCCATCAAACCTAAATTGTTTGACGCGTACGGGTCCTTTCCGGATGAGGACGACCAAGCGTCTGACGTTATCGATGGTCGCACCGAGATCGAGGCCACGGGCGGCGCCTCGATCTATGGCGAATCCGTTGCGTGGGACGATGCGGTGACCGATCGCCGCAAAATCGAGGACCTGGAATTGGCCCTTACGACCGTCCGCACCGCGCGTAGGCGGTTGAGCGGCGTTGTGAGCCCATCCGAGGGTCCCCAAAGGCCGGTGACGCGTGAGGTCGAACGCGTGTTTAACGACCTACTCGCGCATGAAGCGCAGCTGGAACGAATGTTGCAGGCTCCGGTCGACCGGGAGGTCGACACCGTGGATGAACACGACGATCTGCAGAAGCATGGCTTCCTTAAGAAGCCGCCATTGCATCACGATATAAAGGCGGAGTTGCGGGCTATTTTCCTGTCGACCTTGCCTGGAATTACGATATGCGGCCTTAGCGTTATATTCGCTAGGACACTGCTCGTGACCGCGTGGCCGCTATTTGTAATAGTGTCCCTTGGGTTATTTTCTGCGTCTCTCTCTCTATTTACCCGCAGAACCCATTGACTTGGCGCGATTCACAATAGAATGCCCACGCTGACCAGGGCGATTCAATCGTTCACCCTAACGTTTGTTTTCGTTTTCTGTGCCGTTACAGGCTTCTATCCGTTTTCACATTTGACTGTTTGGGCGATTCTGGTGTCCGGCTCCTTTTGGTGGTTGGCCTCGATGTTCCCGATCTGGGGCAGGGACATGCCCGAAGCGCCGGCGATGATGAACTGCGTGGCGGCGTCGACGGCAGTTTTTGCCGGTTTGACAGCGGTCAAAGAGTCCGAGCTGGAATTGGTCCGCCAAGTCCTATCGCGACTGATGCACGCGATCTAAGGCCAGCCTTTGGTTTGGCGCTTCGGCGCGAGAGAACCTGATCAATTGCGAGACCTGAACGGCGTTGCGCTAAGCCTTCTGCTCGGGCGCTCCACCCGGATTGACTAGCCACAAATACGACTGCGCCTATTGCCGCGGAGCAGGTCGTCCAGCAGATCGTAGTCCCATGCCCCCACCCTCCGAACTCTCGGAACGCGCCCGCGTGGCCGCGGAGGCGTGCGCCTGGCTCGGCACGCCCTACCACCACCGCGCCTGCCTGAAGGGCGTTGGCGTTGATTGCGCGCAGTTGCCGATCGGGGTCTGGTCGGCTGTCGGGCTGATCCAGAAGTTCGACACCGGCGACTACCCCGCCGACTGGCACCTTCACCGCGAGGAAGAACGCTATGCCAGCTTCGTCTTGCGCTACGCCGATGAGATCGCCGCGGCCGACGGCCAAGCTGGCGATCTGATCCTGTTCAAGTTCGGCCGCGCGTTCAGCCACGGCGCGATCCTGATCGCGCCCGGCGTGGTGGTCCACGCGGTGCGCAAGGACGGCTGCGTGACCCTGGGCGACCTGGACCGCGACGTCGATCTGCTGGACCGGCCTCGGCGGTATTTCAGTTTCTGGGCCCATCAAGAAAGGAGGCGGCGCCATGGCCGGTAGATCCGCATCCAGCACCATCACCCGCTATGCCGGGATCCAGGTCCAGACCTCCGCCCTCGGCCTCAATGTCCCCGTCGGTTGGGGCACGTTCCGCTGCAAGTGCAACCTGGTCGACTATCTGGACTTCAAGTCCAAGTCCCAGACGGCCGCGGCGTCCAAGGGCGGCACGACCACCGGCTATTCCTATTCGGCGACCGTGATCCTGGCCCTCTGCGAAGGCCCGATCGACAGCGTCTCGACCATCTATGTCGACGGCAAGGTCTATACCAACGCCGCCAAGACCGCCCTGGCCCAGGCCAATTTGAACCTGAACACCGGCGCGATCGGCCAGCCTGTCTGGTCGTACCTGACCTCCAACCACGCCGCCCACGCCATAGGCTACAGCGGCTTGACCATCGCCTACCAGTCCAACTACGCGCTGGATTCCGGCGCCCAGACGCCCAACCACAGTTTCGAGGTGGTGCGCACGGCCAGCTTCGGCGTCGCCGGCACGCCGGACGCGGATCCCTCGCTGGTGGTCACGGACTTCTTCACCAACGTCCGTTACGGCGTCCCATCCTGGGCGAGCGGCCTGCTGGGCGACCTGACCCAGTACCAGGACTACTGCCTGGCCGCGGGCCTGCTGGTCTCGCCGGTGATCGACAGCCAGCGCAGCGCCTCGGACTTTTTGACCGAGCTGCTCAAGGCCACCAACTCGACCTGCGTCTGGTCCGAGGGCCTGCTGAAATTCCTTCCCTATGGCGACACCGCGCTCACGGGGAACGGCAGAACCTATGCGCCGAACAACACGCCGGTCTATTCGTTGAACGACGACGACTATATCCCGCAGGCGGCCGGCGACGACCCGCTGACCATCGACATCGAGGACCAGTCCGACGCCTATAACGTGGTCCAGTTGGAATATCTGGACCGGACCAACGAATACAACATGGCCATCGCCCTGGCGTCCGATGCGGCCAACGTGGCTCAGTATGGCATGAGGCGGAAGGATCCGGACACCGTCCACTGCATCGCAACCCCCACCGTCGCGGCCCTGTCGGCCCAGCTCTTTCTTCAGCGCACGCTCTATATCCGCTCGCAATTCAAGTTCACCCTGGGCTGGCAGTTCGCGCTGCTGGAGCCCGGCGACATCCTGGAGCTGACCGACACCGCCCTGGGCCTGAACGCCTGTCCCGTGCGGATCGTCCAGATCGACGATGACGAGGACGCCTGCCGCGCCATCATCGCCGAGGACTTCCCCGTCGGGGTCAGCCACGCGCCGCTCTACACCATGCAAACCGGCGCGGCGGTCTCGCGCGACACCAATATCGATCCCGGCGGGGTCGAGGCGAACCTGCTGCTTTGGAGCGGCGACATCTCGCAATCCTCCGCCTGGGGGTTGTCGGACGCGACGATAAGCAGCGGGACCCAGAGCGATCAGTATGGATTCTCCACCGCCCACGCGATCATCCCAACATCTGGCCTAAACGGCGCGCACCAGGTCATCCAGGCCGTGTCGAGCAGCTATCTGTTCGCTGGCGTGAGCTATACCTTCGGCGCGTGCCTGCAGGCCGGCGCGCACCACATCGCCGAATTGCGCTGCGGCGACGGCGACGGCGACGGCTGGAATGTGGTCTTCGACCTTTCGGCCGGCGTGGTGCTGAACGTCTACGAGACTTCCGGAACCTATCCGGGCAATGTCACGCTGATCGGTTACGGCGTCGAGCCGACGCTGGTTTCGGGCATCTGGCAGTGTTTCATCACAGTGCAGGCGACGGCGCTCCCGGCCGGACTGCTCAACTGGTTCGTCTACGCTGACGACGACAGCGCCGACAACACCTGGACCGGCGACGGCTCGAACGCGATCTGGGTCAGCCAGGCGCAGCTCCGGCAGGGCGTCGCCCTCGGAGTCTACGCGGCAACGACCACCACGCCGGCCGCCCCAATCGTCTTCAACCCGCCCGCTGCGCTCAACGATGGCGGATCGACCATGTTCGCCGCCGTCGCGGGCGGCCCGAACTGGGGCGGCTGCAACGTCTGGATCAGCATCGACGGGACCGACTTCAACGAGATCGGCACGATCACCAGCCCCGCGCGCTACGGATTGCTCACCGCATCGTTTCCCCCCCACGCGGACCCGGACACCGCCGACACGCTGTCGGTCGATCTCGGCTGGTCCGGGGGCGCCTTGGCGGGGGCTTCGCAGGCCTCCGTCGACAATGGCGCGACCACCAGCTGGATCGGCGGCGAGCTGGTCGGCTACGAAACCGCGACCCTGACCAACCCAAGCCGCTACAATCTCGGGACCTATATCCGGCGCGGATTCCAGAACACGCCGATCTCGACCCACAATGTCGGCGACGCCTTCGTTCGCCTGGATGATGCGATCTTCGACTTCCCCTATCTGGACATCAATTCCGGCGAGACCGTCTATCTGAAGTTCCAAAGCTTCAACCTCTACGGCCAGGCGCTTCAATCCCTGGCGGACTGCATCACCTATTCGGCCGTTCCGAACCCCGTCGCGGCGAATGCGCCCAATCCCGCGTCATGGACGGCGGCCGGCGCGACGCTTTCATCCGGCGGGGTCGTTGTTCCTGTCTTGGAGATCACCGCGGTCAGCCCGAGTGGCGCGGTGGCAGACAACCCGTCCGCGACCGCGATCCAGACGTTCACCCGCGTGCATGGCGCGACGCCGTGGGTGTCGGGAGGCGCATTCGCCGACAGCTCGACCACGATGTACCTGCCGGCGATCGTCTCCGGCCAATCCTACGACGTCGGCATCGCCTATATCGTGGGCGGCGTCCAGACCGGAATCACCCAGATCGGGACCGACATCTTGATCGCCGCGGCCGTGGCGCCGAGCGTCGTGAACCAGGGCGCCTTGGCCACATCTTCGCTGTCGCCGTCAGAGGTCGCCAACGCGAATGTTCCGGCGGTCGGCGTCAACCGGGTTCCGCTGTCGCTGTTCGAACTGGGCGCGAGCGTCGACTGGGCGGCCGGCGCGACCGGGATGACTGGCTTTGCCGAGCAGGTCGTTCAGGTGTCGGGCTACAGCACATTCGAAGCGACGGCGACGGCCACCGCGTCAGGCCAATACCTCTACATCAATTCTTCGTTTTTCCCGGTGACGGGCGGCGAGCAGCTCGCGATCAAAGGGCTGATCGGGACGACCAATGGCGTCGGCGTCGCCCTCGTTATCTACTGGTACGACGGTACCGGCGCGCAAATCTTGGGCGTCGGCGTGGCGAGCACGACGCTGGGTTTCGCACAGCTCGTCCAGGGCATGGAGACGGCGCCATCGAACGCCCGCACCGCTCTGCTCCAATGCGCCGTCGCGAGCACGGGCGCGGGGTCCTACGGAATATCGCTCGCCCAGCCGTTCGTCTCCGGCGCCGCGCCCGGCCAGACGGCCTTTCCGACGTTTACGCCGGGCCCCAACGCCCAATCTGGCGCCACCAAGAACGTCACCACATATGCCGGAACGGCCCCCTCGACCCCCGCGCCGACCAACGGCGACATCTGGGTCGACACAGCGGTCAACCCGAACACCATCAATCTCTACCAGAGCGGATCGTGGACGCCGGTCGGGACCTATACGCTGAACACCAACCAGCTGACCGACGGCGCTGGCCTGGGCCTGACGGCGCAGTGGACCAACATCGTCGGGCAGGCGAACGCCCCGGCCAACAACGCCACCAAGAATGTTACGACCTACGGCGCGAGCGCGCCCAGCGGCGGTTCGAACGGCGACATCTGGGTCTATACCGGCGTCACGCCGAACGTGACCTATCTGAACGTCTCTGGAACCTGGGAGGTCGCGGCCAACCACGTCACCTCGACCAGCGACATCACCGATGGCGCGGGGCTCGGAAACACCGCGATCTGGACCAGCGTCAGCTCTCGCCCCGTCAACCTCGCTGGTCTGACCGGGACCGAGGCGATCAACAACGCGACGCTCCAGGCCGCGCTGACCGCCGGATCGCCGACCGTTATCCCAACGCAAGCGGGCTCGATCACCAGCCAGGCCGCCGCCGCCACGGACAGCACGATCCAGCCCGGCGCGACCAACAATCAGGTCTTTGGTCCAACCGGAACCAACCCGCTGAGCACCAACCCGTCGCTGGGCGACAACGCGATCTGGATCAACAATTCGCTGCCGATCCCCGGCTACGCCGATGCGACCTTCATTCTGAAGGGCGGCGTTTGGCAATGTATCAGCGGCGTCATCCCGGCCGGCGTGGTGCTGTGCGACACCGCCGCCGGCGGCTCCAGTCCGTTCGTGCTTCCGCTGAACGCGCGCGCTGAGTTCACGATCACCGCCAGGGGCGGCGACGGGGGCGGCGACACCCATACCGACGTCCAGGGCGCGTCGGGCGGCATCGTGGTTTGGCAAGGCAGCGGAACGCCTGGCTCCACGTCGATCACCTTTGCGGCGGGCGCGGCAGGATCGAGCATCAACATCGGCGGCGGCTCGGAAAGCAACGGAACGCAGACAACCGCGTCCTGTTCGTCGCCGTCATTCAGCCTGAACGCGGGCGGCGGCGAGGCGGCCAACGCCGGCAATGTCGGGGGCGCGGCGAGCGGCGGCAACGTGTCGAACACGGCCGGATCGTCGTCGGCGGCCGGCGATCCGGCGCGCGCCGGGCAAGTGCAAATCGTTTCGAACTGAGCCGCCGGCTCCCGCTTGACCTGATCCAAGGAGAACCCGATGAAGACACTCCCGTCCATCCTGGGCGCGCTGGCGCTTGTCTGCGCCACGGACGCCAACGCCCAAGTCGGCCCCACCGTGGGCAGCTACCGTCTCCCCGGCGGCTCGACCAACATCCCCGCCGCGGGGGTCCAGGCGATCCCGCCCGCCAACCTGGCGCCGTTCCAGGCCAGCGTGACCACCACGCCGACGCCGCTGGCCGTGGCGCGGACCCAGCGCCAGTTCGTGACCGTGATCAACAGCGGAACGACCCCGATCTATCTGGGCGGCGCGAGCGTCACCGCCGCCACCGGCGTGATGCTGCCCGGCGTCGCCGGCGCCTCGATCACCATCGCCTTCACCGGCGACCTCTACGCCGTGACCGCCAGCGGAACCCAGGCGGTCACCGGATACGAGGTGTACTGATGCGACGGCCGATCGCCCTCCTGGCCGCCGCCGCGCTGACTCAACTCGGCGCCGGCGCACAAGCAGCGTCCGTACCCGCCGCGGACCACAAATTCGCCCCCGCCTCGAACCACCGCCCCGAACTCGCCGCCCAAGCCCAATCCCCCGGCGCCCCCTTCATCGGAATAGCGAGCCAACCGACGATCTACGTGCCGGGGGTCAGCGCTCCATCTTATGCGCCACCGCCAATCTTCGCCAATCTAGCGATGGTTTATGGCGATAGCCGCGCGGCCAACGCCGGCGATGCGATCTACTCCTCTCCAGCGTTCAGCACGGAATATGCTTTCGCGAACACATGGGCGGCCGAGCTTCCGTGGCAAACCAACAATGCAATCTTGTTCAGCTCGACCTACAACTACGGTGTAGGCGCACAGACCAGCGCCGGCATCTATTCTCGTCTTCAGGCGACAGGCATCGATTGTAACAACGCGACTATCAGCTCGGGCGTCTGTTTCACAGGGCAGCATACGACCACGTCAGGGGCGACCTCGACCACGGGCATGACTGTGGCGAATGGAACCGGGATCACCGTCGGCGAGTATGTCTTCGCAAGTCCGCAAGGGAGCCCGTCCTATCTCGGCCCACAGGTTACCGTCGCTGCCGTCAGCGGAACCTTGGTGACCTTGAGCGCCGCGCCGCTCAACACGATCCCCAGCGGAACGGCGATCACGTTCTCGCCAACCGTGCATACAAACAACTTCTGGAATGGCCTGGATGCCACGTTAACTGGCTGGTCACTGACCGATCCGAATTTCAACTCGGCCAACGTCGGCTCCTATTCGGCGTTTAGCGACCCGGCCAAGCTGGTCTTTTTCATGACCGGGACGAACGACGCCAACCTGCCGACGCTCCAGGCGCTGAGGAACCAAGCGGCAATCTTCGACACACTTGGGCCGGCGGGTGCCAATAAGGTGGTGATCGCTGGAAACGAGATCCCACGTGGCTTGGCGACGGCGATATTGGAGAAGCACAGCGTCCCCGCTTCGACGCCCTTCACCATCACTTCAACAAACGCATCGGGTTTCTATAGTGACATCGGTGTCTACTATGCACCGAATAATAGCGCCAACGCGCTCGGGGCAAGCGACGGGATCAGGTTGACGTCGGTCAACTATCCTTGCACTCCGTCGACGGGCCAATACTGCGTAAATCTAGCGACGGGCGTCTATTCGTTCGCGTCCGGCGACGCGAGCGCCCAAGTGGTGTTGCAATATCGTTGGACCAGCAACTCCGGCGGCTCATACCTCACTGATATTCACGATTGGCTGGACAGTGCGAGCTGCGGCGGATCGTTCACCGCGCCGATCTCTGGTCACACGTTTTCGATCAGCGGGGCGCAATGCAATCGTCCTTGGTTGACCGTGGTTGATACCTGGGATCAGATTTACGACACCGCTACGGGCACCAATTATCTTCCAATCCCGTTTTTCTCGATCGACGGTCTGCATCCAATACCTTACGCCGGGGCGCTGATCGCCAAGGCGATGGCGGTTCCGGCCGCACCGTTGGTGGGGACTTCGCCGGCGTTAGCGCTCCCTACCGTGAACAACTCTCTATTTGGCGGGAATACGTCCAGCGCAACCACATCGCACACTTATGACGCGACGCAGTGCCCGAGCATCACCGGGACTACGGTCAACTACTGGATGACTGCGCTTAGCCCGACCGCAACATCAAGCAACACTGGGACACTATCGGGACTCGGCTATCCGCCGATCTATTCGGCCGGAATGAAGATCTACGCGCCGTCGTCGCATGTGCCTGCGGGTTCGATTGCCGACTGCATCGATCTGACCAACAACCAGCTTCACCTAGTTGCGCCTGGGGCGGTGACTGGGACCAACGCCAACACGGTCGGCCAGCAGGATACAAACAGCATCGCCGCCAACGCGGTGTTCTCTCACCTACTTTACACGACACCAACCGTGGCGAGTTGCAATGGCCATTGCGGAACGCCTTCAACCGGATACCCGGTCGCGGGGCTGGCTGTCCCGACCAACTGGACGTTCGGCCTCGCGGCGGCTCAGACGACCGACCTTAATAGTGGCGTCTTGGGCGTTCTCTTTGGAGTCGAGACCAATCCCTTGGGCGACGGCTATGACGATTTCATCGTTCAGGTTCAGGGTGTGGCCGCGTCCGGCGGATTGGCGATAAACCTCACGTCGTCCACCATCGCGGCGATGACAACCAGCTTGATTACTGCCGGCGATCAGCATCGTGCGTCATGCAAGGTTCAGATTAGCGCTGGGCCGAATGGGCACCTTTGGGGGGTCTACTGGCCCGCGATCAGCGCCATCGACACTGTTGGGTCCGGAAATTATGAGCCTCCGGGCTCCCTCGGTAGCACATATACTAATTGGGGGGCGCAGGCGGGCGGCGGCGGAACGGGCATCGAGATGACCGACAAGGACCTTTCGAATGGTAACGGAACAACAATCACGGTTCAGATGATCACTCCACCGACAAATACGACGGGCATGACGGCACCTGGCGCGACCCAGAAAATATTCGTTGGTTCCGATAGCGGAGTTCCGGTGTCTGCTACCTTCCGCTTCTCCCGTTGCACAGACGAAAAGGTTTCCAACTAAGCTGCTTTGGGCTTCCACGGAGACAGCGCGGCGATCACCTGCTCGATCTTCGGCAGATACTTTCGCGACCGCAGCGCCGGTTTCTCGATCAAGTGCCAGGAGAAGCCAGCAAAAACGCTGCCGAGCACGAACGCCACGGGAAAGACGATGTACCAGTGACGGCCACTGGGAACGAGGAAGACGAAGGCCTGCTGGATCACGTAGTGGTAGATGTAGAGGCCGTAGCTATAGTCCGCGCCCTTGAGAACGCCGACCTTTTGCGGGTTTAGCAGCCCCAGATAAATTGTGGTGTATGCGGCCGGGAAACCGAGCAGATAGTCGCCACCCGGCAGCAGGAACAGGGCGATCATCACGGCTGTGCTGACAAGGCAAAGGCGACCGCTCCAAGGCAACCGGTCCCGGTAGAGATAGATCGAGACCGCCGACAGGAATGCCATCAGCAGGGCGGGTGGTGCCACCCCATTCTCCTGGTCCATGTGGCCGTGATGGATGAAGACCTCGAATGCGAACAGGATGATCGTACCCAAGGCAGTGGCCGCCAGGAACAGCGCTCGGACTCTGACGACCCGTAGCAGGGCAGCCCCGGTTAGGGCGGCGTAGCACCACAGCTCCCAAGGGACCGTCCAAAGCTGTCCGTTGACCCGGTCGGCAATTGGGTTGGTCAGAAACATGCCTGGAAGCCGGTAATGTATCCAGCCCACGATGTTACAGAGATATTTGAAGAAGAGTGGGTTGGTCAGCAATGGACCAAGGATGATGGCGCTAAGCAACGTTTCGACCGCCAGGGCCGGGACGATCCGGATCGCCCGTAGACCGACGAAGGTCGAGACGCTGTTGCGAAACAGACTGCCCGCGACGAGGAAGCCGCTCAGTGCGAAGAACATCGGGACGATCACAGCGACGATCGGCCGGTACGGAGACGACAGGAACCCGTAGGCCAAGCCGTTGCCGTAGGACGTAGTGAAGGAGTGCCAAAACACTACGGCGGTGGCCAGGATGATTCTCAGATAGTCGAAGCCTGTAGCCCGCCCGCCTGTCGCGGTCATTCTGTCGTCAATCGTCATACTGAAACTCGCCTCGGCTACCGCATTTTGATTTCGCAACGACGGCGGACCGGGCTCGGCGTTCCGACAAACGTCCTCGTCACCGCAACCACTCAATCCCTCCGGGTCTGCCTGACCATCTCTGGCACGACCGACCGGCGCAAAGCAATTCACACGCCACTATCCCTCGGAGTCCTCATGACCGACATTCCGCCCGATCCGGCGCCCGGCGCCGTGCCTATCGCCGCGCCCAACGTCATCGCGAACGCTCGTGGCGCCTCCAGCATCCTCGCGCCCTACGCCTTGGCGCTCGCCTGCCTCGCCGCCGTGGTCTTCGACCCGAATCTGCAAAGCTCGGCGGACACGGTCCTGAAGCTGGTCCTGGGTGCGGCCCTCATGGCCATCAACCCCGGCGCAAAGTCGGGGGCGCCGCGATGAGCTTCGCCGCCTGCCTGCCGATCGTCCTGGCGTCCGAGGGCGGCTATACGCTCGACCAGGGCGGCCCGACCAATCTGGGCGTGACGATCCCGATCCTCAGCGCCTTTCTGCGCCGCCCGGCGACGATCGCCGACGTCAAGGCGCTGACGCCGGCCAGCGTCGCGCCCCTCTACCAGACGCTGTTCTACAACGCCGCCCACTGCAATCTGTGCCCGGCCGGTCTGGACCTGATGGTGTTCGACGAAGCCGTCAACCAAGGCCAGGGCCACGCGATCCGGCGCCTGCAACGGGCGTTGGGCCTGCCGGCCGACGGTGATTTCGGCCCCGCGACGCTGGCCGCCCTCAAGGCCTGCGATCCGGTCAAGACCATCGGCGCGATCCACGACGACAACGCCGCCTACTATCGCAGCCTCGACCAAACCGACCCGCAAGACCAGCGCGGCTGGCGCGCCAGGAACGATCGCACCCGCGACCTGGCCCTGGCCATGGCGGCGGCGCGCTAAGCGCAGACGTACTCGCTCCGGCGGATCGCTGATCCGGCCGCGTTTCTTCCACCCTCAATTTCAACCGGCCCTGACGGCCAAGGAGACGAAGCCATGTCGATCCTATCCCAACTTATCCAAGGCAAGATCACCCTGGCCCAGGCCGCTCAGGACGCGGAGTCCTGGCTCGGCCAGACCGAGGCCAGCATCGAAAAATCCATCGCCGGCGATCCGGCGGTGCAGTCGGCGGTCAATAACGTCATCGCCGACGGCAAGGCGGCCATCACGGTCGGCGCGGACTGGGCCGGCACGGCGATCTCCGGCGGCCTTTCCGAATTCGCGGACGAGGTGGCCGGCCTGGTGACCAAATATACCCCAGACCTGATCGGCCCGGCCGCCGGTCCGTTGGCCGCGGCGGCCGTGACCGCGATCCAGGCGCTGGGCGCTGTCGGCGTGGCCGCCGTCCAGCATCAGGTGGCGACCATCGTCACCGGCGCTTCGCCCGCTACGGCGCCTCTGGCGGCGCCGTCCAGCTAGGTGCGGACGGCGACGTTCAACGCGATCGAAAGCGGGAGGAAACGGCCATGACCACCATCGACTGGCTGTCCGGCTCGGCGGCGGCCGGCATGTTTCTGCTCTCCCTCGCCGCCGTCGCCGTGTCCCACGGCGCCCATCGCCAGCGAACCGACAATATCGAAGGCGACGTCAAGGCGCTCGGCGATCGCGTCACCGCGGTGGAGGCGCTGAAGGTCTCGGTCGAGGGCCTCAGCCGCGGCATCGAGCATCTGGGCGAGCGGCTGATCGACAGCCAGAAGTTGAACGCCTCCGAGCTCGGGCGCCTGGCCGATCAGGTCGCGGCCGGCCAGAAACTCATGGACGCGCGGTTCGATGCAATGAAGGAACTTAGCGCGCGAGAGCTTGACGAGGTCAAACACGGCGTCCGCAATATTCGACAGTCCCTGGAGACCACACAACGTCAAGTCGAATACCGTCCGATGGGGTGACCCGACCAAGGTCTTTGCTTCCACCCCGACATCGGACAACTCAAGATCGAAAGCACAGAGTTCAAACTCCGATATCCGAGTTCGCGGCGCCTCGATCCAAAATTAAGTTGTCCGCGGAAAGCCAGGCGCAACGCCGCTGCGATGTTAATGCTCGGTCGAGGAAAGCAGGTTCATACTTCATAAACGCCGGATTCGTAGATTCATCATAACGCCATGCTGGTCTATTGGCCGTGGATGCCGACCTGATGAAGCTTGTCTCGATCGCAAAGGATTTCTCGAAGGCGCCGCGCGGGCGGACCGCGCGCGACGGTCCGTTCAATGGCGAAGCGTTCCGAAAACGCTTCCTGGAGCCAGCAATCGATGCGGGCCAGCCCGTTGTCATCGACGTGGGCGGGATACCCTCCCTTCCATCCTCGTTCCTGGAGGAAGCCTTCGGCGGCCTCTATCGCCGCGGGCGGCCCAGGCCTTATCTGATCAAGGCGCTGGTCAAGTTCGAATCCACCGACGCCCGCTCGCGGCCCTATGTCGACCTGATCCAGCGCTATATGGACGAGGCCGCCAGGCGCTCCAGAGCCTGATCAGTATTTAGAAATTCACCCGCGTGCTGATCGCGCCGTCGACCAGCATGTTGATGCCGGTGGTGAAGGCCGAGCGCGGGCTGGCCAGGAACACCGTCGCGCTGGCGACCTCCTCGGGGCTGGCCATGCGGCCGGTGGGATTGCGCTTGATCATTGACTGGAAGAAATCCGGCGCCCGCTCTTCCACGTCGCCCCAAACACCGCCTTTGAAATAGACCGTTCCGGGCGAGACGACGTTGCAGCGGACATGCTTGGGCGCCCCCTCGCGGGCGGCGCCCTTGGCGAAGTGGATCAGCGACGCCTTGATCGCGCCATAGGCGGAGATGCTTTGCGCCTCCGCCGCCGACACCGACGAGGTGATGATGAAGGCGGCGTCTCCGCTGGCCGCGGCGGCCTTTTCCAAAAATGGCCTGGCCGCCTCGAACGCGCGGACCGCGCCCATCAGGTCGATGTCGTACAGCGATTGCCAGGCCGCCTCGCTGTTGTCGCGGGGCAGGGCGCTGGCGTTGGAAATCAGCACGTCGACCCCGCCCAGCTGTTCGACCGCGCGCGCGATCCACGCCTTCAGGGCCGGCCCGTCGGCGATGTTCACTGCCCCGCCGAACGCCCGCACTCCCTTGGCCTCCAGCGCCGCCACCGCCGCGTTCACCTGATCCAGGTTGCGGGCGCAGATCGCCACGTTCGCCCCTTCGTCGGCGAAGGTCTCGGCGATCGATCGGCCGATCCCGCGCGATGCGCCGGTGATGATGACGTTCTTTCCCTTGAGACCAAGGTCCATGGGTATCCTCCTGGCGCCGCGTTTCGCCGGAGTTCGACCCCACCGCAGCCCGCGCGTCAAGTCGGCGAAGGCGCAAACGCGCCATTGCCCGCGCGCGCCAAGAGGGGCAGGCGCTTTACTCCGGTTCGTGTATGAAGCATGGCGGTTCAGGAATTCGGCCGAGAGGATTGGCTTCATGTTCAAATCGGCGCTTACGAAAATTCGCACCCACCTCATCATGACCGTTGCGGCGGCGGTCTGCATGGTCGTCGCGGTGGTCGCGCTCGGCTTCACCGTCTATGAGGCCGTTCGCCTGGTCGTCCCCCCGGTCGCGGCCTCGGCGCTGACCGCCTTGATCTTTTTCCTGCTGGCGGCGGGGGCCATGGCCATTCTGATCTATGAGCCCCGCAAGCCGGCCGCCGAAGAGCCGCCGGTTCGCTCCGGGATCTGGACGGCCGTCGAATGGAGCCGATTGGCGCCGATCGCCAGCGAGGTCGGACTGGCGCTGACCGCCATCCTGGCGGATCGGGCGCGGCGCCGGCGCGATGACCGCGGCCGCGATCGGCGCTAGTAGCAGCCGATCAGGCTTGGAGTTGAAGCGCCCTTGAAAATCGCAGTCTTTGCATTCGCCCTCGCCCTTGGCGCGACCGACACCGCCGCAAGCGCGCCGGTCCAACCCGATGCCGCCGCGAAACCGCAACCGCCCGTCCCGCCCCGGCCGCTGGGTCCCGAGCTATGGCGTGGCGCGCGGTTCGGAATGGCGCAGGAAGATGTCGCCGCGCTCTTTCCCAAGGCGACCCCCTCCACGGGCGAGGCGTTGGCCAAGGGTCCCAAGTCCGCCCTGAAGCTGCCGGTCGATATCGGCGCAGCGCCAGCGACGGCGCAATTCTATTTCACGACGGACGGCCTGGACTCGATCATCATCGATCGACCGGACGTCGCCGCGCACAAAACCGACGAGAACCTCGCCAAGGCGCACCGGGTCGTGGATCAGCTGACCACCGAGCACGGCCAGCCCAAGACCTGCGCCGAACAGCGCCGGCTCGCCTCACTGACCTGCGTTTGGGTGCTGGGCGAGGCCAAAGCGATCCTCAGCTACCGGGATATCGGAGGCGCCGCGCCGATGCTCAGCGTCA
>Ga0302314_10007427_pt1 | contig 19709 bp, 17 predicted proteins | sample III_Palsa_N2_3_FD_200533 | JGI IMG/M metagenome (GOLD analysis project Ga0302314, IMG submission 200533) | Peat permafrost microbial communities from Stordalen Mire near Abisko, Sweden - III_Palsa_N2_3 | ecosystem: Environmental > Terrestrial > Soil > Palsa > Peat permafrost | place: Sweden...
CTATGCCAAGCTGTTCCCGGCCGATCTCCGGCCGCAGGCGCACGAGATCATCCGGACCTGGGCGTTCTACACGATCGTGAAGTCGCATCTGCACGAGGACAAGGCACCCTGGAGCGACATGGCGATCAGCGGCTGGTGCCTGGCCCAGGACCGCACCAAGATGTCGAAGTCCAAGAACAACAACATCGACCCGCGCGAGCTGATGGGCAAATACGGCGCCGACGTGGTGCGCTATTGGACCAGCACTTATAAGCTGGGTCTCGACACGGCCTATTCCGAGGACGTGCTCAAGGTCGGCAAGCGCTTGCAGACCAAGCTGTGGAACGCGGCCCGCTTTGCCATGCTGCAGCTCGAAAGCTTCGACGGCACGCCGACGACACCGGTCGCCGACGTCGCCAAGGGCTTGATCGTCGAGCCGTTCGACCAATGGGTGCTGAGCCGCCTCGGCCGCACGATCGAGCGGGCGACCAAGTCGTTCGAGGACTATGAGTTCGCCGACGCGCTCGAAGGGATCGAGCGCTTCTTCTGGAACGACCTCTGCGACAATTACCTGGAGCTGGTGAAGGCCCGCTCCTATGGCGAAAGCGGCTCGGCCGCCGGCAAGACCTCGGCGCATTATACGCTGTGGCATTGCCTGGAGACCGTGCTGCGCCTGCTGGCGCCGTTCATGCCGCATCTGACCGAGGAGCTGTACGAGCAGCATTTCCCGGCCCGCGCCAAGGCGCTGGGCTCGGTCCATGCCCGCGGCGCCTGGCCGAAGCTGGCCGATCAGGCGATCGACGAGGCGGCCGAGACGCTCGGCGCCGCCGGCGTCGGCATCCTGGGCGCCGTGCGCAAGCTGAAGAGCGAGCGCAAGGTCTCGATCAAGACGCCGGTGATCAAGCTGGTGGTCGCAGCCACGGCCGGTGCCGTCGCCGGCATCGAGCGTACCTTCGCCGACCTGGCCCCGACCGTGTCGGCCGCCGGCATCGAGCAGACCGCATCGCTCACCGGCGAGACCGTCACGACCGAGGATGGGGCGTTCAATCTCTTGATCGAGCTGGGCGAGAGCGGGAAGGCGGCCTGACCCTCAGCCGGCGAGCGTTGCTCGCCCGGTGAGGGCGCGCGTCGCCGCTCAGTAGACCGGCTTGCGCTTTTCGGCGAAGGCCTTCAGCCCTTCTGCCAACTCGTCGGAGCGCGTGCTCGCGCGGTAGGCCGCCTGGGCCGCGTCCCGGTCGAGCGTGCCGCGGGCGATGGCGTTCAGGCTGTGCTTCATGCCGCGGATGGCGTCCGGCGCATTGGCGGCGAGGATGCCGGCGATGTCATCGACCTTGGCGGCAAACATACCAGGCTCTGTCAGGTAATCCAGATAGCCTATTGCCAAGAGCTCAACCGCTTCGATCGGTTCGGCCAGCAGGAACAGCCGCTTGGCGGCGCCGAGGCCCAAGCGGGTGACGGCGCGTTCGAGCCCGCTCGGGTAATATTGGATACCCAAGCGCCCGGCCGGCATGACCAGCTTCATGGCGGCGACACCGATGCGGAAATCGCAGGCGAGCGCCAGGTCGGTCGCCCCGCCATAGACGCTGCCTTGCAGCGCCGCCACCGTCGGCCGCGGGAAATGCTCCAGCCGATCCACCACTTGGTCGAAACCGACGCCGGTCGACCCGGTCGCCAGTGCTTTCAGGTCGAAGCCGGAACAGAAACTCACGCCGGTGCCGGTCAGCACCAACACGCGCAGGTCGGAGCGGCCGGCCAGATCCTCCAGCAGCGCCATCAGCGCTTCGAGATCGGCGGGCTCCAGCCGGTTGTGCTGGGCCGGGCGATTGAGCCGGATGGTCGCCCGCGGTCCGTCCAGGGTCAGGACCGGTCCGCCGGGCGCCGTCATCAGATGACCTTGAACTCTTGCGGCTCGGCGGCGCGATAGCCTTCGCGCACCGGGTAGCGGACCTCGATCCGGCGGCGCGCGTTCTCGACATCCTCGCCATAGACCAGATAACGGCGGCCGTGGATCCAGTCGCCATCGGTCGGCGTGGCGCCTTCCAGCCGCACCGGCACCAGCCAGGGCTGATGGGAGAGCTGGATAATCTGGTCCAGCACGTAGATCAGGCTGGGGATGCGGTTGCGCGCGTCGCTCAGGCGCTGGCGCCGTTCCTCGACGGCACCGGTCTGCTCCGACAGCTGTCGTTCCAGGTCCGCGATCACCTTGTCGCTCTGGGCGATGGCGGTTTCGCTGAGGATCGCCTCGTTATGGGCAAGGGCGAATTGCTGCGCCAGGATCTCCGCCGTTTCCGGCACGGAGCGCAGCCGCGTCCGCATGTTCGAGATCATGACGATCAGGATCGTGATCGCGATCGCGGTGAAGACGATCAGCGTGCCGAAGGAGCTGCCTTGAATGAAATCTTCCATGGCCGGGTCCTTCTAAGCCGAATCGACGCGTTCGGCCGGGCGGACCGTGAAGCCGTCGGCGGAGGGGAAGCGAGCCAGCGCTGTCGCCATCGCCGTCTGCGCGTTCCGGCTGCGGCAGCGCAGCAGGCGCGGGCGCGCCCACAGGTCGCGTTCCGGTCCCTTGACGTCGCCCGGCTCGGATCGGCGCACGCGCGAGACGATGAATTCGAACAGGGGCACAGTGGTGTCGCTGCCGCCCAGCTCGAATACGAGCGTATAGACCATCTGCGGCATGGCCTTCAGCTGCATATCCAGCTTGGAGATCTCGCTGCTGGCGTCATCGATCTTGTTTTTCAGCAGCTGTTTGCGCTGTTCGAGTTCGGCCGCCCGTACCTTCGCTTCAGTGCGGGCCTTGCGCGCATCCTTCACGGCGGTGCGGGAATCGGTCAGGCCATGCCGGTCCTCGAACGCGCGAATCATCGGGCCTCTGATCGAGAGGCAGATGATGATCCCAATCAGCGCGAGGGTCAGGATGGCGATCAGCAGGATCGACATGCGTAGGATGTGCTCGTTGATGCGGTTGTCGGACTATCTCATGGCCCAGCCATGGCGGCGGCGTCAATGGTATGGAACGTGACATCTGAACACGAGGTGGAGTTTGTGACGACGGCATCGCCTTTGACACTGGCCGCTGAAGGTATCCGGCTCAAAATCCGGGTCAAGCCCGGTTCGTCGCGCCAGGCGGTTTTGGGTCTGACGATGCTGCCCGGGGGCGAGCCGGCCGTCTCGATCGCCGTCTCGGCGCCACCGGAAGACGGCAAGGCCAATGCGGCAGTGGCGGCGCTGCTGTCGAAGGCCTGGGGCGTGCCCAAGACCAGCATCCGGGTGCGCGTCGGCGCCAGCGGCCGCAGCAAGATTCTGGAGATCGACGGCGATCCGGCGATCCTCGGGCCGCGCCTCGGTTTATGGTTGGATTCCCTGGCGGTGGTCTGACGCCGCGCGCCGTCGCGGTCGCTCGCGGCCGGTCACTTCAGCGTGAGACCCCTGGTTTCCTCTCGCTTTCGGACGATCTACGGCACAGCTTAGTCGCATCCGGTGCTGGGAGACCGATCATGATCCATGACTGTAGAGGACTCGAGGTCACGGCGGCCAATCCGGCTGCAGTCATGGCATTCGACCGGGCGATCGAGGCGGTGCTCGGCCACCGCGCCGAAGCCGGCGCTGCGATGCAGGCGACGTTCGATGCCGACCCCGACCTGGCGCTGTGCTGGATTTTGCGTGGCGCCGCTCATCTGCTGCTGGCCAAGCAAGAATCCGTACCCGTCGCCCAGGAAGCGCTGATCCGGGCCGAACGCAGCCTGGCCGAACGCGGCGGCACGGCGCGGGAGCAATTATTGGCGGGCGCGCTCCGCGCCTGGGTCGGCGGCAACATGCGCCAGGCGACCGACCGGATCGACGAGGCACTGGGGCTCAACCCGCTCGACGGCTTTGCGCTCAAGCTGGGCCATGGGCTCAAATTCATGCTGGGCGATCTGGTCGGCATGCGGCGCAGCCTGGACCGGGTGCTGCCCCATTGGCGCGCCGATGTGCCGGATTCCGGCTATGTGCTCGGCTGCCACGCCTTCGTGCTCGAGGAATCCGGTGATCTGGTGCAGGCCGAACGGGTCGGCCGGCAGGCGCTGGAGCGGGCGCCGCGCGACGTTTGGGGCGCTCACGCCGTCACCCATGTGTTCGAAATGCAGGGCCGCGCCGCCGACGGCATCGCCTGGCTCACAGCCCAGTCGGCCCAGCTGCCGGACGTCAATAATTTCGCCTATCACATGCATTGGCATCGGGCCTTGTTCCACCTGGCGCTGGGCGAGATCGATCCGGTGCTCGATCTCTACGATGGCTCGATCCGGGGGACCCGGACCGATGATTTCCGCGATATCGCCAATGCGGTCTCGCTGCTGTGGCGGCTGGAAGCGCAGGGCGTCGACGTCGGCCGGCGCTGGGACGAGCTGGCCGATCTGTCGGCCGCCCGCGGTGCCGATCCGTCGCTGGCCTTTTCGCTGGCCCACCGGGCGTTCGCGCTGGTGTCGGCCCGGCGGCTCGACGTGCTGGCCCGTTTGATCGGCGAGCTGGATGTCTGGGTCGTCGATAATGCGACCTGCCAGGCCGGCGTGCTGCGGGTGATCGGCCTGCCGCTGCTGCGCGCCATCCTGGCCGAGGCGGCTGGACATCCGGACCAGGCCGTCGATATCCTGTTCCCGATCCGTCATCGGCTGCAGAGCCTAGGCGGCAGCCATGCCCAGCGCGACCTGTTCCATTGGTTCCTGACCGATGCGGCGATCGCGGCCGGACGACGGGCGGAGGCATTCGAGCTGTTGGCCGATCGAACCGACCGTCACGCCACCACGGACTGGGCCGCCGATCGGCTGACCGGTCTGGCCGCGATCGCAGCGTGATCCGACGCGGCGCGTGGTTCGCCGCGCTGATTTTCGCGGCGGCCGGCTTGATCCGGACCGCCGCCGCCCATCCCGCCGATGATGCCGATCCCTGGCCCAGCCTGAATTCCGGTGGGCTGGAGCGGCACTATCTGTTGCACCTGCCACAGGATTTGAAATCGGTGACCGGGCCGGTTCCGCTCCTGGTCGTGCTGCATGGTGCCGCGGGCGACGCGCGCTCGACCGCGGACATGACCGGCTTCAGTCCGCTCGCCGACGAGGCCCGGTTTATCGCGGTCTATCCCGAAGGCACGAGCATCGGCGTCGACCCGGTCCGCCAGACCTGGAATGCCGGGTTCTGCTGCGGGGCCGCCGTGCGCAACCATGTCGATGATCTGGCGTTCCTGAACGCGCTGATCGATCGCCTGTCCGCGGATTATCCGGTCGATCCGCATCGGATCTATCTGACCGGCCTGTCGAACGGCGCCATGCTGGCCTATCGCTTCGCCGCCGAATATCCGGGCCGGATCGCCGCAATCGCGCCGGTTGCCGGCACCATCGGCGGTACCGCCGGCACGGATCAGCCGCCGATCGCGATTGCGCGGCCCGATCGCCCAGTGCCGGTGCTGATCATCCACGGCATGATGGACGGCTATGTGCTCTATCGCGGCGGCGTCTCGCCCAACGTGGGCACGCCCGGCCGCTTCAATGTCTCGGTCGATGATGCCGTGCGGTTCTGGACCGCGGCCGACGGCTGTGCCGATCGCGCGGCGCCGAGCCCGATCGCCGGCGGCCGCGTCATCGTCGAGGAATTCACCCATTGCCGCGGGCGCGCCGAGGTTCGCCTGGTGGCGCTGACCCAGGGGCCGCACGAATGGCCGCTGGCGATCGCCCAGCCGAATGGGGTCGATGAAGCGACGGCCATGGTGATCTGGAAATTCTTCCAGGAACACCGGCGCTAGATCACGCGGGGAGCGTCACCGTCACGCGCAAGCCGCCTTCGGGCCGGTTGTCGAGCGTGATATCGCCGCCATGGCCGCGGATGATGGTGCGGGCGACCGACAGGCCCAGGCCGACGCCGCCGGTGTCGCGGTTGCGCGAACCCTCCAGACGGAAGAACGGCTGAAACACCTGTTCGGCCATCTCGGTCGCGATGCCCGGGCCGTCGTCGTCGATCAGGATGGTGACCAGATCGCCGGTCCGCGCCAGCGACAGGCGCGCGACCCCGCCATATTTGACCGCGTTTTCGGCGAGATTGGCGAGCGCCCGGCGCAGGCCGCCGGGGCTGCAGGACACCACGACCGGCACCTCCGGCTCGTAATGCACCGGATAGCCGCCGTCGCACAGGTCGCTCGCCAATTGATCCAGCAATTGGTCCAGATCCTGCGGCGAGCGCGGCTCGCGCACGGCGTCGTCGCGGGCAAAGGCGAGGGTGGCGGCGATCATCGCCTCCATCTCGGCGATGTCGCCCAGCATCTTGGTGCGCTGGGCATCGTCATCGACGAATTCGGCGCGCAGCCGGAGCCGGGTCAACGGCGTGCGCAGATCGTGGGAAATCGCGGCCAGCATCTGGGTCCGGTCATTGACGAAGCGTCGGAGCCGCTCCTGCATGCGGTTGAACGCCTTCGCCGCCAGGCGCACCTCGCGCGGACCGCTTTCCGGCAGCAGCGGCGCATCGACCGAACGGCCGACCGCATCGGCCGCGGCCGAGAATTGGCCGAGATTGCGGGCGGCACTGCGGGCGAACCACAGCGAGCACAGGATGATGACCAGGCCGACGCCGCCGAAGCGGGTCAGCAGGCGGATCCAGGCGAAGGCCGGCGGCGGTCCATGCAGCGTGATCTCGGCCCAGCAGCCGTTGACGAGTTGCACGCCGATATGGCCGTAGGTTTCCAGCCCATGGCTGCCGTTGCGGAAGGCCCGCAGCTCGTCGGCGGAGCCGAATCCCGGACCGTCGTTCGGACCATGGGCGCCGCCAGGATCGCCGGGGCCGCCCGGAGGGCCTCCGGGACCGCCCGGTCCGCCGGGGCCGTGCTGACCATCGGGCGGCGGTCCGGGCGGCTCATGACCCGGCTGCCCGTCGAACCCATCCGGCGGCGGCCGATCGTCGCCATGATACGGTCCGCGGCCGGACAGGACGACGACGGCATGTTCCGTCGGCAGATCGTCGGCCAGGTGAAGCTTCAGATAGAGCGACATCTCGTTGAGCGTCGGGCGCACCGGCCGGGTCTCGCGGGCGCTCAGGCGCGAGGACATGCCGGGCGAGAGCACATCGGACGGCATCGCCGTCTGCCGCACGATGTAGCTCATCACGTCGTTCGACTGCTTCAGGCCGGCGGCGACGCAGTCCTCGTTCGAGGCGGTGTCGAGCTGCTTGATCACGCCCGCGACCCGCTCCGGCAGGCGCTGGACGCCCAGGTCGAACGCCTCGATCTCCAGATTGAACAGGCCGAACGCCACCGCCTGCACCAGCACCAGATTGACCACGAGGATCAGCGCCACGCGGGCGAACAGGCTGTTGAAGTAGAAGCGCGGCAGGCGCATCAATCCTGGCCGATGACCTGGACGGATGGCGTGAACATATAGCCGCCACTGCGCACGGTCTTGATCAACTGCGGATCTTTCGGATTGAGCTCGATCTTGCGCCGAAGCCGCATCACCTGGATATCGACGCTGCGATCATAGAGCACAGCGGCCCGGCCGCGCGCCAGATCCAGCAGCTGGTCGCGCGTCAGCACCCGCTGCGGCCGCTCGGCGAAGGCCTGCAGCAGATCGAACTCGCCGCTCGACAGGATGACGATCTCGCCTTCGCTGTTCTTCAGTTCGCGCTTGGCGATGTCGAGCCGCCAGCCCTCGAAATTCAACACGCGTCCGCCGGTGCCGGCCTCGACCACCGGGGCGGGCAGGGCGCCGACCCGGCGCAGCACCGCGCGCACGCGGGCCAAGAGTTCGCGCGGATTGAACGGTTTCGCCAGATAATCGTCGGCGCCCATCTCCAGGCCCAGGATCCGGTCGATCTCTTCGCCCATAGCGGTCAACATGATCACCGGAATCGAACCCTGGGCACGCAGCTTGCGGCAGAGGCTGAGCCCATCCTCGCCCGGCAGCATCAGGTCGAGGATGACGAGGTCGATCCGTGACACTTCCAGCGTGCGCAGCATCTCGGCACCGTCGCGGGCGGTCGATACGCGGAGCGAGTGGCGGGACAGGAATTGCGAGACGAGCGAACAGATCTCGCGGTCGTCGTCGACGACCAGGATATGAGGGGTACGTTCCATGACGGCGGACCGTAGCATAGGATACCGCATCGCTGTCGCGGACCATCGGGTAACGGCCGGTGACTTGAGCCCGAAATTGAAACCGATTGTTACAAAAAGCCCTGTCTCCGTCATGCTGGCGATATCAGAAGCGGTTAAAACCTGAGGCCAAGCCCGCCACCATCGGGCATCTGGAGGTTTGAATGACATCGAACAGAAAATTGGGCGGCCGCGCATTTAAAGTGGCGATTGCGGTGACCCTCGCGGTCGGCCTCGGTCTGGGCGCCCGGGCCTATGCGCAGCAGCATCCGGGCATGATGGGCCATCATGGCGATCCGGCCCAGCATTTCGCCGAGATGTGCGACACGATGGAAGCGCACCAGGCCGGCATGCTCGCCTTCGCCGAGGTGCGCCTGGCCATCACCGACGCGCAGAAGCCGGCCTGGACCAAGTTCGCGACCACGATCAAGGCGTCGTCGGCGCCGATGAAGCAGCTGTGCGCCAGCACCGTCGGTCAGCCGGCGCCCAAGACGCTGCCGGACCATCTGCACCGCATGGAAGCGATGCAAACCGCGCGGCTGGAGCAGCTGCGCCAGATCACGCCCGCGGTTGAAGAGCTCTATGTGGCCCTGACGCCGAAGCAGAAGGAACTGGCCGACAAGATGGTCGAAGGCATGATGCACCGCGGCCCGGGGCCGGGCGGCATGCACCATCCGATGCCGGGCCATGACGGCGCCCCCGCGAAGGCGCCGAACTGACCATGGTTTATGTTGTCCGGGCGACCGCCGTGCTGGCGGTCGTCTGGTCCGTGATCGCCATCAGCGGCGCGGTCGATCCCGCCTTCTTCGCCTGGACCGGCCGCCTCGTCATGGCGGTCGGCGGCGGTCACGCCTGAGCGGCCGCCTATTTCAGGATCAGCAAAACGCCACTGATCGCCGCGATGCAGAGGATGGCGATGCGCAGCCGCCCACGGTCGATGAAGCGCCGGGCGATCGGTGCCAGCACCAGACCGATCGCGACGCCGGGCAATAGAACGATCGTTCGTCCGACCTCCGGCGGGCCGAACAGGCCGAACAGGGCCAGCGCCGCCACCGATCCCAGATAGGCGACTGTGAAGAAGGCGCTGAGCATGGCGCGCGCGACCTTGGGCTCTTCATTCTGAAACACCAGCGAGATTGCGGGGCCGTGGATGCCGACCATGGTGCCCATCACGCCGGCGGCACCCCCGCCGACGATGAGGCTGCGCGCACTGGCCGCGACGGACACGCCCATCAGGCTGACGATGACCGCCGCCAGCACCGCGCCACCGAACAGTCGCTGAATGCCGGGGCCGCTCGCGTAATGCAGCACGATGGCGCCGATCAGCGTGCCGCCGGCGAGACCGACCAGCGACGTCCCCAGCATTCTGCGATCGATCGCGTCACGCTCGCCATAGGCCGTCATCGCGGCCAGCACTGAGCCCGCCAGCAGCATCGGGCCGGGGATGAAGCCCGGGTCGACCAAGGCCAGGACCGGCACGACCAGCAGCGCCAGACCGACGCCCAGCGCGGCTTGAAAGGCGCAGCCGAGCGCCATGATCCCGATCGCAATCGCGATTGTCGTCAGCGACAGTCCGTCAAAACTCAGCATCGCACTGTCATAGCGCCGGCTGCGCCCGCTCGGCGATGGCCCTGAGATCGATGCCGTGGGGCAGGGTGCCGAAGGCGCCGCTCTGGCTCGATGCCAGACGTGAGGCGCAGAAGCCGTCGGCCACCGCCGCATCGCCATGGCGGACCAGCAAAGCCCCCTGCAGCGCCAGCACCAGCCGTTCGACCAGCCGGCGCGCCTGGCTTTCCTGAAACCCGTCCCGCGCGACCTCGTCGGTCAGCGCCGCGACATGGGCGTCGAGCCGGCGGTCGCTGCCGCGTGCGGCCTGGATCTCGGCCAGCGCTACGTCCAAGGCCTCGGGCGTCTTCGCCAGCGCGCGCAGCACGTCCAGGCACATGACGTTGCCCGAGCCCTCCCAGATCGAATTCAGCGGCAGTTCGCGATAGAGCCGGGCCATGATCGCTTCCTCGACATAGCCGTTGCCGCCCAGCACTTCCATCGCCTCGGCGCCCAGCGCCGGGCCGCGCTTGCAGATCCAATATTTGGCGGCCGGCGTAGCCAAGCGGCGGAATGCGGTCTCGGCCGGGTCGTCCTGGGCGTCGTAGGCGCGGGCAAGCCGCAGCACCAGGGCCGTCGCCGCCTCGCTCTCGATCGCGAGGTCGGCCAGCACGTTCGTCATCAACGGCTGGTCGATCAGCCGCTTCTGGAAGGCGCTGCGGTGGGCCGCATGATGGCTCGCCTGCGCCACGGCCTGGCGCATCAACCCGGTCGAGCCCAGCGCGCAATCGAGCCTGGTGTAATTGCCCATCTCGATGATGGTCGGCACGCCCCGGCCTTCCTCGCCGACCAGCCAAGCGGTGGCGCCGTGAAATTCGACCTCGCTCGACGCATTCGCCCTATTGCCGAGCTTGTCCTTCAGCCGCTGGACATGGAGGGCATTGCGGCTGCCGTCGGGCAGGAAGCGCGGCAGGAAAAAGCAGCTGAGGCCTCCCGGCGCCTGGGCCAATACCAGGAACGCGTCGCACATGGGGGCGGAGAAGAACCATTTATGGCCGTCGAGCCGATAGGCGCCGGTGCTGTCGAGCGGCGTCGCCCGGGTCATGTTGGCGCGCAGGTCCGAACCGCCCTGCTTCTCGGTCATGCCCATGCCCATCAGCACGCCGGTCTTCTGCGCCGCCGGGATCATGCGCTTGTCGTACTGGCGGCTATAGAGCCGCGGCAGCCATTCGGCCGCGAGCGCCGGCGCCTTCTTCAGCGCCGGCACGACGCCATAGGTCATGGTGGTCGGGCACTGCACGCCGGCCTCGATCTGCACCATCATGATGACGCCGGCGGCGCGCGCGACATGGGCGCCGAGCCTGGGCTCGGCCCAGGGTTTGGTATGCAGCCCTTCGCCGATCGCCAGGCCCATCAGCTCGTGCCAGGCCGGATGAAACTCGACCTCGTCGATGCGCCGGCCATAGCGGTCGAACAGGCGCGGCACCGGCGGATAGGCATTGGCGAGCCGTCCGGCCTCGATCGTCTCGGCCTGGCCCAGCGTCCGGCCGAATGTGCCCAGCTCGTCCAGCGCCCAGTCCGCCCCCTCGCGCACGACCGCTTCCTTCAAGGCCCGATCGGTGGCGAACAGGTCGTAGTCGACGAGCGGCGGCGGCTGGTTCAGTACCTCATGGGTCTCGAACGGGGCGGGCGCCAGGGTCATCGCGGTCTCTCCTCCAGGGCGGCACTCTCCGGATTGTGACCCAAGGCCCGGTTGACGCGGGCTCTTCTGGGCCGGACAGTGCGGCGGGACCAGCATACAGGATCATCATGAGCGCGCACGAGACCCCAACGAAAACCGACCGGGTCGCAGATCAGATCGCCGCCACCCTCCAGGCCTATGGCGGGCAATTCGCCGTCGGTATTCCCGGCAACGACGTGTTGGAGACGATCCGCGCCTGCACCGACCACGGCATCCGCTTCGTGCTGGCCAAGAGCGAGCCTTCGGCCGCCTTCATCGCCGATGCGATCTGGCAGGTGACCGAGCGGCCGGTGGCGCTGATCCCGGCGCTCGGGCCCGGGCTCGCCAACGCGATTTCCGGCCTGGCCGGTGCGCTGATGGAACGGACGGCGCTCCTGGTGCTGACCGGCGAGGTCGCGACCGCCCAGGCGAACATCTATACCCATCAGGTGTTCGACCATGTGGCGCTGGCAAAGCCGGTGGTGAAATACGCGGCCGACCTCAATGGCGGGCGCGCCGCCCAGCAGACCGCCAAGGCGCTGGATGTGGCGCTGGCCTATCCCGCCGGCCCGGCGATGCTGAATATCCCGGCCGACGTCAACCGCCTGGCCGCCAAGCCGGCCGCGATTCCCCATCCGCCGAAGCGCCCGCGTGTCGGCCTCGCCGCCGATGAGGCCGAGCGCCTGTTGCAGATGATCGAGCAGGCGGCGCGGCCACTGGTGCTGATCGGCCGTGGCGCGCTGATTGGCGGCGCGCCCGCGGGGGTCGAAAGCTTCATCGAGGCGCATAGGGTCCCGTTCTTCGCCTCCTACAAGGCGAAGGGCACGGTGTCCGACAAGCATCCGCTGTCGCTGGGGGCGATCGGCCTCAGCCCGGTCGTGGACGCGGTCAATCTGCGCCAGGTCGAGGCGGCCGATCTGCTGATCCTGATCGGCTTCGACCCGATCGAGCTGCGCGACGCCTGGCTCGACGCCTGGCCTGCGGCCCGCACGGTGATCTCGCTCGATTGGGGCCCCCTCGATCATCGGGTGTTTCCGGTCGGCGAGGAGGCGTTCGGTGACCTGCCGACGCTGCTGGCCCAACTGACGCCGACCCTGTCCGAAACCAAGCCAGGCCTGATCGAGGCGGTGGCCGCCCACCGGGCCGAAGTGGCGGAGATCATCCGCCCGCGCGATCCCGCCGGCGCCATCAGCCCGGCCGGCCTGTTCAAAACCGTCAGCGACCGCATCCGGACCGACTGGCTGCTGACCGTCGATGTCGGCGCCCATCGGATTCTCGCCAGCCACGTTGTCGACTGCATCGTGCCCGGCCAGATGTTGCAATCGAACGGGCTCTGCTGCATGGGCTATGCGGTGCCGGCGGCGATCGGCGCGCAATTGGCCCAGCCGGACAAGGTGGTGGTGGCCCTGGTCGGCGACGGCTGCATGCTGATGAGCCTGGGCGATCTGGCGCTGGCGGCCGAGCTCGATCTGCCGCTGGTCGTGATCGTGCTGAACGACGATGCCTTGAGCCTGATCAAGCTCAAACAATCCAAGATGCAGATGGCGCCGCAAGCGGTCGATTTCCGCTCGCCGCGCTTTGCCGATATTGCCCGCGGCATGGGCGGCGCCGGCGTGCGGGTCGACAGCCTGGCCGCATTCGAGGCCGCGTTCGACCAGGCGATCGCCAGCCGCCGCTTCACGGTGATCGATGCGGTGGTCGATCCGGCGGAATATCTGGAACAGATGTAAAATTTGAGCCTTCGGCGCGGCCATCGCGCGCTTCCGCCGCGCCCGGTTCTGGGGCATGCTCCGCGCAATCACGAATAGGGAGAGGGTGCCAGAATGGCCGAAGCGCGGCAGAGAACCGGTGGCGAGATTCTCGTCGATCAGCTGAAGATCCACGGGGTCGACCTGGCGTTCGGCGTGCCGGGCGAGAGCTATCTGGCCGTGCTCGACGCGTTGCACGATGCCCAGGACCAGATCAAATTCGTCATCTGCCGCCACGAAGCCGGTGCCGCCAACATGGCGGAGGCCTATGGCAAGCTGACCGGCAAGCCGGGCATCTGCATGGTGACCCGGGGGCCTGGCGCCTCGCACGCCGCGATCGGCCTGCACACGGCCTTCCAGGATTCTTCGCCCATGATCCTGCTGATCGGGCAGGTCGGTCGCGACATGCGCGAGCGCGAGGCGTTCCAGGAGGTCGATTACCGCCGCATGTTCGGCCAGATGGCGAAATGGGTGGCCGAGATCGACGATGCCGAACGGATTCCGGAATTCCTCAACCATGCCTTCGCGCTGGCAACCTCCGGCCGGCCGGGCCCGGTCGTGCTGGCGCTGCCCGAGGATATGCTGACCTCGTTCGCGACCGTGGGCGACGCCAGGCCCTATAAGCCGGTTCAGGCCTATCCGAGCCCGGCCGACATGGCGGAATTCCGCGATCGGCTGGCCAAGGCCGAGCAGCCGCTGCTGATCGTCGGTGGCGGTACCTGGAACGAGCAGGCCAAGCGCGATGTCGAGGCGTTTGCCACGGCATGGAAGCTGCCGACCGCGGTCAGCTTCCGCTGCCAGGACTATGTCGACAACACTCTGCCGATCTATGCCGGCGATGTCGGCATCGGCATCAATGCCAAGCTCGCCGACCGGGTTCGGAATGCGGATCTCCTCATTGCCTGCGGCCCGCGTCTGGGCGAGATGACGACGTCCGGCTATACGCTGATCGACGTTCCGGTACCGAAACAAACTCTCGTCCATATCCATCCGGGGGCGGAGGAGCTGAACCGGGTTTATCAGCCGACCTTGGCGATCAATGCCGGCCTGGCGAATTTCGCCGCCGCCGCCGTCCAACTGGTGCCGCCGTCGACGCTGCCCTGGGGCGATGCCGCCGCTGTGGCGCATGAGGACTATCTCGCCAACCAGAAATCGCCGCCGCCGCCCGGCCCGCTCGACATGGTCGCGGTCGTCGAGCATCTGCGCGAGGTCCTACCGACCGACGCGATCCTGACCAATGGTGCCGGCAACTACACTGTCTGGTTCCATCGCTTCTATCGCTTCAGCAAATGGCGCACGCAGCTGGCGCCGACCAGCGGGGCCATGGGCTATGGCGTGCCGTCGGCGGTCGCCGCCGCGATTATGTATCCCGACCGGGTCGTGCTGTCGCTCAACGGCGACGGCTGCTTCCTGATGAACGGGCAGGAGATCGCGACCGCCATGCAATATGGCGCCAAGCCGATCTTCCTGGTCATCAACAACGGCATGTACGGCACGATTCGCATGCATCAGGAGCGCAATTATCCGGCGCGCGTCTCGGGCACCGAACTGCATAACCCGGATTTCGCCGCCTATGCCCGCTCGTTCGGCGCCTATGGCGAGATCGTGACCACGACCGAGGAATTCGGCCCCGCCTTCGACCGGGCCTTGAAGGCCGGGCGCGCGGCGCTCCTGGAATTGCGGCTCGACCCGGAAGCTTTGACGCCGCGGCAGAGTCTGAGCCAGATCCGCGCCGCGGCCATCGCGGCACGCGACAAACATTGACGCGGCACGCGACAAACATTGATCGATCGGCCGGCCGGGTACCGGGTCGCTTGACCCCGCACCCGGCCGGCTTGAAGCTGTCGGCAAATCAGCGTCCAAGGACGGGCATTTTCAGATGAATTTCAAGACAATCACCGCGGCGTTCCTGGCAGTCGGCCTCGCCGGCTGTTCCTCCTTCGGCGGCGGCCCGTCCAGTCCGCCCTCGACCGGCGGCATCCCGGCGGTTGCCGCAGCCGTGGTCAAGACCACCCCGGTGGTGTTCAACCAGCCGACCGCCAAGGTCGCGATCGCGCCGGTGACGATCAAGCTGCCGGAGCGCCGCGGCCTCGGCACCTACACGCGCAACGTCGATTGCTGGGTCTATGTCCGCCCGATCCGAGACAGCGATTTCCCGCCGGGCGGTCCGCTGACGGTCGAGATGCGCAATGCCCTCGTGGGCTCGAAGGTCGATGTCGTGCCGGGCGAGAAGGCCGACGTGGCCGCGGCCCAGGGCGTCGACTACCTAATCACGGCCAATGTGCCGCTCGCCCATGCCGACCTTTGCATCAACGACATCTTCAATGCCGATCCGGCCGACGTCGATGCCCAGGTGACGGTCGCCTGGGAAGTCTGGTCGGTGCGCGAGAATCGGGTCGTGTTCCAGACCACGACGACCGGCACCGGCTCGGCCAAGAGCCCGCAGCAGGTCATCACCCCGGCGGTGCTGCTGGCCATGGCGGACGCGACCGAGCAGCTGCTGCAGAGTGCGGTCATGCAGCAATATCTGACCTTCGGCCATCCGACCTTGCCGCAGGTCGCGACGCCGATCCCGGTCGGCCAGAATGTGCCGGTGGGCGCCCCGGTCGGCGTGGCTGCGGCCCCGGCCAGCATTCCGCTGCCTGGCCTGGTGACGGCGCCGGGTGGCGTGCCCGCCCCGGCACCGGTTCCGGCCTCGGCCCTGCCGATTCTGGTGACCTTGCCGGCGTCTGGCTCGTCCGACCTCAAGGCCGGCACGGTCATGATCGGCAAGAGTGCCGGCTTCTATGTCGGCGACGAGGGCTATGTCATCACCGCGGCTACGGCCGTCGGTGCCGCCGCCACGGTCACGGTGACCGATGCGTCCGGCAAGAGCATGACGGCCCAGGTCGTCCGCCGTGCCGATGCGGCCGGTCTGGCGCTGCTGAAGGTTGCGGGCGCGCCGGCTTCCGCCCTGCCGATCCTGCCGCATCGCCTGGCGGCCGGCGACAAGGTCACGAGTCTTGGGGCCAGCGGTTCGGTGTCGGGGGCGCCCGGCAGCGACGGCAAGGTCGCGGCCAAGCTCACCGGCGCCAGCGCCGGCGCGCCGGTCGTGGACGCGGCCGGCAACATCGTCGGTGTTGCCGAGGGCAACGGGTCCTATCTGCCGATCGCGGCGGCGTTCCGGGCGCTGACGCTCGGCGTGACGCTGACCGAGCGCTAACCGGGGGAGCACCGAGGGATGGGCGAGAGCGTGGCTGAAGATCAAGCAGCGCCACGGCTCGCCCTCCCGCCGCGGCCCAAGGAGAAGCTCGGCCTGCTGCAGCTGCTGAAGGCGACGCGGGAGAACAGTGTCGGCACCTGGCTCGATGCCGCCTTCGACATGGAGATCAGCGAGCGGCGCATGCTGTGGCGGCATGTCGTCATCGCCAACCATCCGGACCATGTCCGGCATGTCATGCTCGACAATGCTGATAATTACGTTCGCAGCACCCTGTCGCGGCGGTTGCTGGAGCCGGGCCTGGGTAAGGGACTGCTGACGACGGAAGGGGCCACCTGGCGCCGACAGCGCCGCACCATGGCACCGGCCTTCGCCGCCAAGCGCGTCGCCGACTTCGCGCCGGCCATGGTCGATGCGGCCCAGCGCCTGGTCGAGGATTGGATGCTGGTGTCGCCGACCGCGACCATCGATGTCGCCGAGGCGATGAGCGGGCTGACGCTCGCCATCATTTCCGAGGCGATGTTCTCGGTCCAGGTCGATCCCGAAATCGCGCTGATCGGGCAGGCGGTCGCGGCCTATCAGTCGGCGATCCGGCCGTCGGTCGCCGATCTGTTGGGTTTTCCCGAATGGTTCCCGCGACCGGCCGTGGCGCGCGCCCGCCGGATCTTCGACGAAAGCGACCGGGTCATCCGCCGCCTGATCGACGAGCGCCGCCGCAGCGGCGGCCCGGACGATCTGCTGGCGATGCTGCTGGCCGTGCCGGAAGGCGAAGATCCGCCCGCCAGCGCCAAGGAAGTGCGCGACCAGGTCGCCACCATCTTCACCGCCGGCCACGAGACCACCGCCAACACGCTCGCCTGGACCTTCTATCTGTTGTCCCAGCATCCGGCCGATCTGGTGCGGCTGGAAGATGAGTTGGACCGGGTTGTCGGCGATAGGCCGGTCCGGGCCGAGGATGTGCCCGACCTGCCGTTCACCAAGATGGTGATCGAGGAGTCCATGCGCCTCTATCCGCCGGCCCATACCATGTCGCGCGAGGCGCTCGGGCCGGACCGCCTCGGCGAGATCGAACTCAAGAAGGGTTCGAACGTGCTGATCGTGCCCTGGCTGCTGCACCGACACCGCAAACTGTGGGACCGGCCGGACGAATTCCGGCCCGAACGCTTCGCGGCGAGCCAAGTCGCGGCCCGGCCGCGCTTCGCCTATATCCCGTTCGGCGCCGGCCCGCATATTTGCATTGGTGCCGCCTTCGCCATGACCGAGGCGATCCTGTGCCTGGCGACGCTGGCGAAGCGGTTTCGTTTGACGATGGTGCCGGGGACGGTGGTGGAGCCGGTCGGCCAGATCACGCTCAGGCCGAAGCACGGCCTGCCGATGCGGGTCGAGCGGCGGTAGAGCGGCGAGCTTAGGCCGACGTGTCGGTCTTGCGCTTGTCGTCGACGGTCTGACCGGGGCTCAGCTGGTCCTTGGTCTCGGTATCGCCGACCAGTTTCATGGCGGCGAGCGTGATGACGTTCATCATCGCAAGCATCGGCTGATTGAGCTTGCTAGGCAGGTCGAGCGGGCTCTTGAACACGGCCGCATCGACGGCGCCGTCGCTCGTGTCGCCGGTGGCATTGCTGTACTGGCTGATCTGGCGTTCGATCTTGGACGCGAAGTTCTGATAGATCTGCGCGACCGTCTTCGCTTCGCCCGTGGTGCTGTCGTAGAACACCGATTTGTTCGCGGCCGCGGCGGCGGGCAGCAGGTCGGCAGCCTTGGCGTTGCCGTCATGCTCGATCGATTTCACCACCGAGGTGGCACCGGATGCGCCCAGGAAATGGGCCAGATACAGATCGGTCGAGCTGGCGGGACGGCCGAGTGCGCGCTCGACGTCGGTCTTGTTCTGGTGCGCGAACTCGGCGGCGATCTCGGAAGCGACCTTCGGATCCTTGCGCAGGTCCAGGATCTGCTGCCTGACCGCGGCGTCGGCGACGTGGGGCGCGCCGCTGTCGCTGGTCTGAATCTGGCTCGCGTAATTGCCCAAGCCGTATTTGGCGCCGTAAGTCTTAACAGCCGTCAGCCAGGTCGAATCTATGAATTGATACAAGCCCGTAGCCGAGCTTGACGAGGCCTTGGCATTGGGTTGGAAACTGCTCTCCTGCGACGCCTGGGCCATCAGATAGCCGAAGTCGACGTTCGCCAGCCGGCTGGCGCGACGGATGTCGCCGACGATGTTCGGATCGACGGCGGGAACGGCGGAAGGCGGGCGAGCGGTCATTCGGGGGGCACGGGCTCCAGATTCACCGGCGGCAGCTTAGCAAACAATCATTAACCGAACTTTGCTCCCGCCGCCGGGCAATTCCCTAATGATTTAGCGGTGGGCGACCGCGAGGGCCTGCTCCAGGTCGCCGATCAGGTCGTCGGCATATTCGATCCCGACCGACAGGCGCAGGAGGTCGAGCGGCACCGGGCTGGTCGGGCCTTCGATCGAGCCGCGATGCTCGATCAGGCTTTCGACGCCGCCCAGCGAGGTCGCGCGCTTCCACAACCGCGTCTCGGCCGCGACCGCGATCGCCGCCGGCTCGCCGCCGGCGACCCGGATCGACAGCATGCCGCCGAAGCCGCCGGTCATCTGCTGGGCCGCGAGCTCGTGGCCGACGAAACCCGGCAGGCCGGGATACATGACCTCGGCCACCAGCGGATGCTTGTCGAAATGCTCGGCGATCTTCTGTGCCGACTGGCTGGCGCGCTCGACCCGGATATGGAGCGTGCGCATGCCGCGCTGGAGCAGCCAAGCCTCGAACGTGCCCAGGATGGCGCCGACGTTCGAGCGCACCGCCTTGATGCGCTCCCAGAATTCGTCGGCCTTCGCCGTGGTCAGCGTGCCGGCGATGATGTCGGAATGGCCGTTCAGGTATTTGGTGCCCGAATGCATGACGATATCGGCGCCGAATTCGATCGGGCGGCTCAAGATCGGCGTCGCCACCGTGCTGTCGACGGCGACGCGCGCGCCGGCGGCGTGGGCGAGCTTGGATATCGCGGCGATATCGCTGATGCCCCAGGTCGGGTTGGTCGGCGTCTCCAGCCAGACGAGCTTGGTCCGGCCCGGCAGGATCGCCTTGGCGAAAGCGCCGGTGTCGGACGCATCGACGAAGGTGAAGCTCAGGCCCCATTCGGTGGCAGCACCCTTGAGCCAGGCGCGCAGGCCCCAATACATGACTTCCGGCGCCACCACATGGTCGCCAGGCTTCAGCGCCAGGAACACGGCGGTGGCGGCCGCCATGCCCGACGCGAACAGGATGCTGGCGGCACCGCCCTCGAGCGCCGTCAGCAGCCGCTCCGCCGTCTCGAACGTCGGATTGTGCGGCCGGCCATAGACGCGGCCGTTGCGATACTGATTGTCGGCGTCGCGCTGGTAGGTCGAGGCCG
>Ga0302314_10007430_pt1 | contig 19703 bp, 21 predicted proteins | sample III_Palsa_N2_3_FD_200533 | JGI IMG/M metagenome (GOLD analysis project Ga0302314, IMG submission 200533) | Peat permafrost microbial communities from Stordalen Mire near Abisko, Sweden - III_Palsa_N2_3 | ecosystem: Environmental > Terrestrial > Soil > Palsa > Peat permafrost | place: Sweden...
GGATGGCCGCCTGATCCTGGGGATCGAGGAGACCGCCTCCGACTACACTGACGCCCTGCGCCCGGTCCAAGGCCGACGCGGCGTCTATGCCCCCAACCCGGAATATCGCCAGGCGGCTTAAGGCGTCGGGGCTCTACCCATTCAACGCCAACGCGCGTCGGACGCCGAGGCGGGCGTAGCCCGCGCGCCAATCGAATAGCTTAGCTCTGGCTTGTTGCGTCCTGCGCCCTTCGCGCCTGGCTTTAATACGAAAGCGGCGAGCCCTCACGTCCCAGAATCGCAATCGCCCGCGCCACGATGTGGAACGGGCGACCTCGAAAATCGAACCAGAATCGCGCGGACTACTTAGCGTCGCGCGCCGTGTCGGTGACGGCATGGCCAGCGTCCGAAACGTCCCGGCCGGCGCCTTCAACCGTGTTACAGGCGGCCAGGGTGAGGCCAGCGGCCACGAGAGCCAGGCAGAAGAGCTTACGCATTGGGGTTGTTCCTTGTGTTCCGCACAAACAACGTCCTAGGCTGCGGCGCGGTTCCGCTTAGGGCGGGCTCTGGTGGGCGCGGCGGGCTCCGCCGCGGGGTTCGGGAACACCAGCCGGACCGTTACGCCGCCGTCGGCATTGGGGCCAAGTTCGAACCGGCCGCGCAGCTGGCGGGCGAAGGCGGTCATCAAGGTTCGACCCACGCCTTCGCTGGTCAGCACCGGCGCCGACCCCGACCCCTGGTCGGCGATCACCAGTTCCGCCTCGTCGCCGTCCAACGCGAACCGCACATAGAGCAAGCCTTGTTTGAGCGCGAGCGCGTGCTTGCGCGCATTGCTGATCGCCTCCACCGCGAACAGGGCGATCGGCGCCAGCTTGTCGGGGTCGATCACCAGGTCCTCCACATCGATCTCGGTGCGCAGACCGCCGTGGTGATGCAGATCGTCGGTGATCAGCTGGCCGATCAGGTCGGACAGGAACTGGCGCAGGTCGACGCGCTTCAAGTCCGCGCCCTGGTAGAGCGCCCGATAGATCAGGGCCAGGGCGCCGATGCGGTGGCGCATGTCGGTCATCGCCGCCCGCGCGGCCGGGTCCTGCATCGCCCGCTGCTGCATGTTCACCAGCGAGGTGATGACCTGAAGATTGTTCTTCACCCGGTGATGGATCTCGCGCATCAGCGCGTCCTTCTCCGAGATCGAGTTCAGCAGCGACTCGTCGCGGGCGGTGATGGCCATGGCCATGGCGTCCAGGGTCTGGGCCAGCTCGCGGATTTCCGGCGGCGCGTGGTCGGCCTGGACCGGGCGCACGGTCAGGCGGCCCTTGGCGTAGATGGAGGCGATCCGCTGCAGATACCGCAACCAGAACACCACGATCCGATCGGCCACCACCCAGACCGCGGCCAGGCCGACGGTGAAGGCGAGGAGCGGAAACAGCAGGCTGGACAAGGGGTTGAGCCGCGCCCATGACCAAAGGCCCTCGCGCGGCGTCGACAGCACCACATAAAGATCACCGGACAGGGGGGCCGCGGAAAACACGAGCGATTGGCCGTGGAGATCACGGCCATAATAGATCATCGAGCGCTGCCAGGTGGCGTCGGCCGGAAAGTTCGGGGGCGGCGGCGTGAAAGCGTCGGCGCGTGTGCTGAACAGGAAGTGACCGCGGCCGTTGGCCAATGCGACCTCGGTGTCCTGAGGCAGACTGGGATCGGCCAGACTCGGCCTCAGCGCCGCCAGATCGATCACCGCCGCGACCACCCCGTCGAATCGGCCCGAGGGGTCCTTCAGCGGTTGGACCGCCATCAGCGCCGGACGGGTGGTGAGTTCGGCGGGGGCCTTGATGACCAGTTGCGGCGCGCCGGCGGCAAGCTGCTGGAACCAATGCGACGTGCGGCGCTCTGGGTCGGCCGGCACGCTGGCGGCCGCGCAGGTGACGCGGCCTAGCGCGTCGAACCGGATCAGGTTGATATAGCCGGGAATCCGGGCGGCGATCTCGGAAAGGCGCTGCGGGCATTGCACGCCGATGGCCTCGGGCGCGACCGACTCAAGCAGCACCGCCGCGCCGTCCATGCGCGCCCTGGCGGTGGCGGCGCTGCGCTGCGCGGCCAGGGCCAGATCGATCCGGCGTTGGTCGGCGTCCTTGGAGAAGGTCAGCATCGCCTGCGCCGCGCCAAGCAACAGCACTGGCAACAGGGCGATGGCCAGGGACGCACCCAGGCGGGCCCGGATGCTGGTCATCGGCCCAAAAGTCAACCGGAAGGTGGGCCGCGCCATGATATCCTAGCGCGGCGTGCTCAGCCGCTCCGCATCCGCCATGATCGAACGCATCGCATCCGACGCCGGCCGACCATCGCGATCGTAGCCGCCCGCATCCAGGAGGGTCTGCAACGCCCGGCGCGCCCGGCTTACCCGGCTTTTGACCGTGCCGACCGCGCAGCCGCAAATGTCCGCCGCTTCCTCATAAGCGAAGCCGCCGGCGCCGACCAGGATCAACGCCTCCCGCTGCTCGGCCGGCAACATCGCCAGACCCTGGCGCAGCTCATCCAGGGCCAGCGGCGTGGAGGGATCATCCACCGCCATCAGGGTCCGTTCGGCCGCTTCCTGGTCGAGCTGGGTCAGCCGCCACGCCCGGCGGCGTTCAGAATAGAATTGGTTGCGCAGGATCATGAAGGTCCAGGCCTTCATGTTGGTGCCCATCTGATAACTGGCGCGCGCGTCCCACGCCTTGACCAAGGCGTCCTGCGCCAGATCGTCGGCGGCGGCGGGATCACCCGCGAGGGTCCGGGCGAAGGCGCGCAGATGCGGGATCAAAGCGACCAGTTCGCCCTTGAACCGGGCGTCGTCGCTGCTGGCCGGCTTGGAGGCGCCGGGGGCTCGTTCGCCGGTCATCACTTCCCACCCACCGCGGATTTGCCATCGGCCCGACGCAATATATCCAGGAATTCGTCGGGCACGGGCTCGGCCACCACGTCGTCGAACATCTGGCGAAGCTTTACGCCGATGGCCTGTTGCCTGAGCCGCGCCTCATCCAGCGATGAGTTGGTCTGACCGCGCGATTTTTCGCTCGATGTCGGCTCGATCATGCCCTTGGCGTTGCGTTTAGTCACGAAACGCCCCCCTTAATGACTATAGTCTTGCACACTGCAGACAACCAAACGCGACCCGGCACGCGCGGTTCCGTCACCCGGCGGATTTATCTGGAACCGATGACCGGTCCGGGCGTTTGTAACCGTTAAGTCGGAAGCTGGCGTCGCCCCAAGGTGTATACTGCCTGGATGTTTCGGCGCCGGCGCAGCATCGCTTGGTCGCAAAAGGAATTCAGATGAGTCTTCTCGTAGGTCTGGCGCCGCACCTGCCCTATGTCCGTCGCTATGCGCGGGCGCTCACAGGCGACCAATCCATCGGCGACGCTTACGTGCGCGCCGCGCTGGAGGCCCTGGCGGCGGGTGAGCGCCATCTGGACGCCTCGATGACTCCCCGCGTGGCGCTCTATCACGTGTTCCACGCCATCTGGTCCTCCACGGGCGCCCAGCTGGAATCCCGTCATGACGATCGCAGGCTCTCGCCGAACGACGACGCCTCGCGACGCATCCTGCGCATCCCGCCACGCTCCCGGCAGGCCTTCCTGCTGACCGCGCTGGAAGGATTCACCCAGTCGGAAACCGCGGCGATCCTGGAGACCGATTTCGAGGAGGTCGAGGCCCTGATCGCCGAGGCCCAGGCCGAGATCGACGCGGAGCTGGCGACAGACGTGCTGATCATCGAGGACGAGCCGGTGATCGCCGCCGACATCGAGGCCCTGGTTCGCGAGCTCGGCCATCGGGTTATCGATATCGCCGCGACCCGCACCGAAGCCGCCGAATCCGTGTCGCGCCGCGCGCCGGGCCTTGTGCTGGCCGACATCCAGCTGGCCGACGGGTCCTCGGGCATCGACGCGGTGAAGGATATTCTCGGTCGCCACGATGTGCCGGTGATCTTCATCACCGCCTTCCCGGAGCGGCTGCTCACGGGTGAGCGCCCCGAGCCCACCTTCCTGATCACCAAGCCGTTCCAGCCGGAGACGGTGAAGGCGGCGATCGGCCAGGCGCTGTTCTTCCATCCCGCCCGCAGCCGACAGGCCGCCTGACCCCGACGTCTCCGACCCTCCGCAGAGGGAACGTGGAACGCCGCCCCGCGTTAGCGATGGGCGGCGTTCTGGTCTCTGGAGGCGAACATGCTCGGTTGGGCCCTAGTCTTTTTCATCCTGGCCTTGATCGCCGGGTTCCTGGGCTTCATGAGCCTGGCGGGTTTGGCGGCGTCGATCGCCAAGATCCTGTTCCTGATCTTCATTGTCCTTTTGGTGGTCAGCTTCGTGATCCGCGCCATCCGTGGACAGTCGGTAGTCTAGCCTGGCGACGAAGGCGCTCGCACCGGGCGCCGATGACGGTCGCGCCTACATGCCCGGGGGATTGGGCCTCTGCGGCGGCCGGGCGATGACGCTTGGCGCGGCGGCCGGACTGGCGGCGGCGATCCGCGACGCGGCGCTGGAGTCGGCGCGGTGGAAGTCGCCGGCGCGCCAGGCCCAGGCGAGCCCAAGGGCGATGGCGGCCAGCGCCACCGAGGCGATCAGCACCATCAGGATGTGCCGGCCGCGAAACGCCTGACGCGCCTGCGTCACCGAAAGATGCGGGGCATGGTCATCAAGGCTGGGATTGGCCATCGGCAGAGACTCCTTCGACGATTATGGTCTAAACCCGTCAAAGCGCGGAAAGGGTCCATGCCCGAAGTTTCGCCACCGGCGCGAAATTATTTTTGAATCGTCCGGAACCACACTTGACGGTTCCTCGTTCTTGATTTGCGGAGGCGGCGACGCCCCCCCGACATAGGACTGGCCACAGTCAGTCCAGCTGCCTCCGCACCCCAATTCAAGATGATGCGCAAACCTTCAGGGCGGCCCCTTCAAAGGGCCGCCCTTTCTTGTTCGCGGTGGGCCTCCGGGGCGTGAGAACCCTAGTACCGGGGCGTGCCGTCTTCCCAGAAGTAACGGTGGGTAGTCTGGTCGAAGTAGTAGTACCGGCCGGTGCGCTGATCCAGATATTGCCGATGGGGCGACTTCAGGGCGGCCGTCGCAGGCTTGGAGGTTTTAGTGGAGGGCGCCAGAGGCCCCGCCGCGGCCGGGCCAGGCGGAACGACCTGCGGCGCGGTGCTGGGCGGCGTCGCCGGCGAGACCGACGCCGGCGGCTCCGGCGTCGCGCATGCCGATAGCGCCAGGGCCGCGCCCGTCAGGGCCAAAGCTGCAAATCCTCTTGCCGTCATCGCCTCGTCCTTCCGCAGTCCCCGCAGGGGAACAGCCCATGTGGGACCGCGTTAATATTTGGTAGTCGCCATTCGCGACGTGGAACAGAGAAAATCAATGTCCATGTTTAGGCGCCATGAAGTTGTCACAGCCCAAGCGCCCGCGCTGGATTCGCCGTTGGTGAAGGCCAAGGTGCGCGAAGCCTATGACCAGGGTCGACTCGAAGAACGTCGCCATCATCGCGGCTCGCCGATGCTGACGCTGCTGGTGGTGCTGGTCGCCGCCGTCGGCGCGGTGACACTGTACTACGCCTTCAGCCAGGGCTCGTTCATGAACGGCGGCGCGGCGATCGACAACAAGATCGCCCAGGTCGATTCAAACGCCGCGCCCGCGATCCAGACGGCGGCGCAAAAGGCCGGCGCCCTGGCGCAGACGGCCGGTCAGAAGCTGCGGTCGCAAGGCCAGGCGATTAAGCAGGACGCCGCGAGCAACAACGCGCCATCGTCATCGAACAGCCCAGGCCAGTAGCGCGCTGAAGCTTAGTGGTTGGAGCGGTCGTCTCCGCCGCCGGTCACCGCCTGTAGCAGGGCGGCGATCCGGTCAGGCGCGCTGGCGGCCTGGCTGAGAATCTGGGCCGGACCCGAGCCGGCCTGCGGGACGGCCCCGGCGATCTGGCTCATGGCCGTCTGGGCCACGGATCGGGCCGCGCTTTGCGCCGCCGTCTGGGTCGACTGATAGATGAAGCCGTAGGTGGGATAGACCGTATGGCCGAGGTCGCGGATCGGGTCGAACCAGACCTTGACCTGGCTCCAGTCGCCGGAGGGGGACACGTCCACCACCGTGACATCATTCTCGATCTGACCGCGCGCGCCCTCGATGATCGACCAGTTGGCGTGGCTGACCTGGATCACGCGGTCGGTCAGCACATGGCTGACAACCGCCACGTGGCCCTTGCTCATCACACCATTGGGCTTGAACACCAACACCGCGCCCGCCTTGGGCGTGAAGCCCTGGGCGTACTTGCCGGCGGCTTTTTCCCACCAGGTCCAGGCGTCGCCGAACAGCTGGATTCCCGACATCGTGCGGGCGAAGGGCACGCACTGCAGGTAATCTTCGGCGTTCGCCGATCCAGCCGTTGAAAACATCAACAGACCGGCCATCGCTAGGGAGCCAAGGGCGGCTCTTACGCGGTGACGCATGATGCGAGGTTCCCCCGTCGCGGATACTGCGGTCGGAATAGCGGCCGACATTACAAATGAAAAGCTAATTTTCCCCTGACGTGGCGCTTAGGACACGGTGGCGAACGGCCGTTCGAACGCCGGCCAGCCCCGTCGCATGAGGGCTCGCGCCGGGCGTTCGATAAGATGATGCGCGGCAGCCGCCAGCGGAAACAGGCTGATCACAAATATAACCCAGATCACGCCGGGCATATGCGCCTTGTCGTAATGCAACGCTCGCGACGTCAGATTCACGTACAGCAGTTGCCACGGCACGAACAACATATAGACCGAATAGCTGATCTCGCCCAGATACACGAGACTGTTCAGCAGACGCCCGGTCGTCCAAGTCTTCGACACGAAGGCCAGGCTCAGGATCAGGCCGCCGCCGGCGGCGACGGTGGCCGCATCCGGCGCCCCTGATTGCGCAAATGTGATCAGCGCGGCGCCTGAAATTGCGGCGCCGGCCCAGGCGGCGGCGCTGGAGCGAACGAGATCGGCCCGCCAGGCCAGATAGAGCGCGCAGCCCAGCGCGAAGCAGGGAACGATTCTTAAGGCGCCCCAGGCGATGGTCGCGTGGGTCAGCGACTGGCCCGTCAGCCGGCTGAACGCCGCATAGAGGCCGGCAAGGAAGGCGATGGCCAGGCCCACCGCCAGCCGAGGCCGATCCTTCAGCGCCAGGGCGGCGGCGGCGAAGGCCGGGAAGGCCAGGTAGGCGAACCACTCGGCGGAGACCGACCAGGACGCGTGGTTCCAGCCGGCCACCGGGGCGAGGCCCCAGCCGTTGACCAGCAGCAGATTGGCCGGCAGGGCGCTCAAGGACACGGCGTTGCCGTCGATCGGACGGCGGAGCACGATCGCCGCGGCGCCCATCAGCCCGATCATGGCGATAGAGGCCAGGTGCATCGGATAGATCCGCGCCAGCCGCGCCCAGAGGAAGGCGCCGTAGCGCAGCCGCCGATGCTCCACCTGATCGAGATAGACGTGGCAGAGGATAAAGCCCGACAGGGTGAAGAAGACCTCGACGCCGAGATAGCCCTTGGCCACCAGCGCCGGCAAGGCCAGGCCCAGGTTCGGCCAATAGTCGAACAGCACCACCCAGATCGCGGCGACGATCCGCAGGGCGGTCAGCGGCTTGAGGTTGGCGGGCGCGGCCATCGCGATCGATCCTGTGCCGCACTGACCCAATCGCCGGCGGCTCCGCAGGCGCGCTGCAAGTCGCGCGCCGGGGGAATTTCAGGATAGGCGAAGTGGCCTAACAGGCGATTGAATGAGCACTGACTTTTCATATTTTCCGCTCATCCCCGCAGCGGATAAACCTGTTCCAGCTCGTACCGGCTCCCCTCCGAGGTCCGCCAGCTCGAATAGAGGCCAAACGATCCCACCGAAAACGCCGGTGATTTCAGCAGGCTGTTGGCCTGGATCCAGGCGGCCACCCGCGCCGGATCGGGACGGCGCAGATAGGCCAGGGTCACGTGCGGCTTATAGACCCGCGTGTCCGGCTTGAGGCCCGCACGGCGCGCGGCGGCCTCGCAGCGGCCGGCCAGGATGGTCAGCGCGGCGTTCGCCTCAACCCCCGCCCAGATTGCGTCGATGTCCGCCCCCTCGCCGAACGCGCCGACGCTGTTCAGGGTGAGAGACAGCGGCGGGCTGGTCGCGCGCGACAGTTCGGACGCCACGTCCTCGGCGCGGTCCTCGGGAATGTCGCCGAAGAATCGCAAGGTGATGTGCAGGGTCTCTGCCGGCCGCCAGCGCGCGTCGGGCAGGCCCGCTTGCCGGCCGGCCAGGTGTTCGGCGATGTCGTCGGGGACCGCCAGAGCGGCGAACAGTCTTATCATTTGAGGTTTTTCGCCACAAAGGGCGCGAGACGGGCGGCGATGATCTTCACCCCCGCCGCGTTGGGATGGACGTGATCGCGCTGCAGCAGGGCGGCGTTCCCAGCCACGCCCTCCAACAGGAACGGATAGAGCGCCGCGTGGCCGGCCTCGGCCGCCGCCGGGAAGGCCGCGTTGAAGTCGTGGGCGAACGACGCGCCGATCTGCATCGGCGCCCGCATCCCCGTCAAGGCGGCCTTGATGTGGCGGCTCCTAAGCTTGGCCAGGATCGCGATCAGGTTGGCCTTGGTCTGGGCCGGATCGGCGCCTTGCAGCAGATCGTTGCCACCCAGCTCCACCAGGCACAGCGCCGTATCAGGCCCGACGCTGAAATCCACCCGCGCCAGGGCGTCGGCGGTGGTGTCGCCGGAAACCCCGGCCCCGCGCACGTGCGCGACGACGCCCAGCCGGTTCAGCGCCAGCTCCAGCTGCGCCGGCAAGGCGTCCTTCTGCGCCAGGCCATAGCCGGCGGTGATCGAGTCCCCCAGGAGGGTGACGATCTTCGGCGCCGCCGCCGCGCGGACGCCGCCCGAAATCAAGGCGCCGCCGACCGCGATGACGATGGCGCGGCGAGATATGTGTGGGAATGGTGCGCGGCTCATGTCGAGGCCCTATGTAGGCGAGCAAGTCCGATCCGAAAATCCGAAAGCGCTCATGACCGCCCCGAAGCCTCTGCAGACGCCGCTGCAATTGACCGAGGTGGCCCTGACCCTGCCCTCCGCCGCCGGGCCGGTGGAGATTCTGAAAGGCGTCAGCCTGACCGTGAACGCGGGCGAGCGCGTTTCGGTGGTCGGCCCTTCGGGTTCGGGCAAGTCGTCGCTGATCTCGGTGGCGGCGGGACTTGAGCGGCCCACGGCGGGAAGCGTGCGTCTGTTTGGCGAGGACCTCGGCGCCTTGAACGAGGACGGCCGCGCGCGGCTGCGCCGAGGCCGCGTCTCGCTGGTGTTCCAGTCCTTCCACCTGCTGCCGAACATGACCGCCGAGGAGAACGTCGCCGCGCCGCTGGAGATCGCCCGCGTGGACGACGCGGTTAGGCTCGCCCGCGACTGGCTTGACCGGGTCGGCCTCGGGCCGCGCCTCCGCCATTATCCGCACCAGCTCTCCGGCGGCGAGCAGCAGCGCGTGGCCCTGGCCCGGGCGCTGGCGGTGCGGCCCCAGCTTCTGTTCGCCGACGAACCCACCGGCAACCTCGACGCCGAGAACGCCGTCCACGTGGCGGACATGATGTTCGCCCTGGCAGCCGAGTCCGCCGCCGCCCTGGTGCTGGTCACCCACGACCCCGCTCTCGCCGCCCGCGCCGACCGGACCGTGACCATGGCCGATGGGCGGGTGGTATGAGGGGCGTCTGCATCCAATTGTTCCCACATTGGGGGAGGATCTATGGCCCCCCGCCGTTCGGCGCGCCCGCATGATCCCCCTCTCCCTTCGCTTCGCCGGCCGCGAGCTGCGCTCGGGCGTCAAGGGTTTCCGCATCTTCCTCGCCTGCCTGGCCGTGGGCGTGGCGGCGATCGCGGCGGCGGCGTCGACGGCGGAGGCGTTCCGGCAGGGGCTGGCGTCGCAGGCGCGGGAGATTCTCGGCGGCGACCTGTCAGTGACCATCGCCGAGCGCGAGTTCACGCCTAAGGAGCAGGCGGCGCTCGCCCGCGTCGGCCGCGTCGCCTACGCCGCCGGCGCACAGGCCATGGCGCAGGCGCCCTCGGGCCAGCGCCGGCTGGTGCAGCTGCGGGGCGTGGACGCATCTTATCCCCTCGCCGGCGCGGTGCAGGTCTCCGGCGCGGCCTCCATGCGCGCGGCCCTGACCCCATCCGCTGACGGGATCGCCGGCGCGGCCGTGGAGCCGGCCCTGCTGCAGCGCTTGGGTCTGAAGCTCGGCGACCGCTTCCTGGTCGGCCAGACGCCCTTCGTCGCCCGCGCGGTGCTGGTGTCCGAGCCCGACCGCATCGGCCGGTTCTCGCTAGGGCCTCGGGTGCTGACCACGATCAAAGCGGTTGAAGGCTCCGGCCTGCTGCAGCCCGGCGGCCTCTATTCCGAGACGGCGCGGATCGTCCTGCCTCCCGGGACCAATCTCGCCAAGGCGGCCCGGGCCCTGCGCGCGGGGCTGCCCGGCGCCGATCTCGACATCCGCGACCGTAGCGACGCCGCCCCCGGCGCGCGCAAGCTGATCGACCGGCTGGAGTATTTCCTCGCCTTCATCGGCCTCGCCGCGCTGCTGGCCGGGGGCCTGGGCGTGTTCGGCGCGGTGTCGGCCTATCTGGAGACCCGGCGCGACTCCATCGCCACCCTCAAGGCCCTCGGCGCCGAGGGGGCGCTGATCCGCAACCTCTACCTGATCCAGATCGGCCTTCTGGCCGCCTTGGGCGTCGCCATCGGCCTCTTCGTCGGCGGGGCGACGCCGTTCCTGATCGGCCTGATCGCCGGAAGCGACCTGCCGATCCCCGCCCTGTTCGCCGTCTACCCCGCTCCCCTCGCCAAGGCCGCCCTGTTCGGCCTGCTGGCCGCCGCGGCGTTTTCGCTGGAGCCGCTGGCCCGCGCCCGCGCCACCTCGCCGGCCGCCCTGTTTCGCAGCCCGGCCACCAGCAGCGCCGGTTTCGGCCTGGAGACGCTGGGCGCGATCGCGGCCGGCCTGGGTCTGGCCGCGCTGACCATCGCCACGGCCCCGACCCCCATCATGGCCTGCATCATGATCGCCGCCGTCGCCGCTTCGCTCGGCCTGCTCTGGGTGCTGGGCCGCGGCGCGGTGTGGCTGTCGGGCCGGATGCGACGCTTCACAAGCGGCCCCGTGCGCCTGGGCCTGGCCAACCTGGCCGGACCGCGCTCGGCGGCCCGCACGGCCACCCCCGCCATCGGCCTCGGCGTCGCCCTGCTCGGGGCCATCGTGCTGATCCAGTCCAGCCTGCTCGATCAGATCAGGACCGTGGCGCCCAAGGCCGCGCCGGCGGTGGTGTTCACCGAAATCCCCGGCGCCCGCGCGGCGGCCTTCGACGCCGTCGTGGCCAGGGACGCCGGGCCGCTGACGCCCTACACCTACCTGCGCCTGCCTTTCGCCACCGGCCGGATCACCGGCGTCAAGGGCGCGCCGGTAGACAAGCACAAGATCCGCGCCGAGCAGCGCTGGGCCTTCGACAACGACATCAGCCTCACCGCCATCGGCCCCGAGCCGGCCGACGCCGGCGTCGTCGCGGGCCATTGGTGGCCGGCCGACTATCACGGCCCGCCGTTGGCGGCGCTGGATCTGGACGTGGCCAGAGCCGCCGGCCTTCACCCGGGCGACGCGATCACCGTCCAGGTGCTGGGCCGCGAGCTCGACGTGCACATCGCCGTCCTGCGCAAGGTGGACTTCGGCGGCTTCGGACCCAACACCGCCCTGGTGCTCGACCCCGCCGCCTTCGAGGGCGCGGCCCTGCGCAGCATCGCCCTGGCCAAGATGAGCCCGGCCCAGGAGGCCGCGGTCACCCGCGACCTCGGTCACGACTTTCCGGCGGTCAATGTGATCAGCGTGCGCGAGGCGCTGCAGACGGCGGCGGGCATGTTTGACCGTCTGGCCCTGGCGGTGCGGGGCGCGGCGGCGGTCGCGGGCCTCGCCGGGGTGCTGGTCCTGGCCGGCTCCATCGCCGCCGGCGCCGGGGCGCGGGCCAGGGAGGCGGCGACGCTGAAGGTGCTGGGCGCCGCCCGCTGGCAGATCCTCACCGCCTACGTCGTGGAATACAGCGCGGTGGGCGTGATCGCCGGCATGGTGGGCGCGGGCCTCGGTGCGGCAGCGGCGTGGCCGGTGGTGGTCAAGGTGTTCGAGGCGCATTGGAGCATGGACTGGACCGGCCTGATGGTGCTGATCGTCGGCGCGGCGGCCCTCACCGGCGGCGGCGGCCTGCTCGCCGCGCTGCAGGCCTTGTCGAAGCGCCCGGCGCCGGTGCTGCGGAGCGAATAGGGAGCCGGACTCCCTGTTTCGCCGCCGCTCGGCTAAGCTCTTCCCTATGTCCGACCACCAAGGCCCCTGGAGTTCGCCGCCGCCGCGTCGCCCGCCGGCGCCGCCGACGCGTCGATGGCGCGGGCTGATCTTCGTCGCCATCCTCGCCGCCTGCCTGGCGCTGATCTTCTGGCTGTCCAGGCTGTTCCCGAACCAGGTCAGCGGCGACAGCTGGACCGCGCCGGCGATCAATATCGGATTCGCCGCGCTGATCGGCGCCTCGCTGTTGTCGAGCGGCCTGAAGCTCGGCCAGGCGGCGCGCCATCTGGCGATCTGGGGCGTGGTCGCCGGCGTGCTGGGCCTGGGCTATGTCTACCGCCAGGACGCCATGGACGCCGTCTTTCGCGTGCGTTCAGCCCTGATCCCGGCCTACGCGATGCAGACCGGGCCGAACACCGTGGTGCTGACCGAAAGCCGGGACGGCGGCTACCAGGTCGTGGGGCGCGTCAACGGCCGGCCGGTCACTTTCGTGGTCGACACCGGGGCCAGCGACGTCGTGCTCAGCCCGGCGGACGCCCGCCGGCTCGGGATCGATCCGACCGACCTGAAGTTCAACCGCCATTACGAGACCGCCAACGGCGCGGGCCTGGGCGCGGACTGGCGGGCGGACAGCCTCGCCATCGGCCCGATCCGCGTCGATGACGCGCCGGTGTCGGTCAATCAGACGCCCATGAGCCGCTCACTGCTGGGCATGAGCTTCCTGCGCCGTCTGAGGTCCTTCGAGTTCAAGGGCGACCAGCTGATCCTGCACGGCCCGGCGCGGCAATGAATCGGCCACAATCCTTTGCGACAACCTGAATTAAGCCACAGCCGCGCCCCCTTGCGGTAAGCCGCGCGGTGGCCGATATTTCGAACTGGCCCGCTCAGGGCTCTAAACAAGGACTTATTCTCGATGAGCGACTTCAATCGCGGCTATCCCCGCACCGCAACGGCGCCCGCCGCCGACATGTCGGTGGACGCGGGGCTGCGTTCGTTCATGCTCGGCGTCTACAACAAGGTCGCCCTTGGCCTCGTGGTCTCGGCGGCCATGGCCTACCTAACCGGAACCTATCCGCCGGTGCGCGACCTGATGTTCATCGTCCGCCCCGACGGCCGGGTCGGCTTGACCCTGCTGGGTATGGCCGTCGTTTTCGCGCCGCTCGTGATCATCATGATCTCAAACTTTTCGCGCACCGTGACCGCGCAGGGATCCGGGCTTCGTTACTGGGCGATCGTGGCCCTGATCGGCGCCTCGCTCGGCACGGTGGTGCTGGCCTACACCGGCGCCAGCATCGCTTCGACCTTCCTGATGACCGCGGCCGCCTTCGCCGCGCTCAGCCTGTTCGGCTACACCACGAAACGCGATCTCAGCGGCATCGGCAGCTTCCTGATCATGGGCGTGGTCGGCCTGCTGATCGCCATCGTGGTGAGCGCATTCCTGCACTCGGCGATGATGGCGTTCATCATCGACTGCGCCGGCATCCTGATCTTTGCCGGCCTGACCGCTTTCCAGACCCAGCGGCTGAAGATGACCTACTACCAGCTGGGCGGAGACCAGGCGGCGCTGAGCGTGGCGACCAACTATGGCGCGCTGAGCCTCTATCTCGACTTCATCAACCTGTTCCAGTTCCTGCTCGCGTTTGGCGGCAGCCGCCGCTAGGCCAACGGTTCAGGACCAGCGATTAAGAGCCCCGGAGAGCGATCTCCGGGGCTTTTGTTTGGGCGGGCTTGCTGCGCCCTTCGACACGGCCGCTTCGCGGCCGGCTCAGGATGACGGGTTGGGTGGGCTTTATAATTCTACGTCATGCTGAGCCGCGCCCAACGGGCGCGTGTCGAAGCACGCACGCGGCCAGGGCCAACCCTAATCCACCAGCTTCAGCCGACCCCGGTCGAACATCTTCAGCACCTGGCTGAGCTCGTGGCCGCGCCGGAGCACCACCCCGCCCTGGCCCACCACCGCCCAGGCGCCCTGCCGGCGGGCGAGGTCGGGGTGTTTCTCGATGCGGTAAAGCGGCGCCTCGGAACTGCGGCGGAACACCGAGAAGGCGGCGAAATCGCGCAGCCCGTCGATGGCGTAGTCGCGCCATTCGCCCGCCGCCACCATGCGTCCGTACAGCCTGAGCAGCGCGTCGAGCTCGCGGCGGTCAAAGAAGACCACCGGCGTCGGAGGAGAGGAATGGGGCGTATCCAGGCTCACAGGTGCGAGCCTAAACCCAAATCGCGCGATCTGGCGAGCCTGGTTTGAGCGAACACCGATCGGTGGGAACACGAAATGACCTCATTTTGGACGTGGCCTCGCCCGGTTGGGCATCGATAAAGTCAGTGTCGACCGGTTCGGAAAACCTTGGTTCCGGATCCTGAACAGCCCCCCCAGCCCCCCTGGGACCCAGGCGGATCGGTCGACAAACCCCTACGAGCCCGCGCGGATCCCCCCTCCGTGCGGGCTTTGTGGTGTCTGGGGGCTAAAGTTTCACCACCAAGGACACCAGGCACACCAAGGCGGGCGAAGCCCGCAGGTTATTCGCCACCGCCCTTCCGCATGAAGGCGCTTCGCGCTTTCTTGGTGTCCTTCGTGTGCTTGGTGGTAAAATCCTGCGCGGCCATCGGCGAACCGGGTGGCCGGGATGAGGCGCTGAATTAAAGCGTCTTGGCCGCGACGATCTTGCCGCCGTGGGCGGCCTGGACGATCACCGCGGTCTGCAGGCCATCGGTCTGGGCTTCCGGTTCGCGGAAGGACTTGGGTTTGCCCGTCCAGGCCCCAAGCCGGACCAGCTCGCGCACGACGTTGTGCTCGACCACGGTCTTGCCCCGGTTATCGCCGGTCTTGACCACCACCTTCTGCTCATGCGGGTCGTAGCGGACCAGCCAGACGTCCGCGCCGCCCTTGGGCGCGTGGCCGGAGCCCACCGCGACGCGCGCGCCGCGGGCGGCCATGATCTGCGGCGGCTTGTCGTGCTCCCGCGCCGCCTGCTTGATCAGCTTGTCCACCTCGTCCGGATGGTTCGCCGCCGCCTGAAGATGGCCGTCGATGACCACCTGCGGCGTATAGACGTCGCGCAGGGCTAGCGGCCTTAAGTATGCCTTCTGCCGATCGGTGAATTCGGACCTGGCGAAGGTGTCCTGCCAGCCAAGATAGTCCCAGTAGTCGACCCCAAAGGTCAGCGCCAGAACGTGAGGGTGGTCGGAAAGGTCGCCGACCAGATCGTCGGCGGCGACGCACGAGGCGCAGCCCTGGCTGGTGAACAGCTCCACCACCACGGGGCCGCGGGCGCTGGCGGGTCCCGCCAGCGCCGCGATTCCCAAGCCTGCCAAGACGAACGCGCGCATCCTCATCGGCGGCAATTAACCGGCTTTCGCAAAGAGATGCGCCTCACGAGACTGTGAGGCCGAACGCGATGACCCCAATTCCTTCCCCGTTGGGGGTGAGGCGTACACGCCGAACGACCCCGCGACCCGGGGTGGAGGGGGCCTTGCCGCCACGCCGGCGTCGCGGATTAGGCCCCCTCAGTCGCTTCGCGACAGCTCCCCAAAGGGGGGAGCAATTGCGCCTCAAGCCAGTCAGAACCCTACGCCGCCTCGCCCTTGGCCAGGTTGCGCAGGACGTAGTTCAACACGCCGCCGGCGCGGAAATAGTCCAGCTCGGTGGGCGTATCGATGCGGCAGATCACCGGAATGCGGGCGATGCGGCCTTCCGACGGGCGGTAGAGTTCGACCGTCAGGGTCCGGCGCGGCGACAGCTCGCTCAGGCCCCGAATGGAGACGATCTCCTCGCCGGTGAGGGCCAGCTTCTGCCAGCCGTCGACCTTGAACTGCAACGGCAGCACGCCCATCCCCACCAGGTTGGAGCGGTGGATGCGCTCGAAGCTTTCGGCGATCACCGCCCGTACGCCCAGCAGCTTGGTGCCCTTGGCCGCCCAGTCACGCGAGGAGCCGGTGCCGTATTCCTTGCCGGCGAACACCACCATCGGGTGGCCCTCGCTCTGGTAGCGCATGGCCGCGTCATAGATGGCCATGGTCTCGCCGGAGGGGAAATGCTTGGTGATCCCGCCTTCGATTTCCGGGTTGATGCGGTTGCGGATGCGGATGTTGGCGAAGGTGCCCCGCATCATCACCTCGTGATTGCCCCGGCGCGAGCCATAGCCGTTGAACTCGTTCTGCGTCACCTGCCGCTCGAGCAGGTAGCGGCCCGCCGGCGAGGTGGCGCGGATCGAGCCGGCCGGGGAGATGTGGTCGGTGGTGATGGAGTCGCCGAAGATGGCCAGCACCCGCGCCTCGATGACGTCGGTCACCGGCTCGGGCTCCATCTTGATGTCCTGGAAGTAGGGCGGGTTCTGGACATAGGTCGAGCCGATGTCCCAGGCGTAGGTCTGGCCGCCGGCCACCTTGATGCCCTGCCAGTTCTTGTCGCCCTTGAAGACGTCGCCGTAGCGTTTGGCGAACATCTCGTTGGTGACCGCCTTGCGCTGGATCGTGGCGATTTCCTCATTGGTCGGCCAGATGTCGCGCAGGAAGACCGGATTGCCCTTCTTGTCGTTGCCCAGCGGCTCGGTGGTCAGGTCCAGCTTCATGGTGCCGGCCAGGGCGTAGGCCACCACCAGCGGCGGCGAGGCCAGGTAGTTGGCGCGGACGTCCGGGTTCACCCGGCCCTCGAAGTTGCGGTTGCCGGACAGCACGCTGCAGGCGACCAGGTCGCCCGCCTGCACCGCGTCCGAGATGGCTTGCGGCAGCGGGCCGGAGTTGCCGATGCAGGTGGTGCAGCCATAACCGACCAGATTGAAGCCCAGGGCGTCCAGGGACTTGGTCAGGCCGGCCTTGGCCAGGTAATCGGTGACCACCTGCGATCCGGGGGCCAGCGAGGTCTTTACCCACGGCTTCACCTTCAGGCCCTTTTCCACCGCCTTCTTGGCCAAAAGGCCGGCGGCGATCAGGACGCTGGGGTTGGAGGTGTTGGTGCAGGAGGTGATGGCGGCGATGACCACGTCGCCGTCGCCGACGTCGAATTTCTCGCCCTCCACGGGGGTGCGGCCCTCGTCGCCCGTCTTGCCGAACTCGGAGACCAAGGATTCGGCGAACTTGGCCGCCGATTCGCTGAGCAGCACCCGGTCCTGCGGCCGCTTGGGGCCGGCCAGGGACGGCAGGACCGAGCCGAGGTCGAGTTCCAGCACGTCGGAGAACACCGGATCGTCCGCGCCCTCCTCATGCCACAGGCCCTGCGCCTTGGCGTAGGCCTCCACCAGCGCCACTCGCTCGGGCGTGCGGCCGGTGGCCATGAGGTAGTCGATGGTGGACTTGGAGACCGGAAAATAGCCGCAGGTCGCGCCGTATTCAGGCGCCATGTTGGCGATGGTGGCCTGGTCTTCCACGGTCAGGCTGGTGATGCCGGGGCCGAAATACTCGACGAACTTGCCGACCACGCCCTTCTTGCGCAGCATCTGGGTCACCGTCAGCACCAGGTCGGTGGCGGTGGCGCCCTCCGGCATCTTGCCCGACAGCCTGAAGCCGATCACCTCGGGGATCAGCATCGGGATCGGCTGGCCTAGCATGGCCGCCTCCGCCTCGATGCCGCCGACGCCCCAGCCCAGCACCGCCAGGCCGTTGACCATGGTGGTGTGGCTGTCGGTGCCGACCACGGTGTCCGGATAGGCGGTGGTGACGCCGGCGTCCTCGTTGGTCCAGACCGTCTGGGCCAGGTATTCCAGGTTCACCTGGTGGCAGATGCCGGTGCCGGGGGGCACGACGCGGAAGTTGTTGAAGGCCGAGGAGCCCCAGCGCAGGAAGCGGTAGCGCTCCAGGTTGCGCTCGTACTCACGCTCGACGTTCTCGCCGAAGCTCTTGTTGGTGCCGAAATAGTCCACCATCACCGAGTGGTCGATCACCAGGTCGACCGGGTTCAGCGGATTGATCTTCTCCGGGTCGCCGCCGAGTTGGGTCATGGCGTCGCGCATGGCGGCCAGATCCACCACCGCCGGCACGCCGGTGAAGTCCTGCATCAGCACCCGCGCCGGGCGGAAGCTGATCTCGTGCTGCACCTGGCCCTTGTTTTCAATCCAGGCGGCGATGGCGCTCAGGTCGTCGGGGCCGACGGACTTGCCGTCCTCGTTGCGCAGCAGGTTCTCCAGCAGCACCTTCATCGACACCGGCAGGCGCGAGATGCCGGAAAGACCGGCTTCCTCAGCGGCGGCAAGGCTGTAATAAGCGTAGGTCTTGCCTCCGACCACGAGGTCGCGGCGGGTTTTGAGGCTGTCGTTCGACGCCATTGTGGGGAACCTTTCTCTCTGTCCAAGGCCGCCCGAAAATCGGTCGCGGGATCGCGCGCTGGTCGAGCCGGACACACAGCGTCCGACCCGGCGCGGCCTAATCCCCGCACGGCCGCGCGTGTCATAGACCGCACCGCGTGTGTCGTCCATGCGGGGGGCGATTTCGTCATTAATTACTCCCCAGTTGGGGGGTTCGGCGCATGCGCCGGACGACCGCGTAGCGGTGGAGGGGGCCTCGCCGCCGCACAGGTGCTGCGAATACTCGCCCCCTCAGTCGGCTACGCCGACTGGCTCCCCCAGCGGGGGAGCAACTTAGGCGCGGCGCGCGCCTCATGATCACTTCCCTCACCATCACCAACCTCGCCCTCAGCCGAGGCGACCGGCCGCTGTTCGACGGCTTCAACCTCACCATCGCCGCTGGAGAAGCCATCGCCCTGACCGGCGCGAACGGGGCCGGCAAGACCAGCCTGCTGCGCGCCATCGCCGGCTTCATCCGGCCTGACGCGGGCCAGGTCACCTTCATCGGGAGCGCGGGCGAGATCGACCCCGACGAGGCGCGCGGCGGCGACCTGCACCTGCTCGGCCACCTGGACGGCCTGAAACCTGGTCGGACCGCTATCGAGGAGCTTCGCTTCCAGGCCCGTTGGACCGGTGGGACCGACGCCGCCGTTGAAGCCGCCTGCGACGCCCTCGACCTCGGCCGCCTGCGCGCGCTGGAGGTGCGCAAGCTCTCCGCCGGCCAGCGCCGCCGGGTCGCCCTCGCCCGCCTGCTCGCCAGCCCCCGCGCGCTCTGGCTCTTGGATGAGCCGCTGACGCCGCTGGACGCCGCCTGGCGCGCCCGGTTCGGCGCGATCATGGCGGCGCACATCGCCGCCGGCGGGACGATCGTCGCCGCCGTGCACGATCCGCTGCCACTTCCCACCCGCGCCGCCGAGGTGGGCGCATGAACGGGTTCGTCGTCCTGTTCCGGCGTGAGCTGGCCCTGAGTTGGGGCAAGGGCGGCGGCCCGCTGCTGGCCATCAGCTTTTACGCCGCCATGGCGACGCTTTTGCCCCTGGCCACCGGCCCCGCGCCCGACAGGCTGGCCATCGTCGCGCCGGGCTCGGCCTGGCTGGCCCTGGCGCTGGCGTCGCTGCTGTCGCTGGAGCGCCTGTTCGAGCGCGATT
>Ga0302314_10007433_pt1 | contig 19696 bp, 18 predicted proteins | sample III_Palsa_N2_3_FD_200533 | JGI IMG/M metagenome (GOLD analysis project Ga0302314, IMG submission 200533) | Peat permafrost microbial communities from Stordalen Mire near Abisko, Sweden - III_Palsa_N2_3 | ecosystem: Environmental > Terrestrial > Soil > Palsa > Peat permafrost | place: Sweden...
GCGAAGAAGATCCCAGAAGAACAGTCAGGCCCAGCCCGGCGGCGGCACCGTGAAAGCCACCGGGCCAATGACCCACGCCCTCTTGACACCAATGGCCCTTATGGGTGCCGCGATGAGGAACGTTGAGATCGTCGAGCGTCTGGCAGGCTGGTCCCACTACGAGGACCGAATCTGGCCTCCACGCAGCGAGGCGCAGTATCGCAAACGCTCGCTGCGTCCACGCAAGAAGTCTGGCCCAGATCACGGTACGTGATCGGTCACCGTGGCAGCCCGCACGCGTAGCCGCCGTTATGGACGCATGGGTAAGGGATACCCCGGTTGGTTACTGCCGCGCATAATGGCTGATCTGATGGTCGCGGACGATCCAGGCGCTCGGTGAGCGAGCTTATTGGCTGGGCGCAGGAATTACCCTTCGGGCGGGCGGATTCCCGGTGACGTTCAGTTACGCTGGGTGTGATCATCAGTTCCAGGAGTCGGGGGTATTGGGGCCAGCCGTGTCCGGGCGTAGCAGTGCCCCCGTCATCGGGAAGGTCATGCCTGCCGGGTGTAACGGGGGTCCGGTGTTCCCGGCGGGCCCGGCCCGACCGTATCCCGGCCCTGCCGGCACCGAGATCCATACAAGGCGAAGTCCTCCGAGGTGGATCTGTGTACCGTAGCTCGCGAAGACAACGGCCAGATCGTGGAGGAGAATCTGTGGCACGACCTGGCCGGGCTCACGGACCAGATCGGCCTTACGGCTGACTCTAGCCGGGTCGGACGCGAAGGCCTTGCTCACAGGGAGCTGAAACGCGGCATGGCTGGCTCAGGATCGGCTTCGTCGACCTGGGCGCCGTTGCGCATCGGGCTGTTCCGGGCGCTGTGGATCGCGGCGCTGGTCAGCAACGTGGGCACCTGGATGCAAACCGTGGGCGCCCAGTGGCTGCTGGTCCATGACGCTCACGCGGCCATCCTCGTCTCGCTCGTGCAGACCGCTGACACGCTGCCCGCTGTCCTGTTCGCGCTGGTGGCCGGCGTGCTGGCGGACATTTTCAACCGGGCCAGGCTGCTCGTCGCGGTCCTGGCCGGGATGACCGCGGTCGGCGCGGCGCTCACCGCGCTGACTGCCGCGGACCGGATGCCGCCGGCGCTGCTGCTCATGTTCACCTTCGTGCTCGGCACCGGCGCCATCCTCGTCACGCCCGCCTACCAGTCGCTGGTGCCTGACATGGTCCCGCGCCCGCAGGTGCCTGCCGCCGCGGCGCTCGGCTCGATCAGCATCAACCTGGCCCGCGCCATCGGCCCGGCGATCGCCGGGCTGCTGGTCGCCCGGATCGGGGTTACCGCCGTGTTCGCGCTGAACACGGCGACGTTCCTGCTCTACGCGATCGTGGTTGCGTGCCATCCCCAGCTGGGCGGAACTCCGCAATCTCCAGAGCGGTTCATCCCGGGGCTGCGGGCCGGCGGCCGGTACGTGCGCCACGCACCCGTCGTGCGGCGCACCCTGCTGCGCGCGGCCCTGTTCCTGGTACCGGGCAGTTCGCTGTGGGCACTGCTGCCCCTGATCGCCACCAGCCGGCTCGGACTGGGGCCGGGCGGCTACGGCGTCCTGCTCGGCGCCCTGGGGGCCGGCGCCGTCGGCGGCGCGTTCCTCCTGCCGCAGATCCGGGCCAGGCTCACTGCCAACGCCCTGGTAGCCGCCGCGAGCCTGACCTACGCGGCAGCACTGGCCGCGGTGGCGCTGTCGCGCAGCCTCGCGTTCACCATCCCGGCGCTGCTGCCGGCCGGTGTTGCCTGGATAGCCTTCCTGTCCAACGTCAACGCCGCGCTGCAGCTCTTCCTGCCCAGGTGGGTACGCGCCCGCGGCCTGTCGGCCTACCAGATGGTACTGTTCGGCGCCCAGGCCGCCGGGGCCGCGATCTGGGGAGTCGTCGCCGAGACTGCCGGGCTGGTGCCCGCCTTCCTGATCTCCGCCGCCCTGATGGCCGTCGGCGCGGCCACCATCTGGTTCTGGCCGTTCCGCCAGATCGCAGACATGGACCGGAGCCCGGTCCGCTGGCCCGACCCGCAGCTGCTCATCAGCGCTGAGCGCGGCAGCGGACTGGTCCTGGTGCGGACCACCTACACCATCGCGGCCGAAAAGGAGCAGCAGTTCCTGCAGGCCATGGCCCGCCTGCGCCAGTCGCGGCTGCGGACCGGGGCCACCGGCTGGGGCCTGTACCAGGACGGCCAGAACCCGCGGCTGTTCATCGAGCTGTTCGGCGTCCCGAGCTGGGAAGAGCACCTCAGGCAGCACCGGGAGCGGCAAACCGGAACCGACCTCCAGTACCACGACGACGCTGCCGCCCTATCGGACCCGCCGCCGCAAACCGGCCACTACCTCGCCGCCGACGTCCACCAGTAGAAACGCGCGCCGAGCCGCCGGCGTATCAGTCCCGGTTGTCAAAAATGGCTGTCGGGGATGCGCCCGAACGGGCGCTTTGCCGCAGTGGCGGGTCCGCGGGTGCCCGAGATCAGTGACTTGGGTTCCCTGTGCCCGGCGTCCGCCCGTGCATAGCGGCTGGTCTGGCCGGGGTGGCCTGGTGGCCGGTCATGGCCAGGGGTAGCGTGATCGAGGGCGGATGAGATCCGTTGCCGCCCACGCGCTAGGACCGCTGAGGCACCAGTCGGCACCTCCCGGGCCAGCCTCTCGCGTGCTTGTCCGGGAGGTGCGTCCAGCTCAGCTATTGTGCTGCCGCGCGCGGATGTCATAACTGCGCAGAGGGAGGCTCAGATGGCTACGGATAGCCAGGGCGACAATGTGCGGGTGGCGGTGCTGGGGACCGGCATCATGGGCTCGGCGATGGCCCGCAATCTGGTTTCCGCCGGGCTGCGCACCACGGTCTGGGATCGGTCGCCCGCGGCGACCGCGCCGCTGTCCGAGGCCGGGGCGCTGGTGACAGCCTCACCGGCGGAGGCAGCCCAGGATGCCCAAGTCGTGATCACGATGCTGCCGACCGCCGACGTGGTCGACTCGGTAATCTTCGCTGGCGGCGTCGTGGACGCGCTCGCTGAGGGCACGGTGTGGGCGCAAATGGGCACGATCGGCCTTACCGCAACGACCGAGATCGACAGCCGGCTCGGTCAGCTGCGGCCCGATGTCCTGTTCGTGGACGCGCCGGTATCGGGCAGCAAGGGCCCCGCCGAGGCCGGCCAGCTGCTCATCCTGGCGTCCGGCCCGCCCGCAGCGGCTGCGGCCGTGCGCCCGGTGTTCTCGGTGATCGGCCGCAAGACCGTGTGGCTGGGCGAGGCCGGCCAGGGCAGCCGGATGAAGCTGGTCGTCAACGCCTACATGTCCGTCTTGATCGAGGGCGTGGCTGAGGCCCTGGAACTGGCTGGCCGGCTGGGCATTGATGCCTCCGAGCTGGCCGAGGCTATCGAGGGCGGCCCGCTGGACGCACCGATCGCGGATGCCAAGCTGCACAAAATGGAGCGAGGCGATTTCGCGCCCGAGTTCCCGCTGGAGTGGGCGCTCAAGGACGTGGACCTAGCGATCGCCGCCGCCGGCGATGACGAACTGCCGCTGCTGGCCGCGCTGTCCCGCCAGTGGCGCGCAGCCGTAGACGCCGGCCACGGCCGGGAAGACATAAGCGCCGCCCGCCTAGCGCTCGGCGGCCACCAGCAGCCTTAATCCCCGGGGACCGCTAAGGAGAGCCAGAACGCGAACCAGAACTGGCCTATCTGCGTGCGACCAGATGAGCGCTCAGCGCGGCTTTCAGACGCAAATACTCGGCGTTATACGGGTGATCGAAGATCAGATCACTACCCTCCGGCCGTATAACGCAAGATACACGGGTGATCATCGCTCAATTTTTCGGAAGAGATATAGGAAGATGATCACCCGTGTATCAACCGATATGGGTTGCTAATCTGTCGGCGTACCTTTCGTTCGTCACAGCGTGTCATTCCCAGCTCTCGCCGCAGGGTGGCTGGACGGGTTGGCAAGCCACGCGGGTGGCCGGTCTTCGGGGCGCGGGTCGGCGCCAGGTACGAGGCGTAGGCGAGACGGCTAGCGGGGCTGTTGCGCCCAACACAAGAGCAACACAAGTCCGGGTCCGGAAGGGCGCCAACACACGGATAACACGGACGAAGCGGCATTACCCGGCATACGTTGGCACGCCTGCTAAAATGTTAACGCAACCTCCTGACAGGCCCATATGCTGGTAAATGGGCTGCAGAGCTTCATTAGGAAATTCTTGCGGGCCGGTGACAGACCTTCTGAAAAGCGGAAGGTCGGCAGTTCGACCCTGCCCCCTGACCACCCAGTGTCTCTGATCTGCGGAAACGTTGCCCTGCGGAACCGGACGCGCCGTCCGCTCGATGCGCACAGCGCTTATCGAGCTTCCGCTTAACGGAGGCAGCATGTCCGGGGAATCTCCCAAGAAAATCGGCCGCGGCTACGCCCGCAACCTCGATGCCGGCCCGTTCCAGCCCATGATCGACAGCTGGGACCTCCACCTTCGCGCCGAGAAGAAATCGGCCAAGACGATCCGCACCTACCTTGAGGCAGCGCAGTGGTTCGCTGCCGAGTACCTGATCCCGGCCCGGTTCACGGGCTGGGACGGCGTCCGGACCAAGCAGGTCCAGGAGTGGACGGTCACCCTCCTGAGCCGTTATTCGGACTCCTACGCCAACAACCAGTTCCGCGCCCTTCAGCAGTTCTTCAAGTGGCACGCCACCGAGGACCCCAACGAGCAGCGCCCGAACCCGATGGCCGGCCTCAAGCCGCCGAAGATCGGCGACAAGCTCGTTCCCGTCTTCACTGACGACGAACTGGCCGCGCTGCTGGGCACCTGCAAGGGCGGGGGCTTCCAGAACCGCCGCGACTACGCCATCATCTCGGTGTTTAAGGACACCGGCGCCCGGCTGTCCGAGCTGGCCGGGCTCACGACGGGCCCGGCCACCGCGCTGGACCTCGCCCCGCTGCACCTGCGCCCGGCCCGGATGCGATACACCCCTCGAGACCGGACCCTGACTCCGAACTACGACGTGACGACGCTGGCCTCGATCGGCCTGGAAGACGCCGCCGTCCAGACACCCGGGCAGCACCATCCATCCGACCTTGGACCAGCCGGGACCAGCAGCGGCGGCCGGGTAGACCGTATCTACCTGACCTGGGACCTAATCGATGCCGCGGTCCGGTACGCCCGGCAGGACATGGGGGACAGCGAGCATCAGGCCCTGATGGTCACCCTGGACGGTCTCAGGGCCGCCAGGACCATCCCGCCGCAGCCTCGGCAGTTTTAGGACCGGAATCTGCCGACACTTGAACCGGCTTGCGGCTGTTTTCGTTCTAGGGGGCAGTTACCGCGTACACGTGCACTGTGCGGACAGGCCTGAAGACGGGAACTGGCATGGCCGATCTGAAGGTGGACTATCAGCTGCTCGCCTCGATCCACCGCACCCTGAATGGCCTGACCTGGGAATTTGAGAACATCCAAGATCAGGTCGGTGCTTATGACCAGGCGTTCGGGTCGAGCGATATCAGGGCCGCGATGGGCAGCTTCTCCGGGAACTGGACCACTCACCGTAAGACGATGCTCGGCACCATGCGCAGCCTGGACCAGATGGTCACCGCGACGGCCCAGCGGTTCCACCAGGCCGACAACCAGCTCGCCAGCGACCTAACCAAAGAGTAGGCAGCACGGGGAGGACCATTACCGATGGGACGACCGCTGGGCCAGCAATGGCAGCCGCTCGGCCTCGACGCCGACCCTGTCCCCGGGGATCCGCCCGCGGTCCGTACTGAGGCCGCCCATCTCGCCTCGGTGGCACGGACGATCAACGGGCAGATCGCGGCGATGCGGAAGATTGCCAGCGATGACACCGAGGTCGGCCTGCACGCGGAGACGATCCGCTCCGCCGCGCACAGCCTGACGGGTTCCCTCCAGGCGGTGAGCGACCGTTACGTCAGGGTGTCGGCGGCGCTGTCCGGCTGGGTCGCAGACCTTGAGCAAGCCCAGTCCCTATCGATCCGCGCCCTGAACGAGGCCGAAGCGCCGTACGCCCGGCTGAGTCAGTCGGTGATCCTGCCCGCAGGCCCGGCGCTGACCACTACGCAGAAGCAGGAGATCGCTAGCTATCACAGCTCCGTGCAGCGCGCGCAAGACCAGCTCGACCTGGCCAAGGTGCTGCTGGCCCGGGCGGTCAACCTGCGCGATACCCAGGGTGCGCACTATGCCGCGCAGATCAATCAGGCCAGCAACGACAGCCTCACCGATCACGAAAGCCTCTGGGGTGACATCACCAGCGGCTTCGACCACCTGGTCCACGCCGTCGCTTGGGAAATCCGGGACACCTGCACCGTCCTGGAGGTCGCGGCGACCGTCGCGGGCATCGCGGCGTTCGTCATCGCCCAGTTCATCCCGGGCGTGGACGTCGCCGTCGACGCGCTGGTCCTGGGTGCGTTCCTCGCGACGGGTGTCGCGGCCGGCGGCCGGGCCGCGCTCGCGATGTCAGGGAACGGGTCGTGGCGGGACTTCGCCTTCGACGCGATCGCCCTGGTGTCCTTCGGCGTCGGCCGGGTGGCAGGCCTGGTGGCGAAGGAGGCGGTCCCGGCGGCCGAGGCCGCCGCTAAGAGCGCGTATACCTCCGAGCTTCTCACCGATATCGCGGCCGACGGGCCCCGGGCGGCCATGTTGTCCAAGTGGGCGGCGCAGGTCGGGACGGACTCGGTGGAGATGGCCAACCGGGTGGCCGAGTTCGCCCCGAGCCTGGCCAACGGAGCGGAACTAGCGGGCTTTTCTAAGGTCATGGCCAGTCTCGGGGCGTTCGGGGCCGAGGAGAGCAATTACGCGCGGCTGATCGCGCTCGCTACCAGGTTCACCACCCCGCTCGCCGACCTGAGCCAGTACGCGGCCCTGTCGAAAACGATGCTCGGCATCGCGGGTACCAGCGCCGGGGCCGGGGCGGCGAGCGGTATCGGCGGAGCCGTCCTGAGCGGGGTCGAGCTCGACTGGGGCGCGGATCCGGTCGTGAAGCTGGATATCCCTCCTGTTTCGCGGTGGTACAGCACTCACCTGTGGGCGCCCGCTGGTGGCTGAGGCGATGGCATCCCAGGTTCCCAGTCGTGCCAGAGCCAGTGGTACGTCCAGCGGCGCTAAGCCCAGTGGGGTCACCGGCTACTCGGTCGTGCTGCCGCCCGGCTGGCGGCGCATACCGATTCAACAGGGCACTTCCGCCGCTGTCCGCGACATCGCCGACGAGGTGCTCGGCAGGCGCCCTCCGCGCGTATCACCAGATCAAGTCGCGCCCTACCGGGTTCAAATCGAGCGCCGTCTGTCAGAGTTGGCGAAGCAGGCACGCGCCTGTGGCGGCGTGGATCTCTACCTCCCGGTTACTACCGTCCACGGCACGCCCATTCCCGCCTCGTTCATCGTGTCCCAAGGCGCGCCACCTGCATCAGAAGTCGTTGATCCGGGTCGGGTGGCCGGCTATCTCGCCGCTTCGGGAGATGGCTCAGCGGCGATGGTTGACGGCTCCCGGGGAGCCCGGATAGAAAGCACCGGACCCGCCGAAACGGCGCCCGGAATACACACAGGCTCTCGCCGCGTGGATTATATGCTGCCCGTCCCCGGTCACCCGGGCCGGTGGCTCATTGTCACATTCGCGACGCCCGGCGACGGCGATCCGGACGGCGAACTCGCCGGGCTCCTGGTGCGGTTGTTCGACTCGATTATGCTGACTTTCCGCTGGACCACGGATCAAGCCGCCGGGTAATGGGAGCTGAGAACCGTATGACAAAGCCGCCGCAGTACCCCTATCAGGTGAGCCGGCGCGGCTGGATCAGCGTGGCCTACAACCAGAACGTGTGGATCCCCTGTCAGCCGGTGTTCCCGCCAGGATTCGACCGCCGCTCCTGGGCGGAGCTGTACGCGGAGGAATGGTGGTCCCGCTCACCCCGGCCGCACGGGAAGCGCGAGGTGAACGCCCTGGCGCGGACGCTCGAGGACATGCACGCCTACGCCTACAGTCACATGGCCATGCAGCTCGGGTTTCTGCACCTGCCGAGCCTTCAATTGGCCCCGCTGCTGGTGAGTTTCGGCATCTGGGAGGCGGAGGGAGAACGGCTCGAGCAACTGCGCTTCCTGACGCGCCAGTACGACCCGTCGCTGATGCAGGCCCCGGTGGTCGAGGATTTCAGCACCGACAAGCTCGGGCCAGGTCTCAAGGTCCTCGCCTACACCCGGGACTCCGACGTCATCACCGGGTACCTGAACTACGCCTGGCGGTCCGAGGAGCTCGCTACCGCGGTCCGCATGTTCACGGGTTCTCCCGATCTCGGCCGCCTGGAACAGGCCGTAACCGACATCGAGGACCTCGCTCGTGCGGTCGCCTGGGTGTCCCGGGAGCCAGGTCCCACGGAAAGCAGGTGAGGCATGGAGATACCCGGAGGCGCTGGGCTGCTTCGCTGGATCCGCATATCGCTGTCCCTCGCCCTCCTGCTGCTTGTCGGTGGTCTGGCCGGGGTCGGCGCAGGGCAGCCCGCCATCGGGTATGTCCTGCTCGGGACGGCGGGCATCGCCTGTTGCGTCGGCTGCTGCTCCCTGCTGGTTCTCCGCCAGCGACTGCGGTTCAATATCCGCGAGCTTCAGGCGCGGCAGCGCCCCGAGCTTGAAGACGCGTTCCGCGACCATTCCCGCTGAGGGTGGTGCCAGGGCTCATCCCACCGGAACGGCGATGGTGGTGAGGACGCCGTCTCCGGTGTGCAGGAGGGCCCGGCCCGGCTTGACCTGGCGGCCGAGGTGGGAGTGGCTGAGCCGGGCGCCGATGAGCTCGCCTTCGGGCAGGGTCGCAGGGCCGGTGAGGCAGCCGCGCCGGGCCCGCCGTGCGTCGGCCTGCCACCCGCCGAACCCGCTGGCCAGGGTGTCCGGGTCCCCGGCCAGGACCAGCGCCAGGGAGCGGCCGGCCCCGCGGGTGATGATCTTGCTGAGCTGACCGCCGGCCTCGCAGTCGGTCAGTAGGTCGGCGTCGTCCATCACGACGACACCGGGCGCGGTGAGCGCGGCGATCGCCGCGGCCAGATCGTCCTCGGCGAGGTCGGGCCCGGTGAACGAGCTGACCACGCCGGGCGCGGACGCCAGGGACCGCAGCGGGGAGGAACGCGGCGTCACCAGGATCACCTGGGCTCCTCCGGCCAGGAAGGACCGGGTCATCGACGCCAGCACCGACGACCGTCCGGACCGGGCCGGCCCGGCCACGATGAATGCGGGCGTCCCGTCGGCGAGGTCCGGTCCCAGGGCGGTCAGCTCATCGCCGCCGACCCCGGCCAGTCCCCACAGCGGGCTGGGTGCTGCGGGCGGGCGCAGTCTCCATGCGTCGTCGAAGGTGATTCGCGCGGGCAGCAGGTCCACCCGGAACGGGCGCAGTGAGCGGGGTATCCCGGCGTCGCGGTCGGCGGCCCAGGCGGCGACTTGCCGTAGCGCGGCGGCCTGGCCCGGCCCCGACGGGTCAGGAGCGATCAGCGCGACCTGGGTTTCGATGCCCGATCCGGCCCGGTAGGCGCGGCCGGGCGGGATGTCGTCGGGCAGGTCGCGGGGCCGCAGCCCGATCAGCGCGTAGTCGTCCTTCTCGGCCAGCTTGAACGCGAGCTTGTCCTCGCACATCGCCGCGATCCGCCCGGCCAGCAGCGACCGGTCCCCGGTCATGATCAGGTGCACCCCGGCGCTGGCGCCCTCGGCGAGGATCTGGGTGATGACGTCGGCCATGGCGCTGCCGGGCTCGCCGAGGGTGGTGGTGAATCCTTCCCAGCGATCCAGCAGCACGATGAGGTGCGGCAGCCGGCCCGGCGGCAAGGCGGCTGCCCGCTGTTCGGTGACGTCGGCGAACCCGCCCGCGGCGAGCAGTTCCTGCCGCCGTTCCAGCTCGGCGCCGAGCCGGGTGATCAGCCGGGTGGCTCTTTCGGCCTGGGTCCGGGTGACCACCGCGCCGCAGTGCGGCAGGTCGGCCAGGGGCAGCAGCGCGCCGTTGCCGCAGTCGATGCCGTAGATGTGCGCGTCGGCGCAACTGGTACTGACGGCGATCGAGGCGGCGAGGGTGCGCAGCAGCTGGGAGCGGCCCGACCGCGGCGCGCCCGCTGCCATCAGGTGGCTGAAGGTATCCAGGTGCAGCACCGCGGCCCGCTGCCGCTGCTGACGAGGAAGATCAATGAGGCCGAACGGCGCTGATGCGTGCGCCCGCCCCGACGTCGTGCCCAGATCGCGCAGCAGCAGCGTCCGCGGCAACGGCCCGAGCCAGGGGCTGGGCTGGGCGCGGATCCCCAGGCCCGCGGCGGCGTGCTGAATCTGCTCGACGAGGACCGTCAGGTCGGTGACCTCGTCATCGGCCGCCGCCCGGGTGGCAGGCCGCGCTGGTTCCGGGCGCCCCAGGCCCGGCCAGTCCACCGGGATCACCCGCGGCCGGCCGGCGCGAGTTGTCCCAGGCCGGTGGCCGCCGATGCGTGCCGCCTGGAACGGCACCAGCGAAGCGTGCCCGAGCCGCACATACCCGCGGCCCGGAGTGGCCCGCGATATCGAGGCTGCGTCCGCCGCCTCGATCACGTCGGCGCTCTCGGCCGCGTCGGTGACCCGCAGCGCGATCCGCAGGTTGGTGTTGGCCCTGATGTCCGCCGACACGACGCCGGAAGGGCGCTGGGTGGCCAGGATCAGGTGGATGCCCAGCGACCGGCCGCGCTGGGCGATGCTGACCAGCCCGGTGACGAAGTCAGGTAGGTCCCGCACCAGTGAGGCGAACTCGTCGATCACGATCACGAGCCTGGGCATCGCTTCCAGGAGATTGTCCGCCTCGTGGCCGGGTGCCTGGCGGTCGAGCAGGACCGTGTAGTCCTCGATGTCCTTGACCCCGGCGGTGGCCAGGATCTGCTCCCGCCGGGTCAGCTCCGCGGCCAGCGAGCTCAGCGCCCGCTGGGTCAGGTGCGCGTCCAGGTCGGTGACCATGCCCACCACGTGGGGAAGCCGGACGCAGCCGGAGAACGCGCTGCCGCCCTTGTAGTCCACCAGCACGAACGTCATCGCGTCTGGCCGGTTCACGCAGGCCAGCGATGCGATCAGGGTTTGCAGCAGCTCGGACTTCCCCGCCCCGGTGGTGCCGGCGATCAGCGCGTGCGGGCCGTCCTTGCGCAGGTCGATGCCGAACGGCCCGTCGTAGCACGCCCCGATCACTGCGTATGTGGACCGGCCGCCGGCGCTCCACCAGGCCGCGATCGCCCCGGCGGACGGAGGTTCCAGGCCCAGGACCTCCAGCAGGCGGCACGTCTCCGGCACCCCGGCGGCCTCGTCGTCGCCGCTGACGTCCCGGACCGGCGCCATCGACCGGGCCAGCCTCTCGGCCCACGCGAAGGTGACGTATTCCGGCCGGACCGGCCCGATGGCGGACTGGCTCATCTGCTTCACCACGAGCATGCCATCGCCTCCAGCTGCCACCACGGCCTGGCATTCCGCGGGCAGCAGCCGCTCATCGGAGTCCAGGCAGATGCTGTAGACGCCCACCTGAGGTCCCTCGCGCAGAACCCCGATCGCGCCCGGCAGGGACCGCAGCTTGCGGGACCCGTCGAAGACGACCACGATGTCGCGGGCGAACCGGACCCCGCCAGCCTGCCGGCCAGCGAGCGCGCCGCGCCGGACCGTGATGATGGCCTCCAGCTCGGCGATCCTGGCCGCGACCGTCTCCGCGTCGGTGCCGAACAGCGCGGTACAGTTCTGCCCCGGCCCCGGACGGCAATGCGGCAGCCACCGCGCCCACTCCCACGCGGCCTGTCCCCGGGAGTCGGTGAGCACGCAGACCTGCACGTCCTGCGGGCTGTGCAGGGTCACGATCTGGCCAACCAGCCCGCGCCCGGCCGCCCGGGGCGCGTCAGCAGGTCCGGCCACCCCCACCACGCCTCGTTCGGCCAAAGAAATGGTGAGCGGCGCGTCGGGGATGAGCCAGAACCTCCGCCGGCGGTGCTCGTCCTGGGTGGGGTCCGTCAGCTCCACCGCCGAGGGCAGGTCGGCGGTACCGATCCGCAGCAGCAGGTAATCGGGGTCGGTGCGGCGGCGTTCCCAGAGCCGACGCCGCGGCCCCGACGCGATGGACAACACCGAAGCGGGGTCCGGGCTGTCGTGATGGCGCCGGAGCCGGTCGGCCCTCACGGCCTGCCGGGCGTCGCGTTCGATTCTGGACTTGTGCTCGCGGTAGTCGGCTTGCTGGCGGGCGTGGGACTTGCGGCCGTGCCGGCGGTCGCTGACGTAACTGCCCAGCAGCATCACCGGGGTGAAGGCGGCCATCGCGAGCATGTACACCTGGCGCAGGAAATACGCCATCGCCACGCCCAGCAACATCGGGACGACGGCCATGAGGACCGGGACCGGCCGCCGTTCGGGCTGGCCAGGCGGGCTGGGCAGGGCGAACGCCATGGCCTGTTCGGGCGGCAGGAGCCGCGGCGGCCGGTTGAACTCCAGCCCGGCACCGTCGTCGGCCGGGTGCAAGGCGGCATCGGGCGGCTCGTAGGGCACCAGGTCCAGCAGCGTGCGGCCCACGGTCACCTGCTGCCCGGGCCGCCAGGACGCGGCGGCCTCCAGCGGCCGGCGATCAAGCAGCACCGGCACGCCGTCGAACGGCGCCACTTGACCGCCGCCGGGATCGATCATCACCCGCAGCGCCAGCGGAGGGATCGCCGGGTCAGCGATCACGAGGTCCGCAGCCCGGTGATCGCCGGGGGCCGGGCCGCCGATGTCAGCTGCCCCGAATGAGAGCCGGTGCAGGGTACCGGCCGCCGGGCCGCTCACCACGCGGATCTCGGCCACGCCCGTCGGCTCCGGCGGCCGGCAACCGGCCGGGTCGCCGATGCTGACTACCGAACCATCCATGATCGGGGACTCGGCGAGTCTCATGTCGCCGGGCACCCGGTGGTAGCCGACGAACAAGGCAGGCGCCGACGGCCCGGTCCCGCGGTGCATCAGCAGGTCCAGCTCAGCCGCGATCTGTGCCACCGCGGTCGCGGGATCGGCGTCGATCACAGTGTCTTGCCGCTGCCTGGTCGCCGGAGACACCACCGTCACCGTCAGCTGCATGACGCTCCCCTTCGCCGCTCCTGCAGTTCCGGATACGGAGCAGCTCCGCCCCCGTGCGGATGCCCCTCCTCGCGGCTACTGCTTCAGCGAGGCGGCCAGCTGGGTGTCGGTCTCGTGGAACGCCTTCACGGCCGCGTCCAGGTACTGGCCCATCCCGTTCAGGCCCTGGATCATCTTGGTCGCCCCGGTGTTGAACTGGGTGTAGGACGCCTCGAACTGCTTGCTCGAGGTGTCAGTCACATAACCTCCGGCGACAAGGTTGTCGACCAGCCTCTTCAGCTTGGCCAGATCACCCTCGATCGTCTGCTCTCCTGCCTGAAGCTGCCTGGCGGCTGACTGCATTTCGGCGTAGGTGACATTAACGTTCGGCACGGCTGGCCGTCCTCTCACACTGTTATGAGAGCGAACGGCAGGCCGCCCGCCCCGCTGCGTGTTGCCCGGACCACCTCTCCGCAGAGCTGGCCTTCCGTCAGCACAACAGCCCGCCCCCTTCGATAGCTGATCCGGCACTGGCTGGAACGTGCCCTATGCCCGGCAGGTTCGGCGCGTAAGACAGACGTAAGACTTCCGTCTCTTGGCGTGACCTCGTTTGGATACATCAACCCGATCATGGCCTGACATTGCCCGGAGGGTTTCCATACGCCTTTTGAGGACAGTGCAGATCCGACGGGCTGCGGTTGTAAACGATCCGGATATTCTGCGTCGACTTCGGGATGGGCTCCGTGACCTAGACTTCTCATAGCAGCTCCGGCAGATCGCGGCTTCGCCGCCTGGGTAGACGACTGGTGATATCGGTCGGGGTGGATGTGGCTGAGACGGGACGGCCACCGCCGGGATGCTTCAGGTGTATTGGGACTGAATGACCCGGGGGGCCGCGCTGGCCAGGGTAGACAATATTGGGGCTTCCAGCTGGCGTCCGGGCTTGGTGACGCGTTCGCACTGGCCGCGGGCCGGTTTTCCGGCGTGACTGTTCGCTGCGCACCTGGTCGAGCAGCCTGCGGGTCGCGCCGACGACCAGCCAGCCGCGGGGTTGCCCGGCTAGCCGTCGCCCGGCCACTGCACCGCGGCGGCGAGCAGGGCTTCCTGGGTGGCGTCCTCGCGCAGGGAGAACTGCCGTATCCGTAACGGCGGACCAACGCGGCGAGGACCTGCTGCGCGAGCTCGCGCAGCAGGTCCCCGATTGTGCCCGGGTCTGTCAAAGATCGGATTTCGACTCGTGCGGCACCGGCCAGAGCTCGACCGGCTCCTGGTCCGCGAACGGCATGTCCGCGGCAATCTCCTGTGCGCGCTCCTCGCTCTCCACGTCGAGCAGGTACAAGCTGGCGATGTACTCCTTGGCTTCCTGGTACGGCCCGTCGGTGACGGCTGGGAGCCCGGTGGCCTGATCGCGCCGCACCAGCTTGGCCTGCGCCGCGGTGCCCAGCCCGTAGGCGCCGAGCAGCTCGCCGGTGCTGGCGTACTTCTCGTTGAACGCGTCCTGCTTCGCGATCGTCTCCGGCCAGGCCTCGGCCGGGAACGATGCCCACTTCTCCTCGTTCCCGTAGATCAGCATCAGGTACTTCATCTCGGTATCCCTCCGTGCGAGTTCACGTGGCCGCTGTCACCCATCGGTCGGAGCCACTCCCCGGTTCTCGACACTCCCCGTCCGCCGATTATCCCGCCCGAGCCCATGTCGAACGCTGACCGCGGGCTCCGACTACGGGGCGAGACACCCTGACGATCCAGCAAGGAGCTAGAAAATGACTACCACCTCCATGTCAGCCGGCACGTCCGGCGGCACCGCGGCCCGCAGCCGGCGGCCAGTGTCCCAGGTGAGCATCGCCGCGGGGGCAGGCGCCCTAGCTGTCATCGAGGCCTACGGGGCGATCGCGCACGCCGCGGGCGTCTCGCTGCGGGCCGCCGCGTTCGGCGCGCACACCGCCACCCAGGTCAACGCCGGATGGCTGGCGTTCGGCGTAGCCCTCGGCACGTTCTGGGGGACCGTGCTCGCGGTCGTCTTCGCCCGCCGCGCAGCACGGCCGGCGCGTGCCTTCCTGGTCACCACGCTACCGCTGCTCGTGCTGTCGCTGACCGGCCCGCTGACCGCGCACGCCGCGACCGCCACCAAGCTCACGCTGGTCGGCGGCCACCTGATCGCCGCGGCGATCATCATCCCAGCGGTAACCCGCCGCCTCGCCGCGCGGTAACGGATAGCACCGGATAAGGGGAAGTCCCTGCCGCGGTATCTCAGGACGGGGAGGCGCGGCGGATGGGTCGGGCATATCGAACCCTGCCCCTGACCACCCAGTGTCTCTGATCTGCGGAAACGTTGCCTTGTGGAACCGGGCGCGCCGTCCGATCGATGCGCACGGCGCTTATCGAGCTTCCTCGCATCATTCGGTCCCGCTAGATGGCGTCAACGCGACCATCGATAGATCGGCAAGCAAGCCGGACCTCTCGGCGTCGGAGGCCCGCGCCAAGGCGGTCGATTAGCGTACTCGATCGAAATTTCTACACGAGGTAGAATTTCGTTCTGCCTTTCGAAGGTACGTCCTCATGGCCCTGGCGGATCGGATACCGTCAGGTAGCCGCTACCGGTCTGTGATTTGGTTAGGCTGCATGACGTGTCTGGGACGCAGGCGGTGCCACTCTCCTGCGCAAATAGGGCTGCCCTGGATCGTGAGAGCACTCGCAGTAGCTCGGTGGCGTCTCCCAGCGGAGACGCGCTCATTTGCCGCGTGGAGTGCGTGCGGCACAGGCTCAGGGCAAGATCACTGCGGCCGGGCTGGCATCATGGAAGTCAAATGAGCAAGTCATCTCCCCGCCGCTTCCCGGTGACCGTCACCCAGCTGCCGGTCACCCGCTGTGAGATCTGCCACCGCACCGTGGCATACCGACCCGGCAGCCTCAGCGAGGTCCTGACTGAGCATTACCGCCGGGCCCATCCCGAAGCGCTCGGCATCACCTCCCGGTAGCCCTCCGCTGGCTTGCCTGCATTGCACCGCGCGTGCTGTCACCGGCGTCGTTTGGCGAGACGGGCTTGCGAGCTGCGGCCGGAAAGCGTCGGCGGCCACGGAGTGTGGCTACACCTTAGAAGGAGACCCACGCACGTACCCGCCTCGATATGCACGCCAGGACTGCATCTTGGCCGAGGGCGGGCGGCCGCGTAGATCAGGTTGATCTGTGCGCGAGGTCCGCAGCTGGTGCTGGCGGGCGTCGCCGGGCCTGGGATTGACAGCCTGCCCGGCGAGTTATTCACTACGCCTTAGTAAGTGATGCTTAATAATCGGCGGGAGCCGGGATGAATGGCGCACTCGACGGGCTCGGCTGGCTGGCAGAGCCGTGGCTGCTGGTCCTGACGGCCCTGGCCGGCCGCGCGGCCGCCTTGCTTGACAGTCCTATCAGTATTCAGTACAACTTAGTAAGCGGTACTGATGAGTGGGGGGGATGCGCATGCACGGGAAGTTCGACGACCTCGGCCGGTTCGCCGACCCGTCGCTGCTGATCTTGACCAGCCTGGCCGACGGGTCCAAGCACGGCTACGCGATCATGACCGACATCGCCGCGTTCAGCGGTGTCCGGATGGAGCCAGGTACCTTGTACGGGGCGCTGTCCCGGCTGGAGCGCCGCGGCTGGGTCCGGCCGCTGGCCGCTGCCGAGCGCCGCCGCCCCTACCAGATCACCGCGGCCGGCCAGGAGATCCTGACCGAACAGGTCACCACCATGCAGCAGATCGTGCAGGTCGCCCGGCTGCGTACCGCCATGACCTGGGGCACGTGATGCGGCCCGGACTGGCCACCCGGCTGTCCCGCTTCCTGGTCCGCTGCTACCCGCCCCGATGGCGGCAGCGCTACGCCGAAGAGCTGCTGGAGGTCCTCGACCAGCACCAGCCGACCTCGCGGACCGTGCTCAACCTGTGGGTCGGCGCCGTCAGCGCCCAACTGGACCCGGCCTGGCGGACCCGACGGCACCCCGCGATCGGCCTGCGCCGCCGGGCCCGGATAGGGGCCCAGGTATTCGCCGGCATCGCTGCCGTCCTGCTGGTGCTCGCAGTGGCTGTCAGCTTCCTGGCCAGGCGGGATGAGCAGGGCAATACGGGGCCGCCGATGCCGCTGAGCGACGGGGTGTTCGCGATGGCGTTCTCACCGGACGGGCACACCGTGGCCGTGATCAACCCCAGCCTGGAGTTGTGGGATGTCACGAACCGTGCCCATCCGAAGCGCCTGGGCTACTCCGCGGGTGACCTCGTCACCGGGACAGACCCGGCGTTCTCGCCGGACGGGCGCGTCCTGGCCACGGCCGGAGGGCGGACCGTGATCTTGTGGAACGTAGCCGACCCGGTGCCGCGGCCCACCGAGATCGCGGTCCTGCCAGCTTATCCCAGCGGAGTGAACGCGCTAGCGTTCTCCCCGGACGGACGCACCCTGGCCAGCGGCTACGACGACGGCGAGGTGGTCCTGTGGAACGCCGCTGACCCGGCCCGCGTCACCCCCATCGCCACTTTCCCCGGCCAAGGCGACGACGTTGCCGCCCTGTCGTTCTCCCCGGACGGGCACCTGCTGGCCAGCGCCAGCGACAACGGCACGGTGGCCTTGTGGAACATCGCCAGCCCCGCCCGCGCCGCCCGCATCGGGACCCTCACCATCCCGCCGCCAGCCACGCCCAGCCAGCCCGGAGACGTCGCCGTGTTGTTCTCCCCGGACGGGCACCTGCTGGCCAGCGCCAGCGACGGTGGCACGGTGGTCCTGTGGAACATCGCCGATCCGGCTCACCCGGCAAACACCGCCACGCTCCACGCCGCCGTCCCGTCGTCGGCGCCCGTCAACTTCTACCCGAACGCCGCTCTCGCGTTTTCCGCCGACGGCCACACGCTGACCACGGTCGAGGACAGCACCACGGTGACCCAGTGGAACGTGACTGGCACCGGCGCAGTCACCCGCCTCACCACCAGCATCCTGTCGAGCATCGCCGACGGGCCCGTGGCGTTCTCCGCGGACGGCCGCACCCTGACCGGGGCACACACCACCGGCGACACCATAGCCCTAACGCTGCTCCCCTGACCCACGCCTGTACTGGCAGCGGCCCCTGCCAGTACAGGCCGGGTCGCTGCCGGGATCACCAATGCGGTCACGTCATAGTCATGCCTGCTGATCTCGTGCGCGACGGCCCCGCCGGCCCGCCGGCCCGCAGGCCTGCCGCCACGACCGCGGCCGCAGCGACGACCTCGGCCGCGGCGAGCGTGAAGTTCAGGTTCTCCGGGTGCTCCCGGGCCTCGCGGAAGATCCGCTCCGGGACATGGCGGCGCACGACGGTGTCCTGTTCGGACAGTGCGTCGAGCAGATCGAGGGCGTCGTCGTTATCGAAGGCGCCAGGTCCCCACGTCCCCACCCAGGAACCGTACCCGTTGCCCCTCGAGACATCCGTCGTCGTACCGCCGGGCGACCCTGATATCACGGGTCAAAACTGGCGAGCCTGGCTGCCCTGCATCAGAGACACCCGGCTGTCCGTACTGTCCATCTCCTGCCCTGGTATCACGCTGAGCGATAAGGGAGGCCAAGGAGAGAGCACGCCGACCCGCCGATCTGTATCGGTGCTGACGTCGGGATTGGCTGGAGGTCCGGCAGGCATATCAGGCACTAGTGGCGCGGTTATTTGCTGCGTGGCGGGTGGTCATCTGCCGGGTGTCAGGCAGTCCCGGCCGCTGATCAGGGCCAGTGTTGCGGCGGCTGCTTGCTCTGCGGCGGCCTCGGCCGCGTGGCTGCCGGAGCCGAACATGCCGTCGAGCATCAGCATGGCGTGGCCGTGTGCCGTTGCGACGATGGCGGACGTGAGGCGCGCTGCCGCTGTTTCGCTGCCGTTGGCCAGTTCGGCCGACGGGGACAGGAAGGCCGCACCGATGGCCTGCGCGGCGGCTGCGATCTCGGGGTGGCTGTCCTTGCTGAGCCCGGAGCCGGCCAGGGCCTGGAACAGGGGCCGTTGATCGTCGGCGAAGTGCACGTAGGCGCGGGCCGCGGCGGCGAGCCGCTGGGCCGCTGTCCCGGATGCGGCGTTGCGGTCAAGGTCCTCGGCGAGCAGGCCTGCGGCCCGCAACGCGACTGCGGCCAGCAGCGCGTCCCGGTCGGCGAAGTGCCGGTACGGTGCGGATGCCGCGACGCCGAGGCGGCGGCTGGCCTCCGCCATCGAGAACGCCTCGGCGCCGCGCTCGCTGAGCAGCTCGATGGCAGTCTCGATCAGCGCCTCGCGCAGGTCGCCGTGGTGATAGCGGCCGCGCCTGGCAGGCCCAGCCGCAGTCTGGCCGTGCCTGGTCATCGCGGGGCGGGGAAGGGCACTATGCGGCGCATGAACGCGTCCCACCCGCGATCGCCCAGAACGCGCCGCGCCACCGGGGCCAGGCGGGCCTGGGAGCCGACCTTGTAGCGGGCCTTCGGGTGCCGGGCGGTGACCGCCCTGACGATCACCTTGGCCACATCATCCGGGTCGAGCACGGCGCGGGCGCCGTCGTGGTGGGCGCGGGCGGTCATCTTGTCCACATTGGCCTTGTACACCGCATATGGCCCGTTGCTGTCATCGCCGGGTTTGTGCAGCTCGCTGTTGGCCAGGAACCGGGTCCGGACTGCGCCGGGCTCGATCAGTACGACCCGGATCCCGAACGG
>Ga0302314_10007435_pt1 | contig 19691 bp, 28 predicted proteins | sample III_Palsa_N2_3_FD_200533 | JGI IMG/M metagenome (GOLD analysis project Ga0302314, IMG submission 200533) | Peat permafrost microbial communities from Stordalen Mire near Abisko, Sweden - III_Palsa_N2_3 | ecosystem: Environmental > Terrestrial > Soil > Palsa > Peat permafrost | place: Sweden...
CCCGCCGGAAAACCCCATGAGCGCCGACCGGGTGCGCTGGGAGCACATCCAGCGGGTCTATGAGCTGTGCAATCACAATGTTTCCGAAACGGCGCGCCGTCTGAACATGCACCGGCGGACCTTGCAGCGGATCCTGGCCAAGCGCGCGCCGAGGTAGAGGCGTCCTTCAAGGCCCGCTGCGCGGGCGCCTCAGGATGAGGGTTTTTTGTGAGGTCCAGTCCAGCGCCTCATCCTGAGACGCCAGCCAAAGGCGAGCCTCGAAGGCCGCACCAGCCTCAGGCGAACCGGTCGCCCAGGTAGACGCGGCGCACGTCCGCATTGGCCAGGATTTCGTCCGGCGCGCCCTCGAACAGCACCTCGCCGGCGTGGATGATCGAGGCGCGGTCGATGATGTCCAAGGTCTCGCGGACATTGTGGTCGGTGATCAGGATGCCGATGCCCCGGCCCTTCAGATAGGCGATCACGTCGCGGATGTCGGCGATGGCCAGGGGGTCGATGCCGGCGAAGGGCTCGTCCAGCAGCATGAAGTCAGGTTCGCTGGCCAGGGCGCGGGCGATTTCCACCCGGCGCCGCTCGCCGCCTGAAAGCGACACCGCCGGCGCGCTCTTCAGATGGTCGATCCGCAATTCCTCGAGCAGGCGATTGACCGTCTCGGCCGCCTTCTTGTCGTCCTTCTCGGACAGCTCAACCACGGCCATGACGTTCTGTTCGACGCTCATGCCGCGAAAGATCGAGGCTTCCTGCGGCAGGTAGCCCACGCCCATCCGCGCGCGCTGATACATGGGCTGGCCGGTGATGTCGGCGCCGTCGAGAAAGATTGAGCCATAGTCCGCCGCGATCAGGCCGGTGATCATGTAGAAACAGGTGGTCTTGCCGGCGCCATTGGGGCCGAGCAGGCCGGCGACCTCGCCACGGCCGAGCTTCAGCGACACATTGGTCACTACCGCGCGTCCACGGAAGGACTTGCCGATCGAGTCGGCCCTGAGGCCCTCCTTGGCGGAGGCCTCGGCGATGGGGGTCATTTTCATCGGCTGAGCGGCGCGGTTAGGGATGGGTCAGCCGCTTTGCGGGCGCGCCGGCGGCGGGACAGGCGCCTTCAGGCCGCCGGTCTGGCTCGACTTGGCGGCGGCGCCGGTCTGGCTCTGATTGGGATAGACCACCGTCCGGACCCGGCCAGCCTGACCGCGGCCATGCACACTGGAGGCCATGGTCGCAACGCCAGTGTCGGTATTGATCACCAGCCTGGTGCCGGCGGTTACATTCTTGCCTTGGGACACCACCACGTCGCCGGTGACGACGATGGTCTTGTCGCCGGCGTTGTAGACGGCGTGGTCGCCCTTCACCACCTGATTGGGCGTCACATAATAGACCTGCCCGTCCGCCTCCATGCGGTCGAGCGCGCCACAGCTCGTGCCGCCCGGCTCGCCGGAGGCGTTCTGCGCGCCGCTGCGGGGGGGCAGGGCCTTGTTGTAGATGTTGATCGTATTGGCGCGCAGGCGGCTGGTGTCCTGCAGCGCCTCGGCGTCGCCGGTGTAGATCGCCAGGCATTTCTGGTTCTGCACGTCGAGCTGGTCGGCGGTGATGTCCACCGGACCGTTTGACGACGGCGCCAGTTGGGCCATGGCGACGCCAGCGCCGCCCAGGGCGCAGGCGCCGAGCAGCAGACCAAGGGCGATGGGGGCGACAGGGCGTCTCATTGGTTCAGCATCCATGCGCCATTTGGGGACCCGAATCGAGCTTGTCCATTGGGCGGGAGGGTTTTTCCTTTAGCCCCGTTTGACGACCGAGTGAACATTGCCGCGAAACACCACTCTCTGACCCTGGTCATACACCGTGAAGGACTGGGCCGTGATGGCGCCGGTCGGCCCGTTGCCGGTGACCCGCCCCTGGCCCGCGATCGTTCCGTGGGCGGTGTCGACGATCGCCTGATCCGTGTCGAAATCGTCACCTGCCGGGTCCTTCAACGACACATGCCCGCGCAGGCTAAGGATGCGGGTGTCCTTGCGATACACGCCCTGATCGGCGGAAATGTGGCTGTCCTTGGCGTTGTCGGAGTCGAACACCATGCGCGGATCGACAAGGTAGAAACGGTTCTGGTCGAAATCGTCGCGGCTGGCCTCCTTGGCCCCGACCATATAGGCCCGGTCCTGATCGTCGCGGCCGAGGAAGTGAGCGTTGGTCATGTGGATCGCGCCGCCGAGCTTGCCGCGCAGGTCGCCGATTCGCGCTAGCACGCTCCTGGCCAGCACCCAGCCGGCCATCAGCACCAGGATGGCGATGATCGCCGCCGGCAGCGCCTTGCGCATGACATGGATCAGCCGCGACCGCCGCCGCCATTGTTCCAGCCGCAGGCGCCGGCGCGCCTCCTGGGCGGCGAGGTCTATGGCGGGAGGGCTGATGGCGGCCAAGAGGTCAGCTATGGGCGAAGATGTCGACGTCTTCCCAGCCGGCCAGGTCCAGCCGCGCCCGCCAGGGCAGGAAGTCGAAACACGCCTGGGCCAGTTCCATCCGGCCTTCCCGCACCAGCATGATGTTCAGCTTTTCCATCAGCCGATGCAGGCCCAGCACGTCGCTGGCGGCATAGGCCAGCTGTTCGGAACTCAAGCTCGCCGCGCCCCAGTCGGAGCTCTGCTGCGCCTTGGACAGGTCAATGCCCAGCAGTTCGCGGCTGACGTCCTTCAGACCATGCCGGTCGGTATAGGTGCGGGCGATCTTGGAGGCGATCTTGGTGCAATAGACCGGCGCGGTGGTCACCCCCAGGTGCAGGGCGAACATGGCGATATCGAAGCGGCCGAAGTGGAAGATCTTCAGCACGTCCGGGTTCGTCAGCAGGCGTTTCAGGTTCGGCGCATCATAGCCCGGGCGACCGAGCCGCACCACATGGGCATGGCCGTCGCCGGCCGAAAGCTGCACCACGCAGAGCGGATCGCGCCCCAGCCGCAGACCCATGGTCTCCGAATCGACGGCCACCGATCCGGTGAACGTCACGTCGTCGGGCAGGTCGCCCTCATGCAGGTAATTGGTCACGGGAAGGATTTAGCTCCGATCCGGCCCAATTATAAGGGGAGCTCCGCCTTTGGACGAAGCTATCGCGCCGTCAATTTAAAGCGGTGGTGCCCAGGAGAGGACTCGAACCTCCACGACCGTTAAGCCACTGGCACCTGAAGCCAGCGCGTCTACCAATTCCGCCACCTGGGCCTGCTCTCCCGGCTGTCGGGCGCAAGGCCGGGACGGATAGGTGGAATGGCCGCGCTAGTCAATCATCTCGCGCTTTAAGTTTCGGCTTCCTGCGATTTAAGTGCCGGGCCTCAGGCGTGGGCGACCGCGGCGTTCACGCGAAACACCAGGGTGCACTCGCCGCCGACGACCGGTTCGTCGTCGTTGGAGGGCCTGGAGAAGGTCATGGTCAGTTCGTCGTCGGCGTCGGTGCTGACCTTGACCACGTCGTCCAGCCAGTCGCCGCCACTTTCCGACGAGGACAGGACCTGGCAGATGCAGTCGCCTTCGATGGCCGGGGTGTCGATCTTCTGCACCTGGCCGCCGATGATGCGGGCGCCATAGCGGGCCTTGGCGTCGGCGTCATCGCCGGCGCCGACGGCGAAGATGGCCACGCTCCAGCGATGCCGGTCGAGGGCGGCGGTCTCCATGGAGGCGGTAATGCGCATGGTGCAGCCGGCGGGAAGGGCGAAGTCGGGCATGGTTCTGAGGTCCTTGAATATTTGATGGGTCGGCGGCGTCGGCCGGCGCGCCATGGCGGGGCTAGGACGCGTCGGTCTGGCCCCGAGGGGCGAAGGGGATGGGGGCGTCGGGCGGATCGTCCGGGCGCGCGGCGTCATGCTCGTCCAGCATCGCCTCCCCTGCCTCGGTAATCTCCCAGCCGCTGCGGGTGCGCTGGGCGAGGCCAAGGTCGGTCAGTTCACGCGCCTGCGCGATCGCCACCCAGCCCACCGCGTCGCCGGCCTTCTTGCGCGCCAGGTTTGACAGGGCGTCGAACTGGGCCGGCGACAGCGGGGTCACTAGGCGCGGCCCTTGAACGTCCCGCGCATGGCCTGCACATCGGGCCGGGTGAGAGGTTTGACCGAGCCGGTGGAGCGCGGGTCGTTCAGCCCTTTCGGGCCGCGGGCGATTGGCTGGATGAAGCGGGACATGACGTCCTTTCGCGCCGATCGGACGCGCGAAGCGCATCGACGACCGGACGGGTCACCCTACGCCAAAACGGCCGCGATAGCTTGCGAAATGCGAGAAGGGCTGGGCTCACCGCCCAACCCCTCCTCATCCTGGGACGAGAAGGGATGGACCGCCGGCCCTACCGCTGCCCTACCGGAATCGCGTCATAGGCTGTGGCCGGGGTGATGTTCAGCCGTTTGCGCGCGGCATCGAGGGGCTCGCTCATCAGGGCGGTGAAGTCCTCGCCGGGGAGCCACCTGGCGGCCTTGCCGCGCTGGTAGCCCTGCCAGATGGCCCGGGCGTGGGGGCGGGAGCCGGCCTTCAGCGCGCGCCAGGCGGCGCCGGTGGCGATCAGGGCCCAGCCCAGGGCCCGTGTCTGGGCATAGGAGAAGGCGACCAGGCAGGCCTCCCCCAGGCCGTCGCGGTGATAGCCGGACAGGATGTGCCAGATGTCGTGGCTGTCGCGGATACGGCGGCCGAACCAGGCGTAAGGATGGGGATCTTCCGCCTGCCCGCGTTCGCGGCTGATCTGCGCCAGGCCCTCGGCCGAAATGTTCTCACTGCGGACGAAGTCGCGATAGGCCGCGCCAACGGTTCCTGCGGCGAAACTGTCCAGCCAGACGTCGTCCATCAGCCGCGGCGCCAGCTCCACCCGCTCGTAGGCCAGCCGCCCGCCCTGGGCCGTGTCCAACAGCTGGTGGTAGTTCTTGACGTTCGCGTCGCCGTTCAGGGCGCGCATGATCGCGAACACCTGGCCGGTGTCCTCCTTGTCGGAGAGCAGGCGTCCAAGGGCCTTCAGGGCCACGCCCCATTGGCGGCGGGGCCGGGCGATGGGGGCGTCCGACTGAAGGCCCTGGGGCGCGCGGAAGGTTTCGGTCATGGCCATGGATGATCTCCTACGGCTTGGGGGAAGGCAGGATGGCTGAGCTGATGGGGTGGGCGGCCAGGGCCGCTTCGGTGAACAGGGTGTTGCGGATCATGTCGCGGATCAGCGGGCCGACCCCGGCGAGCCCGGCGCCCCCATGCAGGGTCGCCTGCAGGGTCAGACCTTGGAAAATGGCGACCAGCACGCGGGCCACGGCCTCGGGCTCGACCTCCGGCCGGATCAGGCCATCGGCCTGACCACGCTCGATCATGCGGATGATGCCCTGACGGACGGCGGCGATGTTGGTCTCCATCCTGGCCAGGACGCCGGGATTCCGCAGGGCCTCGGCCCAGCCCTGGACGCCCACCCGCCGCACATCAACCTTGTGCGGATCGGACAGGGAGGCGCCATAGAGTTCCAGCAACAGCGCCAGCCCCTCGATGGGGTCCTGCTCGCTCTGCGCCAGGGCGTTCAGGATGGCCTCGCCCTGGCGCCGGTCGTCGGCCAGGGCGGCGATGATGTCGTCCTTGGTGGCGAAGTAGAGGTAGAGCGTCCCCTGGCTGACCCCGGACTCCCGGACCAGGTCGGCCGTGGTGGTGTTGTGAAACCCATCCCGCGAAAAGCACCGCAGGGCGGCGTCCAGGATCTGCTGGCGGCGGGTTTCCCGTTGAAGGTCGGTGATCTTGGGCATGGCGACATTAAAACTGACTGGTCAGTCGTTATTATCACCCGACGGTCGGAAGTCAAGCGATGTGCGTCCAGCGTTCGTGCGTGCTTCGACACGCGCCCTTCAGGCGCGGCTCAGCATGACGTGGAATTATAGAGCCCACAAAACCACATCATTCTGGCGCGAACGCGAAGCGGCCGCGTCGAAGGACGCACTCACCCCTTCTCCGGCCGCCGCAAATGCAGCCAGCAGTTCACCGCGAACCGCGAGTCCGCGAAGGCGCCCGAGGGGCAGCTGACCGGCATCACCTCGTGCGGGGCCCAGGATGGGAACACCACCAGGGTGTTCTGCTCCGGCGCCACGTCCTGGCCGTCATCATCGCCAGCGCCGCCGGTGTCCAGCGCGCGGATGGCGTGCAGCCGCAGACAGCCGCCGGAAAAGGCCTTGGGTTCGCGGTAAAAATAATAGACCCCGCTCAGCACCCGATGACCTCGCCCAGCCTCGCCACCTGTTCTGGTGTCCTTGTGCCTGCGATAGAAGGCGCCGTCGTTATGCGCCACCAGCTCCAGCTCGACGTAGCTGACCGCGAACGGCGTCGCCTGCAACGTCTCCACGAAGGCGGCGGCCTGGTCCTTTAGCCGGGTCTTCAGCACTGTCTGCATCGGCCCCAGGTCGCCCAGACTCACCGATCGGCGCATGGCGGGATTCACCCTGCCGTTCCCGACCCCGGCCGGCACAAATCTCGCCTCATTGTCCAACGCCCAGGCCAGCATCGCCGCATGCTCGTCCGCCGACAGAAAATCCCGCCGCACCAGATACGGCGTCATGATCTTCACCGCGGCGGGAGCGTGCATTCAGGTGTCCAGGCAAGCCGGCCGCCGTTTCGGCGCCGCGACCCAGTGTAGCGGTGAATTACCCGCCCGTCGCGCCGCCGCCCCGGCCTGGCTTAGAAACGCTCGCCGACCATCACCTCGCTCTTGGCCCATACCGCCTTGGCGCGCTCCGGATCCAGGGCATAGGCGCGGACGCCTTCGCTGACGAGGCTGGCGGCCTCGGCGACCAGCACCTCCGCCACATGGCAGTTTTCGCAATATTGCCCCCCGACGACGTCCCCCGCCGCGACCACCCCGGCCCAGACCGAGGTCGCCGCCCCCTGCGGGACGGACTTCATGCGGAACGGCGGCTTCCCGGCGGCGATCTCATGCGCGTTGAGCTCGTCGATCCGCTTCTGCAACTCACCCGGTTCGGCATAGGCGTGACGGCCGAGCTCGGTGTCGATGCCGCCGGGATGCACCGCGGTAGCCCGCACCCCATCAGCCTGGTGTCGACGATCGAACTCCACCGCGAACAGCACATTGGCGGTCTTGGAGCGGCCATAGCCGATGAAGGGTTGGTAGTCGGTATGGTCGAAGTTGGGATCGTCCAGATCCACATCCGCGAACCGGTGGCCCGAGGAGGCGAGGTTCACCAGCCGCCCGCCCGGCCGCAGCAACGAGGCGATGCGGTTCACCAGCAGGAAGTGGCCCAGATGGTTGGTCCCGAACTGCGTCTCGAATCCGTCGACGGTCTTGCCAAACGGACAGGCCATGACCCCGGCGTTGGCGATGATCAGGTCGAAGGGCTCGGCCTTGGCCAGCAGGCCATCGGCGCAGGCCCGCACGCTGGCCAGGGAGGCCAGGTCAAGCTGGACCAGCTCGAACCCGCCGCCGTTCGCCGCGTCGGCGCGAACCTGGGCGGTGGCCCGTTCGGCCTTGGCCAGGTCACGGGCGGCGCCGACCACATGGGCGCCGTGAGCCGCCAGGGTGCGGGCGGTCTCCACCCCGAGGCCAGCCGAAACCCCCGTCACCAGGACCCGCTTGCCGCTCAGGTCCACCCCCGCCAGCACCTCGTCGGTGGTGGACGTCGCATCGAATGTCTTGGTCATGTGCCTTGCTCCTTCATGAGGCGACGCGGACTCCCGAGGCCGGGCAGGGATTTGTCAGCCGGCCGGCCGTGCTATAAACAGGAGAGCGTCTCCGGTTTAAATACGGAGACTATCTCCGCTTATCAAGGGGCGACGCTGAATTGGCCAAGGACGGCGCAAACCCCGTGGCGCGCAAACCCCGCGCCGACGCCGAGCGCAACCGCGCCCTGCTGCTGGCCGCCGCCAAGACCGCCTTCGCCGCCAAGGGACCCGGCGCCAGCCTGGACGAGATCGCCCGCGCCGCCGGCGTTGGCGCCGGCACCCTCTATCGCCACTTCCCAACCCGCGACGCCCTGGTGGAGGCCCTCTATCTGAACGAGACCGGCCATCTGGCCGACGCCGCCCAACGCCTGGCCGCCAGCCACCCGCCGGTGGAAGCTCTGCGGGAGTGGATGCGAGTATTCGTCGGCTATATCGCCACCAAGCGGGCGATGGCCGAAGTGCTGAACGCCCTGGCCGACGGACCTTCGGCCCTTTACGCCGCCTCCACCGCCCAGATCTACACCTCCATCACCCAGCTCACAGACCGCGCCGTCGCCAGCGGCGAGATCCGCCTGGACCTGGCCCCCATCGACCTGCTGCGCGCCCTGTCCGCCGTCGCCAGCACCGGCGCCGGCGAAGCCGCCGCCAAACAGTTGGTCGACGTACTGATCGCCGGGCTGCGGACGGGGGCCTAGAGGTCGGTCAGCCGGCCAGCGCCGTTCGTTCTGCGTCGATGTCCGCCTCGTTGTCCGACGGACTGGCCAGCTCTCTCAACAGCGCATCGGCGGACGCGCCCCTGACGCTCTGGCCTTGGAAATCCGCGGTCTGCGCCACCGACAGGCTGAGGTGCTCGATCCGGCCGTGCACGATCGCGCCGGCCTCCAGCTGGACATCCGAGGCGACGATGGCGCCATGCACCGCGCCAGCCACCTCGACGCTACGGCCCCGGATGTCGCCATGGACCACCGCCCCCGCGCCGATGGAGACCCGGCCGGCGGTCACATCGCCATTGACCCGCGCATCGATGAACAGGGCCTCGCCGCCGTCGATGGACAGCCGCCCGCCCTCGGCGCCTTCGATGCGCGGCCGCCGGCCCGGCGCCGCGCGACTAAACCGCAACGGCCAGACCATCGGCGACCCCAGTGTCGGTATGGATGTGAACCCCACGCACCCTGAAGGCGGATGTGATCCAGAACCGGATGTTCCAGGACCTGGTTCACTGTCAGAGCGCCTTCGACCGATGGCGCACCATCTACAACACCGAGCGCCCGCACCAGGCCATCGACATGGCCGTCCCCGCCAGCCGGTATCAGGTCAGCCCTCGGGCCTTCCCCGAGACCCTGCCTGAGCTAGAATATAGTCCCGACGACATCGTCAGAATGGTGCAACACAGCGGCCGCCTGCACTTCAAGGGCAGACGCTTCAACCTGCCTGACGCCTTCGTCGGTCAACCCGTCGGGCTGAGACCCACAGACCACGACTGTCTCTGGAACGTCTCCGAACGGGTGTTACCCATCTGTCCGGCCCATATAGCTTCGCGGGGGAGGTAAGTTACTTCGCGGGATCCACCGTCAGGGTCGCGCGGATGGCGTCGAACTGCGCCACCAGGGCGGCGTGGTCGAAGGCCTTCACCGTACCCGGGGTGAAGTTGCCGATGTTGAGCGAGTGGATGAAGTAGCGCACGGCCAGGCAGGGCGATGAGCCCTGCGCGGCATAAACCGTCTCATCGTAGAAGTTGCCCGCGCCGGCGTCGCTGCCGGTGGCGACGGAATAGGCGATCCCGCCGGTGGTCACGGCCGGCGCCGCCGTCGGCGAGTCCAGGAAGGCGGACGCCGTGCAGGGCGATGTCCCGGGCAGGGTCTCCACGGCGATATAGCTGTCGGCGCCCAGGTTGGTCCCCTTGGCCAGGCTGGCGGGGATGGTCAGGGCAAAGCCCTTGATGTCCTTGCCGGGACCCAGGGCGGTGTAGTCGTGCGCGGGATCGGGGGTGAAGGCCTGTGGCGCGGCGACGGAAAAGCCGGTCTCGGAATAGCGGATCCAGCCCGCCAGCACCGGCGGTGGTGTGGACGAAGGCGGCACTGTGGACACCGGCTGGCCAGAGGCTGGCTCGCCAGATGGCTCGGAGGACGGGGGTGCGGACGATGGAGGCGCGGACGATGTAGAGGCCGCCGGCGGCTTGCATCCGGCCAGCGCGCCGGCCGCCACGGCAAGGACCAGGGCGATCCGGAAGCCCGCCCACTGGTTGAATGGTGTTGAGGGACCCTGCATGGTCCTGACTATAGGCGGAACTCGTTTCAAGCCAAGCCGTGGCCGGGCAACCATGGCCTTGGCGACACGTTTGCTCTAGCCTTCGTTAACCTTTCCGATCTGTCGCGGACGTCGAGAACCATGGCCGGTATTGTCGAACGGATCGGATCGTTGGCCGGCACCGAGTTGGCCAAGGCGGTCAATCTGGCGCACTCCCACTACACTGGCCGGATGGCCGTGCACGGACACACCGGCCGGGCGCTGGTGGAGACCGTCGCCGAGGTCTGCCGCAACCACCCCAACCTGGTGGGTATCGGCGTCGGCCTGCTGGTCGAGCAGCTGTTGGTGGAAGAAAAGCATCGCCACGACGCCCATCTGAAGGCCGAGGTCGCCGCGCCGACGGAGGTCGACCCTGTCACCGGCGAGCCGATCGCTCCGCCGGCGCCAGAGACCGGCGTCATCGCCGGGCCGGCCACGGCGCCGGTGGATCCGATCCAGCACCCCGATCACCACCTGCATTTCCCGGCGCTGCATGCGCCCCATGTGCGGCTGTCGACCCTGAAACCGAGCAAGATCGCCTGGGAGGTGTTCGGCGCGTTGCTGCTGATCAAGTTCGGCGCCTTCGCCGCCCGCCTGTTCCGCCGCAACCACACCGAGGTCTGGTTCGCTCCGGCTGGCCACATCCATCTCTTCAGCGGCACCATCGCCACCTATTATTTCGTCAAGGCCCTGTCCCGGCCCAAGATCAGCGCCTGGCGCAACGCCGCCATCGCCCTGTTCGGCACCGACGCCCTGAAGCCCGTGCTGAAGCATCGGGTTAAGGCGAAATAGGGACGAAGAGGACGCGCCGCGCTATCGTCCTGAACCCCGGCTTTGTGGCGCATTCCGCCCGCACGGCGACGCCGACAGCCGTGATAGAAGGCACAGTCCATGTCGCTGGAAAACAAGACCGTCCTCGTCACCGGCGCCACGGACGGCCTGGGCAGGCTGGTGGCGATCAAGCTGGCGCAGGGTGGGGCGCGGGTGCTGCTGCACGGACGCGACCAGGCCAAGGGCGACAGGGTGCTGGCCGAAATCCAGGCGGTGACAGGCAATCCCAATCTGGAATTCTACCGCGCTGACCTGGCCGTGCTGGCGCGGGTGCGCGATCTCGCCAAGGCCGTCACCGCCAAACACAAGCGGCTCGACGTGCTGATCAACAACGCCGGGGTGCTGGGCCGCGAGGCGCGCCAACTGACCGGCGACGGGCAGGAGCTGCATTTTCAGGTCAACTACCTCGCGCCCTTCCTGCTGACCGAGCTGCTGCTGCCGACGATCCAGGCAAGTGCTCCGGCGCGCATCGTCAATGTCTCCTCGGGGGGACAGCAGCCCATCGACTTCGACGATGTCATGCTCGAGGCCGGCTATTCGGCGATGCGGGGCTACCGCCAGTCGAAGCTCGCCCAGATCATGAACACCATCGATCTGGCCGCCCGCCTGAAGGGCTCAGGCGTCACCGTCACCTCCCTGCATCCCGGGACCTATATGAACACCAACATGGTCATAAGCGCGGGCGTCAATCCGATCACGCCGGTGGAGGAGGGGGTCGAGGCGACCTATCGCCTGGCGGTCGCCCCCGACGTCGAGGGCCAGACCGGCGTCTTCTTCAATCAGCAGGCGCTCGCCCAGGCCAACGCCCAAGCCTATGACGAGATCGCTCGGCGGCGGTTGCGGGCGTTAAGCCTGCGGTTGGCGGGGTTAGCCGGCGATTGATGGGGAATTAGGCCGGCAGGGCTTCGTTGGCGGCGACGATCCGCCTCGCCTCAGCCTTGGCCTTGTTCACCAGGTCCGATTGCGCGTCGGCGGAAGGGTCCACCTGACCGAAGGCCAACAGCACCAGGCGGCCTTTGACGAAGGTGATGGCCTCTACGATGAAGACGCCCTTTGTCCCGAGGGCCGAAGGGGCGCCGCCCGAGGCGATGAAATACAGGGCGTTGTCATCGACACCCACAAGGCGCGGCTCGCTGGATATGGTCGGCGTTGGGACGCCTGCGTCGCTCGCCCGGCTCTTGCCCTCTTCGACGCCCTGATGAATCAAGGCCGCGCCTTGGGAGGTTTGCATCAGGGCGCTCATTTGTTTGAGCACCGCGGCCCTGGACGTCTTGGTGTCGACCGGGGTTGGCTTCACCGCCACGAAGCCAAAGACCAGGGTCTTCGGTTGGGTCGGGACGAAATCACAGCCGACCCAGATGGCGTTCACCGACGCTCCGATCACGGCCTCCAGCTGTCCGCGAACGGCCTCGCCGACCAATGAAGAGGTGCAGAAATGCTCCGGGGCAACGATGACATAGTCTTCGCCTTCCAGATTCACATGCTCGACCGGCGCCGCCGGCATGACCTGCGGCGAGGCGGACGAGGTCGGCGCCGATGCGCTCACCGAAGTCAGGGCGCAGACCACGGCCGTGATCGCGAGCCATTCGTAACGCATTTGCATTCCCCCCATCCCTTCCGCGACTGTGACTCGCTGGCAACGCCCCGGCAAGGGCGCCGCCGTGTAACCGCGTGTCCCCGTGGCGCATCCAGGCACGGTTCGTAAGGCAGGCGTGACGCTCAGCCTACCGACCCAGTTTCGGCCCCACCCGATCCTTCAGCAGCTTCACCAGCGCCTCATCCATGAAGCCGTAGTCGTCCGGGATATCCAGACACACCAGCCGCGCCCTTTTCAGCCATCGCCCGAACCGGCGTTGCAGCCGGGTGCGATGCACGTTTTCCATCACAAAGATCACATCCGCCCACTCCGCCAGCTCGGCGGTCATCGGATTGTCCGCATCCGGCGCAAGGCCCGCCGACGCCGTCTCGACGCCGTCGAGCGCGGCGAAAACCTGTTCCGCCGTCGGGCTGCGCAGGCGGTTGCGGGAGCAGACGAACAGCACCCGCAGGGATTGGGCGCGGTTCATCCCCCTCACGGCGCGTAGCTGGATCTGGCTTTCACGCCCCAATGGCCGGCTTCGCAGGTCACCACATAGATGGAATCAAAGCCGCCGATCACGCTGCCATCCTTGCGATAGCGGGTGAAGCGGGTATCGAAATGGACCTTGTCGGGACCGGCATGGATCACTTCGCGCCGTTCCCAGGCGGAGTGGTCCCACTCCGTCAGTGCGCCCCGCTGGAACATGCCCGGCTGGTGATAGCCCGCCTCGATAATCACCATGGTGTTGGAGGCCAGCCGCACGCTGGGCAGGTTGAAGGTCGCCTCGAACGCCGTGACGTCACGGGCGTTGAAGGCGGTCATGAAGGCGTCAAGGCATTGCATGGCCCCGGCGATTTCAGCTGCGTGGTCGGTCATGTCCGGCTCCTTACAGAGCCATAGAACCCTACTGCGAAATATAGGTCGAGTGCTGCAGGAACTGGTTGGTCAGCTGAAGGAAGCCGGTGGAGATCTGCGACGAACTGGTGGCCTGGTAGTAGTAGCCCGCCGAGGCGCAGGCCTGCAGCGCGGCGCTGATCGTGCTCGAAGCGGTCGGGCCGGTCGGGTAGATGATCGGGCGCACGGTCCGCTCGTAGGGGCCGATGTCCGGGGACTGGCCGGTCAGCGGCACATAGGGCGTCTCCAGCACCGCCAGCACGACACCGTTGTTCTTCATCGACTGGCACTGGGCGGTCGAAATCGGACCGGCAAAGCCGCCGCTGGTATTGAGGCACACGGTGCTGGAGCCAGAATTGACCGGATTGACGTAGCCCCATCCCGTCGTGTCGTGGACCATGCTGGAGCACCAGTTGTTGTTCCTGTCCGACTGCAGGCCGTCGGTGACCAGGATGACGAACTTCAGCGGCGAGGTGGCCGACGCCCCCGTGCCGCTGGAGCCGACCTTGGTGATCAGGCTGGTCATGTCCTGGGACAGCCAGGTGTCGAGTCCGGGGGACACCGACGAGACCGCCGTCTGCGCCGCGGTCGCGGTCATGTTCGTCGTCCCATAGCTGTGCAGGGCGGTGTCGAACGACAGCACATTGAAGACGTAGGTGTTCTTGGCCAGCAGGGTGGTGCTCGACGCCAGACCGGAAACATAGGTGATGAGCTGGCTGGCGGCCGAGGTCATGACGTCGAAGCGGGTTGTGGCGCCGGCCGAGTGGGCGTTGGTCAGGCCGGTGGCGATGTCCGCGGCGTTGGTGGCCGAGCCTTCGTCATGACAGGCGAAGGCGCAGGGCGGGTTGTCGGCGGTGCCGCAGGCGCCGCTGCCGCCGTTGTAGCAGGAGCCCGGATCGCCGACCTTGACCGAGGTCCAGTGCGCGGACACCCAGTTGGAGATGGTGTTCACATCGGTGGTGGTGGAGCCGACGATCATCGAGGCGGAGGAGTCCATGACGATGTTGATCTGCATCGTCTTGGAAAAGCCGATCACCGTCTGGCTGGCGGCATTGACCGTCTTGCTCGACCCGCCGCCGAAACACAGGGTGCACAGAGCCTGGGCCGAGGTGTCGATGGTCACCGTGTCGGAGGGCAGGGTGGTCGAGCCCATGCTGCAATCGTTCTGCACCGGGGCGCAGACGTGGAAGGCGGTGATGACGGGCGGCTGGCCGTTGAACCGGCCCTTGAAGTCGCCGTTCAGCACCGACTGGGCGGTGGCCTTCAACGAGGTTTCCGTGGTGTTGGCGTTGGCCAGCACCGCATGCGCCACCGCCAGCGCCGCTGCGTCGGTGGCGCTCTGAAGATCGTTCTTGGTGTCCACACCAACCGCGACGTCGGTGCCGCCCAGGGCGAGCAGGATCAACGTCGGAGCCAGGATCGCCACCACCGGCGCGATGCTTCCCCGCCGATCGCCCAAGGTCCGGCGGACCAGGGCGCCGATGATTTGCAAGGCGCCAGCCATCAGTCGGCGCGCACCGATCGACGAAGCGGAAGCGGGCTGGCCATCACCGATCAACTCCATCGTCCGCGCGGGATGCGCGGCGTCGCCGAAGGTGGCGGAAGATATCGGACGATGGTTTGGGTTGGGTTAAGGGCGCCGCGGGTTCTCGACGTAATAGTCGGTGGGCATGCCGCCGCAGGCGCCGGCCGCTATCGCGCGGCGACGCCGTCGAACAGGACGCCGATCTGGCGGTCCATAAGGTCGATCAGCCGGGTCACGTCCGCGCCCTCGCGGGAGATCAGCCGATAGTTCCAGATGTAGGCGGCCAGCAGAACCTCCACGAACATGTCCGTGTCGATGCCGTCGCGCACCTCCCCGCGGGCCATGCCCTCCAGCAGGATGTCGGCCAGCATGCCCTTGAAGCGGACATTCTGGCCCAGCGGAATCACCGTCTGGTCCGCGCTCCAGCTGAAGGAGGCGCCGATATAGGCCACGAACAGGCGCTGGCGGCGCATCTCGATACTGTAGTGAACCGCCATGATCGAGCGCAGCCGGTCCACGGCGTGGCCGCGCAGATGCGGCGCCACCCGGTCCAGTTCGGCGTACATGCCCTCGAGTCGGTCGCTCATCACATGACTGAGAATCTCGGTCTTGCCGGCGAAGGTGGTGAACACGCTGCCCACCGACACGCCCGCCCTCTGGGCGATCATGCGGATGGTGGCGTCCTCAAAGCCGATTTCCTCAAACAGATCGCGCGCCGCGGCCAACACCCGCTGACGCGTCGCCTGCTTACCCTCTTCCCTTACGCCCAAACCGTTTCCCCCCGGAACGCTACTAAAAAAGACCGCGGCCTCGTTCGCGGGCCGTCGGTGAACAAGACTAGGCCGCGGCCTTGCGCTCGCTGATCAACACATCGAGCTGGTTGGCCATGTGGGCGCGCAGCGCCTCCTGGCCCCAACCTTCGAAGATCACGCGGCGATAGTTGGACAGGTAGGTCTCCCACAGCATCTCGCTGGTCAGGCGGATATCCAGCGTGGGCGAGAGCTCGCCGGAATCGATGCCCCGCTGCAGCACCTGGGCCAGGTGGCCCCGCACCAGCTCCACCGCCGCCATGTGCCGCGGCTCCGACAGCAGATCTCGCACCCAGCAAAAGCTGAGCGCGGCCTGCACCAGGCGGATCTGGGTCAGGTAGGATTCATAGGCCAGGGTCAGCAGGTGCAGCAGGGTTTCTCGCGCCGGCGCGCCCTCGTCGGTGGCGGCGACCATGCTGGCGTGCATGAATTCGTACTCGGCGACGATCACCTCGTTGAACAGGTCCGCTTTGTCGGCAAAGCTGGCGAACACCGCCCCGGTGGACAGGCCGGCCGCGGCGGCGATGTCGCGGACGGTGGCGGCTTCATAGCCGCGGGTCGCGAACATCTCGCGCGCCGCTTCCAGCAGTTTGGCGCGGGTGAGCTGTTTGGCCAACGCCCGACGGGTCATTGGCTGCGGCGCCGCGGCGATGGCGCGGATGGGACTGTGTTTCATCGTCTTCTTCATTCCAGAGGCAGTCAGAAGCGCGGCGGACGACATCGTCCGCGCCAGCTTCGGTTGAACGCGTTCAATCGGATACTCAAACTAGACAGGGCCATGGGGGCCAGAACCGCCTGATTCCCAGGACGTTTCAAACAAACAGGCGATATGCGGCGGAATGTCGCACCATGCTGATGGAGCGACCCTGCGCAAAAGGGAAGTGGGGCCATACAGGCTTTGCTGAACGTGTTCAACCAATTTCATCTGAAATTTTACAAAAACACGGCGAGTAGCGCGCGGCGGCCACGCGCTATAGGGTTGTTCGGTCATGACCAGCCTCTTCAGCATCCTCGTCCCGCTGGCCCTCGGGGCCGTCTTGGTCACCTTGGGCTTCGGCATCTACGCCCTGTTCCGGGGCGGTGATTTCGGCCGCTCCTATTCCAACAAGCTGATGCGCCTGCGCGTCCTGCTGCAGTTCATCGCGATCATCGTGCTGTGCGCGGCCGTCTATTTCCTGCGCCGCTAGATGGTCCGGCTGACGCGAATCTATACGCGGACGGGCGATAAGGGTCGCACTCGGCTGGCCAGCGGCGAAAGCGTGGAAAAGTTCGACCCCCGGGTCGAGGCCTATGGGGCGGTGGACGAGACCAACGCCTGCCTGGGCCTGGCGCGCCTGCACACGGCGCAGGATGCGGTTCTCGATCCCATGCTGGCCCGGGCCCAGAACGACCTGTTCGACCTGGGCGCCGACCTGGCGACACCAGGAGACGCCGCCGGCTCGCTCCGTATCCTGGACGGCCAGGTGACGCGGCTGGAGCGGGAGATTGACCAGCTCAACGCGGAGCTTGGCGCCCTGACGTCCTTCATCCTGCCAGGCGGATCGCCCGCGGCGGCGGCCCTGCATCTGGCGCGCACCGTCTGCCGGCGGGCGGAGCGACGCGCCGTCAGCCTGGCGGCCGCCGAGGGTGTGAGCGTCAATCCGGCGGCGCTGAAGTATCTTAACCGGCTGTCCGACCTGCTGTTCGTTGCGTCGCGCTGGACCAACGCCAAGGGAAGCGCCGACGTCCTGTGGACGCCGGGCGCGACCCGGACGGACTAACCGTCCTACTGGTTGGCGATGATGGTTGACAGGATCAGGCCTGTCGCGGCGGCGGCGAGCACATAGTTGCCGTCGACCTGACGCCACTCATAGCCGCGGGGCGGGGCCCGCAGATGGTGAGCGTGATAGTCCACTGGCTGGCCGCGACCCCAGTCGTCGTTGGAGATTTTGGCGCCCTTATGCCATTCGGGGTGGGGAGCGGCGGTGGCGAGGGTCGAGGCGCCGGCGAGCAAGGCGGCCGTGGCCGCGAAAGCGACAAGGCGTTTCATGGGACTGTCCTGTTTTTGACAAGCTTCACGGGAGCGCGTCGCCCACCACGGCCGCGCAGTAGACAGAACGCATCCGCCACTTCATCGTTCAAATCAAAATCTGATGACGCGTCGCCCTGCCAGGGCCGCAACGTAACCCCGCCCCGTTCTTCAGGGAGAGGGTTCGAAGCGGCTAGGGCTTGGCGGGCTTTGCGGCCGCCGCGGCCTGGCCGCCCGTCAGCTGCCGGTGCGTGAAGGTGGTGATGGGCATTGGGATGGCGCAGGTCCGGTCATGCCAGTCCCACCAATCGCCCCGGGCCTCGCAGGCGCGCTGCGGCCACACGTAAAGAATCTGGTACCCCCACACCGCCGCGCACAGCACGGCGAAGATCACCAGGAAGACCAGCCGCAGAATTCTGAAGGTCTGATACATTCCGGCTCTATGCGGCAGCCGCCCTGCGTCCGCAAGCTGGTGTGTTTCGGCGGTTGAATGGTCGCCAGACCCGACAATCGCCGTCCCTCGCGTTGACAGCCGTGAGCGGCGTTGTCAGTTTGCCGCGCTTTTCGCTATAGGGGCGCCCTATCCCGCGCCCGTTGCGCTCATTTCAATTTCAGAGGTCGCCATTCCGATGAAGGTGCTGGTCCCGGTCAAACGGGTGATCGACTCCAACGTAAAGGTCCGCGTCAAACCCGATCAAACGGGTGTGGACCTCGCCAACGTCAAGATGGCGATGAACCCCTTCTGCGAGATCGCGGTGGAGGAAGCCGTGCGGCTCAAGGAGAAGGGGATTGCGACCGAGATCGTCGCCGTCTCCATCGGCCCGGCCCAGGCGGGGGAGACCCTTCGCACCGCCCTGGCCATCGGCGCCGATCGGGCGATCCTGATCCAGACCGACGTGGACGTCGAACCCCTGGAAGTCGCCAAGCTGCTGAAGGCGGCGGTTGACGAGGAAAAGCCCGACTTGGTGCTGATGGGCAAGCAGGCCATCGATGGCGACAACAACGCCGTGGGCCAGATGCTGGCCGCCCTGCTGGAATGGCCGCAAGCCACCTTCGCCTCCAAGATCGAGATCGCGGACGGCAAGGCGAAAGTGACCCGCGAGGTCGACGGCGGCCTGCAGACCCTGGAACTGGACCTGCCAGCGGTGATCACCGCCGACCTGCGCTTGAATGAGCCGCGCTACGCCTCGCTGCCGAACATCATGAAGGCCAAGAAGAAGCAGCTCGATATCAAGGCCGTCGCCGACTACGGCGTCGACATCGGCGGGCATCTGAAGGTGCTGAAAGTCACCGAGCCGCCCAAGCGCACCGCCGGCGTCAAGGTTGAGACCGCCGCCGAACTGGTTTCCAAACTCAAGACTGAAGCGGGGGTCCTCTGATGGCCGTTCTCGTCATCGCCGATCACGACAATGCGTCGCTGAAGGACACCACCAACAAGACCGTCACCGCCGCGCTGGCGCTGTCGAAGGAGGTCGACATCCTGGTCGCCGGCCAGGGCTTGGACGCGGTCGCCGCGGCGGCCGCCAAGATCGACGGCGTGCGCAAGGTGCTGGTGGCCGAAAGCCCGGAACTGGGCAAGCAGATCGCCGAGGCGGTCACCGCCGTGGTGCTGGGCCTGGCCGTCAACTATGACGCCATCCTGATCCCGGCCACCGCCTCGGGCAAGAACTACGCCCCGCGCATCGCCGCCAAGCTGGATGTGGCGCAGATCTCGGAAATCATCGAAGTGGTCAGCCCCGACACCTTCGTGCGGCCGATCTATGCCGGCAACGCCCTGGAGACCGTCCAGTCCTCCGACGCCAAGAAGCTGATCACCGTCCGCCCGACCGCCTTCAAGGCCGCCGGCGAAGGCGGCTCGGCGGCGATCGAAAAGGTCTCGGTCGGCGAGGGCGCCCCCAAGACTCATTTCGTCTCCGACGAGATCGTCAAGTCCGACCGGCCCGAACTGGCCGGCGCCAAGATCGTTGTCTCCGGCGGCCGGGCCATGGGTTCGGCGGAAGAGTTCCAGCGGGTGATCGAGCCCCTGGCCGACAAGCTGGGCGCCGCGGTCGGCGCCAGCCGCGCGGCGGTGGACGCGGGCTACGCCCCCAACGACTACCAGGTCGGCCAGACCGG
>Ga0302314_10007437_pt1 | contig 19687 bp, 22 predicted proteins | sample III_Palsa_N2_3_FD_200533 | JGI IMG/M metagenome (GOLD analysis project Ga0302314, IMG submission 200533) | Peat permafrost microbial communities from Stordalen Mire near Abisko, Sweden - III_Palsa_N2_3 | ecosystem: Environmental > Terrestrial > Soil > Palsa > Peat permafrost | place: Sweden...
AAGTACTCGCGGATTTATCAGCCGCCCTGACCGAGATTGCCACAAGCCGCCCCTTAGGTCTGGTATTGCGATCGGCAAAACCCAATGGCTTCATCGCCGGGGCCGACATCAAGGAGTTCCTGAAAGTCACCACCCCTGAACAGGGGTACAGCTTGGTGCGCGCCGGTCAGGGGGTGCTCGATCAATTGGCGGCTCTGCCCTGCCCCTCGGTTGCCGCGCTGCATGGTTTCGTCCTGGGCGGCGGCCTGGAACTGGCACTTGCCTGTACTTATCGCGTCGCCGTGGACGACCCCAAGCTTGCGCTCGGCTTGCCGGAAGTCATGCTGGGAATTCACCCCGGGTTCGGCGGCACGGTGCGCAGCGTACGCCTCATCGGCGTGCGTGCAGCACTCGACCTCATGCTCAAGGGCAAGCCGCTCAAAGGCCCGCGCGCCTTGAGGTTAGGGCTTCTGGACCGGCTGGTGCCTCAGGCCGAATTGCTGCGCTCGGCGGAAGAATTGGTGCATCGGGCGCCTCCCAGGCGGGCGCCGCCCCTAATGGACCGCCTGCTGAATTTGGCGCTGGTGCGGCCCTTTCTCGCCTCGCGGATCGCCGCCACCCTCGAGCATAAAGTGGCGCGCGAGCACTACCCCGCGCCCTACGCGATTCTCGATCTCTGGCGCCGTCACGGCGCGTCGGGCAAATCCGGTTACGATGCCGAGGCCCATTCCATCAGCGCGCTCATGTGCTCCACCACCTCGCGCAACCTCGTGCGGGTGTTCCTACTACAAGATCGTCTGAAGAGCTTGGGCGGACGAACGTCGGTCGAGTTCAAGCACGTACACGTCGTGGGCGCCGGCATCATGGGCGGTGATATCGCTGCCCTCGCAGCCCTGCGCGGCATGACGGTGACCCTGCAAGATCGCAGCGCAGATCTGGTCCAGCCGGCGTTGGACCGCGCCCGGGCCTACTTCGACAAGCGCCTGAAGGATCCGCAAGCCGCCGCCGATGCCATGGCTCGTTTGCGCATGGATGTCGCAGGTGACGGCGTCGCAGTCGCCGACGTCGTGATCGAAGCCATTGTCGAAAACGCCGCTATCAAGCACGCGCTGTTCGCAGAGCTTCTGCCCCGGCTAAGACCGGATGCCGTCCTCGCCACCAATACCTCCAGCATCAACATCGAGTCCCTGGCCGAGGGCCTGGCCGACCCGCAGCGTCTAGTGGGTATTCATTTCTTCAACCCGGTCGCGCAGATGCAATTGGTGGAAATCGTCGCGGGCCCGGGCACCGACAACCGTGTGGTGCAGACCGCCATAGCCTTCACGCGCCGCCTCGACAAATTGCCCCTTCCCTGCCGCAGTTCACCGGGTTTCGTGGTGAATCGCATCCTCATGCCCTACATCAACGAGGCACTGTTCGCGCTGGCGGACGGGATCCCGGCCGAGGTCGTCGATCGCGCCGGGACTCATTTCGGCATGCCCGTGGGGCCGATCGAATTGGCCGATGTCGTCGGCCTGGACGTGTGCCTCCAAGTGGGACGGGTGCTGGGCGAGGCCCTTCACCGCACTGCCCCAGGCCAACTGCAAGATCTGGTCGACCAGAAAAAACTGGGCCGCAAGACCGGCCAGGGTTTCTACGCCTGGCGCGACGGCAAACCCGTAAAGTCACCCCAAACCGCGGCCGTCCCTTCGGACCTAGAGGACCGCTTGATGCTGCCCATGCTCAACGAAGCGATCGCCACCTTGCGCGAGAATGTGATTGCCGACAATGATTTGCTGGATGCAGGGGTCATTTTCGCGACTGGGTTCGCACCCTTTCGTGGTGGTCCACTGGCCTACGCCAAAGCACGCGGCGTCAGCGAGGTGGTGCGGCGGCTCGAAGAACTCGAACAGCGCTACGGCGAGCGCTTCCATCCCGATGCAGGGTGGACCTCAATCAATGTGACCTAATACAGGGTAGGCCCCCTAGGGACGTGTGTTAGGATTCGCAGCCAAAATCATAGGGTTGTAACCGAAGGCGCCGGCAATTTCTCGATGGATGAAAGACCTCTAGACCTCGGAATATTGAAGACTTTCTCGCCGCTGGACGGATTGAAGGCCGAGAACCTGCACGCGCTCGCGCGCAAAACCCAAATCCTGGAATTGGGCGCGGGGCGGCTGCTGTTCAAACAGGGTGACACGGACAAACGCACCTTCTACCTGGTGAGAGGCACGGTGGAGTTGCGCGCCGACGACAAACTCATCGGCACGGTTCGCGCCGGCACCGCCGAAGCGCGCGCCGCGCTGGCGCCGGGTCTACCGCGCAAATTCACGGCCCGCGCCTCGATCGACCTCGAATACATCATGATCGACAGCGATCTGCTCGACGTGCTCCTCACTTGGGACCAGACGGGCCAGTACGAAGTGTCGGAACTGCGCGGCGGCAGCGGTGGCCTCGAGGTCACCGGGGACTGGATGACCACCCTCCTCCAGACCAAGGCCTTTCACCGCATTCCGCCGGCAAATATCCAGGCCATTTTCATGCGCATGCAGCGCATCAACTATCGTGCGCGCGACGTCGTCATCAAACAGGGTACCGAGGGTGATTACTTCTACGTGGTGGTGGCGGGCCGCTGCATCGTCACGCGCGAGACACCCTTGAACAAGGAAGGCATTAAGCTGGCCGAGCTCTCCGCTGGAGACAGCTTCGGCGAGGAAGCCTTGATCGCCGAAGCCAAGCGCAACGCCACGGTCACCATGGCGACCGACGGAACCCTGATGCGCTTGGGGAAGGCCGATTTCCAAACACTGCTGAACGAGCCGTTACTGCAATGGGTGGACTACGACAGCGCTCGCGACATCATCGCCAAGGGCGGCAAGTGGCTGGACGTGCGGTTGCCCAGCGAATTCCAGAATTTTCGCATTGACGATGCCGTCAACATTCCTCTGTACTTCATTCGCCTGAAGCTGAACGCTCTCGATAAGAACACTCAATACGTGGTGTGCTGCGACACCGGCCGCCGCAGTTCCGCTGCCGCGTACATCTTGAGTGAGCGGGGCTTCGAAGCTTACGTGTTGAGGGGCGGACTCGCCGCCACGGAAGCCGCTAAATCACGTCGCTAGCGGCGAACTACATGGTATGCGTCGGCTTATCGCCCCCGAGGGCGCCCGCCAGGTAGTTCTCGATTTTCTTCTGAGTGTTGCCGCGATCCTGGTCGCTGAACTGCACGCCGATGCCGGCCGTGCGCTTGCCCTGTGCACCCTTCGGGGTCATCCAAATAACGCGGCCCGCGACGGGGAGCTTCTCTTCCTCGCCCATCAAGTTCAGCAGCATGAAGACTTCGTCGCCCAGACGGTAATTGCTGTTGGTCGGTATGAATAACCCACCGTTCTTCACGAAAGGCATGTACGCCAGATAGAGCGCGCTCTTGTCCTTGATCGTGAGGGTCAGCAACCCGGGTTTATTACTTGGACTTCGCAATGAACAGTTCCCAAATAGGCCTATTTCGCCAGGGCGGTCCTACCGCCCAGCAACAAGGCTTCCAGCGCCAATTGTTGATTCATACTGGTGGACGACAAACGCCGGAGGTCTCGCGCAGCGTCCAACAGCTCGAATAAGGCCCTTATCTTGGGCTTAAGTAAAGCGGCAGGCAAGCGGACACGTTCCGCACTTTGAGTCGAAGCACCGCCCGCAAGGGACGTATGTACGCGACGTGTGATCCAGTTCTCAAGCCACGCCAGGCGCAGCCCCAAATTGGTTTTGGCCCAGTTTTCGGCCAACAGCGTCACATCGACGGACCCGGCGCCAATGGCCTGGATACTTTCCTGCATTTCCCTTTCCAGGGTGGCGATGCCCGCCTTGTCCAACTCCAGGGCCAGTAAGGGCGCTCCGGCCGCCAGCGCCAGCGCAGCTTCCCAGCTCCTATCCGCACCGCCATGTTCGTTCAACCAGGCGTTGGCGGCCTCCGGAGTCGGAGGCCGCAGCACCATGCGCACGCAGCGGCTGGCAATGGTCGCCGGCAGCCGGTGAGTGGGCCGCGCAATCATCATCAGCACGGTATCGGCCGAGGGCTCTTCGAGGGTTTTGAGAAACGCGTTGGCACCGCTGGTATTCAACGTCTCGGCGCCCTCGATGATCCCCACCTTGAAGCCGCCCCGGTAGCTCTTCAACGTGAAAGCGCCGATCAACTCGCGTACCTGGTCCACCTTGATCTGCTTGGCATCTTCCTCCAGGCGCACCACGTGCAAATCAGGATGCGAGTCCGAGCGCAGCAGCGTGCAAGAGGCACAGATGCCGCAGGGACGAGCCCCGCTGCCCTCGCAAAGCGCCAGAGCCGCGGTCCAGTTCGCGAAATGCTCGGCGCCCAAGCCGGGAGGGCTCAGCAGCAGCGAGGAGTGCGGCAGTCGCGAGACCTGCAGCGCCTCCTGCAGTCGATGCTGCAACGGGCGCAACCAGGGCAGTGAGTCGGCGGTCAAGAAATCCACGATTTAGACTCCAGTACTTTCAGCATGCTGGCTGTGACCTCATCCACGCCCTGCCCGGCGTCAATGATGGCCATGCGCTCGAAGTCGCTGCGCGCCCTCTGCAAATAACCCTCGCGCACGCGCTCGAAGAACTCCGCGCGCTCCAGCTCGAAACGATCGCGATCCTTGCCCACATCACGCTTGCGCGAACGCCCCATCCCCACGGCCACGGACACATCCAGGAGCAGCGTGAGATCCGGACGCCGCGCGCCCTGCACGCAGCTCTCCAGATAGCGAATGTCGCCTTGATTCATGCCGCGGCCCGCGCCTTGATAAGCATAGGTGGCGTCGGTAAAGCGGTCGCAAATCACCCACCGGCCGGCCGCGAGTGCGGGCTCGATGTGGTTGGCCAGATGCACGGCGCGCGCCGCAAACATGAGCAGCAACTCGGCCACCGGCGGCAATGCTTCTTCCCGAGGACTCAGCACCAGCTCGCGAATCTTCTCGGCCAGCGGCGTACCACCCGGCTCGCGCGTCACCACATGATCGATGCCGCGCGCGGTGAGGGCCGCGGACAGGCGCGCCACCTGGGTGGTCTTGCCCACGCCCTCTATCCCCTCCAGCGTCACAAAGCGTCCGGTCATTGCGGTGCCCCCGCCGCCGCGCGCTGGCGCAGCTTCACCAGGTATTGGGCGACCGCGGCATTCTGTTCCTCCAATGTCGCGGAGAAAACGTGGCTGCCATCGCTTCGACCCGACGCCACGAAGTACAGGGCATCGGTTTTTTCAGGATGCGCCGTGGCGTCGATGACGGCGGCACTCACCAGCGCAATCGGGGTAGGCGGCAACCCGGTTCGGGTATAGCTGTTGTAAGGACCGTCGGTATGCAAATCGACGGTGTGAATGGTCCCGTCGTAGGTCTCGCCCAGGCCATAAATCACGGTGGGATCCGCCTGCAGGCGCATACCGATATCTAATCGGTGCAAGTACAGTCCGGCAATCTTAGGCAGCTCGGCGGGCACCCCACTCTCCTTTTGCACGATGGACGACATTATCAATAACTCATAGGCGCTATGCAGAGGAATGCTCGCATCCCGGCCCTTCCACGCCGCGTCCAACACCCGCGCGAGCGCCGCGTGTGCTTCCCGCAGCAATTCCACATCGAGGGTGCCGGTAGGAAAGCGATAGGTTTCCGGCAGGAATTGGCCTTCCAAGCCCACACCGGCCAATCCGATCTTTTCCAGCACCGCAGGCAGGTCCTGCAATTCCTGCGTCTTGGCGGGCAGCGTCGACACGATATCCGGATTGTGGCGCATGGCCACCAGCACGTCCTGCACCCGCCAACCGTCGACAATGGTCAGAGAATGCAGCAACACATCCCCTCTCACCATCTTCTGCAGCAACTGACGCGGCGTGATCCCAGGCTCGATTTCGTACTCGCCGGTCTTGATGCCTCCGGCCAGACCTTTCCAACGCGCGTAAAGCACCCAGGAACGCGGTCGCGGCACCAAACCCTGCGCATCGAGTTGCGACACGACATGAGTGAATCGCGCACCCGCGACCACTTTGAAGCGCATCGCCGACGTCACGTTCAAGGGCTCATCCAGACTGTTGAGTCCCCAATACACCTGACTGCCCACTGCGGCCAACAGTCCCAGCAAGAGCACCACGATCACGCCGATACGTCTCATTGCGACTCCAAGAGGCGCCGCAGCGCCGCCGACGCCGTCGACTCGGCGAAACGCAGCCGGGTCCGTCCATGCTGAATCGATCCCAAGGGCACAACTCCCGCCACCGCGTTGGTCATGAACACCTCATCGGCCCTCACCACATCACGCCAGCGTATGCGCGTCTCGCGCGCCCGCAACTTCAGCGCACCAGCCGTTTCCAGCACCCAGCGGCGCATGACGCCGGCCACGCCGCAACGATCGAGCTTCGGTGTCATCAAGGCAGACCCGGTCCTCAAGAACAAGTTCGACATGGTGCCACAGACGAGGTACCCATCCGTGTCGCGCAGCAATCCTTCCCAAATCTCCGGATCCTGCCACTCCGCCCGCGCCAGCACGCACTCCAGTCGATTGAGGGTCTTGAGCCCCGCCAGCTGTCGATTCACGCCGAGGCGCAAGCGGCAGAGCCGCGCGGTTCCAACCGCCGCCGCCGCCAAGGGATGCAAGGACACTACGCGGGTCACCTGCTCCCTGCCGGTCGGCCGATACCCCCGCTCACCCACGCCGCGGGTCACCACCAATTTCAACACCCCATCGACGCGCCGCGCCGCCGCCGCGTTAAGTTCCTGGCGCAGCACGCGCGGAGCAGGTCCCGTGATACCCAATCGCGCGCACCCCTGCTCGAGTCTCTCGAGGTGATAATCCAAAAATCGCACGCCCCGGCGCCTCACCCGCATGGTCTCGAATAGCCCATCCCCATAGTTGAACCCACGGTCTCGACTGTCGACGGTCACCCCCACCCGCCCGTTGATCCACGTGGTCACTCGTCCACACCCAACGCTCGCAGCAGCCCCTTGGCCTTGGCCCGCGTCTCCGCCAACTCCTGCATGGGTATCGAGTCCGCCACGATGCCCGCGCCGGCGCGAAAGGTCATGGCCTCGCCCTGAGTACTCAAGGTGCGAATCAATATATTGAGGTCGCAGCTGCCGTCGCGATTCAAGTAACCCAGAGATCCCGTGTACGCGCCGCGCCCGGTGCCCTCGAGTTCGCCGATGATTTCCATGCAGCGCACCTTGGGCACACCGGTAATCGTGCCCCCGGGAAACAGGGCGCGAATCACGTCCACCGGCGAACATCCCTCGCGCAGTTGCCCGCCCACATTCGACACGATGTGATGCACATGGGCATACGTCTCCAGCACCATGTATTCATCGACGCGCACCGTGCCGCCTACGCAGACGCGTCCCAAGTCGTTGCGCTCGAGATCGATGAGCATCACATGCTCCGCGCGCTCCTTGTCGTTATTCAACAGAGAGTCCCTCAAGGCGGCGTCGCTGTCCTCGGAGACGCCGCGCGGGCGCGTGCCCGCGATGGGCCGCGTGGACACGATACCGGCACGAATCGACACCAACCGCTCCGGCGAGGAACTCATCAAAGCAAAGTCGCCATGGCGCATCAAGGCCGCGAAGGGACTTGGATTGGCCGAGCGCAAACGCGCATAAATCGACACAGGATCAAGGGGGCGGTTTGATGTCACGCGCCACTGCCGCGATAAATTAGCCTGGTAAATGTCCCCGGCCGCAATGGAATCCAGCGAGCGCGACACCGCCGAGAGAAACCGTTGCGGGTCCTCCTCGTGCACCTGTAAATCACCCAAATCACCCCCGTCACCCGCCCAGGGGCCGCACTCCTCCGCATGCGCCTCGAAGTCATCGAGCAACGCCTCGTACCCCGGTTCCGCCACCAGCCAAGCCTGTCCCGTCGAGCGATCGCGAATCCAGGCAGCGGGCGTACGGATGGCCAGCGCCACAACCCCATCGGGGGACGAAGGCAACCCCCGCAGTCGCGGTTCGATCTCCATCGCCAGTTCGTAGCCCAGGTAAAGGAGCCATCCCCCGGTGAACGGCAGGGGCACCGCAGAACTCCGCGTGCGTAAAGTGTGCGACCACTCCGCCAGTGACCGTAAAAAGCCATCTGGGTGTGCATGGGGGCCGTCCACCTGGCCATCGGTGGTGAGCCGAAGGGTCTCTTGGGTGGATATCGGCAGGATGTCGAACCGTCCCGCCGCCGACTGGTTGTGGGCGTAGGTGCTGCTTTCGAGCAGTCCCGGATAGATCTCCGGGAACCGCGCGATCAGCCGCAGGGGTTCAAATTCGGCGGAAAACGAGCGAACCGTTGGTGCCACCGAAGCCGAACGAGTTGGAGAGTGCATACTCGAGGCTCATCTGGCGGGCGGTCTTGGGGATATAGTCCAAATCGCACCCCTCGCCCGGCTGCTCCAAGTTGATGGTGGGCGGGGCAACCTGGTCGCGCAGCGCCAGTACGCTGATAATCGCTTCCACGGCGCCGGCCGCACCCAGCAAGTGCCCGGTCATGGACTTGGTGGAACTGACCGCCAGCTTGTCAGCGGCCGCGCCGAAGGCGCCACGGATGGCCGTGGTCTCGGCACGATCACCGAGTTCGGTGGACGTGGCGTGGGCATTCACATACTGAACTTTGTCGGGGCTCAATTGAGCATCGGCCAGCGCACGCACCATGGCCTTTCGCGCGCCCGCGCCGTCTTCCGGCGGCGCGGTCACATGGAAGGCATCGCCGCTCATCCCGAAGCCCACGATTTCCGCATAGATGTTCGCGCCGCGCGCCATCGCCGACTCGTACTCTTCCAGCATCATGGCGCCGGCGCCGTCGCCCATGACGAAGCCGTCGCGATCCTTATCCCAGGGGCGGCTGGCCCCTTGCGGATCCGAATTTCGCTGCGACAACGCCTTGGCCTGGGAGAAGCCGCTCATACCGGTTTTGCAGGTGGCCATTTCCGAACCACCGGCCAGCATGGCATCCGCCTCGCCGTACTGAATCAGGCGCATGGCGAGACCCAACGCATGAGTGGAGGTGGTGCAGGCGGTGGCCACGGCCAGATTCGGGCCGGTGATCTTGAAGGCGATGGACAGGTGCCCGCTCACCAGATTAATGATGCTGCCCGGTATGAAAAAGGGCGACACCTTGCGCGGCGATTGGGTTTCCAAATACTTATCGTAGGTCTGCTCGATGGACTCGAGGCCGCCCATGCCCGAACCCATGAGAACGCCGATGCGATCGGCGTTCTCTTCGGTCACCACCAGCCCCGAATCCCGCATGGCCTGCATGCCGGCCACCACGCCGTACTGCATGAAGGCATCCATACGCCGCGCATCCTTCGTGCTCAAGTACGGCTCGAGATTCAGATCGCGAATTTCACCACCGAAATGGGTGGGGAAATTCGCGGTGTCGATGCGGGTCACGGGGCCGATGCCGCTGCGACCTGCCAAGATGGACGACCAAGCCGTCGTGACATCGTTGCCCACCGGCGAAACGATACCAAGACCCGTAACCACCACGCGTCGTTTACTCAACCGCCGCTCCGATATCAGGTCTTGGACTTGTGCGAATTGATGTAGTCGATGGCTTGCTGCACCGTCGTGATCTTCTCGGCGTCTTCGTCCGGGATCTCGGTCTCGAACTCTTCTTCGAGGGCCATCACCAACTCAACCGTGTCCAGTGAGTCCGCACCCAGATCATCGACGAACGAGGCGTCGTTGGTGACTTCTTCTTCTTTGACGCCCAACTGCTCGGCGACGATCTTCTTTACCTGCTGCTCAACAGTACTCATCGTTATGGTGTCCTTAATCGGGTAGAAATTAATTCGCCGCTCGACAAAGGGCTCGCGGCCAGCCTCCGATATCGGCAGGGCGCGTATTTTATGTGAACGCGACGGCGACGGCTACCGCCCTTGTGCAATTGATTCCAGGTTCGGGCGCCTTCTCTTGACAATCAGCCTGATTTAGGGCATGTGCATGCCGCCGTTGACGTTCAGCGTCTCGCCGGTGATGTATGACGCCTCCGCCGACGCCAGGAACGCCACCGCGGAAGCGATATCCTCCGGCGACCCGAGCCTGCTCAAGGGAATCTGTGCGGTCAAGGAATCCCGTTGGGGCTCGCTCAACCCGCGGGTCATGTCCGTGTCGATGAAACCCGGAGCAATCACGTTGGCCGTGATGCCGCGCGAGCCGATCTCACGCGCCAGGGATTTGGTGAAACCGATAATGCCGGCCTTCGCGGCGGCGTAATTCGCCTGACCCGGATTGCCGGTGAGCCCCACCACGGAGGCAATACTAATGATGCGTCCCTTGCGCGCCTTCATCATGCCGCGCAGCACCCCCTTGGAGAGCCGGAACACCGAGGCCAAATTGGTCTGCATCACCGCATCCCAATCGTCCTGCTTCATGCGTAGGAGGAGCGTATCGCGAGTAATCCCGGCATTGTTGCAAAGAATGCCAATGGCACCTTCCTTGCCTTCGATGTCGGACAGGAGCGCGTCGATGGACTCCTGACTCGTGACCTCGAGTACCGCGCCCCGGCCGCCGTGGCCGGACAGCGCTTCGCTGATGCGCGCCGCGCCTTCCGCCGTGGTCGCGGTCCCGATCACCTTGGCACCATCGAGAGCCAAACGAGCCGCGATGGCCGCGCCGATGCCGCGCGAAGCACCCGTCACCAAAGCCACTTCACCATTCAACATGCTGTCACCCTTTAACCAAAACCAGCGCGTCATCCAAGGAGGACGCATCCTCCAGCGCCAGCATTTTCAGATCGCGATTCTTATCCACGCGTCGATTCAATGCCGTGAGAATCTTGCCCGGGCCGCATTCGATGATTTGCGTCACACCCGACGCAATCAAGGTACGCACCGTCGCCGCCCAATACACCGGCGTATGCAGCTGCTTCACCAAGCTGCCGCGAAACTCGTCCGGCTGGGTATGGATTTTCACGTCAACGCCATACACCGCCACGTCGGATGCCGGCAGCACCGTCGTCGTCGCCAGCCGGTTCTTCAATTGATTGGCCGCCGGCAGCATCAATGAGCTATGCGAGGGCACACTCACCGGCAGCGGCATGGCCTTGCGCGCGCCCTTGGCCGTTGCGATTTCTATGGCGCGCGCGACCGCCGCGGCGCTGCCGGCAATGACCACCTGGCCGGGCGAATTGAAGTTCACCGCCTCGACCACGCCGACATCGGAAGCTTCCTGACACGCCGCTTCGACGTCGCTGTCTTCCAACCCCAAGATGGCCGCCATGGCGCCCTCACCCTGCGGCACCGCCGACTGCATGGCCTCGGCGCGGAATTTCACCAGGCCGACGGCATCCTTGAAATCCAAGGAGCCCGCGGCCACCAACGCGGTGAACTCGCCGAGGCTGTGCCCCGCCATGGTTGTAGGTTGAGGACCGCCGCGCTCCCGCCACAATCGATAAGTCGCCACGCCCGCCGTCAACATGGCCGGCTGGGTGCACTCGGTGGCATTCAAAGCCTCGGCGGGACCCTCCTGACAGCGTTGCCACAGGTCATAGCCCAATACAGCCGACGCCTCGGCAAAGGTCGCCTCGATCACCGGCGACACGGCGCTCAAGCCCTTCATCATGCCGACGGACTGCGATCCTTGACCGGGAAACACCAATGTAAATGACATCTTTAAGCCGCCTTAGGCGCTGAAACGGTGCCGGATTATAGCGATACGGCCGCAGAGTGCAGCACCTACTGCAAAACCTGCGATCGCTCCATAGAGATGGGCGTCGACCACCACCAACGGCGGTTCGGGCCCGCCCAACTGCTCGTAGGCCAATTTGCCGGCGAGGAAAATGATCAATATCCATCGATCCCAGGTGCGCTCGACGAGGTGTTTTGCTGCCCCGGCACCCATCACCGAATGGAGCACCCCCGACAACCCCACATACCACACCACCCGGGGACTCAACCACCACAGGCCGCAGCTGATGGCCAGTGCGCCGGCGAGCACAATGACCGTCCACTCGATGGCGTCGTAATCGGACGCGAACAGACTCCACATGAGCACCAGGCCCAGCTCATTCAACACGAGGTGGTGTACATCCAGGTGCACAATGTGGGCCGTGAGCAACCGCCACCAGCCCCCTGCTGCAATTGCGCCGCGATCATAACGCAACAATTCATTGATACTGTCGCCAAGACCCAACACGAGACCCAGCACCACCAAAATCAAAAGCAACCAAAACCATCGGCCGCGATCCCATTGCAGAGCGGCAGTCACTCCAGCGAGCCGATTTATGCCGTCACGAGGCATTGGCATCCCCTATTTTGGTATCATTTGAGAAATCTTCGAGGACATCATGCGCAATCGACAACTGGGTAATCGACAACGGGGTTTTACTCTTATCGAGATCATGGTCGTGGTGGTCATTCTCGCAGTGCTGGGCGCTCTCGTGGTGCCTAAAATTCTGGGGAACGTTGATAAGGCCCGTATCACCCGCGCCCAAGCCGACATTCGTGCCATTCAAACGGCCTTGGATCTGTACCGCCTGGATAACTTCAAGTACCCCACCACGGAGCAGGGACTGGCCGCCCTGGTGCACCAGCCGTCCGATGCCACCATCACCAATTACCGTGCCGAAGGCTATTTGCCGTCGCTGCCGCATGATCCCTGGAACAATCTCTACCAGTACCAGAGCCCCGGTCCGGATGGACGCGATTACGAGATCACGACGTATGGTCGCGACGGCAAGCCGGGCGGTGAAGGCTATGACGCCGACATCAGCTCGAGCCAGCTTGATTCACGGTAAGCGTCACCAAGGGGGATTCACCCTCGTCGAAATCTTGGTGGTCGTGGTGATCATGGCCATCGTGATTTCGCTGGCCGTTCTCTCCATCGGCGTCGCCGGACATGATTCGCAATTGGACGACGAAAGCCGGCGCATTGAAGGATTGATGGGCCTGCTCCACGAACGCGCGGTACTCGAAGGACGCGACTTCGGCGTACGCGTGGAACCAACGGCGTATGAATTCGTGGTGTACGACTCCTTTCGCGATCGCTGGGTACGCATGCCGCAGGAGCTGGAATATCGCAAACGTGACCTACCGAAAGGTTTGATTTTCCAATTGGAAATGGACTCACAAGTCGTGGTGCTCAAGGCGCCGGACAAGAACCTCACCAGCGACGCACTGCCCAATCCGCAGCTGGCTATCGCGGCCAGCGGCGAAGGCACGCCCTTTCGTCTGACTCTGGTGCGCGAAGAAACCAACGCGCAAGCCTCGGTGGACGGCGATGCCATGGGCAAGCTCACGCACGAAACCTCCGATCAACGCAAACAGGCGAACAAGCGGTCATGAGTCACCGCCACTCCCGGCGCCACTTGGCGGCAGGCTTCACGCTGGTCGAAGTCCTCGTCGCGCTGGTTGTGGTGGCCATTGGCCTCGCCGCCTTGATGCTCGCCGTGAGCGGCACCGCACGCACCTCGGGGTATCTTCGCGACAAAGCCATCGCGCAGTGGATCGGCCTCAATCGCCTCACCGAAGTGCGCCTGAACACCAACAAGTTCGGCACCAACACCGACGCCAGCGAAGTGACTTTCGCGAATCGCACCTGGCACTACGACACGCGCTATTTCGACACCAGCTTCACCAGCATGAAGCGCGTCTCGGTGCGAGTGTACGCCGGCGATAAGAAAACCAAGGGCGGCCCCTTGGCGGAAGTCGCGGGATATCTCAGCAGTTCACTGAGCCCTCCGGGCACTTCCAACGCCACCGATTGGACGACGGGCACCAGCCTCGCGACGCTGGGTACCACCGGTTCGGGTGGAACCTCAGGTGGTACTGTCACGCCCACTCCGAACACGAATACTATTACCCCGACCCCGACCACCACCCCCTCTCCGCTGCAGTCGCAGTAATGGTCACCGCCATGACAGCCCGCGTAGCCCGCACGTCGCGAAAGTCCCGCGGCTTCACGCTCATCGAAGTCCTGGTGGCTCTCCTCATCCTCGGCATCATGTCGGCCCTAGGCTACGGTACGTATCGCGCGGCGCGCATTTCCGCGGAGCGCACCGAAGACTCGCTCAAGCGGTCGCGCGAAATCGAATTCGGCATGCGAGTGCTGGTCATGGATTTTGCGCAAATGGTGCCGCGACCCGTCCGCGATCCGCTGGGCCAATCGCGCTTGCCTGCGCTCAAGGGCAACCAGGGCAACGGCAACAGCGCCGGCACCGACAACGCAAATTCCTTGGGGTCAGGCTTCACCCAGCACTTCAATTCGGACCCCGGGTTCCAATCGAACTTAAGCGGCTCCAGCAGCGACAAGACGGTCATACCGCTTGCGGACCTAACGCGCGGCGGCTGGTCGAATACCGCGGGCCAGCAGCGCGGCACCTTGCAGCGCGTTTCCTACACCCTCGTGGGCGATACCTTGAAGCGCAGTTACACCACGTCGCTGGATATTGTGCAGGGCACTAAGCCCGTCGTGCAGGATCTGTTCGCCAAGGTCAAAACCATTCAATTTCGCTACCTCGACGCCAATCAGGCCTGGCAAAACACCTGGCCGCCGGCCTCCATCCCGTTGACCGAGGGCTACGCCATACGACCTGTGGCCGTGGAAGTCACTGTGGAATTCACCGACTGGGGCAAGATCCGACGCCTCATCGAGGTCGCGGGATGAAACATCACCCATCCCCCCGCGGAAGGCAGCGCGGCGTTGCTTTGATCATCGCGCTCGTTCTGGTCGCGCTGGCAACCATTCTCGCCACCAAGCTGACCTTCGACGGCTGGCTGGAGCGCCGCCGCACACTGGGCGTGCTCGCCGCTGAACAGTCCCTGCATTTCGCCATGGGCGCCGAGGCGCTGGCCAGCGATGCCCTGGTGCAATCGGCCAATGGCACCCTGGTGACGCTGGCGCAACCCTGGGCGCAGCCATCGCAACCCTTTCCTCTCACCCCGGACGACAGTCCCGACGCCGAGCCCATCGGCGTGCTGCTAGGCTCCCTCGAAGACATGCAGGGACGCTTCAATCTGAATAATCTCGGTCGGATCATGCCGGACGGCAAAACCCAAGACCCGGCGCCGCTCGCGCAGTTTCAGCGTTTGTTGGTCTCCGTGGGCCTGGAGCCCAAATGGGCCGGCATTGCGCGCGACTGGATCGATGCCGACGATTTGCCCGGTAACCCGGACGGCGCGGAAGACCAGGTATATACCTCGCAGACTCCGCCCTACCGCACCGGCGACTGGCCCATGACCAGTCCCACCGAGCTCATGAACATGCCGGGGTTCGGCGCAGACCGCTATCGAAAAATTGCGCCCTACGTCACGGCTTTACCCACGGCAACGGCGACAATAAACATTTGCACGGCACCCGGTGTAGTCATCGAAAGCCTGGCGGACGGACTGAGCGGCGAGTACTCGGGGAACCCTGAGCTGCTGACGACTGCCCGCAAGACGGGCTGTTTCCCCGAGGCTCAAGCGTTCATCGCCATTTTGGGCAAATCCGCTGCGGCAGCCCAACCTTATTACGGCACGAACTCCAGCTATTTCCGCCTGACCACCCGCGTGACGCTTGGCACTACCGAATTCACCTTGTACAGTCTTTTGTATCGGGGTACTGGTAAGGTGACGCCCCTGTTGCGGACGTTCGGAAGTCTTTAAGAACTCATGCCCCATACACTACTGCTGCGCTTGCCCACGCCCGGTCAAGAAGACACCGAATGGTTGAGTATCGATGACACGGGCGTTGCCGAGGCGACCCGGCAACGCGGACCCTTGAGCCTCGCCGCCGCGGTTGCGCGCACTGCAAAAGTCATCGTGTTGGCGCCCGCCACACAGATTCTATTAGCCGAGCCCGACCTGCCCCCAGGCAGCGGTGCCAAGTTGGCTCGCGCCGTTCCCTTTGCCCTCGAGGAACAACTCACCGAAGACATCGACGACCTGGTGTTCGCACTGGGCAAGCGCCCCGCCATCGGTGGCACACCCGTGGCTGTGGTGTCGCGCGACGTGCTGCAAGGTTGGATGTCGGACTTGACGAGCGTCGGCATCGACCCTGTCGCCATCTATGCCGACATGTCGCTGCTGCCGCCGAATCCCGGCCAAACCGTCCTATGGTTGGAGAACAACCGGCTCTCCGTGCGGCGCCCCGACAAGTTGCCCTTCTCGGTGGAACTCACACCGGTCACCGAGGCACTGATTGTGGCCGGCGTCATTCCCGATCCCTTGGCCGGCGAAATCCCAACCGAGCCCTTGGAAAACGCCATTCTGTATACCACTCGCGAAGACTGGACCACGGTGCAGGACGAAATCGAAGGTCTGGTCGAGCAATTCGCATCCATCAAGATTCAATTGCTGCCCGACGGGCCGCTGCCCTGGTTGGCACGCAGTCTGGTCAACACCGATGCGGTGAATCTGCTTCAGGGTGAGTTCGCACGCTCAAAAGACTATAGCGCCAGCCTTCGCCGCTGGCGCACCGCCGCCATGCTCGCCGGCGGGCTGCTCTTCGTGCATCTCGCCGCCGAGGCGGTTCAATTACAGCACGCGAAACACGAAAGCGCGGCGCTCGACACTCAGATCGCCGACGAGTATTCCAAAGCCATGCCCGCCGTGCCCATGCAAGATGCGCGACGTCAAATGCAGACGCAACTCGATCGCATGCGCCATTCGGGACCGGGAGCGCAACAGTTTCTGCACACGCTGCAGGCGTTGGGGACGGCTACGGCCGGCACCCCGAATACCACCATCGATGCCTTGAGTTTCCACGAGGGAATCTTGGATCTCAAGGTCACCGCCCCCGGTCTCGCCGCGGTATCGCAAATATCGCAGGGCCTTGGCAAGCAGGGCATGACCGCGGACATTCAATCCTCGACTCCCGTGGGCAACGGCATCGAAGCGCACATGCAACTGCGGCCCGCCGGTGCGAAGGGCGGGCACCCATGATGGATAAACTCAGAGCCTGGTATGGCGGCTTGCAGACTCGCGAGCAGCGCATGGTGAGCATCGGCGGCATTGCGCTTGCCGTGATCGTCTTATTCGCCGGCATCCTGTGGCCTCTCCATTCGGTCGTATCCGATGCGGTCGATGCGAAGGACACGAAGGTGGCTGACCTTGAGTGGATGCGCCAGAACGGCCCTGAGATTCGCTCGGGCAGCGGCATGCTGGCTACCAACACCGGCGAAGCACCGGTGGTGCTGGTGGACCGTGTGGCTCGAGAATCTGGGTTGGGAACCGCCTTGCGCGGCACTCAACCCAACGCGACCGGTGTGCGTGTGCAATTGGAAGCGGCTCCGTTCGACTCCGTGGTCACTTGGCTGGCCACGCTCGAAGCGCGTTACGGTCTGGCGATCGATTCCATCACCGTGGATCGCGGACAGCGTCAAGGATTGGTGAATGCCAACATCACCTTCAGTCAAGCGAAGCACTAGCAGCCGCCGCAGGGCGAGCGGCACCCAGCCACCGGAACGCTCGTCGCTGCTCATACCGCTGATTCTCGTCGTGGTGCTGGCCGTGATCGTGGTGGCCATCGTGGCGCTTCCTGCTTCGATGATCGGCCGATTCCTTCCTCCCTCCATTGTCGCCGAGGATTTTTCGGGCACGCTCTGGCACGGGTCCGCAGGTCGGCTCACGCTGAACTCGCGCGGGCTGGGCGCCGTCGAATGGCACCTGCATCCCGCCGCACTATTGCACCTGAAAGCTTCCGCCGATGTGCATTGGGTGAAGGGCGGCTTCGTTGCGGACGCCACCGCTGACGCCGACTCGAACGGCATGACGCTGACCCACCTGCAGGGCGGCGGTCCCCTCGACGATCTGGCCGACTTAGGTCTCGGGCACGCCTGGCATGGCAACTCGAGCTTCAATTTCAGCGATCTCAAAGTCGCCTTCGCCACCGCGGCGGGGGGCAACCCCAAACTCCTATCCGCCATCGGAGATCTCAATGTCGCCAACGTCACCTCGTCCATGGTGGCCGATGGCGCGGATCTCGGCGGCTACACCCTCCATCTCGCCAACGGCGCCATTACCCCGGACTCGGACGCCGCCGCGGAGCTCAGCGACACCGGCGGCCCCTTGGAAATGCAGGCCACCATTCATTTATCGCAGGGTGGCCATAGCGGCATGCTGTCAGGCACCGTCCGGGAACGCCCAGGCGCGCCCGCGAGTCTGCATGAGGAACTGGAGCAGCTCGCGCAGCTGCATCCTCGAGACGCCTCGGGACGCATCCCCGTCGACCTCGAGTTCACTCTTTAGTCAGCCACTCGAACAGCACCGCAGTGGCGTCGCTCTCTGGATCGACGAAGTCCATGTGCGGCGTGTCCGGCAGCTCTTTGAAGGTGACATCATCGCCCGCCGCGGCCGCCGCTTTCGCATAGCGCCGCGATATTTCCACCGGAACGTCTTCGTCCGAAGTGCCGTGCAGGACCAGCTGCCGAACCCCCAGCGGTAACCGCTCGGCAGGCGAAGCCTCCCGATAACGTCGCGGATAGTCCTCCGGCGATCCCCCCAGCAAATTCTCCACGGCCCCATGGCCGCAGCGCCGCTCGAACGCCCACCTCAGGTCCGCGACCGGCGCCAATCCGACGGCAGCCGTCACACGCACTCGTCGCGGCCCGTACTCGCCGTCGGCCGCCGCCGCCCACAGCGCCAACTGGCCTCCCGCCGAATGCCCGACGACCGACACCCTGGTCAAGTCGACGCGCCCCTCCCGCCCGCTTGCCGCCCAACTAGCCAGGTGGTCGATGCCCGCCCCAACGTCCTGCAGGGTCCCGGGCCAGCCGCCGCCGGCAGCCCCCAATTCCCCCCGCGCACCGCGCACGCGCCGATATTCAAGGTTCCACACGGCAAAGCCGAGTCGCGTCAGTGGGACAGCCAGCGGCGCAATATGGTCGCGCCCCCAGGGCATTCGCCAATATCCGCCATGCAATAGACAAATCACCGGCGCATGCGCGGTCTCAGGGAGATACAGGTCCCCGACCTGATCCTGAGAGGCGCCGTAGGCCATAGTGGCGATGCGCGGGAACATATTTACTCTGTAACGCAGAGAACTTGACGGTTTAGCGGATAGTCCATTAAAGTCGCGGCATGCAATCACCCATACCCATCGAAAGCCGGGCGTTAGGAACTCTAGCGTACATTCGCACGTCGATCGAATCCTCCGGCTCCATGGCCGTTCCGGGCATGGCCGGCATTGTCATGGGCGGCATCGGCGCTGTAGCCGCCATCGCGGCCTCGCTGCCTGTGGGAGCCCATCACTGGCTGGGAATTTGGTTGGTAGCCGCCACCGTCGCCTTCTTGGTCGGCGGCGCCATGATGGCACGCGAGACCGCACAGGGCGGGCACGCGCGCTACTTGGGCCCGGTGCGAAAATTCCTCATGTGCCTCTGCCCCGCCCTGCTGGCAGGCGCGGCTCTGACCGTCGTGTTATGCCAAGGCAACGACACCACCAACCTCATCCCGGGCATGTGGCTGCTGATTTATGGCTGCGCCGTGTTGTCGGCCAGCACGGTGACCATACCCCGTACCATGCGCTTGATTTGCATCATGGGTGCGCTTTTCATGCTGTTGGGATTGCTGGCCTTCGTGTCGCCGCCGAGCACCCACACGCTGATCTTGGGAATGGGCTTCGGGGCGCTGCACACTATTTTCGGGATATTGATCGGACAGGTGAGTCATGTCGAGTAAATCCAGCGCCGCAAAGCGCGAATTTGCAATTGAGCCCGGTGTTGCCAAACCCAAACCTAAGCCGGCAGCCGTGGCGCGCATACCTCGCGTTACGGACGACGGCGGCTTCGATCG